>JAABUV010005816.1_pt1 | contig 13813 bp, 14 predicted proteins | sample 5559971 | NCBI WGS metagenome assembly JAABUV01 (sample SAMN10711881, study PRJNA513362) | rock metagenome | isolation source: Antarctica rocks | place: Antarctica: Victoria Land, Knobhead nord | collected 2015-12-19
CTTAGGGGGCCCGAGTCTCAGAAGGTGGTGAAAAGCTTCCCGGCAGTGGTCGACTACGCGCAAAGGATCCATGACCGTTACTTTCCCGATTATGCCCGTTGGGAGTAATAGGAATTGCACTTTGTTTGGAAAACGACGGGAGTACTCATCAATGACACTGCTTGCACAAAATGGTAAAGTGGACAGCTAAACAGACGGGTTGTCTTTTAAGGATATAGGTACGGTAAAATGAATAGGGTACGAATCCAGCTCTCTTAGCTTGGTTAAAAATTTGCTCGCTTTGCGAGAACACAAGCTCTGAAGAGAAGTAGAAGTGTTTGAAAGGGGAACTTCTTTGGCGTAAAGCTAGACGAGGATTTTCAGTCCGCTACCTTTGATATTTATATAACCTGCTCATTGAGTTGAAGAAATATATCCAACTCCATCAGTACCCTTGTGTGCCTTGTTCTTTATCATGCAGTCTATTTCTCTTGCTATTGTCTTACACCCTTTAGACGCCAAATCAAATGGGGAAACCAATCAAGTTTAAAACGAACAAAACCTAAAAACATATGGGAACCACTAAACGTACACCCCCTTTTCACTACTTGTACACCCCCCATTTCACTACATATACACCCCTCTCAACTAGGTCTAGTGGCCATCAAAATAGGGTTAGCGGCATAATATTTCATAACAACGCGCACGCGTTCTTCCCACCACCCATCCTACCTCATCGCCGCCATGGATCTTGCACCCCCTCCAGTAGGTGAGCTCTGTGTGAGCGGCGAGAAGCTCATCGCCGCCGCCAATACGTGGGCTGGAGCCCACGGTTACGCGCTCATCGTCAGTCGCTCGAACAAAAACAAGTGAGGAATCAAGGATAAAATTTGGTTGAGGTGTGATAGGGGTGATAAATCAGGTGGTACTGGCGGGCAAAAGAGACTACATGCCGGCCCAAGGCTCATCGAATGTCCCTTCAAAGCAATAGCTAGAGGACTCTACTCAACGCGAACCTAGTCAATTTGAACGCGTGGAAGCGAATCTGCAGCAACGAGCTGAGCAAGAGCTAGGGCAAACATATAGGGAGGGTAGGGGTAGGGGTAGGGGCCGAAGCAGAGGTAGACCGCGGGCCGGAGGTAGAGGTAGGGGGCGGGGGCGAGGTCGAGGAGGTAGAGAGGGTAAAGCTTCGACAACAGAGGGCTTCAAACGATGAAGGCTTCTATGGGGTGTTTCAAATTTGATCAAATGTAAATTTGCTTCTAAAGAACATTCGTCCTCAGCGATACTTGATTTTTCATGACCAGCTCAAAGAAATATAAGTATTTTTGAGACCTGCAGCTGTTCAATACCTGAACCCTATTTTGATGACCGCTAGACCTAGTTAAAGGGGGGTGTATAAGGTATGTAGTGAAATGAGGGGTGTACATGTAGTGAAAAGGAGGGGTGTACGTTTGTTTACTCGGACGCGCCGGGATACTACGGAGTTAGCGGAGCGGATTAATGATACACCGGTAGGATTGACCGCCGCGACCGCGCCCTCGCCCTTTCTCCCCACTCCCCTCCACCTTGAGATCGATTGAAAACATGGTGAAGTTCGTATGAAGCTCTCTCACTTCACTTCGTATCTTGATCTTGTAAGCATGAACTCTGCGCATGCAGGCGACGATTATCGAAAGGAGAGTGTTGCTTCACTTCTCACCGATACCCCCTCTGTATCTGCCGAATCCATCACTGCTTGGCTGTCTCGAGTTGCAGCAGAAGCAGAAGCGCCCTCGTTAGCATCAGCGATATCCAAATTCTCAGAGCACTCCACTTCATCCACACCGTGTCCCAAATCGAAAAAGCGCAGGCTTAGTGACTCGGAAGCTCCGAGTGAGACCCCACCCATCACTACCAAACGTCAACGCAAGTTCCCCGAAGACTTACCAGTCAACATGACAGGAAACGTCACACCATCCTCGCAAGTAAGTTCGCTCTACTGCTTGACTTGACCTTGCCACCGCTGATGCTGATATAGTACCCTGCTACTCCTACCAGCAATACTGGCCTTTTAGCAAATCCTGCTCCTAGTACGCACAAGACGTCAACCTCCTCACAAAAACCAACCTCCTCAGCAGATGACGCAACGAACGCTTCGAAGAAGTCTTCATTCACGGACAAGCCATCGTTGAGATGGGGGACCAAACCATATGATGTTGGGAAAGCCATGGAGAGTCATGGCTTGTTTCACAACAATCGCGCTGCTTACAACCGATATCCGACTTTCAAAAACAAAATTCATGATATCGTACATGGCGAACGCAAATCTACAATACAACCAGAGTCAATAGAGAGATTCCAGGACCACCGTGAGGCCTATCGGGGCTTGAATGAGGATACTTTGTTGCATCATCTGCTGCCACTTATTATCAAGGACATTTACACATCCAACAAGCCCTTGAACGAGGAAGAGCAAGCTTTGATGGAGGAAGCGGGACACCCTAGCAAAGAGTGGTTTACTGATGGTTTGATGGTGACACATAACAGCGAATTTCGCAGAACGCTGGTCCCGAACAGATATCTGGACGGTTCGTTGGAAAAATATCTTGCGGAAGCCATGGCCAAAAAAGACGGCATGAAAAATCCAAAGCCGGATATGACATACGGCACTAGAACGAACAAGTATCCTATTTCTAACGGTGTTATCGTAAAGGGCTCTACCAACGCGCTGCTAGAGATAGCCTCCGGAATGCACCATGCCTTCATGATTATTGAGGCCAAAGCCGACCGGGATGAATACGACGAAGCCACGAATCAAGCTCGTCGAGGCGGTGCGACCCTAGTAAATGCCGCAAGACAACTGAGATCCCTGGTCGAAGCAGCTCCAGTCATCATCTCTGGGGTCGATGACACTTCCGTTGTCTTTTCTGCAACAATAAATCCTCAGCTGATGGAGGTCTGGGTACACTGGTGCGAGGTTGAAGCGGACTTGAAAACTTGCAACTATCACATGAACACTGTCGCATCTCACGCTCTGGGAGATGATCTGGGGGTTGGTGCACTTCGTCGGACGTTGCACAATATCTTGGAATGGGGATGTATCGGCCGATTTACGGAGCTCGAGAAGCTTCATGAGAGCATACATGCTTACGAGCTCCGCGAAGCTGAGAAGATTGGCGCCGAGTCTCAGGCTGCAGCCGAGATCAAATCCAACAACAAGCGAAAGAAGCCAAATTCCTGAAGCATTGTGATTTACTGGAACACAAAGGTTACACAGGTCGCAGAATCTGCATTAGCAACTTCAATTTCGATTGCAAGAAAAAGACTCTGAACAAGCTGTGCTGTTGCGTCATCCTAACTGTAGGTTTTTCATATTCCAGCACCTCTGTTTTATTCTAGGCCTCTCAATAGTGTATCATTCAAGGCCTTTGCTTAGGCTTGAATTAACACTACGGAAGTCTAAGCTCTTGGCTTCAACTTTTGTCGCAAAATTTTGGCTAACTCATGGTTGGAGCGACAGATGCATGGAATCAGGCTACTGGACTCCTGAGAAGGACATGAACAGAGAAGGTTCGTTGAATACCATGATATGAGAAATAAAATTCTTCGACGAGCGACGGGAATGATGGAGGCAAAAGCCTCGAAACTAGACGAAGCATTACTTAGTAGACTTCATTGGTCCCAGTCCAACCATCTGATGTTAATGATATAATTCCTTTACTCATGAAGACTTTGTATCCGTCATACAAACTTGACGGCATTATTTAAAAGACGTACCATGGTAGAAGTAAGAAAAATTTTCAGACTCCGGTGGTTCAACGTTGACTACGATCTCTGCTCTGCACACACGCAACAAGTATGTCTATATATTTGTAAGACTAGCATTCTCAGCACTTTCTAGCCTTCACACCGCCTTGCCTTCGCCAGATCATGCCTTCACCAGGCCTTCCCGCCAGCAGAAGAAGCAAGAAACGCAGCAGCTGCTCAGCGGCGCCGTGGATCTCCCTTTATCCAAAGACAGAGCTTATGCCGTGAGTCATAATAAAGCAGCCTCTTGTTGGAATACGAGGTCATATGGGGGCATATTTGATATTTTGGTTGTTGCTGGTTAGGAGTCTCGTATTTGTCAAAAATTTGCAATGAAAGTATAATTCTTCAGCATACATCATATTTTACAAAACATTTGCTAATTTTAAGATTATTTAATAAACTTTTCATTTGTATTCAATCATCTTTTTAATGAATTGTATTTTTCTCCCTGATTTCATGCTTTCGATGAATAATAATATTGATAATACTCTTTCTATATACATTTCTGCAAGCATTTTGTTTGACATCTGAAGTGTTAATGCAAAAAAGTTCAAACCTGATCGTTGAAACACTTTTTAATCACAAACGTGAGAGTGTAGATGTTACTTATAGCTTATTCGATGCAGAGCAGCGAGACTCGCGAGAGTGTGTGACAGTGTGAGACAGCAAAAGACACTTGCTAAAGTCTCATACGTTATAGTGAGAATGCTGCAGTGCAAGAGTTGTCTTAGATCAAAAGTCAGAATGATAGGGAATGAACTGAGCAAGTTCAAGTGACGGCCAAAAATGCGACTGAATGTAAAGTCGCTTTAATGACGGCATAGAAACTATAATCTACTCATGAAGGAGATGGGCGAAATCCCGAGATTCAAGAAAATTGTTCCCCAATGCTAGGCAAACTGCGTTTCATATTACTGAGCCATGAGCTCTTCTTCATATCTCATTCTCATTCATAATGCCTCTGCGCATTTCATAAGCAAGAATTTGCCATGTTTTCATGGCCTACGTTGGGGGGGGGATCAGACATAATTCTCTCTCGGCTTCCTCAACATCGCCATCGCATGAGATGACTCATATAGCAAAGCGTATTACATCCAGCGGTCACGGATCTCTACCAACTTCGCTTCGCAATGCGATTTCAAATCCCCCAGATCCTACCTGCCCAGTCGAACTACACATCCTATTCAATTACTCCGCCGCCTCCGGCTTGCACGGGCTTCTCAAGAGCTGGGAGACAATGGGAGGAGAAGGGGAAGCATACTCGGGCTAGTAGTCAGGGGAGGAGCTACAGCTACGGTAAGAGAGGGCACAAAAGCCTGCTCAGGGAAGGAAAGGGTGAGAATGTCATTTTTTAGCCATACCTTTGGCGTACCCTCTTTTCGGGATGAGCGAAGAGGACGTGAGGAAAATGTGACCCTTTGATATTAGATAACTACATCAAACGCTTATTGTGTCCTGTACCACCTAAAGTCTAACGCCAACAGTAAGAAAACGTATGAGCATTTTGGATTTGTCCATCGTCATGTTAACGATATAAACTTTCAGTAATGCTTGTGCCGTTGAATTCGCGGATAAAGTTCTCGCTCGCCTTGACCGCCTGTAAGACATGGGAATAGGCCATCTGAGTCTTCTTCTTGGTAGCTAGAGCGTATGCTATGGTAACCAAGTTCTTGATCTAATAGGCAGCGGATCAGTGGAAGAAGTCTCCAGTCGTTCTGCGTATCAAACCTACCTGTCGACCGTTGAATTCCGTGGTAGCCAAGCGTTCCATTTCCTTGCGAGCCATCACCGCTACTCCTTGAGACGTGTGCTGGCATTTGATGGAGATTGCTGTATTAACAGGTCCATGAGCTGATCTATCCTGGCATTCGATGAGGCGGCTTGCTCCTTCAGCCGGTCATTCAGCCGGTCCTTCTCCTGCTGTAGCAGGAGCTCTGACTCACTAGTGCTAGCATTTGATGGAGATTGCTGTTTTAACAGGTCCATGAGCTGATCTATCCTGGCATTCGATGAGGCGGCTTGCTCCTTCGATGAGGCGGCTTGCTCCTTCAGCCGGTCATTCAGCCGGTCAAGCTCCTGCTGTAGCATGACCTTTGGTGGCAGTCTCGGTTTCTTGAAGCCAGCGGTGTCCCGAGATGAAGAAGCGTTTGTCATCGTCTCCTGTGAATCGGCCAACTCCGAATTGTTCTCCGTGCTAATAATAGACATGAATGGGTCGGATTTTGGATCAGATAACTGGGCGGCGGCGCTTCGAATTCTGTCTAAGTGGGTTGGAAAGAATGTATCATAGACTTTCCGAGTGAATTTGTAAGCCAAATCTCTGTCCTTGCCGTCAAGGTCTGTGAAATTGAAACTGCGAATGAGATGGCGGTAAAAAGTAGTCTTGTCCCCTTCAATCAAAGCGTAATGACCGTAGATATTTACCATTGTGTGATCATGTGAGACAGAAAAAACAAGGATCTTTCGATGAAGCTCTTCAGCTCGAGAAACCGCCCGATCCCGATAGAGTTGAACGATGGCATTGACTGCCATACTGGCGCTATGGGCATTCTGCCGGTCCGCAATGTTAAGCCCGTTTTCACCACACTTCACCTCACACGTGAGGAACGGGAAATACAACTTCCCCGTAAATAATGTTGCCTTCCCAGGTGCAGTATAGGATTTGAGTCTCTCAACTTCATCGTCGGTAAAGGCTGATGACATCAATCCAACCGCATAATCAGGTTTTGGGCGAGGACCAGCAATGCAAATGCATTTGGTCCATTCTGCATTGATTTCTTCGGCCAAGTGTTGAAGATTCGAAGCACCACATATGTAAAGAAGCTCAGCCGAGGGGACAATTGACGGGGTGATGTCCCTTAGAACTCTCGCCTCATTGTTACTACGCACTCTTTCCAGAGTCATCCAGAAGAACTCTTCTTTGAAAAGAGAATACTTGGGGGTTTCGTATTGACCATTGAGCAAAGTAGCACAGAGTTCCTTGCAAGTGTCTGAGATAATAGCCTGGCCCAGGTGTTGGTACATGTATAAAAGCTATACCTAACTCTAATCCTGAAAACGCAATAATAAATGCTAATGGTATTAAACCAAGAAAAAAAAAAAAAACCTGAAGTCAAGCCAAATATATCTTTACCATCTGATTTATCTTATCTATCAGCAAATCCTGATAAGTTTAATGAAGATACCAGCCTTTGCAAGCTCATTCTCATATTCCGGAGTGTAAGCGGGTGGTTTGTCACCTTCTTTAACGCTTTGCGTGTAACTCATGCCAGAGCTGGAATGCTTTCTAGAGAGCGGTTGGCTCATGTCTGGATCCGACTCGAAATAATTTTCCGGCCAGTTTCCTTCCTGGATCCAGTGATTGATTAGGTGTTCGCTTTGGTCACTGTTGTAGCTTGCTGACTCCTTGTCTTTGACAGCACAGCTTGCTATTGAGGTTCGTGCTCGTTTTTCAATTGGCTTCTCTTGAAGTCGCGAAGTTGGAGATTCAGCTTCCAGCGATCGCTTTCGCTTTCGATCGAGTCCTTGACCTGTTTGGTACCCGTTTTGACAACACGGGTCCTGGAATTCCTCGGGTCTAGAGTCTAAGGTGGACCTTTGCGGCCGCTCTAGAGAATGTGTGGCTTTGGGAAGGACGCGCGAACTTTGTGGGGCCTTGGGTTGTATCAGCATTAGGGTAGAACACGAGGGATAGTCTACATACCTCTTTGTTCGGAATGTCGCTCGTTGAGGAAGAGGGAAAAGAGTGCTTTGGCTCGGTGTCCTTGTCTTTGCTTTCTTTCCGCTGGTGTAGTGTCTCTTCCTGGCATGCAACTTTGCGGGTGGATCTTTGCGGTTGCTGTTTCTCTATGCTTTGAGGTTGTTTTCCTGCTAATAGTCAGCTAAGCAGACTAGTTATAGAAGATGCATATTCAACCTTGGGTTCTTGATTGCCGCCCAGTTTGTTTACCGTTTGATTTTGCTTGACTGCAAGCCATGTCGATTGAATGAGAGAAGGTACGAGATAGACGTAATTAAGTTGTTATTCTACTAACTACGCGGGCGTGCTGGGCGTGCCGGGCTCAATTAAGCGACTTTTAACCCTTGAGATTAAGCTGAGCTATTTCGACGAGTACGATTATCTCAAATGCTTGCGCTTCGGAAGCCTTTTTTAATTCTTATTCTTCGCATTGGGTTCGATCGAACCAAATTGTGTGCCCCTCTTTCGATCTTGCAATTCTAGGCAGCTCGAGCCACCACAATGACGTGCAGCAAAGACACGGTTACGGCCACGGGTCTTAATATTTGGGTCAGCGGTAAACACGATGATGACGAACCTCAAGTAGAGTAAGGCAAACAATGATTTGTTATACTTGAGCAGACTAATTCACAGGCGTTCAAGCGTTATCGCAGTTCAAGGCCTTGGTGCTCATCCATATTATACGTGGGTTGGAAAGCAAGGTTCTGCCGAGAAAAGAGAATCTAAACACCGGCACCCATTCAATCTCCTGCGAGGCCGCCGAAGGAATGCCCAAATCGACGAGCTTCCTGATGTCGCTCGAATAGCACCCGAGACGGCTGAAGTTATGTGGCTTCGAGACCTTCTGCCAAGCCTCATTCCAAACGCTCGAATTGCGACATACAGTTATGAGTCTGATTGGCGAAAGATGAATGTGAAAACAAGTCTGCGCCAATGTGAAGAGCAGTTGCTTAATGTTCTTCATCAGAATCGGTCAGACGAGAAAGAGCGTCAACGATCATTGATATTTATTGAACATAGTCTTGAAGGTTTGATCATCAAACAGGCGCTGATACTGGCCAATCATGGTAATGACTTCAGAGATATTCGGCTGTCCGCCGCTGGAATCATCTTTCTTGGAACATCACATCAAGGAAGTGATGCTGCGGTATATGGTGTATGGCTTGCCCAAGCAGCGGGACGTGATAAGACCCTGCTAGAGTCCCTGAAAAGATGTAGTTCTGATCTTCATGACATTGCTCGAGACTTTGAGAAGAGTTATGGCAATCTCGATATGATTTGCTTTTATGAGAACAAAGAAGCGTCGCATGAACCTTGACGAACTCAGGTCTGTTAACTTCTTTCTTTGCCCTCAAACGGATGTGAAAGCTCACGGCAAAATACAGTTCATCGATCAACAGTCAGCCTCTTTACATGGCAAAAGAATAATGTATCTCACTACGGATCACTCAGGGTTGAACAAATTCCGTGGCTTCGAAGATGAGAATTTCCTCTTGGTGCAGCCCGAGATTCAGAGAATAGTTCAAATGTCGTCGCAGAGAATTAAAGAACGATACCGTGGTATGATTTCTCTTCTTTGTAATGAACTGCGTTCTTCAAACTTCTCTCTGACTTCTCACAAGCGCATTTCACGGTCACCGAAGAGTCCTTTCATGTACCGTTCAGTCTTCAGAGCATTCCTATGATGAATAAATTTGTGGCGCGAGACGCAGAGATGGCTCAGTTGACACATATTTGCTTCCCACCTCGACAGAGCGAATGCGTCGCAAAGTATTCATCCTTCATGAACTTGGCGGCATTGAAAAGACTCAGCTCTCTGTTGAATTCGCTCGAAAATATCAAGGAAACTACAGCGCGATCTTCTGGATTGATGGCTCGGCCAAAGAAAGAGTGAGACGAAGTATCGCTGATCTCGTCAGTCGACTATCGCAGCATCAGATTTCGGAAGAAAGCAGAAGCTACTTGCAAAAAGAAAGCACTAATGTTGATCAAGTTGTTGAAGATGTATTAAAGTGGTTATCACGACCGTTGAATGGTCAATGGTTACTAATCTTCGATAATGTAGACCGAGAGTTTTCTATCTCATCTATAGATTCGAATGCCTTCGATATGCAAGCGTATTTTCCAATGGCAGATCAAGAATCTATTCTCATCACTTCTCGATTGACAAGTCTGCGGAATTTGGGAGACGATATGAAACTAGAGCCGACTAATGAACTGCAGAGGGAAAGTATCCTCAAAAATAGCGCTGGAAGATCCGTGAAAGATGAGTGCAATCAGAAGCATAGTTATTAAGATCTTATCTGATGTCTTTGACTCAATAGATTCATTAGAGCTTGTCAAGCTACTTCAAGATCTTCCTTTAGCGATCAATCAAGCCGGCTCATACATGCGGGAAACAGGTACAACCGTGTCAAAATACATCGATTCATATAATCATAAGTGGAAAAAGTTAATGAAGGATCAGAATTATTTCACTTTATGAGAAAGTGCAGATCGTAGCGTGTTAACAACATGAACTGTGTCTTTCGATCATCTTCGGGAACAGAATGAGAATGCTGCCAACTTTCTGAAGCTGTGAGCGTTTCTTGACAATCAGAACCTCTGATATGAGCTTCTTACACCTTCGTTACATCAAGAATTTTCCGACGAAGTGCCTGATTGGTTTGTCAGATGTGCAAGCGATGAGCTTGATTTCAAAAAGTGCATGAGACTTCTTTCAAAATACTTCTTTATCAATACAAAATTTGAATCATCTTCTTTCTTTATGCACTCTGTGCTTCATCACTGGTGCCTTCACGCATTTGAGAAAGACAACGCTATCATGAGTTGGCTTGCCGTGGTCGTCGTTGCATCCGCTGTGCCTTCACAAACCATGCCGGATTATTCGCTCTTACAGAGACGTCTTCTGCCACATTGCGATCGCGTCTTCTCATTGCTGCAGCAAAGCATACAAGAAGCCTTTAACGACAAAGTAAACAATCCGTCCGTTAGCAAGGCTTGCCATCGGCTGGGAGATCTGTACTCGGATCAAGGCAAGATGAAAGAAGCCGAAGACATGTATATACGGGCATTGGCAGGAAAGGAAAAGGCTTGGGGTCTCGCTCATACATCGACCCTTGACACTGTCAATAATCTAGGAACTCTGTACTCGGAGCAAGGCAAGATGAAAGAAGCCGAAGACATGTATCTACGAGCATTGACAGGAAAGGAAAAGGCTTGGGGTCTCGCTCATACATCGACCCTTGACACTGTCAATAATCTGGGAATTCTTTACAAAAATCAAGGCAAGATGAAAGAAGCCGAAGACATGTATCTACGAGCATTGACAGGATACGAACAGGCTTGGGGTTCTGAGCATAAGAAGCCCTTAGACGCAAGATATAATCTGGCTTTTCTGTACAAAAAAATGGCTATGTTTAAAGATGCGGCAAAACACTATGAGCTTGTCGTTCAAGGCTATATCAAGATACTAGGTTCTGACCATTGGAAGACGGTTGACGCCTCCAATCAACTGAAAAGCTGTGAAGAGTTGAACGAGAATCCTTGATTCTATAATCTAGGGGGATGAGAGCTATACACGTTCCTGATGGGTACACTTTCCATTATGCAGGGGGCTTTCGGGTGGTTGGTCAAGGGCCTTGATATTGCCGATTAACACTCCCCTCAATGGAAATACCCTTGACGTCGGCTCATAAGCTCCCCTGAATCTAAACCTGTTTCAGTCCCAAATCTTTGATAAACTTGACAAAGGCTTCGCCGGCCAGTGGCTTTGTCATACCGTCGGCTGCCTCCTCTTTGGTAGGTATGAAAGCGAGCTTAATAAGTCCCTCAGTGACTGTTTCCCGTATGAAGTGGTACCGAATTTCGATGTGTTTGGTTCGTCCGTGATGCATCGGATTTTCGGCCAGGGCAATAGCGCTTTTTGTTGTCGGCATGAATGATGACCTGTCGAGAACCTTTGTAATCAAAATGATCCAGTAGTCGACGCATTCAGAGAGCTTCTTTTGCTGCTTCAGAGGCGGCCATGTATTCAGCTTTACAGCTGAAGAGAGCGATGGTATTTTGAGGCTTAGAGCTGCAACTGATGGCTGCACCATCAAATCTTGTAAAGATAGCCTTCAGTTGATTTTCGATCGTTGTCGCGGGCTCAGTTTGCATCCGTATAACCAATGAAGATCTTCGTTTCGATAAATCAATCCCAAGTTCGAGAACTTCTTTAGATAGCGAAAGATTCGTTGAACAGCTTTTTCAATGTTCTGTGATTGGGTCAGAAGAGAATCGCGATACCTGAGAAACAGCGAAGGCGATATCAGAACGCGTTTCAAGCATGAGGTACATAAGGGATCCGACTGCACATTGATATTTAAGCTTGTCGTTGTCGATGGCAGTGTGATTCGCCGAGGCTGGTTCCAGAACAACGTTCTTATTCATAGACGTTTGACTACCACGAAGGTTCATCATATTTAGATTCTTCAGAATCTTTTGCAGATACATCTTTTGACTGAGGCGAATGATGCGATTTAAATCGGTTCCTAACAACTTTCAAACTCAGGTAGTAAGTCACAGGTCTCAAATCGATCATCTTAAAGCGTTTCGACAGTTGATCTTTGAACTCTTGAATAGCGGTTTTGTTGACTTCAAAGATAAGTAGATTCTTCACATGTATAGCTACAAACATACCGGTTTCCGGGTTGCAATATACGCTTGAATCCTTCGAAATGACGTGATAACTCAGTGAGACGAGAAACTCCGTGAGTGTTCGAAACCATACCCGAGGGGCTTGCTTTAGACCATAGAGGGCTTTACTCAGCTTGCAAACGAGGTCCTTCTCGAAATAGCCGATAGGCATTTCCACATACACATCTTCATCGAGAGTTCCGTAAAGGAAGGCAGTTTTGACGTTCAATTGCTCAGTTTCCCAGTTCATTTGCGCGGCCATGGCGAAGAGAACTTTTATAGGTCATTGGCTTGACAACAGCGACGAATGTTTCATTGAAGTCAATCTCAAAGCGTTGTTCAAAGCCTCGAGCAACCCAGCGTGCTTTGTATCGCTGAATCTCCCCTCCAGAGCCTCGCTTAAGCCTATAGACCCACTTTCCACCAAGAACGCGGCGAGGAGGGGGTCGAGGAATTAGGGTTCAGATCCCATTTTCTTCGAGGGAGGCAAGTCCGTCCTTCATGGCATCGTCCCATTTTGAAGCTTGAGGAGAGGCTCTGGCTTTGCGATAATTGATTGGTTCTTCAGTGTCAATATCATCCGGATTAGCTAGCATTTGTTCGGCAGTGGTTTGAAAGATCTCAATGCTGGCAAGTAGTGCCTTGATTGAAGTAATAAAACTTCTTTCCTGGCCATCAAGTCTGGCTATCGTGGCTTGGATGCTTTTGAGAAGTCCGGGGGCTTCTAACTCAGGGAAGTCTCCTGTACTGGCTTCTCGGAACAGTGATTCGGGATACGCGACGTGAACAGGGGCCTTGGTGCGGGTCCTCTTGTTTGATCCATCGTCGTCGAGTCTTCTCGAGACCTTTTCTGATGTGGGGCCCACGGCTCTCCTGCCTCGGGTGCTTCGTGGTTAGCACTCATTTGAGGGATAATCTTATCTTTCGGCTTATGATCTTGCTCTATCCAGCGAACGTCTCGAACGGTTTCAACCCGCTTCTTATCAACAGTGTGCAATGAAACATAAAAATTCAAGATAGTGAATTAGTGATGAAGCAAAAAGAATGAATTCAATTGAATTGAATTCATTGATTATGACTTTAGTTGAGAATTGCAATAAAGAAAGCACTCTTGTTTAATCTACTACTAAATCTTGGTTCATATGAGAATATTCACGCGAAATCGTAGTTTTCACACATATTTTTCTTTTATTTCTCAAGAAACTGAGATCTGATGACTGCATTTGGAAGGTACCTTACTGTGTACTTAATGTAAGAAAGGATTAACAACATCGTATGAAGGATGACATCGAATGTCCTGCCCAGCGCTCGTAAGTGATACGGCTAAGCAAATCATACGCAGCAACATAATAAATGATGGGTGATGCTAAAGCGATTCAATTTTCTTAATTTTGATACAGTTATGCAGCGTTAGTTGAGCTGTAGAAATTGAGCTATTTACTTTTAATGCTCTTAGCGCGGGGCAGGACTTTCGGTGTCACCCTCCGTAGGGCCATCAGGGCTGAGTCTAAGCAGCTCGAGCAGTAGAGTAAGGCAATCGGCGAAGCCTAGGAAGTACTGAGGTACAGTAGAACTAGATCCCGCACACTGCGCCCTTGCACTGCTGCTTACTTTATGGATGGC
>JAABUV010005818.1_pt1 | contig 13811 bp, 15 predicted proteins | sample 5559971 | NCBI WGS metagenome assembly JAABUV01 (sample SAMN10711881, study PRJNA513362) | rock metagenome | isolation source: Antarctica rocks | place: Antarctica: Victoria Land, Knobhead nord | collected 2015-12-19
CAACCACTCGCCACTCGCCACTCGTCACTCGCCACTCTCTCGGTTGGGGCCGTTGCGACCCGCACACCCACACGACCTATAGCGACGGGTTGGGCACGCCGCGCCAGGTCGTGGAGACGGCGGTCGCGCGCGGGCTCGACGTGATCGCCGTGACCGACCACGACAGCGTCGCGGGGGCGTTGGCGGCGCGCGAACTTGTCCATGGGGAGGGCTATCCGCTCGGCGTCATCGTCGGCAGCGAGGTGACGACGGCGCGCGGCGTGCACCTGTTAGCGCTCTTCGTGGAGGAACGACTGCCCATGTTCGAGCCAGTCGCGCGCACGATCGCGCGCATCGCGGACATGGGCGGCGTCGCGCTGGCCCCGCACCCGCTCAGCGCGCTGACCCCGAGCATGGGCCGGCGCATGATCGAGGGGCTGCTGGCGCGCGGGCTCCCGCTCGTGGCGGTGGAGACGGCCAATCCCAGCCCGGCGGGGCGGCCCGGCGGACGCGTGCGCGCGCTCAACCAGGCGTGGGGACTGGCCGAGTTCGGCGGCAGCGACGCCCACTTCCTGCCGCATATCGGCGCCGCCTACACGCTCTTTCCCGGCCGCAGCGCCGCCGACTTCCGGCGCGCCTTGGACGAGCGCGCCACCGTCGCGCGTAGGGCCGACGAGCCGCTCGCACGCATCCCCCTGCGCGATTACGCCCGCCAGTCCGGCCGCTCCATGATCCTCAACCCCACGCAGAAGCTCCTGCGGGTGAGTCGATAGTCGATGGAGCGATCTATTATTGCCAACAAGGAGAGGGAAATTTATGAGCGTGCTCGCTCGCAATACAAATGACTCTGATATGCGAGATGAATATGACTTCAGCAAGGCCACGCACGGGAAGCGTCCTCGAACCCATGCTAAGGGCAGCAGAGCGGTTGTTCTCGATCCCGATGTAGCACAAGTTTTTACCTCCGCGGATGCAGTAAATAAAATACTACGTACACATTTGCCTGGACAGGTACACGCTCACGTCCCTGACGTATCGCATATGGTGTCAGACGAAGATATCATTGACAACTTGCGAGAGTTTTTGGCCGAGTTCGATGTGGTAGGTGCGACGAGACGTTCCTATGGTTTGTGGCCGAACCGCGTAGTAGCCGCGGCTACGGTAGAAAATCGCTTTGGGACATGGGGAAGGGCTATTGCCTTGGCACGGGGCGCCAATCCTCATTATAGATAGCGCGCCGATCAAAGCTTGGCGCCATGACGATCCTGATGCTCCGCATGGTCATGCCTCCGCCCATCATCCCACCACCTTCCCGCGCGGTTACTGTGCCCATGTCCTCGTCCTTCTTTCGACTTTCACTTCCGCCTTTCGACTCGCACCAGGGCCGCGCCGCCGATCGCCGCGCCCGCCGCGAGAATGGTGATGAGCGTGCGGCGGCCGCGCGGGGTGTGGGCGCCGTGGAGCAGCGTCGCCGCGGCGTCGGCGGCGTCGGAGAGGGCGCCCGCCTGCAACCAGCGGCTGACTTGTTGGCCTTGCCGCGCGGCCAGGAACGTCCCCAGCCCGATCGCCAGGTCGCGCGCGCCGAAGCTGACGGCCAGCATCTTGAGTCGGGGGTCGCCAGCATCCGCCCCCGTCCATAACTGAGACATTCGCCCCGGCGCGGCCACGAAAGCGAGTCCGATGGCCGCGCGGCCCAACCCGATAAAGCGTGCGAGTGTCACGATGGTCATAGGCGATTCCTCCGATCTCTCATGGTTTTCTCATCTCATGGCCTTAAACTTGCATGGATGGGGCCATGGCAAGACAGATTGTCTTGCTACAACAACTGGCTGATCGGGCTGATCAGACAGCGCAAAAGTTGACATAACGCAACGCATGCACGATGCTGATGTTGGGATATTCCCCATGACAGATGTAGGAGAGGATAAGAGCAGTGGTACCTATACAGGTGTTGCTCAAACGAGTTTTGCCGCTCGGCGTGCTCGTCGCCGTCGTTATGACGTTGTTCGGATCGCTCGCGGTCGCGCACGCCGCCGGCAGTGCGACGTTCCAGGATAACGCCGGATTGTTCACGTCGGCGGGGCGGTCGCGCATCGCGCAGGCCGCGCAAAACGCGAACGAGCAGGTGAAAGTGCTTACGACCAACCAGTCATTTTCGTCGGCCAATGATTGGCACTCGTACGTGCAGCAAAATGCGGGTGGGTCGGGAACGGTGACGATTGGGCTAGGGCTGCACGTCATCGGCCAAAAGAATGTCTATGTCTATCCCGATCCATCCACGAATATTAGCCAGTCACAAGCCGATCAAGCCTTCACGAACGCGCGGTCGACGTTCAATAGCGGAAACAACAGCGCCACGTCCAACGGCGTGATCGCGATAATCCAAAACCTGCCCGGCGCCGCCACGTCGTCGGGTGGCGCGGGCGCGCCGGCCACGGCTCCGTCGCGCGGCGTCGGCGGTATTCTTGTGCCGCTGATCATCATCGTCCTGCTGGCCTTCGTGCTCATGCGTATCCTGGGGCGGCGTCGGCGCAACACGGTCATGCCCGGTTATGGCCCCGGCTACGGCCAGCCGCCCATAGGTCCCGGTCCCTATAACCAGGGCCAGGGCGGCTACCCCAACCAGGGTTTCGGCAATCAGGGTAACCGGGGCGGCGGCCTTGGGCGCGGCGTCGCCGGCGGCGTCGCCGGCGGCTTGGCTGGCAGCTTCATCGGCAACGAAATCTTCGGTAATCGTGGCGGCGAGGGCGGTAACGCCAACGCGGCCGGACCCGACGCGGGCGCTAACGCGCCTGGCGATACCGCCAACGCCCAAGATCAGCAGGGCGGCTGGGGCGGTGACTCCGGCGTCAGCGGTGCCGATGCCGGCGGCTTCGGTGGAGGCGACTCCGGCGGTGGTTGGGGTGGCGACTCCGGCGGCGGCGGGGGTGACTCCGGCGGTGGCTGGTCGTAGCCAATGTCGCGGGCCTGCACTTGAAAGCGCATGGCAGGGTTCGTGAATTATCGGCGCCATGGGCCTGCGACTGCGGTCGCATGGCAGACCGACGCCGACTGCGGTCGGGTGTCGCCCCTGGACGTGGCGCTGCGACGCTGGCGCCCTGACACCGCAGTGTCCGTGGTCTGCCATGCGACCGCAGTCACAGGTGTCGATAATTCACGAGCCCTGTAAGGCCAGGCCCGCGACGGGCGCCCCCGTCCCCAACGGTGCTATCATAACAGGAGAGGGTTGGACCGAAGAGAGTGCGGTAGGGACTAATGGAGCGATTGTGGGCGCCCTGGCGCGACGCGTATGTGTCGGCGCCGTCGAAGATGTCGGGCGGGTGCATCTTCTGCGATAAGCCGCGTGAGGACCGCGACGCCGAGAACTACATCGTGTACCGCGCCGAGCTGGTCTTCGTGATCCTCAACGCTTACCCGTACAACAACGGCCACTTGATGGTCGTCCCCTACGCGCACAGCGGCGACCTGGAGGGAGTCGACCCCGCGACGCTGGCGGAGATGATGCGCGTCGTCCAGCGCGGTGTCCGTGTGCTGCGCGCCACGATGCGCCCGGACGCTTTCAACGTGGGCATGAACATTGGCCGCCCGGCTGGCGCGGGCATCGCCGACCATATCCACATGCACGTCGTGCCGCGCTGGGCGGGCGACACGAACTTTATGCCCGTGCTGGCCGACACACATGTCCTTTCGCAGTCGCTACAGAACAGCTACGCGCTGCTGCGCCGGGGCTTCGAAGATGAGGACCATGAGGATCGCCATGTGTCCGACTAGCGACGGACCAAGGATGAGGGGCAGGGTCGTGAATTATCCGCCGGGTCAAGGGGCGCATCGCTGCGTAGGGGCGTATGGTTATACGCCCGGTGGTCGAGCGCGGGCGTATAACCATACGCCCCTACGATAATTTACGAACCCTGGGATGAGGGGTTGAGGAGGTGGACCAATGATGTGTTCAGAGTGTAATGCGGCGGCCGTGGCCGTGGGGCAGCGCTACTGCCACGTCTGCGGCGCCCAACTACCGCATGGAACCAATGCGACGAACGCGACGGCAGGCGCGGCGCCGTTGTACACAGTGGGTGATGGCAGCGACCGCGCCATGAGCGCGCTGACGCGCCAACTCACGCTGGACTGGCTGCGGACACACAAAGGGCGTATTGCCCTCTATGCAGGCGTCGCTACGGTCGCGGTCGTGGTGATGGCTGCCGTAATCGTCGCGGCCGTCGTCGCCGTTGCCGCGATCATGCCGGTCATCGCGGCCCTATTCGTCCTCTACCTCATCGCGCGCCCGCGTCGGCGGCGACGGCGCTTGACGCGGATATATCGGTTTTAAGCTATCAGCAGTCAGCTATCAGCGGTCAGCTTCGCCTGGTGGTTGAATTTGTGCTCATTGGGCCACACTGTATCATGACGAGCGGGCGCATGTAGTGACGACAAAAAGCTGACAGCTGATTGCTAACTGCTGTCAGCTACTAGAAAGGGAACGCGATGCTCACGACGATCAGGCCCCTGACGACAGCGACCGGCTTGGCCGCGAAATACGAGAGTCTGCGGTCGGGCCTGCGCGATCTGGGCGCGGTCATGGTCGCGTTCAGCGGCGGAGTAGATAGCGCGCTGCTGCTCAAGGTCGCCCACGATGTGCTGGGCGAGCGCGCCGTCGCCGCCATCGCGCTCTCCGAGACGATCCCGGCGGCCGAGGTACAGGCGGCCACAGACCTGGCGGCGGGCATCGGCGCGCGCCTCTACACGGTCTACACCGAGGAGATGCTCAACGCCGCCTTCCGCGCCAACGACGCCAACCGCTGCTACCACTGCAAGACGGAGCTCTTCACTAAGCTGCGTCCGCTGGCCGATAGCCTGGGTATTCAGCATCTCGCGTACGGTGTGAACGTCGACGACATGGGCGACCATCGTCCGGGGCAGACCGCCGCGGGAGAGTGGGCGGTACAGGGACCCCTACGCGACGCGGGGCTCAACAAGAGCGAGATCCGCCAACTCTCGCGCCAACTCGGGTTGCCGACCTGGAACAAGCCGGCCATGGCCTGCCTCTCCTCGCGCATTCCGCACGGCCAGGCCATCAGTACAGAGGCCATCCGCATGATCGAGGACGCCGAGGCGTTCATCCGCTCGCTCGGTGTGTACGACCTGCGCGTGCGCTCACATGACAAGACCGCGCGCATTGAGGTCGACGCGGAGAGCCTGCCGCTGCTCGTACAACCCGACATCCGCGCCAAAGTAACCGCCAAGCTGCACGAGCTCGGCTACCGCTACGTCACGCTCGACCTCGATGGCTTCCGCAGTGGCAGCACCAACGCGGTGAACAACCCCGCGCCTTTGTAAGGAGAATACGTTGTGCGCAACCCATGGTGGCTGCCCCTGCACGCATCCGTCAGGGCGCAACCGACACAAATAGACGATGTAGGTGATTACCCATGAGTACTGAAACACGGACCTCACGATCAAGTACACTTGCTCCATGGGGCGAAATCGTCCCAGGAGTCGGTCCCATGACCGTGGACGACCTGGAGGCGTTGCCCGATGATGAGTGGGCGTATGAGTTGGTCGAGGGGGTCCTGATCCGTATGTCCCACAGTGGAGGAGAAGCGTCCCGGATCGCGCGGCGGCTGGCTGGACACCTTGGTGATTTCGTGGATGATTACGCCTTGGGTGATGTCACAGGGGCGGATGGCGGCTACATCCTCGACTCGACGCGGCCAAAGGAAACGGAGCTTGTGCCGGACGTGGGCTTCATGCGCGCCGACCGCGTCCCGCCGCGCACCTCTCCCGCGTACCCTAAACCGTGGCCCGGCGCCCCCGATCTCGCCGTCGAGGTGGTCTCTCCGTCTCAATATCGACCAGAGATGGCGGAAAAGGCCAAGACCTATCTCTTTTATGGGACGCGCCTGGTATGGGTCATCTGGCCCCGCTACCAGCAGGTCGATATTTGGCGCCCCGGCGATGTCGAGCCCTCGACGATGCTCGGCGCGGGGGATGTCCTCGATGGGGAGGACGTTGTACCGGGCTTTAGCTATCTCGTCGCGCACCTCTTCCGCTAATCATGTTCTTGCCCATAACAGCTAACATCGTCCCTGGAGATATGACCATCGACGTGCGCGCGGCGTACGAGCGTATCCGGGGGCGGGTCTACCGCACGCCGCTGGAGGCGTCCGAGTGGCTCTCCGAGCTTGCCGGACGACCTGTTTTGCTCAAGCTGGAGAACCGGCAGGAGACTGGGTCGTTCAAGGCGCGCGGTGCGCTCAACTTCCTGCTGCAACTCTCGCCCGAGGAGCGCGCGCGCGGCGTCGTGACCGCCTCGGCCGGGAACCACGGGCAGGCCGTGGCCTGGACCGCGGCGCGCCTGGGCATCCCGGCCACGATCGTGCTGCCGCTCGACGCCGTGCCGGTCAAGGTCGCGCGCACCCGCTCGTGGGGCGCGACGGTCGTGGAGCATGGTCACGGCTACGACGAGGCGCATCGACACGCGGAGGGGCTCGCCGCCGCGACTGGCGCGGTCTACGCGCCTGCCTTCGACCATCCGCACGTCATCGCGGGACAGGGCACGGTGGCGCTGGAGATCTTGGAGCAGCGGCCCGACGTCGCGCTCATCGTCGCGCCGGTCGGGGGCGGCGGGCTCATCACGGGGACCGCGCTCGCCGTCGCCGACCGGCCCGCGAACGCGCCGCGCGTGGACGTGCTCGGCGTGCAGAGCAACCACACGGCGGCCATGCACGACGCCCTGCAGGCGGGTCATCTCGTCCCCGTGGTCACGCCCCCGACCCTGGCCGACGGCCTCGCCGGCGAGGTCTGTCAGACAACGCTCGACCTGTGCCGCGCGCTCGGCGTGCCCGTGCGCCTCGTGCCTGAGAGGGCGATCCTGCCGGCCATCGGCGAGACCCTGCTGCGTGAGCACCTCGCCGTCGAGGGCTCGGCCGCCGTCGCGGTCGCCGCCGTGCTGCAAGGGCTGCTGCCGCGCGGTAACGGCCCCGTCGCCCTCGTGCTCAGCGGCGGCAATGTCGACCCGGACGTGCTGGCGCACGCCGTCGACGTCGTGGGGCGACGAGAGGAGGATGAGACGGCGCCATGACCGAGCGCATTTTCGTCCCCTGTGACGCCGACACGTTAATCTTTCACTACTGGTGGTCGGACGACGGCAAACCGCTCCACAAACTCGCGCGTGCCGGAGAGATCCTCGCGGCGCGCGACGAGTTGTTGCAATCCAGGAGCGGCCGCGCCTTGAAGGGCGAGTCCCTGGTTGAGCCGGGGGTCGGGCCTATCGTAGGGACACGGACGTACTTGCGCGGGGAGGCCGTCGTGGAGGAGATGAGCCTGCGCGCCATCCTGGAACAAGTGGCGCTCGGGCTCGTCGACGCCTTCGCCGTCGAGCAACGCTGACAGGCTCAGATCCGGCGTAAGGCTGTCGCGCTCGCGCTTAGGGCGGCAAGGCCCAGCCCACCGGCCATCAGCCAGCACTCGACGCGTGGGCCGATCGAGCCGAGCAGAAGGCCGCCGCCGGCCGTGCCGAGGGAGACGCCGCCGTAGGAGAGCAACCGGAAGACGCTGTTGACACGCCCCTGCAGGTGGTCCGGGATCAGGGCCAGGCGGTAGGGGAGTTGCGTCACGTTGTAGACCGGCCCCGTCGCGACGACGATGGCGGCGCCCAGGGCCAGCATGGCGGGCGATGTCGCCAGCGCGACCAATGGGAGCGCCAGGGCCTTGACGGCGACGAGGCCGATGAGGGCGTGACCTACGCGCAGGCGACCGACCAGACGCGGCGCGAGCAGGGCGCCGGCGAGCCCGCCGAGCCCAGCGGCGCTGACGATTAGGCCGATGGTTGGCGCGCCGGCCTGTAGCTCGCGCCCCGCCAACAGGATAATCGCCAGGTAGAGCGGGCTCTCACAGAGGGTGATAGCCGTGGATAGCACGGCGATGAGACGCAGCTGTAGGTGTCCCCATAGAAAACACACGCCCTCGCCGATCTCCGCGCGCAACGACCGCCGCGCCGCCGCGTTACCGGCCTCACCGTCCCGCGCGGCCTGGAAGGGCATGTGGATGAGGATGAGCGAGAGGGCCGAAACGAGGTAGGACAGGCTATCGAGCAGGTAGGCCAGCGCCGCGCCGATCACGGTCGTACGCGCCAGCCCGATGATCGCGCCGCTCAGGCCCGGCCCGACCAGGGTCGCCGCCGTCCCCGCCGTCTCGTTCCACGCCGTCGCCCGTGGGAGGTGGCCCCGCTGGACGACCTGGGGCAGCGCGGCGACCTGGGCCGCGTTGAACAGGACGAAACTCGTGCCGTCGACGAAGGCGACGACGTAGAGCTGCGGCAGCGTGAGGCGTCCGAGCGCCACGGCCAGCGGGACCGAGCCGAACGCGACGCAGCGCGCGAGGTCGCACAGCGCCATGATCCGCTTGCGGTCCCAGCGATCGACCAGCGCGCCGGCCGGCAGCCCGAAGACGAGGTAGGGCAGGAACGACAGCGCGCCGATGAGACCAGCCTGCCCCGGTGAGCGCGTGACGGCCAATACCAGTAGTGGTAGGGCCAGACCGGAGAAGCGCGTGCCCAGCGTCGAGACCGCCTGCCCGCTCCACAGCAGCACGAAGTCGCGGTTGCGCCATAACGAATTGGTTGGCTGCTCGTCCATTACGCTACTACGCGCCCCTATTTCCTTGTTGACAATCATCTAAGAGGATAGTAATATCCTATTAGATGATTGTCAATATGAAAAAGGGAGGGGTATAATGGAAGACGTGGACATGGTAGAGATCATCCCGCTATTTAAGGCGTTGGCCGACGAGAAGCGCATCCGGATCGTAGCGCTCATCTCGGCGCGCCCGCTCTCCGTGGAGGAGATCGCCAGCGCGGTGGACCTGACGCCGGCGACCGTCTCGCACCACCTGGCGCTGCTGCGCGAGGCTGGCCTCGTCGAGGCGGCGCACGAGCAATACTACACCGTGTACCGCTTCCGGCAGCAGCCGTTGCTCGACGCCCTGCGCACGATCTCCGAGGGGCCGGCCGCGCCCGAGCTCGACGCGGACCTGGCTAAGTACGACCAAAAGGTGCTACGCGACTACCTCGTCGACGGCAAGCTCAAGACGATCCCCACGCAGCGCAAGAAGCGCGACGTGATCCTGCGTTACCTCGTCGAGCAGTTCGAGCCCGGCCGCGTCTACACCGAAAAGGAGGTCAACCAGATCCTGGTGGCCTACCACGACGACGTGGCGACCCTGCGCCGTGAACTGGTGCAGGACAACCCTCGGCTCGCCGGCATCGGGGGCGCGGCGTCGCTACAACAGGAGAGCGCCGCGCCGGGGCGGTTGCTTGCCCGCGAGAACGGACGCTACTGGCGCGTCGACACGACAAACGCGGCGCCATAACGCTACGTAGGGACGTCTGAGCAGACGCCCCTACGATAATGCACGAGCACTGGTCTCAGCGCCCTTTCCACTGCGGTGGACGCTTCTCGATGAAGGCGGCCATGCCCTCTTTCTGGTCTTCCGTGGCGAACAGCAGGTAGAACAGGCGACGCTCGTAGTCGAGGCCCTCCTCGATGCTGAGGTCCTGCGCCTTGAGCACAGCGTCTTTGGCTAGGCGTACGGCCACGGGGGCTTGGGCGGCGATCTTGCGCGCCAGCTTGTGCGCCTCTTCGAGATATAACTCGACCGGCGCGATGCGGTTGACGAGGCCGCGCGCGTGGGCTTCTTGCGCGTCCATGTACTCGCCGGTCAACACCAGTTCCATCGCGCGGGTCTTGCCGAGTTGGCGGGTGAGGCGCTGCGTGCCACCGGTGCCGGGGATGACGCCGATGTTGATCTCGGGCTGGCCGAAGCGGGCCGTTTCCGAGGCCACGATCATGTCGCAGGCCATGGCCAACTCACACCCGCCGCCGAGGGCGAAGCCGCTGACGGCGGCGATAATGGGCTTGGCCAGCCGGCGCACGGCGTCGAAGCCGGAAAGGGTGCTGCGCCCGAGCATATCCACGGCCGAGGCCCCGGCCATCTCCTTGATGTCGGCGCCGGCGGCGAAGGCGCGCTCGCTGCCGGTGAGCACGATACAGCGCACCGCCTCGTCGTGGTCGAGCCGCGTCAGGGCGTCCGTGAGTTCGGCCATCAGCGCCGCATTGAGAGCGTTGAGGGCCTTGGGCCGATTCAGCGTCACCGTGGCGACGGGGCCGTCGACGGCGCGCAGGATGTTGTCGTAGGTTTGTTCGGAAGTCATTAGATCTATTACATCTCCTGCACATCGGCGGTCAGCATCGCGACCTCAGCGCCGAGCTTGCGCAGCGAGCGCGCGCTGGCGCGGCCCTCCTCGGAGGCCATGGCCGCGTTCAAGGCGTCGAGGTCATCGAAGTACAAGCTGGCGATAAGGTAGTACTCCGGCTCGCCCATGGGCGAGCCCGTGACCTTATTGATCTCGGCGCGGCGCAGTCCCGGCATTTTCGCCGTGGCGGTGATGTGCTCGCCGAAGTAGACCTGGTCGAACGTGGCGGCGTCCTGTGGCTTCTTGTACATGGCGATGAGTTTGACCATTGGTGTGTGTCCTCCTCCAAATCTATCAGGTGTGTTTCAATCACTTAGGGCGCGGCCCTCACCCCCCACCCCATGCGGATTGGTCTCTCTCCGCTCCGCTCCGACAGCCCAACCGGCCTCTCCCTGACGCGGGAGAGGGGGAGACGCCCCTTCAACTCACTTGAAACATACCCACATCTATCACACATAGGGCGCACGCTTGTCGAACACACGCTGGGCTTTGCCTTCGGAGCGCGGCAGCGTGTCGGGCGGATGCAGCACGACATCGGTGCTGATCCCCAACGCCTGGTCGAGTGCGGTGTTGACGGCGCCGCGCAGCGTCGCCAGGCGGTCGAGGTCGTCGAGCAGGGCGCGTTGTTCGTCCGTGACCTCGACCTCGACTTCGAGCGTGTCCAGCGCCTGACGCCGGTCGACAGTCACCTGGTAGTGCGGGGCCAGTTCGGGGACCGCGAGCAACACGCGCTCGATCTCCGAGGGGAACACGTTGACACCGCGCACGATGAGCATGTCGTCGGTGCGCCCGACCAACCGCGCCATGCGCCGGTGTGTGCGCCCGCAGGCGCAGGGTTCAGCGTGGAGCGCTGTGAGGTCGCCGGTGCGGTAGCGGATGACCGGCATCGCCTCCTTGGTCAGCGTGGTGAGTACGAGTTCACCGAAGCGGCCATCGGGCAGCGGTTCGCCCGACGCGGGGTCGACCACCTCGGGCAGGAAGTGGTCCTCCCAGATGTGCAGCCCCTCGCGCCCCTCGGCGCACTCCATGGCCACGCCCGGTCCCATGACCTCGCTGAGCCCGTAGATGTCGAGCGCGGCGATGCCGAGCGACGTCTCGAGGCGACGGCGCAGTTCAGCGGTCCAGGGCTCGGCCCCAAAGACGCCGACCTCGAGGGCAAGGGCCGTGCGGTCCAGGCCCGCCTGGGCCAGGGCGCCGGCGATGTTGAGGGCGTAGGAGGGGGTGCAGCAGAGCGCGCGGGCCGCGAAGTCCTGCAATAGGAGCAGTTGGCGCGGGGTGTTGCCGCCGGAGGCGGGGACGACGGTGGCGCCGAGCGCCTCGGCGCCGTAGTGCAGGCCGAGGCCGCCGGTGAAGAGGCCGTAGCCGTAGGCGTTGTGCACGACGTCGCCGGGGCGGACACCAGCGCAGGCCAAGGCGCGGGCGCAACACGCGGCCCACAACGCGATGTCGGCGGCGGTGTAGCCAACGACGGTGGGCTTCCCCTTAGTGCCGGAGGAGGCGTGCAGGCGCACGATGCGCTCGCGCGGGACGGCGAACAGGCCGAATGGATAGTTGTCGCGCAGGTCGCCCTTGCGCGTGAAGGGCAAACGGGCGACATCGGCCGGCGCGGTGATGGCGGCGGCGTCCACGCCGGCATCGGCGAAGCGCTCGTGGTAGAACGGGACCGTCGCGGCCACGCGCGCGACCGTGGCGCGCAGGCGCTCGGCCTGCAGCGCGTCTAGCCGCGCGCGCGGCATCGTCTCGGCTTCGCGATCGAACATAACGCCCCCTCGTGCTACGTTCCTACAAACACTGCCATGCTACTGGGCGGGGCAGGGCGCTGTCAAACGGGGTCGTGAGTCGTGAGTCGTGAGTCGTGAGTCGTGAGTCGTGAGTCGTGAGTCGTGAGGCGATAGGCGATAGGCGATAGCCGATAGCCGATAGTAGGAAGCGGGCATGGGTCGTGCTCTACGTGACCTCGATAACCAGGGTGTGGGATACTTGTAGTGGTAGAGGCGCACACCTCAGCCATGCAGGTTCTAGCAACTCACGACTCACGACTCACGACTTCCGACTCACGACTTCCGACTTCCGACTTACGACTACTAACAGCCTATCCGGAAAGTGCCTAAACACGCGCTCAGCGGCTGCATAAGCCTCTCTAACGATTTTCCGGATAGGCTGTAAGGACCAAGAATGCTCACACGCGTTGCCCTTATTTCGCTGCACGCCAGCCCGCTGGAGCGGGCGGGTCAGAGCAACGCGGGGGGGCTGAATGTCTATGTGCGGGCGCTCTCCGCCGCTCTGGCGCGCCAGGACCTGCAGGTCGATATCTTCACGCGCCGGACCGACGCGACGACGCCCGATGTGGTCGAGTTGGGGCGGGGCGTACGCGTCATCCTCGTCGACGCCGGGCCGCTCGAACCGCTGCCGCCGGACGACTTGCTGCCGTTCGTGCCGCTCTTCACAGCCGGGGTCATCGCCTTCGCCGGCCTGCGCGGCCAGCCCTACGATGTGGTGCACAGCCACTACTGGCTCTCGGGCCTCGTCGCGCTGCGCCTGCGCCGGCGTTGGGATGTGCCGGCCGTCCACATGTTCCACACGCTGGCGCAGGTGAAGCGCCGCGTGGCGGGCATCTGGAGCGCGCCGGACCAACGGCGCGCGCTGCTGGAGCAGCAGGTGCTCGACGGGATGGACGCCATCGTGGCGGCGAATGCGCTCGAGGCGGCGCAGTTGCGCACGCTCTACGACGGCGCGCGCGCGCGCATCCACGCCATCCCCTGCGGGGTGGACTTAGCGCTCTTCGCCCCGCGTGAGCGCGTCGCCGCGCGCGCGACGCTCGACATAGGTCCGCCACTGGACGCGCCGATCGTGTTCACGGCCGCGCGCATCGAGCCGCTCAAGGACATAGGTACGGCCGTGCGCGCCACCGCCCTACTGCGATCGTTGGGTGTCACGGACGCGCGGCTCGTCGTGGCCGGAGGGCCCGTGACGGGTCCGGCTGGGACGCGCGAGATGGACCATTTGCACACCGTGGCCGCGGAATGTGGCGTGACCGACCGGGTCCATTTCGTCGGCTCGGTGACGCAGGAACAACTGCCCCTCTATATGGCTGCGGCCGATGTCGTGGTCGTGTCCTCTCTCCACGAGTCGTTCGGCATGGTCGCGCTCGAGGCGCTGGCCTGCGGCCGGCCCGTCGTCGCCTCGGCCGCGGGCGGCCTGCAACTCACGGTACACGACGGCGAGAACGGCTACCTTGCTCCCCCGCGCGACGCCCCCGCCTTCGCCGCGCGGCTGGCCCCGCTGCTACGCAACCCCGTGCTGGCCCAGCGCATGTCGTTGGCGGCGCGGCGCAGCGCCGAGCCCTACGGCTGGGACGTCATCGCCGACCGCGTCCGTTGCCTGTATGAAGCCGTCGTCAGCAACCAGGCGCGAGGCACGAGGCGCGAGGCGACGGACGGCGCGTAAAGCCTGCGACTCTGGTCAGCCGGTCGGGTCGGACTTGCGCGCCAGCGCGCTGGCCTCGGCCAGCGTCATGCCCTGCCCCTCGGCCCAGGCCGCCGCGAACATCTCCTCGCCCAGCGCCGCGCGCAGGCCCTGGATC
>JAABUV010005824.1_pt1 | contig 13800 bp, 17 predicted proteins | sample 5559971 | NCBI WGS metagenome assembly JAABUV01 (sample SAMN10711881, study PRJNA513362) | rock metagenome | isolation source: Antarctica rocks | place: Antarctica: Victoria Land, Knobhead nord | collected 2015-12-19
ACGTCGGCGAAGCTTGAGAGCACCTGGACCCGCACGCGCTCCTTCATCGCCAGCTCTACGCTACGGGTCTGCAGCACCTTTGCCCCCACCGAAGCGAGTTCCAGCATCTCTTCATACGCGATTTTGTCCAATTTACGCGCGCGGGCGGTGATGCGCGGATCGGTGGTGTACACGCCGTCGACGTCCGTATAGATGTCGCAGCGGTCGGCGCGCAGGGCGGCGGCAAGTGCGACCGCCGATGTGTCCGATCCGCCACGCCCCAAGGTGGTGATGCGGCGGTCCGGCCCCAGCCCCTGGAAGCCCGCCACCACCGGGACTTGCCCAGCCGCCATCGCCGCCAGCAGCGTGTGGCCGTCCACCGACTCGATGCGCGCCTTGCCGTGGGCGCCATCGGTGTGGACGCCAATTTGCCAGCCGGCCCAGGAGCGCGCGTCCACGCCGAGCGCCTGCAGGGCAATCGCCATCAGGCCGGAGGTGACCTGTTCGCCCGTCGCCACCACGGCGTCGTACTCGCGGGCGTCGTGCAGCGGGGCCAGCGCCGCACACCAGGCGACCAGTTGGTTGGTGGTGCCGGCCATGGCGGAGACGACGACCGCGACCTCGTGCCCCGCCGCCACTTCGCGCTGCACCCGGCTGGCGGCGCTGCGGATGCGGTCGAGGTCGGCCACCGAGGTCCCGCCGAACTTCATCACGATCCGCGCCATGCCTGTTTGGTATCCCTCGGTGCGGGCCTTGCCGTTGCGGCAACGCCTCTGCCGGCTCACATACTCATTGAAAACAGCGCAGGGCAACATGGCAGACGCGCAACCCAGCACACGAACGGCCGGATCGGTCGTTGCGGAGGAGGTGGCACGGTTCGACGCGCTGGCGGCGCAGTGGTGGGACCTGTCCGGCCCCATGCAGGCATTGCACGCGATGAATCCGTTGCGGGTGGGCTGGATCGACCAGCGTGTCCGGGCGCAGCGGGGCGGGCCGGTGCGGCTGCTCGACATCGGTTGCGGCGCTGGGTTGGCGGCAGAGGCGCTTGCGCGGCTGGGCTACGACGTGCTCGGGCTCGACGCGGCTGCGGACGCGGTCGCGGCGGCACAAGCGCACGCGGCCGGCCAGGACCTCCCAGTCGCCTACCGCGTTGGCGCTGCCGAGGACCTGGCCGCGGAGGGCGCCTGCTTCCCCGTCGTGACCGCGCTGGAAGTGATTGAGCACGTCGCCGACCCGGCTGCGTTCCTACGCCTGCTGGCCCAGTTGATCGAACCCGGCGGACTGCTGTTCGTGTCCACGCTGAACCGCACGCTGCGGTCGCTTGCAGTGGCGAAACTCGGGGCAGAGTACGTGCTGCGGCTGTTGCCGGTCGGCACGCACGACTGGCGGCGGTTCGTCACGCCGGCGGAACTCGGCGCCCATGGCAAGGCGGCCAGGCTCCCAGTGGCGGACATCAGCGGCATGGTGTTCGACGTGCGGTCCCGGCAGTGGCGGACGGGAACCGACCTTGCGGTGAACTACATCGCCATGCTGGAGCGGCGCTAGCCGTCGGCGCGGGGGACCCAGGGAATGCGGGCGACCTCGATGCCCTCGTCGGCCAGGGCTTCGGCCTGTTCGGGGGTGCTCTCGCCGTAGATGCTGCGCTTGTCGCTCTCGCCGTTGTGGATGCGCCGGGCCTCCTCGGCGAAGCCTGGGCCTACGTAGTCGCAGTTCCGCTCCACGTCGGCCCGCAGCTTTTGCAGCATGGCCCGCACGTGGTCGGGGACGGCAACGCCGGTTTTTTCCGGCAACGGGGCTGCCTGCGCGGCACCGGATGGATCGACCACTGCGCTGCCCTTCGCGATCCTCGGCGCCATCAGCGCGCGGTTCACCGTCGTATCGCCGCAGGCCGGGCAGGACACCAGGCCGCGCTGCGCCTGCGCCTCAAAAGCCGCGCTGTCCCGGAACCAGCCATCGAAGGTGTGGTCGGCGCTGCACCGCAACTGGTAGTGGATCATTGCCTGTCCATATCAGCGGGATCGGCCCCGCTGCTGTAACATGGCAAGGTGGCAGCGCAGCACAAGCTCAGGCGGCGGCGAGCAGCGGATCGAGCCGGCCGGCACGGTCCAGCGCCACGAGGTCGTCGGAGCCGCCGATATGCTGGCCGTCGATGAAGATCTGTGGCACGCTGGTCTGCCCGGAGCGCGCGATAGCCTCCCTGCGCTGCGGCGTGCCGTGCGGCGCGTCGATTTCCTGGAACGTCACGCTTTTTTTCTGCAACAACGCGATGGCCCGGCTGCAATAGGGGCACCAGGGCTGGGTGTATATCTCGATTTTAGGCATCGGTCTCTCCAAAGACGATTGAAGGATTGGGACCAGCGGAGCCGGGCGCAAGGTATGCCGACCTAAAGGTTGGGTCGCCTAATCCAAAGGCTGGGATGCCACGCACGCGGCCACCAAAAGGTCCACCCTGGCGACGCCGGCCGCCAGCAGCGCGCGGGCGCAGGCGTCCGCCGTGGCGCCAGAGGTCAGCACGTCGTCGACCAGCAGCACCCGCGCGTCCGCGAGTTGCGTCTGCCGCGACGGGCGGACCATGAACGCGCCGGCGACCTCCGCCTTGCGCTGCACACCGGACTTCTGCGCGAGGGACGCCGTTGCCCGCGTCCGGCGCAGCCCGTCCAGCACCGTGGGACGCCCGGAAAGCCGTGACAACGCCTGGGCCAGCAGCGCCGATTGGTTGTAGCGGCGGGACAGCAAACGGCCGCGGTGCAGCGGCACCGGAACCAGCCAGTCCGCCGCGCGCAGCAACGCAGCGCCTGCCCGCGCCATATGCGGCGCCAGCGCCCGCGCCGTCTCGATGCGGTCCGAATACTTGAACGGCAGCAGGATGCGCCGGGCCTGGTCGTCGTAGCGCAACGCGGCGCGGGCGGCGGTCCAGGCCGGCGGGCGCACCCGGCACTCCGAGCACAAGCCGGACACACCGCCCTGCGCCGGCGAGCCGAACGGCCGGCCGCAGCAGGCGCAACAGGAGTCGGTCACGAAGGCGGTGCGCCGGAAGCACGCGACGCAGAACTGGCCCGGCGCTCCCACCGGCGCATCGCAGGTCAGGCAATGCGGCGGCAGCAGGACGTCGAGCAGCAGCACAGCGCCCCGCCGCCATAGGCTGTTCACGCCCCGAGCTTCATAGTCCGAACTTCATGATCCGAACGCCACCGTGCCGTCGCGCTCGATCTCATGCACGAGATTGATTTCCCAGGAAAGATAAGCCTGCATCGCCGCCTCGACGCCCGAGTTGCGGTCGTAGGGGCGCAGGTAAAAATCGACGCAGGCCGCGTCTGGCGGGTCGTTGCGGTCTGCGGCCGGGGCGTTGCCGGCGGCGATCCATGCGGCCGTGCCGCCCTCCAGCACCTGGACCGGGGCGGAGGCCAGGCTTTGCAGCTCCGCGACGGCGAGCCGGGCCAGAATGCCTTCAGGCGAGGTCACGACGATGCGCTTGGCTCGGGCTAGCTGGTCACGCAATGCGTTGAGCCTGGTGCGGAGGCCCCAAACGGCGCCGGGAATATGGCCGGTGCGGAAATCGACACTGCGGGCCAGGTCCACGACCAGCGCTCCGTCGAGGCTTGCAGCGGGCGTCACCAACTCGGCAGGCGGCAGCGGCGGCGGCACGGCCGGGGCCGCGTCGAGGTCGAGCAGGCCGCCCTCCACCACGAAGACGTCCCGGTGGCCCATCTGGCGCAGCCAGGCGCCGGCCATGCGGGCGCGGACGCCGTCGTCGTCCAGCAGCGCAATGCGGGCGCCGCGGACGGCGATCCACTGGTCTGTCGCCTGGATAAGCTGGCCACCGGGCGCGCTGCGGCTGCCGGGACGGTGCATCTCCGCAAACTCGGCGGGGTCGCGCACGTCCAGTACATACAGGGTGCGGTCCGGGTCCTCCTCGTAGCGCGCGAGGTCGAGCGGGCCGATGACGCCGACGCCGGACGCCTCGGCGAAGGCGCGGGCACGGTCGAGCGCCAGGCCGGCCGTCGCGGGCGGGCCGGGCTGGTAGCGCCGCGTCTGGCCGCGCTCGCACTCCAGGCCGGCGAGCTCCCATCCCATCGTGCCGTTGCGCAGCGCCACGACCGGGTTCGGCACCCCGGCGCGGCGCAGGCTCTCGGCGCCCATGATACTGCGGGTACGCCCGGCGCAGTTGACGACGACCAGCGTCGCGGGATCGGGCGCGAGGTCGCCGATGCGGTAGGCGAGCTCGCCGCCGGGCACGTTGACGCCGGTCGGGATCGACATGCGGCGGAACTCTTCCAATGGCCGGCTGTCGAGCACGACTATGTCGCGCCCGCTGTCGATCCAGGCCTTGAGCTCGGGCGCGTCGATGCTTTCGGTGCCGTAGCGGTGCTCGACCCACTCGCCGAACGCCTTGCTGGGCACGTTCACGCCGCTGAACAGCACGAACCCGGCGGCTTCCCAGGCCGGGGTGCTGCCGTCCAGCACATGCAGGTCGGTGGCGCCTTGGCTGGCCAGGTATTCCGCCAGCCGCTCCGCCAGGCCGCGCCCGTCGTCGACGCAGACGATCCGGGTCGCGATCCGCGGCAACAGGACCGGCACACGCAGCTCGGCACGGGATAACGGGCAGGGCACGGCCCAGAATAGGTGGCCGGCGCCGAACTCGCCCTCCTCGCGGGCATCCAGGATGGCCAGCTCGTGCCCGTCCTGCACCCAGCGGCGCAGGGTGGCGGGGTCGATGCGCCGGGCTGTTTGGCTCATCGGTTCGCGGTGGGGGTCATGAACGCCTTGTTGTAGAGCTGCACCGTGCCCTGGTCGGGATCGAAACCCTGGCGCGCGTCGAGCTTCTCCAGCGCCAGGCCGTATACGTGCAGGTGCCGCGCCGGCTTGTCGCCCGAAGTGTGGATGGAGTGGATGTCGTCGGGCATGAAGGCGATGCCACGGCCCGGCTCGACCATGACCTCGCGGACCAGCTCCAGGCTAGCCTTGCCGGGGACCGATGCGTCGTCGGTGCGGCGATACACCCGGTTGAGTTCTTGGCCTTCGACCGCAGCGATGGCAGCCCAGGTGGTGTGGTCGTGCGGGTTGGTCGACTTGCCGGGGTTCAGCGCCAGCAAATAAAGGGCGAAGCGGCTATCGGGGTCCTCTTGCAGCAAGTAGCGGCTGGAGCCTTTTTCGCCCTCGGGCGGCGGCGGGAACTCGGCTTGGGGGAACAGCGCTTCGTGCTCGGCCAGCGCGAGCATTTCGGCCAGGATGGCGTCGAGCGCCGGGCGGGTGACGCCGTGCTCGTGCTCGATGGCCTTGATGCGGTCCATGCTGGCGGCGACGGCGGCGCTGCGGGCGGCGGAGGCTGCGGGCGCGTTCATGGGTGTCCCCCTGGCTGTTGGCGTACGCAGCTTAACGGAGCGGTGGCGGTCCGGTCAAAATAACTTGGCGTCGCGCGGGCGCGTCATAGCTTGGCATCGCGTGGGCGCATTCGCACATGGGACGGCATGAGTGCTCCCGTTGTGTTCGACCGCCGGGCCGTGCGCCTGCACCGTGACCGCGCCGCCGCCACGGTGGGGCAGGTGGCCGACGTTCTGACCGAGTGCGCCAAGCGCTTGTTGGACCGGCTGGACGATACCACACGCACGTTTAGCCGGGCGCTGGACGTGGGCGGGCGCGGGGTGGTGGCGCCCTTGCTGCGGGCGCGGGGCATCGAGGTGTTGAGCTGCGACCTGTCGGCGCGTATGGCGGCGGCCAACGGCGGGCCTTGCGTGGTGGCGGACGAGGAGTGGCTGCCGTTCGCGCCGGGCAGTTTTGACCTGGTGGTGGCGAGCCTGTCGCTCCATTGGGTGAATGACTTGCCGGGCGCGCTGATCCAGTTGCGGCAGGCGCTGGAGCCGGATGGGCTGTTGCTCGCCAGCGTGCCGGCGTTGGGGACGTTGGGAGAGCTGCGCACGGCGCTGACTCAGGCGGAGGCCGAGTTGATGGGTGGCGCATCCCCTCGCATTTCTCCCTTTCCCGAACTGCGCGACCTCGCCGCCCTGTTGCAGCGCGCCGGCTTCGCGCTGCCGGTGGCGGACGTGGAGGAGGTTTCGTTGCGCTACGCCGACCCGCTCGCACTGCTGCGCGACCTGCGCGCCGGCGGCGAGGGCAACGCGGTGGCGCTGCGGGACCGCCGTGTGCCGGCGCGTGCCCTGTTCCCCGCGGCGCTGTCCGCAACGCCCCAGCAGGAGGGCCGCATGCTGGCAACCCTGCGGCTCGCCAGCATGACCGCCTGGGCGCCCGGCCCGCAGCAGCCGCAGCCGTTGAAGCCTGGGACTGGCCGGATCAGCCTATCAGATGCGTTGAAGTAGCTGGCCCAGTCAGGAGTGCGGCTGTCAGATCACCGGGCAACCGAGCCCCGTCGTGGGCACCCGTCCCTTGTGCCCGGCCTCGGCACGGAACACATTCAAGCCGGAGGTTGCCATGGCGGTTCGGACGCTGGCTGAGCGGAAGACTGCGAAGGTCGCCGCGAAGGCCGCCGCTGTAGATGAATTGCTCCGCACGCTGGAGCATCAGGCTCGGGAGATCGGCGGACGCTACCTCCTCTACGGTTCCGCCGCGCGTGGAGAGCTCCGCCCGGACAGCGACGTGGACCTTCTGCTCGACTTCCCCGATGGCAACGCGACCGCGGCGGCATGGGACTTCGCCGAGGACGAGTGCGCGAGGCTTGGTCTCGACTGCGACATCCGGCCCGTCGCCATGTGCGGGCTGCGCTTCCTCGCCCACGTCCTGCCCGAGGCGAGGAGCCTGCCATGAGCGACGCCCGCTGGTTCGAGGTCGATGAGGATGTCGCCGCGGCCACCAAGCATTTCGGGATGTCGGTCGACCTTTTCGCGGCAGGCGGCTTCGGTGGGGACGGCATCGGCGCCTACAGGGCGCAGATGGCCGTGATGCACGCCATGCAGTCCGGCCATACGTCGCTGGAATCGGCTCTGGTCCGCATCCTCGATCTGCTTGGCGAGGAGGCTCCCTCCGGCAAGGACTGGCATGCGGACCTGATCAAGCGCGTCTCCCGCGAGATCGCCGGGCGGCCCGCGATCCTGCCGCCGGACCTGGCCAGGGCGGCTGGGGAGACAAGGCGCTTCCGCCATGTCGCCATGAGGGGCTACGGCTCGTTCGATGTGGAGCTCTCGCGGCCGTCCGTGCTGGCCGCGGGCTTGGTCGCGCGAGACATCGGCCTGGCTGTCTCCTCCTTCAGAGCCGCAATCGATCCAGCGACGCAGCGGCCGGAGGCGGATGCCAGTCCCGGCCCGGACGCTTCCAGACGGCCCTCGGCAACCAGCGGACCAAAATAGCCGCGCGGGGCCAGCGTGAACGGGCCATCAAACGGCCCCGGCGAAGTGCAGGGCGACCCCAGCCAGGGCGCATCCGGCCAAGGTCGGGATCACCCCGGCGTTGAACCCTAGCAGCGCAAGCCCAGCCGCCACCGACAGCGCCGCCGCCCATGGATCGAGGCTGCCAATCACCGGCAGGTCGAACGACAGCCCAAACCCGCGCACCGGCGTCTGCGCCCGAAACAGGCTGTGCAGCGCAAACCACACGGCAATGTTGAGGATCACCCCCACGACCGCAGCGGTGATGGCGACCAGCGCCGCGTTCAGCGCCCGGTTGCCGCGCAGCGCTTCGATAAACGGCGCACCGAGAAAAATCCACAGGAAGCACGGCACGAACGTGACCCAGGTGGCCAGCGCCGCCCCCAGCGTGCCGGCGACCCAGGGCGTCAGCGCGCCGGGATCGCGGTAGGCCGCCATGAAGCCGACGAACTCCAGCACCATGATCAGCGGGCCGGGCGTGGTCTCGGCCATGCCCAGCCCGTCCAGCATTTCGCCGGGCCGCAGCCAGCCATAGGCCTCGACGGCCTGCTGCGCGACGTAGGCCAGCACGGCGTATGCGCCGCCGAAGGTGACAACGGCCATTTGGCTGAAGAACACGGCGATGCGGCCGAACGTGCTGTCCGCGCCCAGCGCCAACAGCACGCAGGCGACGGGCACCAGCCAAAGCGTCAGCCAGGCCGCGCCAGCCCGGAGCGCGCTGCCAGGTGTGGGGCGGAGGTAGTCCGGCAGGCCGTCGCCACAGGCCGCGTCCAGCAGTGCAGGCTCGAAGCCGGCTGCCCCGCCTGCATCGCCCTGCCCGCCCCCGGCAGCGAACGCGGACAGGCCCATGCGTGCGCCCGCGAACCCGGCCAGTCCGGCCGCCAAGACCACCAACGGAAACGGAACGGCGAACAGGAACAACGCTGCAAAGGCCAGCGCCGCGAGCGCCACCATGGCGCGGTTGTGCAGCGCCCTCCGCCCGACCCGCAGCACCGCCTGCAACACGACGGCCAGCACGGCGGCCTTCAGCCCGAAGAACACGGCCGCCACCGCCCCGATGCTGCCGCAGGCGGCGTAAACCAGGCTCAGCGCCAGGATCGACACGAAGCCCGGCAGCACGAACAGCGCCCCGGCCATCACGCCCCCGGCCGTGCGGTGCATGAGCCAGCCGATATAGGTCGCGAGCTGCTGCGCCTCCGGCCCAGGCAGCACGGTGCAGTAGCCCAGTGCGTGCAGGAAGCGCGCCTCGCCGATCCAGCGTTTTTCCTCGACGACGATGCGGTGCATCACCGCGATCTGCCCGGCCGGGCCGCCGAAGCTGAGCGCCGCGACCCGCAGCCAGACTCGGAAGGCGTCGCCGAAGCTGACGCCGTGCGGCGGGCGGGCGGGTGCGGTGGTTTTCGCCATGTTCGCCAAGGTAAATGCTCCGCTCATGCCGGGATGTGAGGCCGGACGGGCCGCGCCGTTGCAAGCCAGCCCCATATCTCTCCGGCCTCGTCTCGGCACCAGCGGCAAAGGGCAGCGCATGGCAGCATCAGAGCGCAAGTATGCATGTAAATAATTGCATTTAAATAATGACAAGAGTGATCTTGCTGCAACAAGCCCAGTCTTGTCAGAACGATCCCCATGGAACTTCTCATTACCGACGTCACTGAAATGAGCCCTGGAACCTACTGCGTCGCTGGTTGGCACGCTGCCAAGGGCTGCATGGTGCGCCCCCTGTTAAAAGGCTCAAATTGGACGGCGGCCCTCCTCAAAACCCATGAGATCGCCCCCGGCACCGTGATACAGGTGACGGAGAGCAATGCAACCGCACGCGGGCTCTACCCGCACCAGAACGAGGACCTCGCCATCGAGTTGAGAACCATTAAAACCATCAGGCAGTTGCGGCGGCCATGGTTCTGCTTGGAGGCGCCCTCAAGCTCCGCCACCTTGGCTCATGCATTCGGCGGGCACATCCAGCATAACGGCGTTTGGAAGGGGCGCATCAAGAGCGCGTACGTGTCGGCAGGGGTGGACACGCGGTCGTTGTGGGCGGTCAAGGTCCAGCGCTGCGACCTGAGCTTCTTCGTCAACCTGCAAAAACTGAAGGCTTTGTTGGATGACGGAGACAAACGCTATATGCTGCCGGTATCAAGCCGCATGCTCAAGGAGACCTGGCGGGACCGCGGCTTGGAGGCTGTAGGCCAAACGCTCCCGGACGCTGGCCCGCTTCATGTCAGGGTCGGCCTCGCCCGGGCGTTTGAAGGACACCTCGACAAGTGTTACCTGATGATCAACGGAGTCCACTGGTGACGCCGGCGGCCAGCGTCGAACTCCTTGAGGTCTTGACGGTTGGCCACTCGAACCTGCCATGCGAGCAGTTCGTCCGCATCATCCAGGAAGCAGGCGTCACGGCGGTCGCCGACGTGCGGAGCGCGCCGTACTCGCATCATTCCCCGCACTTCAACCGTAAGGCGTTTCGCGACAGCCTACGTGGAAGCGATATCTCTTATGTGTTCCTCGGCCATGAACTCGGGGGGCGGCCAAGGGACAGCGCCCTGTTCCACCAAGGCACCGCTGACTACGAAAAGATGGTGGCAGCGCCGCCTTTCATAGCCGGGCTTGACCGCATCGTTGAAGGCTGCGCGCGGTTCCGCATCGCCCTGATGTGCTCTGAGCACAACCCGCTCGATTGCCACCGCTGCCTCCTTGTCGGACGCGCTTTGGCCGGCCGGCAGGTTGCAGTGACCCATATAGTGTCCGATGGCTTGCAAATCTCTCAGAAGCAGGTCGAGAGCACGCTTCTCGCACTGTCTGGCCGAGACGGCGAGGACCTGTTCGCCTCCTATGAGGAGAGGTTGGCAGCCGCCTACCGGGACCGCGTCCGCAGGGTCGCATTCGCCGAGGCTTCGGACCGCAACGAAACAACCAGCGTTGCGGAGTGATCCGTTGGCCCCCATCCAAGTGTCGACGATTGGGTTTACGAAAACCACCGCAGAGAGCTTTTTCAAAAGATTGCAGGGCGCTGGCATACGCCACGTCCTGGATGTCAGGCTTCGCAACACCTCTCAGCTTGCAGGCTTCGCGAAATCTGACGACCTCGCTTTTTTTCTGAGGAACATCGGCGGTCTTCAATACAGTCATCAGCCACTATTAGCTCCAACCGATGCAATGCTTGGAGCCTACAAAAAAGAGAAGGGAAGCTGGAAAACCTATGAAGACGGGTTCCTGGCCCTGATGACAGAACGCCAAATCGAAAACAAATTCACGCCCGACATGCTCGATGGGACATGCCTGCTCTGCTCAGAGGCAGTGCCGCACCAGTGCCACCGTCGCCTCGTGTGCGACTACCTGAACGCTAAATGGAACGGCTCCATCACAGTCCGGCACCTATGAACGCCACGCCGAGGCGAGCCACCGGATCGGACCCTCAAGCTCAGCCGCCCGTCAAACTCATATGCCGTGCCACCGAAGGCGCTGTGCTGCGCCGGTCGATCACGAAATCATGCCCTTTCGGCTTGCGCGTGATCGCCAGCCGGATAGCGGCGTCCAGCTCAGCATCCGTCACCCCGTCCCGCAGCACCCGGCGCAAGTCCGCCGCATCGTCCTGCCCCAGGCACATATACAGTGTCCCCGTGCAGGTCAGCCGCACGCGGTTGCAGCTTTCGCAGAAGTTGTGCGTCATCGGTGTAATGAACCCGATCCGCGTCCCCGTCTCCGCCACGTCGAAGTAACGCGCCGGCCCGCCTGTCTGGTAGTCGGTCCCCTGCAAGGTCCACCGCTGCCGCAGCCGGGCGCGCACCAGCGAGAGCGGTAAGTACTGGTCCGTGCGGTCGCCGCCGATGTCACCCATCGGCATCGTCTCGATCAGGCAGAGGTCGTGCCCCTGCCCGCCGCACCAGGCCAGCATGCCGTCGATCTCGTCCTCGTTCACGCCCTTCAGCGCCACTGCATTGATCTTCACGTGCAGCCCGGCCGCCTTCGCCGCCGCAATGCCGTCCAGCACCTTCTCAATTTTGCCCCAGCGGGTGATCGCGGCAAAACGCGCCGGGTCGAGCGTGTCGAGGCTCACGTTCACCCGCCGCACCCCGGCGGCATACAACGCCGCAGCGTGCTTCGTGAGCTGGGTGCCGTTGGTCGTCAGCGTCAGCTCGTCGAGGCCCTGGCCCAAGCGCCCGCCCAGCCGCTGGAACAGCGTCTGCACGTCCCGGCGCACCAGCGGCTCGCCGCCGGTGATGCGTATCTTGTTGGTGCCCAGCCGGATGAACGCGGAGCACAGCCGCTCCAGCTCCTCCAGCGACAGCACGTCGGCCTTGGGCAGGAAGGTCATATCCTCCGACATGCAGTACACGCAGCGCAGGTCGCAGCGGTCGGTGACGGAGACTCGCAAGTAGGTGATGGCGCGGCCAAACGGATCGATCATGCCCATAGTGTCGGTTCTATGGCCCCTGGGTTCAACTGTCGTCCTCATCCAGGATGTCCAAGGCGACCACCGCCGCGTTCACCAGCACTTTGCCTGCGTGCTCGAAGTTCACTGTGATGCGGTCGCCGACGGCCGACTGCACCTGGCCCACGCCCCAATCCGGCCGGCCAGGATGCAGCACGCGCTGGCCCGGCTCGATCAGCGAACCCAGCGAGCGATGCGGGCCACTCATGCCAGCTTCCCTATGCCAAGCTGGGTCACGCCAAGCCGCCCCTGGCCGCCACCGGCCACAGGCACTCCACCCGGCCGCCGCGCACGCCGACGTACCAGTCAAACCGGTCCACCGTCGGGTCGCAGTGGCCCGGCACCAGGCGCAGCTTCTCGCCCAGCTTCGGCCCGCTCGTCTCCGCGCCCCACTCCAGCTTGCCGTGCTCGTCGGACGCGCCGGTGTAGCGCACATCGTCCCGCCGCCACACGAGCGGGAGGCCGCTGTCGACCGCGACCGCCTTGTGCCCGGCGTCCAGCACCGCGAGGCCGGGCCGCGTGGCGCTCATCACCGTCGCCAGCACGAACAGCGCCTGCTGGAACCCGGCCGCGGCGCCGCCGTGGTTGCGGCCATAGTCCGCATCCATGAAGCAGTAGCTGCCAGCCTGGATCTCGTTGTAGACGCCGCTCGCCGCCTCCATCTCAAAGGTCCCGGTCCCCGCGCCGCCAACAATGCGGCACTCAAGGCCGCGCTGGCGCAACTGCTCCACGGTACGGCGCGTGTCGTCCACGGCGGCGTCGACCGCCTGCCCACGCTCCACGGCCGAGCGGATATGCTGGGCGCGGCCATGGTATGTCTGCAAGCCGCCAAAGACCAAATGCGGGGACGCGGCGATGCGCGAGGCCAGTGCCACCGCGTCCGGGCCGGGAGCGACGCCGGCCCGCGCCATGCCGACGTCGATCTCGACCAGCACCGTCATGCGCCGGCACGCCGCCTCTGCCGCGGCCTCGATCCGGGCGATATTGCCGGCATCGTCGGCGCAGACCGCCACCTGGGCAATGCGCGACAGCGCCAGCAGGCGTGCGAGCTTCGCGTCGCCCACGACCTCGTTGGTCACGAGGATGTCGGGGACGCCGCCCCAGGCCAGGATTTCGGCCTCTGCGACCTTCTGCACGCACTGGCCCACCGCGCCACGGGCGACCTGCAGCCGGGCGATGACCGGCGACTTGTGCGTCTTGGCATGGGCGCGCAGCCGGGCGCCGGTAGGACGCAGCAGATCAGCCATGCGGTCGAGGTTACGCTCGAACGCATCAAGGTCGATCAGCAGGGCCGGGGTGTCAACCTCGTCCTCACGCATGCCGGGTTGGGCGGGAGGCGGTTGCAACATCAATCTCTCCTAGGCGTTCAGACTGAAACCAGGATCGTCCAGCGCGGCCTCGAGCTGGTCGAGGCCAAGCGACCAGGCACAGGCATGGACTGCGCCCTCCCCGGGCTCGGCCTGCCCAATCAAGCAGCCATAGCGCACCTCCATCGTCGCGGCGAGGCGGCGGAAGCACCAATTGACGTAACGGTCCATGTGCAGCTCCAGCAGCGCCGCATCCCGCCGGCAGAACAGCAGGTTGGCAAGCCCCGCTCCATGCGGTGCCACGATCCGTCGCGCCCCCGCGAACAGCGCGATCTGGTCCACGACCGGTAGCTTCTCCAGGCACACCGCCTGGAAGCCTCGGTCCGCACAGAGCCGCGCGACCGCGGCCTCGTTCTGCAGCGGCCGGTTGGACGTGTCGGCACGGCAGATATACAGCGCAGGCGAGTCTGCGGCCACGACGGACGACCGCATCGCGTCCCCAAGACGACGCAGCACCGGGTGGAACTGAGTGCCGAAGCCGGTCAGGCCCGCTGTCCAGTGCAGGCGCCCGACCTCGACAGCCTGCCCAGGGGCCAGCGTCAACGCCCGTGCTTGCAAGCCCGGCACCAGCGCCGGGCCGGTCTGCTGGAACGACGCACCAGACCAGGGCAACCAGGGCCATTCAGTTCTAATTATGCCGTGCCGAGAGCCAGTAGCTGATTGAAGCTGACGGCGTTGGCATAGAGCGCCAGGCTGATGTTCTGGACGC
>JAABUV010005825.1_pt1 | contig 13797 bp, 12 predicted proteins | sample 5559971 | NCBI WGS metagenome assembly JAABUV01 (sample SAMN10711881, study PRJNA513362) | rock metagenome | isolation source: Antarctica rocks | place: Antarctica: Victoria Land, Knobhead nord | collected 2015-12-19
CGGGGGTCCTGGCATGCCCCCGGGGCCGCGCATGGGCGCGCCCGCCCGCGGCGGGTTTGGCCCGCCGGGCGCCAGCGCTGCCCAGGTCCCGGGCATGGGCGCGGGGCCGCTCGCGGGGCCGCGCGGCCCTGCAGGGCCGCTGGGCAGCGCGGGCCTGGGGCCGCTGCAGGCACACCCGCCGGGCCCGCCGCTGCCGAGCGGCGCGGTCGCGCGGGCGCCCGGGGCGGATGCGGCCGCGCTGGCGCGGCGGCGGCGCAGCCTGCAGGCGCGCGTGCGCCGGCAGGCGCTGGGCGTGGTCGTTGTGCCCGAGCTCGCCACCGACCAGGCGCGCCCGCGCGCAGCGCCTGCGCGTTTAGGGTATAATAGGGTTTAGATCAGGTAGGTTTGGGTGGCATTGCCTGCGCGGGCGCCTGGGCCGCTCCCGCCCTGCGTGGGAGCGGACGGGGCGCCGCAGGCCCGCTCCGCTGCGGGCAGCCTCCTGCCTGCCACCGAGCAGGCAGGGGAGCGCGCCCGTCTGCGGGCGCGCCATCGCCTGTACTTGGCCGAGGAGTGCAGGCACCGCAGCCTGGACACCCAGGTGTGTGGCGGCCTGAGGCGGTGCGCGCTGTGGGGCCAGGCATATGCGCACTACGCGCGCGTGGCGGCGCCCCCGCCGGACGATGAGGCGGCCGAGCCGGCGGGCGCCGCGCCCGCGAGCGCGGCCGATGCGGCGTCGGAGGCCGTGCGACGCGCGTACCTGGCGCCGGTGCTTGGCGGTGACGAGCCGCCGGCGCCCATGGCGCGCGCGGCCGACCCAGGTGCTGACCCCTGTGCGCCTCGTGCCTGCGCCCCGCTCTGATAAAGCATCCAGCCTCAGCGCTGGTTGAAGTCCGTTGCGTGCCGGCATTCGCCCTGTGGGTTGCAGCCTTGCGCTCTGTCTTTGCAAGTCTGATGTGTTTGGGTCTTGCTGCGTTGCTTGGCTCGCCGAGCAGGCACGGCTGGCTGCTGACGCGCCGGGGAGCAGGGTCGAGCCGGTCACACTGCGTGTGTCCAGGTGTACAAGGGCTGCTTACTTGCAGAGCACGTAACGGTCGGACAGGCTTATGTTTGACACACAAGGACAGCCAACACAATGTGTCACACTGCCTCTGACGCTGCGGGCTGCGCAGGCGCATTCGAGGCGTGCCTGCGCGAGTACTACCGCGCGGGCGAGGCCGGGGCGCTGGAGACGTCGGCGTTCGGCAGCTTTGTGTGCGTCGCGCCGGCGCTCGCGGGCGGCACCGCGGCCGGCGCTGTGCCCGCCGGCGGCACCTAGACTGCGAGCGCGGCGCAGGGCAGCGCGCTGGTCTGTTATGTGGCTGCCAGCCCTCGCCCGGCGCGCGCAAGCGCGCATACAGCAGCACGACTGTCCACACCGTGGCGCATGGCGATGCATGAGCAGTGCGCAGCTGCCCCGAGCTGTAACTCATCACAGCTTGGCACGAGACTGACGCGCTCTGTGAGGGGCATACCAGCACGCTCGTGTAAGTGCATGGGAGCAGGCAACGCCAGGGGTTTACAACCAAAGCCCAACATGCTCGCATGCATGCAGGTCAGGCTTTCTCATAAGGCCGCCCCCGCAAGCGCCGCCGTGCCCAGCTCGACGTCATGAGCAGGTCCGCCAGCCGGGGCGTCGCCCTCTGACACGCCCGCGTCATGCGAGCTGGCCGCCTGCGCCATCATCCCCATCACGGCGGCCTGCAGCTCATCCAGCCCCGCGCCCGTCACGGCCGACACGCGCACCGCGCCCGGCAGCGCGCGCGCCACCTCGGCTGCGCCGCGCGCATCGCCGCCGGCGCCCCAGCTGAAGCCGCGCGCGCGCCCCGCGGCGCCGCCGCCGGCGGCCTCACCCGCAGCAGAGGCGGGGGGCGCGGCGCAGGGAACAGCCGGGCGGCTCGTGGAGGCTGCAGCGGTTGGCAACCCCAGAGCATCCGCATACGCTGGCAGAGAGCCCTGCGAGCTGCGCTGGCTGCCTGGCGCCTGGCCGCCCTCGTCGCCCGAGCACGCCACTGGCCCCTCCATTGCGCCAGCCGCCCCGCCCGCCAGGCCGGCGGCCGCCCCGCTCGCAGCCTCGGCGCCCGCTCGCTGCTCCGCGCTGCCGGGAGGCGCGGCGCCGGCGCCTGGCGCGCCCGCGGCGCCGCCGAGCGGCGCCGGCGGCTCGCCCTCGGCCCATGCGGCGCCCGGGGCCGCCGCGGCGGCGAACGCGGGCTGCAGCAGGTCCGCCTTGGACAGCACGTCCAGCCAGGGCTTGCCCGGGAAGCGCGCGCGCAGCTCGCTCCGGATGCGCCACTGGTCCGCCTGCGCCGCCCGCGCGCCGCGCTCTCCGGCCCTGCCCACGTCGCGTGCCCGCGCAGCACGCGAGGGGAGCGTGCAATACGCGCAGTCCATCCGCCCGCATCCCCTTCACCCTTTGCCGGTGCCGCCTGCCCAGCCCACTCTCAACCACACCGCGAGTGCGTCAAAGACGTCATGTCGCTTGCCATTAAGCGCCGTGCGCCCACATGCATCGCTGCAAGAACAGCATCAGTGCAGCTGCGCAGGGGCCGACCTGAATCCAGGAGAAAACCCACGGGATGCAGTTTTGCGGATTTCTCTAGAACACCCACAGGTGAGCAAAACACTCAGCGGGGCTGTGGCTTGCGGGGGGCGGGGCCGCGCGCCACGCTGGTTCCGCACTCGGCGGTGAGGTCGAGCACGAACAGCACGCGCGTCGGCAGGTGCGCCAGGCAGGCCAGGGTCAGGTGCTCCATCGCGTTGCGGTCGGCGTCCGGCCGCGCCAGCAGCCCCGGCGTGTCCGTCACCTGCGCGCGAGCGGCGCCCGCCGCGGTCAGCGAGGCCGCCCCGCATGCTCGGCTGCGCGCCCCCGCCATGCAACTGACTCGCTACGCCTGAAGCCGGTTTGACCGTTAAGGTGCACATTATAGCTAACGCTGAACCTGTCCATGTGTCGCGTGTCATATGTGCATTTGCTTTCACCAGAGTCCATTGCTGAAGCGGCCCAGCCCTAACCCTAACCCTGTCATTCACAGTGCGCGCCTGGTGACGGCGGCCGTCGACGTAGAAGTGGCCCATCTTTATGTTGCGCGTGGTGAACGGGTACTCGCACACCTCGGGCAGGCCCGACGACAGCGCCTGCACCAGCGACGACTTGCCCACGTTCGGCGCGCCTACCAGCGCCACCTGGCAGCGCGCGCCGCGCCCGCTCAGAGGCGGCGGGCGTGACCGGCGCGTCCGGCCTGTCGGGAACTCCCTGCTGCGTGCGAGCGGGGCGCTGCTACGCGACGCCGGCAGCGGCGACGCCTTGAGCAGCGCGGCGTGGCAAGCCATGGGTGCCTCCGCCGTCGGCTGGATCGACAGCCAGTCGGCTGGGCCGACTGCATGTCCAGGCAACGCAGCGGAGCAGGCCCTGCCCACGCACTTGCTGACGGCTGAGCGCTGTCCGTCTGCATGCCCTGTCCCCCACAACACCCGCTTCCAGGGCAGGGCCGCTGGCGCTCCGCTTCCCACAGCCGCGAAGCCGCGCCCGGGGCACGGCGCGCGCTGTGCACCGCGCCATGGACCCCAGGGCTGCAGCGCCGGGCGCCCACGCGCGGCGCGCTGGCACGCACTGACCAGGCGCGGGGGGTAGGGTAGGGTAGGATAGGGCTTGGTCTAACTCTGACGCGGGGGGCCGCGCACGGTGGCCACCGCGGGCTCCACGACCGGCAGCCGCCGCAGCGCCTGCGCCATCTGCTTCAGGCCCTCCACCGCGCCGGCGCCATAATTAGGCGGGGGGGCCGGGGGCCTGACTAGGGAGGGCGCACGGTGGGCACCGCGGGCTCCACGACCGGCAGGCGCCGCAGCGCCTGCGCCATCTGCTTCAGGCCCTCGACCGCGCCGGCGCCCTTGGCGTACAGCGCCGCCACCGCCGCCAGGCCCGCCTCCGCCAGCGCGTCCGCCTCGCGCTTGCCAGCCGCGCGCGACGCGCGCGCCGCGTGCGCCTTGCTGACCTGCGCGCGCCGCGCCGCGGGCTCGCGTGCGCGCCCGCGCTCGGCGGTCGCGCGCCGGCGGACACTGCCAGCCGGGCGCGGCCTGGTCGCGGCGCCGCGCTCGCTGGCGCTGCGCCCCCCGCACGCGCCGGGGATGCCCCCACGACCATGACCGCGTTGTCGCGGATGTGCTGATGCAGGCTGGGCGGCATAGAGTGGCCATGAGCGTTCGTTTGCGCGTTTGTCTATTCACTGGCCTGCCCTTGACGGCTGCGCGCATCGCCCGCGCTGCAGTGGCCTCGCTGACGTGCAACAGGCGCACTTTGCAACCGCGTTGCGCGGCCTGCGGCCACACGGCCCCTGCTGCCAGCAGGGCGCGAGTGCTGGGCGCGGAGCACGGCCGCAGCGCAGCAGCGCACTAGCGCAGCGCGTCCATAGGGTAGGGTTGCAGGGCATGCAGTCCACACGCAGCCCCAGGTCGCACCTCGACGGCGGAGCGGCGCAGCGCGTCCACGCGCGCGAGCCGCCGCTCATAGTTCGCCGCACCAATGGTGAGCTCCAGCAGCGCGGCCTCGAAGGGGTGCAGCCGGGCGGGCGTCGGGAAGCCGCGCGCAATCGCGCCGAGCGGCGCGCTGATCGCGCGCGTCAGCTCGTCCATCTGGCGCGCCGCGCGGTTGCGCGCGCGCGCGGCCTCGTTGCGCAGCTTGGCGTTGCCGCCGACGCGCCGCGCGCGCCGCAGCGCGCTCGCCAGGTGCTCCTCCGCCGGCGGCACCATCGGGATGCGCTGGAACGCACCCGTTGCCTGGCGCGCACGAGCCGTCATGCCCGAGGGAAGCTGGAATATGGCAGGTGGCGTGAGCCTGTGCAGCCTCCACAGCCTTGCTACGCTTTCTTCGCGACCGCCGCTGTGACGGTGGCTCCGAGGTCCGAGTCTCAGGGAGAGGCGGCGGCGCACCGGCGGCGCGTCCTCCGTGGCGCTGCAGCTCGCCGGCGCGGGCGGCGCGCCCGCAGCCACCCCGGCCGCCTGCAGGGACAGGCGCGGCACGCGCGTCGTCCACCCGCCGGCGGCGCTGCCAGCGTGCGCCGGGCGGCCACTGCTGCCCCACTGGCAGCCCGCCGGCCCGCAGGCCGCCGCTCTGTGCAGGAGCAGCCTCCTGGACTGCGCACGGGCGCCCGCAGGTCAGGCAGGCCTGCGCAGGCCTTGCTGCAGTGAGCGTAGCCAGGTTCGCACGCATGCTCACCTCCACCAGCGACTCCCTGCTCCACCTGTGCAAGAGCAGCTCGGCGCAATGCAACTGCATGCAAGCGCGCTGCAGCGTGCGTGCTGTTCCTCGTTGGCTGAAGCCTGCGCTGTTGCGCACGGCGCACGGCGACGGCGGAGGCGGGCAGCCCCCAACAACAAGCAGCAGTGGAGCAAGCGTTGGAACAGGCAGAAGACCTGGAACAGAGCGCACTGCTGCTGCAGCCCTTCAGCCACCTGCGTGCTCAGGCACGCGGCGCCCTCCTTGCTCGCACAGGCAGGATGTCAGGCAGAGGCTTACGGAGTCACTCAGTGCCAGGAGGACTGTTGCAAGCCTGTATCGATACAGTGGTATCAACCGCTGCGGTTGCTTTGGCTCGTCGCCCTGGAGTTTGAGGTTACAGATAGGGTGTCAGTGCTGAGGCCCCGGCAATGTTGCACGTCAGTGCCACGGCCACCTGCCTTTCTCCTTTATTCTTGCAGTCGATGAAGGGTGTGCAGAACAGACTACTGTACTCGCTATAGGGCCATGCTGTTGTGGCTTGCACGCAGCTCTCAGAGAGTCGGCCGCTGTCGTGCGTGTGCAAGTGCTGGTCTACCTGGCCTCTTCGCATCAGTCAGGTGTGGGCAGGCTCTGCGCGACCGTCGCCCACACACGCCCCTGGTTGCGCTTGCAGACGCGCCGCTCTCTGCTTGCGCACAGGCTCGCGAGTTTCAGCCCGGGTGCGTGGGACGCCCACGTGGAAGGCGCCGCAGCGAGCAGCGGCGGAGAGGCGGCGGCGCGCAGCGCTGCAGGCGTGCAAGAGAGTCAGCCGGTGACGGTGAGCAAAGAAGTGATTTAAGTGCACAGGTCGCGTGCAGTTTGTGCAGTTTGTTGAACGGACTGTACATAAGAAGGCGGTCTAAGTCTGCGCATGCGGGCGCCGCAGTCTGGCCCCGCTGCACGCGCCGTGCTGCAACGCTTCGGGAAGGGCGCGGCCGACTTTGGGATGTTCGAGCAGCTGGTCGTCGACGGGCCCACCGCTGCGGTGGTGGCCACTGACTGCGACTCGATAGTCTTTGCGCTGCGCCGCCTGCAGCGGATGTGCGCTGGCCCCCAGGCGTCAGCGCTCCCCTTGCGCGCCGCACGGTCCCGGGCAGGGCCGCGCCGGTGCTCGCGCTGCGCCGTGCTGAGCCAGTGGCGGCGGCCGCGGCAGGCACGCGAAGACGGGCCCGCCCGAGGGCCTGTCGCCGAGCGAGCGGATGGCGCTGCTCGAGCTCACGGGCTGGCTGCTACCGCACCTGCCCGCGGCCACCGACCTGCAGCTCAGCCACGCGGCGCTGTCGCTGGTGCGGCTGGGCGGCCAGCCGCAGGCCGCGTTCGTGCGCGCGCTGGACGCCGAGCTCGGCGCGCGCGCGGCCGCGCGCACGCTGACCTGGCGCAGCGTCGGCAACCTGGTGGAGGCGCTGCGCGTGCTGTCGGACGCGCCGCCGAGCGCGGACGGCCTGGCGGCCGCGGCGGCCTGGATGCAGGCCGCCGCGGCCGGCAAGGGCGGGCCGCAGCTGGACGCGCCGGTTGCGCTCGCGCTGCTCAGGACCTGGGTCAAGCTGGCCGTGGCGCGGCCGGACGGCGCGGCGGCGCGCACGCTGCCGGCCGTGGTGGCCGCGGCCGACTGGGCGCTGCAGGCGGATGGCGGGCCGCCCGGGCGCGCGCTGCTGGCGGTGCAGCGCGCGGTCTCGGCCGCGTTCGGCGCCGCGGCGACGCTGGAGGGCGTCACCGATGTGTGCGTCGCGACTGGCAACTATTTCAATGCGCACAACTGCATCGCGGGGCTGCGCAGCCTGGGGCGCAGGCGCGCGCCGCCCGCACGCCTGTACTGGCGCACCTCCGTCAATTCGTCCATCCAAGCGGAGTGTGTCCGTACAACGCAGAGTGCGTCCACGCAGGTGGTCGGTTGAAACCCGACGTCAGTCGGGATGAAGAGGGAAAATGAGCTCTGAACATGTCTTCAACTCCCCTTCGCACCATGCAGCGCGAGATCAGCAAGTAGCAGCCGAGACTGCGCTGGCGCGCGCGCACGCAGTGGCGGCGCGCTGACGACGGCGCGCGGCGCGCAGGCCGCCCGCGCTGCGCGAAAGCCCGCTGGGCAGCCAGCTGCTGGGGACGCTGATGCGCGAGCTGGGCGCGCGCGTGGCCGCGCGCGAGTGCTGCGCCGAGCGCCTGGCGAGCGCCGCGTTTGTGCTTACCGACTTCCCCCGCACGCAGACACAGTGGACCATGTTCGCGATCCAGGACGCGTTCGCCGGCTGCCTGCGCGAGCAGCCGCAGCGCGCCCGCCTGTGCGACCTGGCCAAGGTGCTGCACAGCTGCCGCTCGCAGGGCATGGCGCCGGCGCGGGCGCTGCTGGCCGCGGCGGCCGCGTGGCTGGCCGCCGCCGCGGCCGGCGACCTGGGCGGCTTCCGCGGCGCGCTGCCCTGGCCGCCGAAGCTGGCGGGTCACGTGCTGGCCGCCTTCGCGCGCAGCTCGCGGGCAGAGGCGCTGCCGCGGTCGGTGCTGCGCGCGCTCGCGGTCAGCGTGGCGGCCAGCGCGCCGGGCGCGCCGCACGCCATCCCGCCCGGCAACATCCCACACTGCCTCTGGGCGCTGCAGTGCCAGGCGGAGCTGCTACGGCGGCAGGAGCAGGGCGCGGCCGCCGCGCCGCCCCCGCCGGCGCCGGGCCGGGACGTCCAGGGGTCCGGGCGGGCGGCGGCTCGGGGCGGGTGCGCGCCGGCCGCCGCGCCCGACGGAGGGCTGGGCCCCGCGGACGGCGTGTTTGCCGGCCTGGAGGCGGGCCTTGCGGGCCTGTTTGACGCGGCGGTCTCGGCTGCGCCCGCCGTGCCCGCGCCGCCGCCGCGCGCCGCGCGCGACCTGACGCTGGTCGTCCTGGGCATGCGCCGGCTGCGCTGCGCGCCTGGCGCCGCGGCCGCGGCGCGGGCCGCGGCGCGGCTGGCGCCGCTCGCGCGGCACGTGGAGGCGCGGCACGCGGCGGAGCTGCGCGCCGCGCTGCTGGCCTGGCACGCGGCGGGGCTGCTGCCCGGCGACGGCGCGCTCGCGCAGGTCTTCGCCGCCGCGCCCCTCAGGGAGGGGGCGCCTCACAAGGCGCCTCAGCCCAGGAAGCCTGCGCCGCCCGCGGCCCTGGAGGAGTGGGGCGCGGGCGTGGACCTCGAGTGGGATGACGAGCCCGCGGCGGCGCCCCTCTGGGATGAGGCGCCTGACGAGGCGCCTTGGCTCAGGAAACCTGCGGCGCCCGCGGCCTTGGAGGAGTGGGGCGCGGGCACGGCTCTCGAGTGGGATGACGAGCTCGCCGCTCCTGCGGGGCATGCGCTGCCGGACTGGGACGACGGGCACGCCGTCCCTGCCGCTGCTGTTGGTTGACTTTGTCTGTCAGCCTGCGCCCTGCGCCAGCGCTTCTGCGAGCTTGATTCCAGGTTTGGTTGCGCAAGCGCGTTTGCTTGGTGTGCTCTATCTGTACAGTAGCCCTGCTGTAGCACTGGTGTGCGTGCAGAGGCAGGTACCAACAGTACAGGGTATTGCCGTGATAACACCTGATGTATCTTTTAGGCGCTGTTGAGCCGCTGTATGTGGTGCAAAGACGGGCATCAGTGATTCTGTTGGCATGAATTGAGTGATTCAATAAATTAATTGCAACCGTGCAGCAGCCAAGCTTGGCATGCAGTAAGTGCGCAGCGGTGCCGTTTGCACTGTTCGAAAAGTGCCAGAGTCAGCTGACACACAGTTGTTGATATCGAGTTCGTGCCACCCTGGCTGTCGACTCGACTGTGGGGACAAACTGCATCTATCACAGGCAATGTGGGCATGCAACTCGCTGCTCGCTGCTGTCATAGCAGCACACTTTGCCTCAAGGACTCATATCCTGACCCCGCGCAGCGCGGGCTGCGTTGCTTGTAGACGATTTACTGACAAAAAAAGGAAGGGTGTGCATGCAGCAATATGCATGCCGTCCCCTTCCAGATTGCGTTGTGGCATTCTTTCCCCTCGCGGTTGCCGGAGCGCCAGCTGCGGCAGCAGCCAGCGATGGTGTCGTGTGACACGACGCCCAGCCGCGACACGTTCGACGATCCGCGGCTTGAGGTAGCGCGTGACGGCGCTGACCCGTGGCTGCAGCGCCGGCCGCGGCGGCCACACAGCCGGCCGGCGGATCCGGATGCACGAGCAGCGCCGCCTCCTCCTGCTCGCGCAGCAGAGCCCACTCCTGGCCAGGGGTGCGTGCCAGCAGGGGTGCAGGGTAGGGTAGGGTATGGTGGTATCTCTACCCTGCACCCAGGGGTGCAGCCAGCTGGCAGGGCATGCGGCAGGCGCGCCGTGCACGGCGGCGCGACGGCGTACCCAGCGTCGCGTGTGGGCGCCGGCCTTAGCGGTGCACCCCGCTCGCACGGCGGGCGCCTGCCTTGGGCGCGGCGTCACGGCGGCGCGTCCCGCCGCCCTTGCAGCACAAACACCGCCGCCTGCATGCATGACGCAGGTTGGACGCAGGTACGCATGTCTGCACGCGCCTGACCGTCGCGGCTACGGTGCGCGAACAGATGGAGCGCGTGAGCATGCGGGGGTGACAGCATGCGGGGCCGGAGAACAACTGGAGGTCGTGAGCATGCGGGGGCAGATTGCGCGCAGGGTTGCTGCATGAAAGCTTTGCAGCTGATCACCACACGGGCCAGCCAGGCACGGCAGTGTGCAGGGTCGAGCGTATCAGGTCGGGCTGGTGGGCAGGGGCCTGCGTCCGTGCATTGCATGAGCGCGCAACAGCCGCTGCAGGTAGGGCAGTGCCATCTGTGCCGCGCCGTGTCACATGGAAACCAAAAAATTCCTCTGTTTTGGAAGTTCTTGAGGGTCGGTACATGAGGCCGCGCCTGAGAGGCCGCGCCAAGGTCGGGCGCGCCGCGGAGGGCCGGCCCGGCCAGCGCGCCCGCCTCGCCGCTGGCATGGCCGATGCCCTCAAAGCTGACCGCGTAGCCGTGCGCGGCCGCCAGGCCGCGCGCCCAGTCCTGAAACTCCGCGCGCGTCCTGCGCATCGCAGCCAGCGCGGCTGGCAGGGCCTGCGTGCGCATGCGGGCACCGCACCGCTCTACTTGGAGAGGGGTTCACGCGTGAGAAGGCACTGTGACACAAGTCCCGCTCGTCCAGCTTCTGCTAGAGGCCAGGACCGAAGCGTCGGGGCTGGACACTGACACCATCCCAACTGTGCCAGGGCGCCAGCGTGCTCGCAGCTGCGCGGGGCGCGGGCCGCCCGCCCCCCACGCCGGCGGCGCGCGCGCGCACGCGCACCACTCGAAGCGGTGGTCGCTGTTGCGCAGGCGGCCGGGCAGCAGCGCGCAGCCCAGCGCCGCCAGCAGCACGTTGTACTCCCTGTTGGGCGTCGTGACCAGCAGCAGCGCCGGGCGCAGGCCGGCCAGCAACGCGCCGCCTAGGCGCCGCAGCGGACTCGGGTCCAGGTGCTCGACCACCTCGACCAGCGCCGCCGCGTCCGCGCCGCGCAGGCCGCCCCACGTGCCTGTGCGGCGGTGCGCCCAGGTTTAGAGGGGTCTGCATACAGGGGTGCGGAGCCGCACGCACACCGCCCAGCAGCGCCGCCCCGGCGCGGCGGGCCCGGGCCCGGGCGCGCCGCCGCGCCGCCAGCGCCGCCACGGCCGCGCCGCGCGGATCAACCACGCCTGCACAGCAGTTTGGCCGTGTGTAGGAGCATCTGACAGGCCATGTTGGAGGTGCTCTGCAGGCCGTGCAGCGGCGCGCTTCCAGGCCGGCGCTGCCGGCTCTGGTCCAGCTGCCTCACCACACCCGCCTGCACGGCTGCGTCCCATGCTGACCCCTTGAAGCACACAGAGCGCGTCAGCATGTTGCTGCCGCAAGGCCCCTTGCAAGGTCCTATCCCTGCCGCTACGCCGGCCGCGCCCACGACGCAGCCACCCAGCGGGCGCCGCTGCGGGGCCAGGGGACGGCGGCCCGCGCCCGCGCGCCTGGCTGCAGCGCGCGCTCGCTGCAGATGTCGCCCTGGATGCACTCCACGAGCGGCGCGCGCGCGCCCGCGACGTCCGAGCCGCCCGCGGCGAGCGCGGCTGCGGCGGCCGCGCGCGCCGCAGCCTTCTTCACCTGCGCCGCGCCGGTGCGTGGAGCTGAAACAGGCGGACAGGCGCGGCGCCAGAGACTTCCGGCCGCAGGCCAGCCGCGCAGCTGCGCTGCGCTTGCCTGGCTTCCGGCGCATCGTGAGTGTCTAGAAGCTCGTCTGCGCGCTTACAGACAGGTTTCACATGCAGGGGCAGACAGCTGGCGGGCTGCGAGTGTGCGGGCGCCGGCGCGGCGCACCTGCGCGGGCGAGAGCTCCACGCCGACCAGGCGCTCCAGCGCCGGCGCCGCGCCGCGCTGCGCGCAGCAGGCCGCCAGGGCGTCCTGTCAGCAGGGAGCCCCTCTGTACGGGCCCGACGTGGAGCCGCATGGCTGCATACGCGTTGGGCGTGGCGAGGCAGACTGTGCGCATGTGTGCGGGTAAGGTTAGCACGACTCTGTCCCGGTGTCACCAGACCGGCTCAGTAACCCTCATCACAGAGCACTGCCGTGAGCATCCGTTGTAACCCTTGCTGGCTGCATGACACGCAGCGCAGCAGCGGAAATGCCGGGGTGCACCTCCCGCATCGCACAGAGCACAAGCTCGCAGGCCGCGCTGGCCGCGCGCGCCTGCGCAACGAGGTGCTCCAGCAGCCGGCCGTCGCCGCAACCCAGGTCGACGAACGTGCGCGCGCCGGCGCGGCGCAGCGCGGCCGCCACAAACGCGTGGCGCTGCACCGCGATGTGCGGCTCGAACATGCGCTCGTGGCCGCCGCCGGCAAGCGCAGGGAAGCGCCAGCGCAGCAGCCGCACCGTCAGCTCCGCGTCCGCCCACGCCGCGGGCGCCCACAGGCCCTGCGCGCACCGAGCCCGTGAGTGCCGCCTATGCGCAGCCGGGCGTGGCGCCGGCGCATGGCATGCGCCGCTGGCGCTGCACCTAGCCTACCCGTCCCTAGCACCAGCTGAGGCTGCAAGGCAGGCCGAGCCCTGGGGGCACCCCAGCTTGTGAGCTGGAAGGGCAGCCACGGCGTCCGCTGCTGTGCGGCAGCACTCTGAGCTTCCCCGCTAGCACGCTCGGGCCTGGCGCCCCACCACGCCAGCGGCTGCTGGCTGCGCGCCGCAGCGTGAGCGAGCGCGGCGCGCCGCGCGGCGCGGAGCCGCTCCGGCGTACGGATTCACACCCCGATCGCGCTGCCGCCGGCGTCCCGGATGCGATGGGCAGCTCCCCGCGCGCGGCGCGCGGCCGGGCGCCGCGGCGCACCCGGCAGCGCGCGGTGCCGCCGACGCCGCCGCCGACCGCGCCAATGAGCGCCTCCACCTCGGGCGCCACGCCGCCCGCGCCCCACTCGAAGCGCGCGGCGCTCGCCGCCTCCAGCAGCACGCGCGCGCCCGCAGCCGCGCTGCCGGCGCCGCCCGGCGCGCCGAGCGGCTGCGGCAGCGGCGGCGGCGGGCGCGCGGGCGCGGCGGTAAGCGTGTAGGCAATGCTGACGATACAGCCGGGCTGCGGGCGGCTGGGGTCCACGTCGCCCGGCTCCAGCACCTCGATGCCCTGCGCGCGCGCGGCCGCACAAGTGGGTGCCGGCCACCAGCAGCCGAGTCAGCTCAGAGCCGCGTCGCCCGGCCGCAGCCCTTTGAACTTTGCGTAACCGTGCGGCCATCATTAGACATTACGCTCAGCGCATGCGCATGCGGGCCGCCACCGCGGAGACCGGGCCGCCCACCTCGGCGCAGCAGCCGTCAGGGCTGACGGCGCGCAGGCCGCAGCGGCACGCCCAGCGGCGGCGGCGGCGGCCGCGGCGCCGCCTCCGGCAGGCCGGCCGGCAGCAGCAGCGCGCGGTAGTGTTGGTCGAGTGCGTGCAAGATGCCGAGCGCCGCGGCCTCCTCCGCGTCCTCCTGCGTGTGGCAGCCTGCATTCGCCACCGCGCGGACTGCAGCACGCCAGCTGAGCGGAGGTGTGATTGTTGACAGGTATATCGGCCGCAGCAGAAGCTAGGTATGTCGGAACGATGTGCGGCAGAAGCGGAGCGGCTGGAGGCGGCGCCCGCAAGGAAGGCACGAGCGCTGCGGGCTGCGTACTCAGATTACTGCCACTGCAAACAGTCTGCACGCACAAAGCGGCGCCGGTGAGGTGACCCGGACTGCACGGTTGCTGAGGCTGCAGCAACAGGCTGCGCTGCAGCACGTCAGGCGTGCGGCCGGCGCTCGCCTGCAAGCGAATCCGCCGCGCAGGAGTGCATTCTCACCAGAACTGCAAGCAGTGTGATGTGGGTTCTCTCCTGCAATCTTCCAGTGCATGCTGTCAGGCGCTGTCAGGTGCACAGGACCTTGCAACACTGCAGCGCCAGTGCGTGAAGGGTAGCGAGGAAGACAGGAGCGCATGCAGCGAGCTGACTGGCGCGCTCGAGCGCGCAGCGAGGAGGAGCAGCTCACATTCCTGTCAGTGTTCAACCAGAGCGCCAGCATCGTCATGAACATGTTCCGCTTCCAGTCTGTCC
>JAABUV010005827.1_pt1 | contig 13795 bp, 9 predicted proteins | sample 5559971 | NCBI WGS metagenome assembly JAABUV01 (sample SAMN10711881, study PRJNA513362) | rock metagenome | isolation source: Antarctica rocks | place: Antarctica: Victoria Land, Knobhead nord | collected 2015-12-19
TCTAGACGCTGTGTGTATGCTAAATTACATGTAATCTAGTCATAATCGCTGCTGTATATCTTTTCATTGAACAGTCACATCGATAGAGTGCGCATACGAGCGCGTGAACTGTCTATATGATCAAGTGATCACATAGACAACTCAAAATTGTAAAAGCTGATCACTTCGACGTGAGCTTTCGACTTGTCTGTATGATCATCAAGCTAAGCGAGCTAAGTGAGCTTTGATCTATGTGAATGAAAGCTGATCACTTCGACGTGAGCTTTCAAGTTCGCTGTGTGATCATTCAGCTGAACGAACTAAATGAGCTTTGATCTCTGTATTTGCAACGCATGTAAGTCGATCAGAAAATCGAAAAATCGATCGATTTACTGCGTCGCACAGATGTGTATGTGCACAAAAGCTGAATTGTGCCTTTGCAATGACTGTGTGAATGTCGTATATTAGTTGCAGCGCATGCGCAAAGACGTTGCTGTCGTTCTGTGTATATGAGCAAAGACTGTGTCATGTCTTCGCAATGTATGTAATTGCGATGTCTGTACATCGATCTGATAAAGCGAAAAATCGATTGATTTACTGCATCATGCGAGCGTGTAAATGTGCAAAAGCTGAGTCGTGCCTTTGCAATGTATGTGTGTGTGATGTATATGAGTTGCAACGCGTGCGCAAAGACGTTGCTGTCGTTCTGTGTATATGAGCAAAGACTGTGTCGTGTCTTCGCAGTATATGTGATTGCGATGTCTGTACATCAATCTGATAAAGCGAAAAATCGATTGATTTACTGCATCACGCAGACGTGTAGATGCGCAAAAGCTGAGTCGTGCCTTCGTAATATATGTGTGTATATCGTATATGAGTTCAACATGTGAATAAAGCGCTGTCACTACTCTGTGTGTGATTGCGCTGCGTGTAAATCGGTCTGAAAATGTGAAAAATCGATCAATTTACTGCATCACGTCTGTCTGTATGTGTGCAAAAGCTGAGTCGTGCCTTCGCAATATATGTGTGTATGTTGTATATAAGTTCAACATGTGAATAAAGCGTCTATTGAAAATATGTTGCATACGTTGCATGCAACATACATAAGACACGATCTCTATGCTGATTTTTCCCTTAGCGAGAAGTAGTCTCTCGCAGCAGATTCACAGTTCAAGATGAGCAAAATCTCTCACTGCTCAGATTTCGACAGTTTACTTCTTAAGCATGAGTCGCAGACGTTTCGTCAGCGATACACATGCGTATTGCAGTCGATTTCTTCTTTAATCACATCGACATGTGCTACTGTTCTCTCAAGCTATACAGACGATGTCTTCAACTAGAAACTGATTCTATCATCAAGACATTTGAGAGTCAGAACTCAGTGAAGAGATGAGATTCTCAAGATCAACAGTCGTTGTCATTGTATATCACGTCTTGCAGACGCTCGCTTCGCTTGTAAGACGTGCGACTTCAATGTTGATGATATTGTTCAACTCTTTTGACAAGCATAGCTTGCAGAAGATTTGTAGTCAGCATTTCATACAGATAAATCTTATTGTCAATCTAATGACTTTGTTAAAAGAATAAATTTCTTGATGATCTTTTATAACACTTTGATAATCTTACATACTTTGTCATTCATCATAGTCTTGTTGTTTAAAGAATGATTCAAAGATAAATGTATTTGCAAATAAATATTCAATGCTTCTGTATTCATTTTCTTTCAAAGTCATTAAATCAAGAGTTGCACTGAGATTGTTTATAAACATAACTTTGTGATGATTGAAAAATGATTTAATCTTTGATGCAAATTAATTCATATCTTGCACTTACATGTCATGAACTGTATTTTCTCGCTGTTAAAGACTAAATCAATCATCATAAATTGATTATGAACTTCATGAGTAATAATGTCTGATTTCAGCAATAATTTCAGTCTTGCATTTGTAATGATGTTTAGTAGAGTATCAATCATCATATAATGAGTGAAGCATCTTCACTTTTCTTAGTAAGAATGATGTAAATTGAAATTTTTTACAATCAGTTATTTACAATCATTCTTGAATAGTTCATTCAAATGAGAAATGATTGAAAATCTCTTTGTAAATGTAGTAAACAGTAAGCATGAATTGTAAATGTTTAGAAGTCTTAGCATCTACGTTTCATCATTTGTGTTGCAAGTTAATATTCTGATTGAACAAATGTTTGATTCAGCTGTTTCTACTATTCATTAATTGAGTTTTAAACATTTGTTAATGTATATGCATGTTCTTGATTGAGATGATCAGTTTTTCACTAGATGAAAGAAGTTGTGTGCTGAGTTAAATGATTGCAAGTCATTGTTGTTGCAATCTTGCTTCTGTATAATTACTATGTTGAATTCACGAACTTTTTTGTCAATTAAAAATGATTCTTGAATTTTTAATGACTTTCTGATGTTGTATTGTAGAATTTGTAGAAAAGATTGTTTCATCATAAAGTTATTCATAGCTGTTGTTGACTTTGTAATGAGAAAACTCTTTGTATGCTTTTGATCATCGAGAGTCTTTCTTACTTTCTGATTGAACGTTTCTGAATCTGCTCAAATGTCATCTCGTTTAAGTTGCTATTCACATAAGAGAAAAGATCAACTCATCTCTTCTTGATCTTTACTATTTATCAAGTTGATTCATCAGCAATTCAACTATGTGTTTTCAACATGACTGTTACTGAGCTTTCAACATGATTGTTACTGAGCTTGAGAAGTTCATTGAATCAAAAGAGTTTATTGAATCTGAAGAGTTCATTGAATCTAAAGAGTTCAGAAACAGTGAGAAGAATGTGCAATTATATTTAAATGTTTCAAAGTATTTGAATGATCTGTTTTTATAGATTTTGAACGCTTGTTTCATCTGCTGTCATCATTTAAGACAGATATGTTTTCAAAGTTCATGATTTTCATTGCAGTTGACACAACATCTTTTATTTGAAGACATCACGCACTTTTTAATGTGATGCTTGTTTGCACACTTTTTGCAGCGTTGATTCTTTCTGCAGAACTTAATCATGTGATTAAATTCATGACATTTGAAATATTGTGTAATATGACAGTTCTTTTCAAATAGCTTGCATGCACATTCTTGATACAAGTTCAGCATACTCATGTTCATTAATCAATTCATTATTGCTTCAATCATGATCTTTATGATGAACAATGAATGAATCTTTTCGCTCTTTACTATTTTCTTGAATCAAACTATTCTTAGAACTTTCAGATCTTTATAAAATCTTGCATTATTTTTTATCAGTCTTTCAATGATTTTTTTCTGATTATTCATGTTTATTATAATATGTACTTCATATATCAGCATTACAAAGATTCAACGTGTTACACATGTTGAGTTCATGATTTCTTTTACTCATGTTTGAATCTTTTTCAAATTTGCTTGAGCATCTGAGCTAACTGCATGAAGAAAAATATCATCATTACTCAGCTTGCAAAGTGACATGATTAAATCTTTTTGATCTATTAACATGTTTGCAATTCTCTGTAAAATCTGCTTGATCAACTTTTTCTGTATCTTTTTTATTTCTCTTTTCTTGCAAAGCAACGACAGATCATTTCTGAAATGTTACTTTTTCATCACTGTATCTTCTTTTATCATGTTCGCTTATGACATGATTTTCATTGAAAGATGTGTACTTCTCTGTATTTACAACTGCTTGTTAAGCAGTTGAATTGATGTTTTCAGTTTTTATACATTCTTCGCGATGAATGCATTTTAATTCATATAATGTTTTTCTTCTGAGTTGAGTTGAAGACATTGAATCAGCTTCAATGCTATCTTTTTTCATGAATGATCTTTGCTCTTCTCTTTCTCTAACGTTGATATTTTTATTAATAAATCAATAATGTTAGCAACATTTTCTTCATCATTGCATAAGCATTTCAATTTCATGTTTCTGTTTTCTTGCAATGAATTAACATCACTTGCAATCATCTTTGAATCAACATTGTTACGATTCATGCAATTCATCATTGTTCAATCATCTTTTAAAATCACTTTATTTTATTTGTAGTGCTCTTTTTCAAAATTTGTGATGCATGTGTTATAATTGTTTTTCAGTTCAACTGTTACAACATAAAATGTAAATATTATTGCAGAGAAAATTACTTTAAAAGCAATGAAGATATGCATTATCTGTATACATTATCTTTCAGTTGTAGAAACTAATATCAATTTTAAAAAACAATAACAAATGAGTTAAATATGAGTGAAGAAATATTAAAATTCATAATATTTATAATTCATTTAATTTAACAAAGAATTCTTCATCATGATGATTTGAAGAAGTTAAAGCAGACTGATGATATTAATTCTATGACAGCTTTTCAGAATTTTACAACATAATTCATCATATTTTTAACTATTAAAGAATGAGAAATTTTGAATTCAATACATGCAATAAATTTTAATTTAAATGATTTCATCATAGTAAAAAATAATAATGCAGAAATACATTATGAAGCAAAGAAAAAAAAAATTTATAACATGATGAATATAAAATTATCAATAGTAAGAAGAAAGAGAATAATGAAAGTGAAAAGAAAATAATAAAGCTGTTCAACTAGTAAACAATATTTATCTTACTTAGACTGATTGTTAAGTTAAGTTTTGAGTTAACATTTTGAATTCAACTCAATTCAAAGTCAAGTTACTCACATTTTCAACTCAACTCAAGTCAAGTTACGCATATTTTTAATTCAACATGACTCAACTTAACTGAGAATTGAGTCAACTCAATTCAACTCATTAAGAACTTGAGCTTGATGTTAAAAGAGTTAAATATAGAAATTTTTTCGATTTTTTGCTTTTGCATTATTTTTTTGCATTATCTTTTTGATAGAAAGTCATGAAGAGAAACATGATGAGAAACATAAAGATAAACATAAAGAGAAACATGAAGAAGAACATGAAGATTATTTGATAGAAAGTCATGATGAGAAAACATGAAGATCATTTGACTTTGATAAAAAATCATGACGAGAAAACATGATAGAAAGTCATGAAGAAGAATCATGTAAACTGTTCAATCAAGCTATTTAAATCAACAACAAAATTTATCTGTATAAGATGCTGACTACGAATCTTCTGCAAGCTATGCTTGTCAGAAGAGCTGAACAATCTCATCAACAAAGCAGTAACAGCGCGATATGCATATGTTATGCTTACATACACAGATTGAGCATTGCATTGCGATGCTCATAAACAACAAGATCACGTGATCAAATGATCATGTGATCAAACAACGAACGAAAGTTCACGTCGAAGTGATCAACTTTCACAATACATAGATTAAGCATTGCATCATGATGTTCACAAACAACTTAAAGCTTATTTAGTCTGCTTAACTAAATGATCAAACAGCGAACGAAAGCTTACATCAAAGTGATTAACTTTCACAATACATTGATCGCTCATTTAACTCACTCAGCTAAATGATCAAACAGCAAATTTGAAAGCTTATGTTGAAGTGATCAGCTTTCACAATACACAGATCAAGCATTGCATCGTGATGTTTACAAACAACTTAAAGCTCATTTAGTCTGCTTAACTAAATGATCAAACAGTAAACAAAAGCTTACATTGAAGTGATCAACTTTCACAATACATAGACTGTTCATTTAATCTGACTAACTAGATGATTAAACAGCAAATGAAAACTTATGTTGAAGTGATCAGCTTTCACAATACACAAATCACTCATTTAGTCTGAGTAATTAAATGATCAAACAGCAAATGAGAGTTCACGTTGAAGTGATCAGCTTTCACAATACACAGATCATTCATTTAATCTGACTAACTAAATGATCAAACAGCAAACGAAAGCTTACGTTGAAGTGATCAGCTTTTACATACACAGATCGAGCATTGCATCGCGATGCTCACAAACAACTCAAAGCTCATTTAGCTCACTCAACTAAATGATCAAACAGCGAACGAAAGTTTACGTCAAAGTGATCAACTTTCACAATACATCAATCGCTTGTTTAACTCACTCAGCTAAATGATCAAACAGCAAATTCAAAAGCTTACGTTGAAGTGATAAGCTTTCACAATACACAGATTGAGCATCACATCGCGATGCTCACAAACAACTTAAAGCTCATTTAGTCTGCTCAACTAAATGATCAAAGAGCAAACGAAAGCTCACGTCGAAGTGATCAACTTTCACAACACATTGATCATTCATTTAACTCGCTTAGCTAAATGATCAAACAGCAAATTTGAAAGCTTACGTTGAAGTGATCAGCTTTCATAATTTCAATTTGTTTATATAATTACTTAATTATATAAACATGTTGCATGCTTGTATGCGCACTTTAACAATCTTACTGCTTAATAAAAAAATATACAGCAGCGATTATGACTAAATTACATGTAATTTAGCATATACACAGCGCTTCAGTGCTACTATTTAAATAAATAGCATCATGTTTCATAGTCTTAAACTGCATAAGCACGTAAAACTTGAAAAAAAAATCAAGTTATTTACATTTATTTAATATCTTGTTGAGTCAAGTTGAGTTGTTGAGTTGAATTGTCAAATTAAACTTCTCAACTTAATTCAAGTTGTTAAGTTCAACTTCTTAACTTGATTTAACACTTTTTCAAAGAAATTTCAATTTGATTTAATACTTTTTGAATCAAGTACTTGATTTAAACTTGAGTACTTGACTCAACATAATCAGTCTAATCTTACTTTCTAAGTTTTAATTGTTATGAATGTGTCAAAGATCAAACTTTAATCAATTCACAATGAACATTAGCGAGTTCACTGCATATTAATTAAAGCTGATCAATAATTTAATCAAGATCTGATCAAGATCTGATTTAAATCTGATTTAAATTTGACTCAACATTTGTTTCATTTTTTAGCATCTTTTACATCAGCTTTTATTATCTTTTAAATAAACACACTTCTTTGTATTTAAACTGATCGCGTCAAGTTGAGTACTTAAGTTCAAGTCAAGTACTCAACTTGAAAAGTGTTGAATTGAATTGAATTTTTTTTGAAAAAGTGTCAAGTTGAGTTGAGAAGTTGAATTCAAGCACTTAAGTCGAGTTGAGAAGCTTGATTCAATAACTCGATTCGAAAATTTGATTTAATTCAACAAGATATTAGATAAATGTAAATAGCTTGATTGAACAGTCTTCATGATCTTCTTCATGACTTTCTATCATGTTTTCTCGTCATGACTTTCTATCAAAGTCAAACGATCTTCATGTTTCTCTTCATGTTTCTCATCATGTTTCTCATCATGACTTTCTTCATGTTTCTCTTCATGTTTTTCTTCATGTTTCTCTTCATGTTTCTCTTCATGTTTTTCTTCATGTTTTTCTTCATGTTCTTCTTCATGTTTCTCATCATGACTTTCTATTAAACGATCTTCATGTTTCTCTTTATGACTTTCTATCAAATGATCTTCATGTTTTTCTTCATGACTCTTTATTAAAAGATAATGCAAAAAGATAATGTAAAAGTCAAAAATCGAAAATTTTTCTATATTTAATTCTCTTGATGTCAAGCTTGAATTCTTGATGAATCAAGTTGTATTGACTCAATTTTCAGTTGAGTTGAATCACATCAAGTTGAAAATATGAGCAATTTGACTCAATCTTGATTCAAGTTCAAAATGTCAACTTGAAACTCAATTCAACAATCAGTCGCTACGTTGTGCATTGATCGCGTGCAGAGTTTTCATGATCACGCAAACTTCAATAATCTCAATGCGCATGCTATAAACAATCTGCACGCAGATGAGAAAGTCAAATAGAATGCAGAATTACAAGAAAAATTGCTTATGAAAATCATTCAATTCAGTATCTCATCACTGTGTTCATGATGATGAAAACTGAGACAGAACATTCTTGTGTTTAATCTGTTAAGAATAATTAGCAGAAAGAACTTGAATCATGAACATTCTTTAAATTTACATGTTAACTATGTATAAATTTCATTAAGACTGCGTGTCTGTTACTACAATACAGACAACTCATGAGTCTTGTTAAGTTCAACATGAATAAACTCAAGAATCTTATTAATATCATTTAATAAATGTTTGATTGACAACGAGATTTATTTGTACATGATGTCAACTACAAATCTTTTGATTCTATTCTGTGTTTGAATAGAAGTCAGAAGAGTCAAGAGATCTCAATTCAACGCAGTTTGAATGATGTTAGAACGTTGCGTGATCAGAAAAGTCATCATGCAAAGTTTTCACTCATGCGACAACATTCTTTTCTAACAGTCACAATTGATCTATGAAGAAGATAAATGACATGTCGATGTCAATAAGAGATGAAAAGATACTACTAGTGATTAGACAATTCAGATGCTGAGTCTGAGAGTTGTGACTGCAAGTGATTGAAGAGATGATGACTTGTTGATCACGTCAATATACTGAAACGTCTTCATCACATCGACAGTGTCATCAAGTAATTGATGAAAAGATATCAGATAGAATAGTCATTTCAGATGATGAGTCTGAGAGTCATGACTATATGTGTCAGAAGAAGTAGTGACTTGTCAATCACGCTGATATACTGAGAAGACTTGAACTCATCTTATTTACTTAACATCAAGTCATACATCTATCTACATGAAAAATCGAGAGCGCCAGAGAGCGATCAGAACGCATTCTCTTCTATTAATCAGAGTCAAACATCGAATGATTGCGATTGCATGTTTATACTAACAATCTATTCAACATTTACGTGACACAAGTCAAATCAAGAGAAGAAAAGAGTTATTCAGTATAATCACACTCTATCTTCTCATCATGCACATCTCTCTTTCATCACATATTTCTCTGCTCAATGAATGACAATCATTGAGTAAGAGAACGCAGTTTTCAACACTACAATCATGAGCATCACAAATGCAACGAAATTGACTTCGCGATCGAAGATCGAAGATCAAAGCATCGTTGTATAGAATATCATCAATGAAAAGCAGAGCAAAGACGATGCATCATAATCAAACAGCACAGACACTTTCATCAAGAGTTTACTCAAGCGTCACGCGCTGAATAGAAGCTATAGATTCATTACTGATAATATAGTATTAATCTTATTGTTTCAATGACGTGAAGTCATCATGTAGTCGATGAGCGATTTTCTCTCTCAGAGAGTTTTGTTCATTCAATACACATAGCATAGTTTTTCTCATGAGTCGAATCTAAATCAATGTCACAAGAATGTATGAATTACAATTACAATTAATAAATGTTCAGATATAAGCATTTTATACATGAGTAATATGCTGATGAAAAAACTTCATTAAAAGAAGAGAAATACAAGCAAGTTAGTAAAAAATTAATTGAACTATGCTGTTTAATTAAAAGTGTAGCAAATGAACATCTTTGCAAGACATGATTGATCTGCATGAGAAAGATCTTTACAGATAATGTGAAACAGATTAGTTGCATACTTTACAAGCGAAGTGAGCATCTGCGAAGCATGATATACAATGATGATGATTGTTAACTTTAAGAATCTCATCTTTTCATTAAGCTTTAATTCTTAAATGTCTTGATAATAAAGTCAATCTTTAATTGAAAACATCATCTCTGTATAGTTTGAAAGAATAATAGCATATGTTAATGTGATTAAAGAAGAAATTGACTGCAATATGCATGTGTATTGCTGATGAAATGTCTGCAACTCATGCTTAAGAAGTAAATTGTTGAAATCTGAGCAGCGAAAGATCTTATTCATTTTGAACTGTAAATCTGCTGTAAGAAAAACTCTTTGAGTAATTTCTTGAATTTAAGAAGAAAATCAGCATAAAGATCATGTTTTATGTATGTTGCATGCAACATATGCAACATATTTTTAATAAATGTGAAATGAGCTTGCACTTATGATGCAATGTTTGCATTAAAAAAGTACAAGCTTACGCATTTTACTAGAAAATTGAAGAGATTCAACATGATGATTAGCATACAGATAGAAAGCTCAGTCATTAAGTTGAAATCAGACGTGCAAGTTTTAGAAATTCAACTGAACATGAAACTATGATGAGATGCACATCTTTAACAAATAGAAGTAAGTCATGTTATAAGAATGCTGACACTTAGTCATTTTGAAGTCTTTACATGAGAAACAATCTTCACAAAGATGAGACAAGTATACTCAGCAGTAATGAAATCAGAAATAGCATTTGAAGCATCAGTTTGACATCAGCATGACAAAGAAGAAGAACTGTTGAGCAAAGAATACAGATTAGAAACACTTCAAAATCAGACTCTGCATCACATAGCAAAAGTGTTTAAAAGAATAAACATTGAAACTCTGAAGACAGAAATGTACACAAGCTCGCTACATGTTCATTTAAACATGTTACAAGACAAGATCACGTTACGCAGTTAAATCAATGATTGAACATAGAAAATTAAACAAGCATGCGAATTAATACACGCTCATTTGATGAAAGTTAATCACGTCATTTCTTGCTTACTCATCATTAAGAAAATAGTACTTCTGAATATTTTCATTCAAGAAGATGCAAAAATACAATCAAGATGCAGATGATACATTCTCTTCTTTACAAAGATTTTAACAAGCAATAGCATTGCAATAGCGCAGTATCACAAAGATCAATGAAATCAATGATGAAAAAAATACAGAGAACACATTGCAGATATTAATGCAATTTCAGTACAAAGATTGCTGTTATGAGTCTGCATAAAGCGAATCATATGAATGTATTTTAACTAGAAGTTCAAAGCTAAAGAGAAAGAAAGATGTAACATGATCATGTGTTTTATTCATGAAGACACGTTAAATTACTAATATGTCAACAACAGCTTTATTCACTAGCTTAGTAGACTAATAAGGTTCAAAAAAGCACGTCGTGCATGCTTGCAACATTACTTCTCTTCTTCATTTAACAATGTTCTCATTGCTGCAGTTTAATTGATTTTATCTTGACTTGTTCAAATACTTTTAATGAAAGTCATTTATGATCTTTAAGCAGTCTTTAAACTCATTTTCATTGACATTGTATCAATGTAAATCGACGTCATAGTTTTTTCAATTGACATGATATTGCAGTCATTTGTCTCGTTTATAGTGTCTGAAGTTCAGTATGTTCTTCACTTTTCATTCATCTTCATCATTTATCACTATAAAATCAGATGACTCATTTCATTGTTCTTTCAAAAGATCTTTCAAATTCAATCATAGCAGATTCAAGATGAATTTTGAATGAATCTTCATTGTCAATAACAGTTTCAATCAATATGCATGTTTGATCTCAGTCAGAATCTTGAAAGATTCTAGCATCTTATTGTTTAACTTCTTTGATGATCTTGTGATCATAATGTTTCTAGAATTCAGAAACATCATGTCATTTATCTTGTAAATCATTTTCTTTCAATGCTTGTCAATCTGTTTCTTCATTGTGACTCTGACTTTTGCTAATGCTTACTTGATCAACACTAATGATCATTTCATATGTTCAAATATATTCTCTGCTTTGCTCACTTGAATTCTAGCTTAAGTAATTTCATATTCAGTTGAATTTGAATTGAAGCTCATATGAGAGTGAAAGTTCTTATTCAGAAAGAATGCTGATTGTTCAATTAACGACGAAATAGCATTGTTATCAATGAATTCAGTCATAGATAGTCAGATGAATCAATCATTTTGCATGTATGAGTAATAGCTTTGTAAATATCATTCTACATTCTGATTCGTTCTTTTCGTTTGATCATCAATTTGTAAGTGATAGTTGATGAATAGTTTCATCTTAATGTTGAGTCTCAGACATAAAGACTTTCAAACAATTGATATGAACTGTAAATCTTTATCAAACATTATTGATCTTGATAGCTCATGAGTGTTAGAAACCAGCATAGAGCGAGTCATATGAGTGTCATTTAACTAATAGATAAATGCTAAGAAAGAAAAGTATCTACAAAAAAGAACTCGATTCTTTATATGTGTGTTTCTCAGCCCTGTGCTAGGCTCGAAAGGGTTGACGTCTTACACATATGATGCAGAGTTTCAATGACATCACTACTAGCTCGAATGCTCACTAAGCTCGATTAGAATGAAACTCAGGTCAGAGCTAGAAAGAATAGACGAAGACTAGAATGAATAGACGAAGGCTAGAATCGTAACATTACTCTTTCTTCTCGAATATTTATGTTCGCATGAATGTTGTTTCTTAGTGCGCTTTTCTTGAATATTTGATATGAAAGTCATCGATCATCTCTTGAGCGTTCATAAATTCGTCGTCGTCAGCGTTATATCAGTTGAGATCGTTGTCATAGCTCTTTCATTTGACTCAATATTGAAGTCGTCTTCGATATCATCGAGAGTTCAATATATCTTCGATTTCTCATTCGTCTTCATCCTTTACCACTATTGATTTCGAGAATTCATTCTTCTGATTAAACAGAAAATCATTGACGACGAGACGAAGAAGCTCTGAATGAAATACATTGTGTATACGCATAGTCTTGAGTAGTTTCAATTTATAGAATGAGTCAATGAAATCAATGATCTGAAAAGAATCAAGCATCTTGTCATTCAATTTTTTGAAGAGTCTCGCTGTAACAATGTTTCGTTCATTCAGAAACATCTTTGATTCAATCTTGTAATTGATCTCCTTTCTATGCTTGTTAGCTTGATTCATCATTTGTTTTCGTGTTTTGATCAGAGCTTCACGAGCGAAGATCAATGTCTTGTTCATTTGTTCAGATATATTCTTGACTCGATTGATCTGCAAGCGTTCGCGAGTGCTTTCATACTCGATGATGTCAGAGTCGAAGCTCATATGAGAATGAAAGTTCTTGTTCATGAAGAAAAGAATCAAGAAGATGACTGAGAACAAGACGTTATTGTCGACAAACTCGATCATGAGTAGTCACTTGAATCAGTCGTTCTGCATATATGAACAGAAGAATCAAAGATATCGCTCGACGTTCTGATTGACTCGTTCGCTTTGATCATTGATCTGAGAATAATAGACGATGAACAATCGAAGAAAAATGCTCAGTCGTTTGCAAAGAAACTTTCATAGTATAAAGGTGAATTGCGAATCTCGATCAGATACTATGAAGCTTGATAGATCATGAGTTCAATATACTCATTGAATCAGCATTTCAGCTGTCTTTTTGACAGTGATATCTTCATCATCAGTGATGCAAGAAATATAATGTCTTTCTTTTGACAATCTGCAGATGATCATCAGAATAGCGCTGTATTCGCTTGAATCAGATAGATCGATAATGAAGTTCATTGTTATGTCTTGTCATCGCTGTTCAGATATCGATAGAGGTTGAAGCAAGTCGTTTGATTTATTTCTAGATGTCTTTGAACGTTGACAGATATAGCAGTTTCGAATATATCAATCTATCGTTTTTCGCATGAATGATCAATAGTAGTTTCGCTTTATGACTTTCACAGTTCTAAGAATATCAGAATGATCAACTGACGATTGATCGTGCATCTCACGAATCAGATTCATTTGTAGAAGCTCGTTGAACGAGACTCATAGCTGACTATCATGATACAAGATTTCATTCTGAGTTCGACAATTCTTCAATTTGATATCTTCATATTATGTCTCGTCTCTTGCTATTGCTTCGCGAAGTAGCGTACAATTCTCGTCGATTCTATTAGTCTCAAGAACCTGTTTATAGATTGATTCACTGATGTTCTCTTCTAGATCAGCAATTTTCATTCGATTCGAAGTCAGAATAGTGATTCGTTGATAGCGAACGCGCTCATCTTCTGAATCTCTGAGCACGACGTCAGCT
>JAABUV010005828.1_pt1 | contig 13795 bp, 14 predicted proteins | sample 5559971 | NCBI WGS metagenome assembly JAABUV01 (sample SAMN10711881, study PRJNA513362) | rock metagenome | isolation source: Antarctica rocks | place: Antarctica: Victoria Land, Knobhead nord | collected 2015-12-19
TTTTTTGCTTCATACCAAACTCAGTCTCTAGCTTCGTTCTCAACTTCACCTCTTTCTCAAAGAACACAAGGAAAAACCCCAAGCCAGCTATCCCAATAGCGACCTGCCACACCAGCTTCAAAATATCAGAGTATACACTGATGATCTGACTTCGTAAGACTGATTGATCACGAAAGAAATTCACGAAGCTGCCAGTCGCATGCTCGTAAACTTGACCTTTCAACAGCAGGCTCTTGACTGCGATATCGCTTATACGGGTGGCAAGCTGTGCGAATCGATTGTTGAAGACGACTGCAGAAATTGAAATTCCTCATATCGTTTCAAAACTGCGTATCACAGCCCAAGTTTTCATCGCTGTAGCGACGTTCACCTCAAGTAGCTCTGCCTGAATTGCGACTAACTGTCTCAGTCATGAACAGAATCTGAAACACAATCAAGACAGTCGTTGAAGAGCGAGTATTCAGCAAAGTGAAGATATCAAGTTCGATAGTCATCAGTGCGAATTCTGCATGATGAAATGAATGATATCATTCAGTTTTGTGCATGATTTCTTCACTAATGACGTTGAACATCATGAGACAGATGATGATTGATAGAAGCTGAACTTTTGATCGAGTTGAAGTTGAATCAAGAACTGCTTGAAAATAAATAAGCATGAAGTAAATGTTTCAGTAGAGCAGCAAAGTGTGTATGAATGTGAAAGCAAAAGCAATTACAAATGTTTTGTTTGCAAAAAGTTGTGAAGAAAGACTGAGTTTGACACAAAATTGCAAGACTTCATACATGTAAAAGAAACTTCGTCAATTCATCATCAGTCTCAAACTTCAACTAAATGTTCGCTAACAAGATACTTTCTATGACATGAATTGTTGAGTCAATCGAGACGACTTCAATACTTCAAAAATCATGAAAAAAGATGCAGATTTAAGCTTGAAAATGCAATTGAAAATATTACGACTTGAAGCTGCTTCGATCTTTCATTGATCAGCATTTGCTCTCACTCAAATCAATTCATGCATGCTGATTATCTTAAATACTTTGAAAGACATAATTGTAGCTTAATGTTGATTGAATTCAAGCGCAAATCAAAATGAAAACTTGACGAAAAAAAAAACTTATCAATCTTTGCACACTTTCTTGTTGCAGTATCGTTGAGCAATCATGCAATTGAAAGAGACATGATTCATGACATAATTAATGCGCTTGATGATACAATTTCAACGTCGTTACACTTTATTTCATTTGACTTTATTCAAGTGTGCTATCTATTCTTAATGAGTAATTGAACTCTATGTAGAATTCATTTATTTGTTAGTGCTCATGTTTTATCAAGTAAATGCACATCTCAGAATGAAAGATAGAATTCATTTATTTTCGTAATAAAGTTTATCTAAATATCTTTGAATTTTCAAAAGATTTTGAACTCAAATTGTAAAGCTGCTTCGAAATTATAATTTGCTCTCTTTGCATTTGTGAGATTCGTGATGATTGTAAAGTCGCAGCGAGAGAAAAGAAGAATGTTCATCACGTTCATTAATTGATCAATCTTGCAGCTGTCATCTTCTTTCTGCTTGAATTGATTAATGCACACTAACTATCTCACATACTTTGAAAGATATAATTGTAGTTTTGATTCAGATGAGTTCAAATCTTCAAGAATTATTGAAAAAGATGTAGATTTAATCTAGTAATTGAGATTGAAGAGACTCAGTGCATTGAATGATCATTCATCTACTCTTTCTTCGCTCGAATCAACATATGCACTCTGACTATTGTATATACTTTGAAAGATGTTATTGTAGCTCTGATTGAGCTGAATTCAATGCTTTAAAAATAATTAAAAAATATTGAAATTTGATTTCGTAAATGAGATTGAGAATGTTGATATCTTGAAATTTATCTGTTTTCATCTATGTTCAGCTTTAACAGCAGTGTTCAGTTTTATTGAAGACTTTCAACTTTAGAAGCAGTGATCAGCTTTAACAGCAATGTAGTTGAAAAGTTTCTATCAATTTGAGTTATCTTTTCTCAATGCACTCATTGAGAAATATGATGAGAAAGCATCTATTAAATAATAGAGATTTTCTCAATGTCTTGAGAAATGACTTGACATTGATCATAATTCAAATCAAAGCTTCTCTTTCATTTTTCTCAATCAAATGTATTCATGTACATCAACTGCTTGAGATACTTTGAAACACTTGATGATATTATGAGTCAGTCAAATTCAATGCTTTTAAACAAATAAAACAATGTCAAGATTTTGTTTAAACAATGCACTTGAAAAGATTGAATGTGTCAATTGATCAATATTCATTTATTTTCATCTTTCTTTGCTTGAATCAACATATGCATTTTGACTTTTTCTCAGAGTTCATGTACACACTCATTATGTGATATATCTTGTCATAATGATTTGTCTTTCTGAATCAGAGAAGTTCAATGTCTTGAAAATAATTGAATATATTAAGATTTGATCTGAGCAATGAAAGTGAAGAGATTCAATGTCTTGAATGATCATTCATTTAGTACTAATTCTTTCTTCACTCATATCAATCTGTGCACACTTATATGAAAAGATCAAATCGTTGCTCTGATTTGAATGAGTCAAATGCTTTCAGAAAGAGTTGAATACTATCAAGATTTAATTCAGTAAATAAGATATAAATCTTGTTGAACAAAGTTGTAGATCACGTCAAGAACAAACTTGTGCTTGATAATAAACTCTTGACATATCAAAGACTGCTTACACAAATCAAATCATTGATGAAGTTTCAATGTTTAGAAGAGATGAATTTTGCAAAAAGTGCTGTTGCTACAATTATCTTAAGATGTAATATTTAAAGTTGCAAGCAGAATGTTTATGAAAAGCTGCAGAGAAATGTCAACTCATCTTTTTGCAAGACATGTTGTCACTAAAGTTAAGAACACAATAAAGAATAATTCATAACAGAGAAAATAATCAAATGATTTAACTCAATGATTAAGTGTTATTTCAATATAAATAAGAATTTCATTGAATTAATTAGTCAATTTCTAGAAGTTTTCTTTAATGAATTATTGATTTTGAAATCATTTACATTATTCTGATGAAATGAAATTAATCTGACTATCAAACAATTCACATTTCACTGATTCAAAATTTCAAACTTGTATGTTCAACTTCTAAACTCATTCTCATTTTAATCTGATGTATTCTTCTTCAAATTAAGTTCTTCATTCATGTCAGAATTAAACAAAATCAAGAACGAGATTGCATCAATTTGATGAATTTCACATTCAATCAAAATGATGACTTGAACTTGATTGATAGTCATTTATCATAGAAACAAACTTCTCATTCATCTTTGATGATTTTCATGCAGAAGTCATCATCAGCGCTGATATACAATGACAAGCTTCTGAGATTTTCATTGTCAGATCTTACTGAATTTGTAGCATATGATTGCAATCTGCAGTTAATCTTTGAAATTAATGAACACTTGAGTTGAAGAAACTTGTTGTAATCAATCTTGTTAATCTTATTCTTACAGTACTGATCAAGAAACATACTTTGTCAATTGTTATGAACAACTTTGAGCTTTTTCTTGAACACAAGAAAGTGCTTCATTGTCAATGTAGCAAAAATGTAATCATATTCATTGAGAAGTTTGATGAAGACGTGATCATAACACTTAATTTCTTTCTCAAGTGTTTTCTTGATTTCACTATCAAATAACATATGATCAATATCTGCATCTCAATGTAGCAAGATCTGTCTGCTTACTTCTTTTGCTGAAGACAAAAGTCTATGAGACAATCAATTAAATTGTAAAGATTATGCTGTTCATTAATGCTAAGAGAATAAACGTAGAGAGATTGATTGCTTATGAACATGATGATGATATCAATCATCAGAATCAGTAAATAGAATAAAAAGAAAGTTGAAACACGTTTCAAGATTTTATAGTTCACTCACAAGTGCACGCTAGTTGTACTATTAAATCTTCTTGACGTGAATAATTATTATGTAAATGATCATATTATTGTTTCTTCTCAATGTGAATAAATTTTATTCAAATAATCATACTATTATTTCTTCTCAACATGAATAAACTCTATTCAGATAATCATACTATTCTTCTTTCTTAATATGAACAAATCTCATGTAAATAATCATACTATTGTTTCTTTTTAACGTCAATAAGCTTTATTCAAATAATCATACTATTGTCTCTTTTTAAGATTAATAAACTTTATTTAGTTAATCATTTGAAATTTCATTCTTTTTTCTCAAGTGAATAATTTTCATTCAGATCAACATACTATCATTTCTTCTTAAAGTGAATAAACTTTATTTTGAGTATTCTACTATTCTTCTCAAAGTAAATTAACTTTATTTTAATGAATATATCATTCTTTTTCTCAAAGTAAATAAATTCTATTCAGAAGTACATTTACAAGAAACTACAGAAAAAAGATGTGTTGATTCATTTTTTTGCAAGACATGCTATTGCTAAAGTTGAGATTGCAACAAAGACTAGACTTTTTGATCTTTAAACAAGAAGTATGTGCATAAGAAGCTACAGAAAAAAAACGTGTTGACTCATTTTTTTGCAAGACATGCTGTCGCTAAAGTTGAAAGCACAATAAAGACTAGATTATTAAATTTCTAAATATTATCAAATGAAAATTTTCATTTCTTTATCATCACATTAAAGAATCATGTTTTACATGCGCTTTATCTGATCTGAATTGACATATGCACATGAATGATTACTTGAAACATCTTCAATGATTCAATCATTGCTTTGAATCATGATGTAATCTTGACTTGACATCAATCATGCACAGAATTAACGTTGAAGAACAGAATGATGAAGCACATGCAATCATTGAAGATCTCAATGAAGAATCACATAGTAAATGATAGAACTTTCTTCAATGACAATTTACTTGAGTAATTAGATTTAATGAAGAAGCACATAGTGATAAATAAAGCTTTTCTCAACGACAATGTGTTATTTCAAATGAATGAAACACAAGAAATTATCTATTTCAAATGAGTAATGCTTTTCAAGACAAAAAACATTGACTTTTCTCGTTTGAATTGATTCATGCATACTGATTATCTCACATACTTTGAAAGACAGAATGATAGATCTGAGTCAAATGATTCAAACATCATCAAAATAATTGAATAATATTGAGATTTGATTTAGTAAATGAAGTTGAGAAGACTCAATACATTGATTGACTGAACACTCATTTATCATCATCTTTTCTCGCTTGAATCAACATATACACATTGACTATTTAATATACTTTGAAAGACATGATTGTAACTTTGAATCAGTGAAGTTCATTGCTTCAATAATAATCAAAAAATATCAAGATTTGATTTAGTAAATGAAGTTGAAGATGTTGATGCTTTGAAATCTATCTGTATCTATGTTCAGCTCAAGCAGCAATGATCAGCTTTAGCAGCAGTGATCAGCTTTACTGACAATGTAGTTATGAAGTTGAAGAGTCTTTATCAATCTGAATTATCTTTTCTCAATGCACTTGCTGAGAAGTATGATGAAAAAACATCTTCTAAATGATAGAAATTCTTTCAATGCATTCATTGAATTTCATGTTGAAAAAGCATCTACTAAATCAGAGATTTTCTCAATGAAGCTTGACATCAATCATTTTCATAATCAGTGTCAAGTTTATCAAGAAGTAATTGAACTTTACATAAAATTCATTTATTTGTTAATGCTCATGTTTTATTGAGCAAACGCACATCTTAGAATGAAAAGTAGAATTCATTTATTTTTGCAATAAAGTTTAATTAAATTTATCTTTGAATTTTAAAAAGATTTTGAGTTTAAATTGTAAAGCTGCTTTGAAATTATAATTTGCTCTCTTTGCATTTGTAAAATTCATGATGATTGTAAAGTTGCAGCGAGAAGAAAGAAGAATGCTCATCATTGCAACTGTCATTCTCTTTCTGCTCAAATTAATTAATGCGCACTGACTATCATACATACTTTGAAAGACATAATTGTAGCTCTGATTGAGCTGAATTCAATGCTTTAGAAACAATCAAAAAATATTCAGATTTGATTTAGTAATTGAGATTGAAAAGATTCATTGTGCTGATTGATCACTCATCTAGTAGTATCTCTTTTCTCGCTTGAATCAACATATGCACTCTGACTATCATACATACTTTGAAAAACATAATCATAGCTTTAAATTAGTTGAATTCAACATTTCAAGAATAATGAAAAAAGATGCAGATTTGCTTCAGCAATCAAGATTGAAGATATTTATTACATGAAGTGATTGATTCTTCATACACTCTCATCTGTCATCATCTTTTCTTGTTTGAATCAATTCATACACACTGACTATTTTCATAATTGCAGCACACTCTCATTAACATTAAGTTGACATAAAAGTTTAAAAAAATAAAATAAAATAAATTGTCTTTTCTTAATAGAAATCTGAAAAAAGAAGACAATTTTAATGATCATCACAAAACTTGAACTTGCATTTTGAAATTTTTAACTTTACACTCTATCATTGAGCTAAATGATTTGATGTAGAAATTTGAACTTATTTTAACATATGAACTACGCTGAATATTTCATCTTATGAAAACATATGCACTCTGACTATTCAACATACTTTGAAAAACATCATTGTAATTCTGAATCAGTTGAATTCAATGCTTCAATAATCATTGAAAAATATCAAGATTAAATTTAGTAATTAAGATTGAAAATATCTGAAGCTTTGACTGATTGACTATTTCATCTGTTACTTTTTTTTCACTTGATTCAATTAATACACACTCATTATTGTATATATTTTAAGAAACATAATCATCATTCTGAATGAGCGAAATTTCATGCTTCAAGAATCATTGAAAACTAAATAGAAATAACTTTAACTTTTGAAGAAAGAAGAATGCATGATTCAAAGTTTGATTTTGATCTTTGAATTTTACTCATCATAAACTTTGCATCACATCATATTGAAGTCTGAATTTATGCAAATTCAATGAGTTCATTGATTTGAATTTTCAACGATTGCATCGAAAGATATGACTGAAAATGTGCTCAAGAACTTTATTTTCAAACAAAGTTGACAAGAATGACTGATTGCTAACACAGTTTTCATTTCATCATTGAATCTTTGAACTCTTTAATGTTTTCATCTTAATCTCACTTTCACATTTACTTAACAGCAGTCTCTTTAAGCTTGAATGCAGTCTTTATTTGATGAATATCTTGAATGCATCATGAAGAATCTTTCAATCATGAGAAGCAGATCACTACATTCATTGCATCATCTAACATGTCAAAGTTTTATGTTTACTCAATCATAAATTCTTTAAGCTTGAATCTTGTTCTTCTTTGATGAACATCTTGAATGCAGTCATGTAAATGTTTCATCAATCTTTCATATTTATACAACAGTAGTTTCTTCACGCTTGAACTTCATCTTTATTTGATGAATACTTTGAATGCAGCTATGTTTAAATTCAATCATGTTGAAGTTTTGCTAATCTTCTTAAAATTACACAACAGCAATTTTTTCATGCTTGAATGTAATCTTTATTTGATGAATACTTTGAACACAACTATGTTTAAATTTAATCATGTCAAAGTTTTGTTAATTTTCTTAAAGTTACTCACTTGCAATTTCTTCAAGCTTGAACACAATTTTCATTTAATGAATATCTTGAATGCAATTATGTTGAAGTTTTTTTAACAATGTAGTCACTTCATTTATTGATGAAGATTATTGATTTCATCAGATCTTATTCAGTAAATCACAAGAGAATCTTAGAACAGAAAGTTACATCAAGCATTCTCATTCACTGATACTTAAATACATGAAAAGAAAGATATTGAGTGATTATTATGTTGAATGATTATTATGTTGAATAACTATGATGAGTGACTTTTATGCTGAATGACTATGACAAGTGACTTTTATGCTGAATGATTATTACGCTGAGTGATTAAGATGATTAACATGCTGCATAAATTTACGTTGAGCATTCTCATTCATTAATACTTGAATACTTGAAAAGAGAAGACAATTTTATTTAATGCATACTTCATTGATGCATGATCATTCACAGACTTAAGTCAACTGTTTTCAAAGAAAATCATCAAGCTAAATGACATTTTAGACTTCTTGTTTGCTGATACTTGAATACTTGAAAAGAGAAGACAATTCTATTCAATGCATACTTCATCAATGCACAATTGTTTACAGACTTAAGTCAACTGTTTTCAAAGAAAATCATCAGACTAAATGATATTTTAAACTTCTTGATCGTTGATACTTAAATACTTGAAAAGAGAAGATAATTTTATTTGATGCATATTTCATTAACACACAATTGTTTGCAAACTTAAGTTAAACTCAATGTTCATAGTCTTAAACTTTAACAAATTTATCTACAATTCAAAGCATTGTTGAGACATTGATCTTCTTCTCAAATCTCTTTCATTTATTCATTTAATATTTGCTAAAAAGACATTTTAAGATGAAACTTGTACATGAATTGAGTATTTTAGCGAAGATTACAACTGCATGATACTTTATTATATCAAGTGACTATTTTGCTAAGTGATTATTACGTTAAGTGATTATTATGCTGAATGACTATGATGAGTGATTCTTATATTGAATGACTATTATGCTGAGTGATTAAGATGATTAACATGCTGCATAAATTTACATCAAGCATTCTTGATTGCTGATACTTGAATACTTGAAAAGAGAAGACAATTTTATTCAATGCATACTTCATTAATGCATGATCATCTGTAAGCTCAAGTCAACTATTTTCAAAGAAAGTCATCAAAGCTAAATGACATGATCTGAGTTGTATGAAGAGTGTTTGATCAAAAGTCATGAAGAGTGTTTGATCAAGAATCATGAAGAAAGTTTAATTGAAAGTCATGAAGAGTGTTTAATCAAGAATCATGAAGAGAGCTTAATTAAAAGTCATGAAAAGTGTTTAATCAAAAGTCATGAAGAATGTTTAATCAAAAGTCATGAAGAAAGCTTGATCAAAAGTCATGAAGAGTGCTTAAACTATGCTGAATGACTATTATGTTGAATGATTATTTAATGCATTCAAAACATAAATGAGATGACTTTCAAAATTTATCTGTTTTCATTTATGTTTAGCTTTATCAAAGATTTTCAGCTTTATCAGCAGTACTCAGCTTTATTGACAGTGTAGCTGAGAACTTTCTATCAAATTGATTAACATCTTTTTCTCATGTATTCACTGAGAAAGATTTTGATGTACATTCTCTTGATCAATATTATTATTAACATATTTAAGTCTTCTTAACTCTTTTTTGTCAAGTCTTTTCTCTTCAAAGCTCAATTTTTCTTCTTCATTTACTACATCTTTATTGCTCAAAATTGATTACACTTTAATTTTGAGCTGTACATCTTCTTGACTTTTCAACTCTTCTTTGTCAAGTCTCTTTTTATTGAAGTTCAATTTTTCTTCTTCATTTACTACATCTTTATTGCTCAGAATTAATTGTGCTTTAATCTTAAGCTGTACATTTTCTTGACTTCTCAACTCTTCTTTGTCAAGTCTCTTTTCATTAAAGTTTGATTTTTCTTCTTCATTTACTACATCTTTATCATTCAGAATTGACTGCGCTTTGATTTTGAGCTGTACATTTTCTTGACTTCTCAATTCTTCTTTGTCAAGTTTCTTTCTTTTGAAGTTCAATTTTTCTTCTTCATTTACTATATCTTTATTACTCAGAATTGATTGCACTTTGATCTTGAGCTGTACATTTCAAACGATGAAAACAGCTTTAAAATCATGATTGTACTTTTGAATTGCAAAGATCACAAGTAGCTTTTATTGATTGTATGTATTGCTATCTGAGAGTGCTTGCAGCAAAAGATATCAAGAATGCATCTACTAAATATTAGAAGATTTCTCATTGCGCTTGCAAGAAAAGACATCAAAAATGCATCTATTAAATAATAAAAAGTTTCTCAATGCATTCGCTGAGAAAGACATTGAAGATGCATTTATTAAATCATAAAGATTTTCTTGTTAAAAACATAAACTTGACATCAATTATGATCAGAATTGATGCTCAGTTTTAAAAATGATTGACTTAAATTTTAAAAAAATCTTTAAATTCATCATGTTTCATGCAATTCACTTTTAAGCTACATTGTAACTTTGATTTAATCTTTGATTCAATTTGCTCACAATATCAATGTCAAGCAACGCAGTTGTTATGCTTTCACAAAATTCTAATTGCAGTTTGAAGACTTTGTTGACATTGTCAAAAAGCATCAAAGAACTTTGATAATAAATTGAGAATGAAATGCATGCTTTGTTAAATCAGAGCTTGCAACATCTTGATAAAATCAAAGAAAGATTAAAAGTGAAAGAGAATGAGCAAAAGTTGATGTTAAAATATACGTGAATAACATGATAGTATGTGATTCAAGAGAAAATATGATGTGAAAAATATGAAAGTCTGAAGATTTTCAAGAAAAAGATGCATTACAATGATGTTCTGAAGAAGATGCTTAAAGCACAGAACATTTTATAAAAGCAATAAATGAACATTCTTGTTTTGACTTTTGTTTCATTCAAACTTTCAACTGATTCTAAATTGAATAGCAACAATTATCTTGAATCATTCTTTAATAATAAAACTGTCTGTTTGATCAGTTGCTGTTCAATACTCTGAAGTCTTTCAAATTCAGTAATCATCTGCTTTGCACTTTCACTTTTCTCAGTAAATTTCAATTCAACAAGAACATTGCTTTTAATGCGCTAGAAAAACAGATTATCATGTATATTACACTTGATTCTTCTTGATTAAAATCTCAATTAATGAAGAATTCTCAGCATCAAAATTGAAATCAGCATAGCAAAACAACATGTTTATTGATCTTAAACATTCAAACTCTTTTCAGAATGTTGAAAAATGATTGAAAGATGAGAAAGATGAAACAGAATGAAAAATCTCAAATGTTCAGCTTGAATAAGTTTAAGTTTTCTTTCAAAAAAGCATGATGATCACAAGTAAAGCTTTTGTTAAAGAAATTTGTGATAAACAATTGTTTTAAAAATGATGATGAAGAAAAGAATTTTAATGATGTTGCTATTACAAGATTTGCAATGTTACAGAAAAAACAACAACTGAGAATTAGTAAGATGTCAAATTGACAAAGCAAAATTATTTTTAAGTTTCAAATGACTTAACAACTTCATCAAGAATTGATACAAGATAGTTTGCAAAAATTGAAAGAAATGCAAAGAAAGATTGATGATAACAAGAATTACAATGATGAAAATGATGATGAAGAAGAAAATGAAAAAAAAAACAGAAAAACTTTGAACAAGAATGATGCAATCAACGTCTTAAATAAAAGTTCTGACAAAGCTCTTTGTTCTCTGAGCAAAATTCATTTAAATAAAAGTATATTCAAGTTACAAACTTTGTTAACAGCTCAAAAAAGAGTTTAATCTAGAACTGAAAGATTAAATAATGAATGATCAAAAGTTCATTGTTCAACATGTACTTGCTTGTTGTCATTTACATTGCAAAGTTCATGTCTTTAATAGAATAAACAAAAGTCTTGATTTCAAGTTGAGTTCATTTGATTGCATTAAAGAAGCTTGATCATTTTTCTACTTAATAATTTTCATCTTTTGAATGATTTCTTTGATTTAATTCTTTTAATCTTGATGATTGCAAACTTTGCAATGCATCATGTTGTTATCAGAACTCAATTTCACTTTCAATTGATCACATTCAATGATACTGTATTCTCAATCTTTTCAATGATTAAAATGATTAATATCTATGATACATGAAGAAAACATTATGAGCAGACAAGATGATCTTGCACTCATCATTGAATTATCTTCTTTCAGTTCAAACAATCATTCAAGCTTGATCATTTCATTCTTTCATCAAGAATCATTTCTTTCATTCATTAACAGAAGAAAGAAAGACATTAATCATGCATGTTGATGATTCTCATGATGTACATGTTATCAATGAAGATATTTTTTACATTGCAATAAATTCATAGAATCTTTATCATGATTAATCTCATGATTTCATCAATGCGTTGCTTCAACGACATTGTGTCAAGATCAATGATTGAATCATAAATTCAAAAAGTGAACTCATTTTGCAATATACAGATGCAATGTCATGAAAAAGATTGATTTATCATTTGCATCGTTTTTCTTATATCACTGATCATGAAAATCAAATCTTTTAAGATCAACAAGTCTTGAATAATGATGAAGATTATGATGCAACAAGTCTGATCTGCTTGATTAATGATATTAATAATAAAGTTCAAATAATCAATCTTTTGCAACATCTTTTGAAAAAACATCACATGATCATGAATCTTCATGTCACTCATGATTCAAGATTGCAAACAAGTGAATCATGTTTTCACACTTTGCATGATGAAGATGATGATGAAACTCTTAATAAAAATATCAATCATGATGAAATTTGCTCTTGAAATGATGATATGAAAGTTTCAATTTTCAAGAAAAAGAAAATAAAGTCAATTGTTAAGAAGTGCAATGACAGACTCGTTTCTAGCAGCTCTTTGTAGACTAGCGTCAGAGAAAATGTCGCGCGTCGCGACTCAGTCACGTTAGCAGTATATAGATAGAGCAGTCTACGACTTCTCTCTACAATCTGCATAGATTTCATCATATGTAATACTGTTCACTTTATTCTTTCAATAAATTATGAGTCTTGATTAGCAAGAAGCTTTCAACGTAATTAGATCAAAACATTCTAAGCATTTGATGCTCAACAACTCGATACAAGACTTATTCAAATGAGCAATCAGCAATCACTTACTACGCGTTTCACAAGAAGACAAATAAGTACACTGACTTAGAGAAGTTCAGTGAAATTCGACAGCTTACTACGCATCTCATGAGAAGATAAATAAGCACTCACATCAAATCAACAGTCTACTACGAGTTCTCAAGAAAGCGAACAAATAGACATACTTGAACGTGTCGAAGAACGCATAAAATTTTCATCATCATTGACGAGATTACATTCTCTTCACTTCACTCGTCAATCTATCTAATATTCTTATTTTATTCTTTGATTCTAACAACAAGCTGAGTCTACATCAACGTCATGAACTTCGATGACTTCTTCGTCAAACGACGATTTGTTCTCATTCTCACTTGCGAGAACTGCAATCAATGATTTTCTCTCATGAAGAGATGACTCATTGAGAAAGACTTGTGATTCGTCATTGAAGACAAGTCTGACTCGAACATACTCGACAGCATCATCGACATCATCAGCGAAATTCAATCTCTCGATTTCGAAAGTCAAAAAATCAACGTGAAAGCTCACTACTGACTGATCATCTGCATCATCATCGATGATCAAGAACACACTGCAGACAAGACGTCAGCAAAAGAGATTTGAGATGCTCTGAGCTACAAATACAAAGAGAAACTACAAATCACTGAGAGACAATATCTGACGAACTTTATTGACTACAGAATGTCGACGAATATCTCTATTGAAAAGACATGAACACATCTCGTCAAGCTGACTTGAAAGATCGTTGCAACACAGAATGACATGAGCAATTTATTCAAGTCAGAACGTTGCTTTCAAGTCTTACTTCAATCGCTGTCAGATGAATACATGATCATTCGAGATGTCATTGATGCGCAGAACAAGTCAGACGTTGAGAGAGAACTTCAAAAGCTACAAGAGAAGAAAGCACAATTGAA
>JAABUV010004539.1_pt1 | contig 13791 bp, 14 predicted proteins | sample 5559971 | NCBI WGS metagenome assembly JAABUV01 (sample SAMN10711881, study PRJNA513362) | rock metagenome | isolation source: Antarctica rocks | place: Antarctica: Victoria Land, Knobhead nord | collected 2015-12-19
CGGCGCGCGGGCCATGAACACGCTGCCTTTACTGTGTGGGTACACATCGCGGAAACGCCTCAGCAGATCGGGCGCATCCCCCTGATCAGCGATCGCCGAACCATGCCTGCTCATTACTCTCTCTTCACACTCACGATCGCCAGTTCTTGTCAAAAGAAGCGGATCTGGTATTTGTAGCCTTGCTCGACCAGGAACAACTGGCGCTTGGCGCCGAACGTCTGCTCGTCGGTGCCCTTGGAGACCAGCGTATAGAAATAGGACGGAGACTCTTTGGGCCGCAAGATGCGGCCTAGCCGCTGCGCCTCCTCTTGGCGCGACCCGAATGTGCCCGACACCTGGATCAACACGTTGGCGTCCGGCAAGTCGACCGCGAAATTGGCGACCTTCGAGACGACTAACACGGGGATTAGTCCCTTCTTGAAGTCCGCGTACAACCGTTCGCGCTCGGCGTGCTTGGTTTTCCCTGTGATGAGCGGCGCGTGCAACTCCGCGGCCAGGCGCTCCACTTGCGTGATGAACTGGCCGATCACCAGGACCTGGTCGTCCTCGTGGTTGCATAAGATCTCGCGCACGAGCTCAAGCTTTTGCGAGTTTTCCGCCGCGATGCGGAAGCGGTCTTTCTTTTCGGCGTGCGCGTAGAGCAACTCCTCCTGGGGCGGGAGTTTGAGCCGGTATTCGGTGCAGAACGCCTCCGCGATGTAGCCGCGGCTTTCCAGCGTCTTCCAAGGCACATCATAGCGCTTGGGGCCGATCAGCGCGAACACGTCATCCTGGCGGTCATCTTCGCGGATCAACGTCGCCGTCAGGCCCAGGCGGCGACGCGCCTGGATCTCCACGGTGGCCCGGAAGACCGGCGCGGGCAGCATATGCACCTCGTCATAGATGATCAACCCCCAGTTGTGCGCGGTGAAGATGCGCAGGTTGTCCAGCGGGTCGTCTTTGGACGAGCGGTGGGTCAGCATCTGATACGTGGTGATCGTCACCGGTTTCATCGTCTTTTCGACGCCGGTGAACTCGCCGATCGCGTCCGCCGCCAGGCAGGTCTTGTCGAGCAACTCGTCACGCCACTGGTGCACCGACACGTTGTTGGTGGTGATGATCAGCGTCTGGCTCGCTAGTTCCGCCATCACGCCCAGGCCGATCATGGTCTTGCCGGAGCCGCAGGGCAGCACGATCACGCCGCTGCCGCCGGTCGCGCGCCCCGCATGATAGAACGCCTGGATGGCGTCCTGCTGGTAGTCGCGCAACTGGAACGGACGGCCGTCCGCTGTGGAGCCTCGCAACGCGATGTCGAGGGCCGTCCCCGCCACATAGCCGCAGAGGTCTTTGACCGGGTAGCCCGCTCTGACCAGGGCTTGCTTGAGATTGCCGCGCTCGTGCACCGGCACGATCAGCGCGCCGTCGCGCTCGTCCCGCCAGAACGGTTGCAGCGCCTGGTCGTGGCGCAGGCGTTCCAGGATGGTCGCGTCGGCCACGTCCAGGCGCAGGTAATCCGGCGACTCACTTTTGCACAGGACCAGCTTCCCGTAGACGCTGTACCACTCGCGTAGATCGGTCAGTACGTTGGCGGGCGTGTCGTATTTGGCGAACCGCTTCAGCCCATCCAGAATATCCGAGAGGGGAATGTCCAGCGCGGCGGCGTTCCACAACGTCAGGGGCGTGATCTTGTAGCTGTGGATGAACTCCGGTGATTTGACCAACTCCGCGAACGCGCCCAGGAAGTCGCGGCAGTCCGCGTAGTCGGGGTGGTCTACTTCGAGCAGCAGACTGTGGTCGCTCTGGATGATTAACGGGCCGCGTACGCTCACACTCATACGAGATCCTCTACGCGGATCGTGTACGTGTCGCTCAAGCCTTTGATAACCTCTTTGATCCGGGTTTCGTTTTTCGCCGCGAGGGTCAGGGCGCGTTTCTCCTTATCGATCTCAAGGACGCAGCGCGCCTCGAGCAGCGCCTTGCGGAGGTCATCGAACAGGTCATCGTCGGGGACGCGTAGCACGATCAATGTTTCGCGCTGTAGCGTCACCGCCTTTTTCGCGGCCTTTCCCTTGGCCGGAGCCTGGGGCGCCGCTGTTTTGCGGGCAAAGACCGTGCGCGCCTTCGCGGGTAACGCCTCCAACGCCGCGTTGCCATGCCGGACGCGCAGGGCGATCGCGCCGGCGTCCGTCAGGCGGGCGAACAGCGCGCCCGGATCGCGCGCCAGCCGCAGCGAGCCGCTTATTGTCACGGCGGCGCCGGCGTCGATGGCGGCGTGTGTATCAGCCGACTCGACCAGCCCGAAGCCGTCGTAGAGCGTGAAGACATCGGCCAGCCCCGTCCATTCTTCGAGTTCGACCGCCACGTTCTGGGGCAGCTCTCGCCCGCTCACGTCTTTCAGCAGTGCGATCACATCCAGTCCGGGATTAGCGGCCAGCGCCGCCGCGACCTTTTGCTTATGCAGCTTGAGGATCGATGTCGTATCCTCGCGGACGACGTCGGCCAGCGGCGACAGGCGGCCGATCAGCGACGCCGGATAGAACGCCGACTCGATGTAGATCTCGAAGGTCGGCTGGACCGTGACTATTGGTTGCGGGATGTCGCCGCGCATGGCCTGAATGAAGCGCTCATTGATCCGGAACGCCGTGAGCAGGCCGCGCGACGGCTTGGCGTGATGTTCCGACTGGTCCGCGTAGGCCACGTCGACGTAGCCAAGCGTCAGGGGCAGCCCTTCGAGGAAGCGCTCCACGTAGCGGCCCTCGACGCGCTCGAAGGCGTCCGGCGCGTCGTCGGGGATAGGGCTTTGGTCGTAGAGGTACGCGTCTTTGTATTCATGGAAATTCCCGTAGCGCTTCTCGCTGGTTTTATAGTATTTGTTCAGCGGAAGCTTCTTGGGGATCAAGAAATAGGGATGGCTGGTTTTCAGATACGCGACCAGGTCCGCGACACTGTGCCAGACGCCCGGCTCATAGCTGGGCAGCAGATCGAGCAGGAAGCGCCGGACCGCGGCAAAATCCAGTGTGGGCATCACGCCGGTGGCGCTGCCAAAGGTGGGGAAGCCGTCCAGCCGTCCGTGGATGCCGGTCGCGTAGAACTCGTTATAGCCCGACGTATAGTCGTCCGTCAGCGTATCCCGCAGACGGCGTTCCTGCGCGGCGAGGGGCAGCGCCAGGAACTTGTGACAGGCGTCGGCGTTGAAACGCATGAAATTATCGGGGAACGAGGGCTCTTGGCTGCTGTACCCGCGATACTCGCCTTTGATGTTGTAGCTGACGAAACCTAGCTTGAGCGCCAGCCGGTCCAGGTACGCGATCCAGTTGTACGCATGGCCGTAGGACGTGTCGTCGTATCCATCGTCATCGCTCAATGCGCCCAATGCGCCCATTCCCAGGCTGTCGTCTTTGATCAGCCGCCCCAGTCGTTTGTAGTCCGCCTGGGGCAGGTCATTGCCGCGATACGAGCGCTTGATGACGCGCCCGCTCACGTACCCGACGAACGTATGGAGGTCGCGGCGCAGGTCGTTGGGATTCGCGTAGACGGTCAGCGCGTCGGGGTCAACCGGCGTTAGAGGCGCCGTTTTTATAGGTGTCATGGAACTCTTAGATATTATGGGTGATTTGGACATTATGCGGCATGTACCGTCTTGACGACATGCCCGGCTTTCTTCAGCAGCTTCTCGATGTCGCCAAGCATGGCGCGCGGGAAGGCGATATACTCGTCCGATAGGGCGACGAGCCGCGCCGACGGCGCGCCGTCCGCGCCGCCAAACGCCTGCTGCAGCTTCACCCGCAGGCTCAAATCGGTGACGCGCGCCACCAGCAGATTTTCGTGGATGATGAGCCGGCCCCACTGCGCGTCGATCCGCTTGAACGCGGCCCGAAACTCGGCGCTATGCGCTTTGAGATAGCGTATGACCGCGTGCTCACGCGCTGAGTCTAGCGCGTCGGCCATCTTGACGATGTGTGGGCTGACCCTCAATCGCCCGCCTTCGACCGTGAGCGTGGCGACGCGGTTGAGGAGGTCGAGGGTCTCGTACGGGACCTTGTCCAGATCCACGAACACCTTCCCATCGGCGATAGACAGATAGCCGTCTGGCGCATCGTCCGCGGGCGCCCCTTCGTCGCCGGCCAGCCGATAATAGTCCGTGCCATCGGCGCGATAGCGGACCAGGCAGCCATTGTCCCAGCCCGCCTGGCAAATCGCGCTTGATGAGGGATGGTTGGGGCCGGCGTACAAGACATCGAGCAGCGTGTCGAGTTGGCCGGGGGCGATCCATTCATGCGGGGCCAGCCGGGCGAACGCATACAGCGCCACCGGGAGTGGACTCGGCGTGCGGTACTCAGTAGTGGGCAGCAGATAGCCCTTATACATCTGCGCGGCCTGGGGGTAGCTCCCGCTCACCTTGTCCCTCTTAGCGTCGGCGGTGAGGATGTCTGCTTGCCACGCCGACTGCCGCCAGTCCCGCACCGCTTTGGCGCTGAACGGGCGCGTGCCGAGGGTGAGGCCGCCCGCGCTGAGTTGGATGGCGGGCGGCCGTTGCGTGCCAAGCGTCCTGGTTTGCGTCAAACGGCCTAGGTCCGTCCGCAGCTTGTCAGCATGGATGTCGCCCGCCTGGTCAGCGTGGACGACGGGGTGGACGAGCGGCGGCAGGAACGGTCCGAACTCGGGCGGGAAGCGATAGCGCCACAACTCCATCTTCGTCTTGTTCAGCGCGTTTGTGTTGGCTTCGGAGGTGACCAGGAGCCCTTTACGGATGAGGTTGCGCTGCACTGCGTCAAAGACGGGCTTAAACTGCTGCGTGAACGTGCCATACGCGCGCCACCCCTCCTGTTTGCGGCCGTACAGGCGCTCGAAGAACGTCACATCGACGACCCGATCTTCCATAGACAAGAGATGTAGCGCGGCGGCCTCGGCGTCCGTCAGCGTCTTCATGGCGCCCTCGACGCCGATGGACGACAGGAACACGTTCTCGAACAATGAGCGCGACTCGGCTTCTTTGTCGGAGAACCCCCGGCTTTTACAGATGGCCTTGATGTCTGCTGAACTCAGCACATCGTGGCACATTTCATACAACATCTGGGAAAGATTCATACCTTAATTATATCAAATCTTTATCCCCCCCGCCCCCTTCGGGGGAGCCTGGGGAGATGCCTCCCCCCAGACCTCCGCCAACCATTGGGGTTGAAGATAAACGGGCATGGTTATAGTCAGCAACTCACGAACCCCGCGCCTCCCGCCTCCCGCCTCCCGCCTCCCGCCTCCCGTTTTTCGCCAGGGTCTGTGAAAAGTCGGCGCCTCCCACTGGGAGCGCGGACGTCTCGTCCGTCCCGGCCGTCCGCAGGCGCGGGCCAGCCATCCCCGCAGGGCCGGCGCGTCGCCGCCCGTCCGGCGCTCATCCCCCCGGACACCGGGGCGGACGAGACGTCCGCGCTCCCAGTGCCGACGGGGCGGGCGAGCAGCGCAGCGAGCGCCCGCAGTCCCAGGACTTTTCACAGACCCTGCGTTTTTCGCCTGCCGCCTGTCGCCTCTCGCCCAATCCAGGTATCCTGCACGTAGATAATGTGGAGGACGCGCGATAAGCGGGGAGGACGATAGCGTATGGCTAGGCAGAAGGGGTTGGGCGGGCAGCCGGACCACCGGGTGCTCATCCTGGGCGGCGGCTTCGGAGGTGTCTACACGGCGTTGGGCCTTGAGCGCCAGTTGCGCCCCGAGGATCGCACCGAGGTCACCTTAATCAACAACGAGAACTTTTTCCTGTTCACGCCCCTGCTCTGTGAGATCGTGTCGAGCCAGATCGACACCAGTCACGCCATCAACCCCATCCGCCGCATGTTCAAGCGCACGCGTTTCGTCGAGGGTGAGGCCGTCAGTGTCGACCCCGCGCGGCGCTGCGTTGCCGTGCGCCACCCCAACGGTGACACCTACGACTATCCGTACGACCACCTCGTCGTGTCCCTCGGCGCGCGCACCGGCTTCTTCGGCATGCGCGACGTGCAGGAACACGCCCTCACCGCCAAGACGCTCGGCGACGCCATCCACCTGCGCAATTGGGCCATCCAGATGCTCGAAACGGCCGATACCGAGCGCGACCCCGCCCGGCGCGCCAAGCTGCTGACCTTTGTCGTGGCCGGCGGCGGCTTCACCGGCGTCGAGGTCGCCGGCGAGCTCAACGACCTGCTGCGCCAGATCCTGCCCTCGTATCCAAGCATCGCGCAGCGCGATGTGCGCGTGATCCTGGTCGAGGCCAAAGGGCGCGTGCTCCCCGAATTCGACGAGAAGCTGGCCCTCTTCACGACCAACCGGCTCAAGGCGCTGGGCGTCGAGCTCATGCTGGACACGATGGTCGACGGCGCCAGCGCCGAGGAGGTGCGGCTCAAGGGCAAGGAGCCTATCGCGACGCGCACGCTTATCTGGACGACCGGCGTGGCTCCCAACCCCTTCGTGGCGTCGAACCCAATCACCAAAGATAGCAAGGGCTGGGTCTCGGTCGACGACCACATGCGGGTGATCGACATGCCCGGTGTGTGGGCGACCGGCGACTGCGCGCGCATCCCCGACCCCCTGCGCCCCGGACACTATTACCCCTCCCTGGCGCAGCACGCCATCCGCGAGGGCCACCAGCTCGCGCGCAACATCGCGGCCACGATCCGCGGCGAGCCCTCGCGGCCGTTCCGCTATCGCTCACTTGGGCAGATGGCCACGCTGGGCCATTTCAACGGCGTGGGGACGCTCGACATACTGCCCAAGGTATCCATCCCCGTGTCGGGCTTCATCGCCTGGGCCATCTGGCGTACCTACTACCTGTACCGGTTGCCGCGCATCGAGAAGCAGCTACGCGTAGCCACCGACTGGGCCGTCGACCTCCTGTTCGGGCGCGATATCTCGCAGATCCAGACCTACCAGGGCAACCGCGCCGGCGAGCGCCAGGAGAGCGAGAGGCCGGTTCTTTAGTCGATGACGTGTAGGGGGTGTTCGGTTACGTTGTCGTCGATGATGCGATAGGCGCGTACGGAAGGGCGGTCGGGCTCCTGCAGCGAAACGATGACGTAGTAGGCTTCGGGGTAGAAGGCGAGGCGGCGGTCCGTGGCCGAGGGATAGGCGGGCGTGTGCGTGTGCGAGTGGTAGATCACGAGCAAATCCCAGTCGTTGTCCCACATCTCCCGCATCGCCTTGAGCTGATCTTGCGCGTTGGCCGTATACCGTAACACGCTAGGGTTGTCGTTGCGCAGCTCGTAGCGCTTGACGGCCCTCCCGCACTCGCCCGCGATGAGCCCGCAGCACTCCTGCGGCGTGAAGGCGCGCGCGTGCCGGACCATCGCGTTGACATAAGAGCGCGGCAGCGTCAACGCGTCGTGTTCTACCGTGTCCGCGGCTACCACCAGATTGCCCCTTCCATCTCCGCGGCAAGGTCGGGTAGGTCGCGCGTCCATAGTTTGGCGCTGACGTACTTCCAGCCGCCGTCGCACATCAGCACGACGATCTTACCCCGCTCCATTCGCCGCGCCACGCGCAGGGCGACGTGTAGGTTGGCCCCGCTGGAAACGCCGGCGAAGATGCCCTCGCGCTCGGCGAGCAGGCGTACGCCCACGACGGAGTCGTGGTTGGACACCAGTATCTTGCGGTCGAGCAGCGACAGGTCCAGGATCGGCGGCGTGAAGCCGTCGTCCAGCGAACGCAACCCCTGCACATCCTCGCCCGGCAGCGGCTCGGCGGCCACGAGTTGTACGCGCGGGTTGTGCTCTTTAAGCCGTCGCCCCACGCCCATCAGCGTGCCGCCGGTTCCAAGTCCGGCCACGAACACATCGACGTCGGGGAGGTCCGCGATGATCTCCGGCCCCGTCGTGTCGTAGTGCGCCCTTGGGTTGGCCGCGTTGCCGTATTGATAGGGATAGTAGTAGTCGCCGGAATCAGCCAGTTCCTGGGCGACGCGGATAGCGCCGTTGGAGCCCTCGGCGCCGGGCGAATAGACGATCTCGGCGCCGAAGAGTTCCAACAGTTCGGCGCGCTCCGGCGTCAGGTTGTCGGGCATGACGACCCGTGCCTTGTAGCCTTTGACACGTCCGACCATGGCTAGAGCAATGCCGGTGTTGCCGCTGGTTGATTCCAGGATGGTCATGCCGGGGCGCAATTCGCCGCTCTGTTCGGCCGCCTCGATCATGCTCCGCGCGATGCGGTCCTTGACCGAGCCGGTCGGGTTGTGCCCTTCTAGCTTGGCGTAGAGGCGCACGTCGGGGTTCGGGCTCAGGTGTGGCATTTCCACCAGCGGTGTGTGCCCGATGGCGTCTAGGATGTTGTTGTATCTCATATTGAGTGTCTAGTGAAAGGGGCTAAACACTAATCACTAGACACTAATCACTCTCCTCCGGCCATGGCCGGCAAGATAATCACGGTCGAGTTAGAGGTGACGGGTGTGTCGGCGCCCTGTAGCGTGCGCACGTCCTCGTCGTCGACGTAGACGTTGACACTACGGCTCAGGCGGTCGGCGCCCGGCTTGAGCTGCGAAATGAGCGCGGGGTACTCTTCATATAGGTTGTCTAGCAGTGATCCAAGCGTGCCGCCTTCGGCCTGCACACTCTTGGCGCCACCGACGGCCGGCCGCAGCACCGGCGGGATTTGGATAGTTGGCATGGGTCCTCCTAAGTAGTCAGTAATCAGTAGTCAGAAAGAGCACGACGACCTGGTAAAGTTTCGTGGTTGCTCACGGGCTATCGAGTATCAATGATGCGTAACTGACTACTGACTACTGACTACTATTACGCGGGCATAGGGCAGGCGAATACGATGTCCTCGACGGTTTTGATGGTGGCGTGCGCGCCGCAGGCGGGGCACTCCGGGTCGCGGCGCAGTTTGAGTTCGCGGAACGAGGTCTCCAGCGCCTCGTAGAGCAGCAGTCGGCCGATCAGGGGGTCACCGATGCCCAGCACGAGCTTGATGGCCTCGACCGTCTGTAGTGAGCCGATGATACCGGGCAGTACGCCGAGCACGCCGGCCTCGGCGCACGAGGGCGCCATCTCGGAGGGGGGCGGCTCGGGGAAGAGGCAGCGGTAGCAGGGGCCTTGGCCCGGCGCGAAGACGGTCACCTGCCCTTCGAAGCGGAAGATGCTACCGTGTACGACCGGTTTGCCCAGGATCACGCTGGCGTCGTTGAGGGCGTAGCGCGTGGGGAAGTTGTCGCTCCCGTCCACGATCACATCGTAGTCCGCGATTAAGTCGAGCACGTTCTCGGCCGAGAGGCGGACGCGATGCTCCACGACCTGCACGTCGGGGTTGAGCGCCTCGATCGTCGCGCGCGCCGACTCCGTCTTGAGTTGGCCCAGGCGCGACGTATTGTGCAGGATCTGGCGTTGCAGGTTCGACGCGTCGACCGTGTCGGTGTCCACGAGGCCGAGCGTGCCGACGCCGGCCGCGGCGAGGTAGAGCGCAGCCGGTGAGCCTAGGCCGCCCGCGCCGATCAGCAGGATCTTGGAGTCGAGCAGCTTGAGTTGGCCGGCCTGGCCTACTTCGGGGATCAGCAGGTGGCGGCTGTAGCGGTCGCGCTGGGCGTCGGTCAGTGTGCGCGGGACCGCGTAGGGCAGGCCGGAGTTCTTCCAGGCGCCGAAGCCGCCCGCCAGCGACGCTACGTTGGTGTAGCCCATCTGTTGCAGCGATCGCGCGGCGAGGGCTGAGCGCGTCCCGCCGGCGCAGTAGACCACCACCGGCTCGTCGCGCGCGGGCACGGCGTTCTCGATCTGGAGTTCGAGGAAGCCGCGCGGGATGTGGACGGCGCCCTTGATGGCGCCCTCCTCGTACTCGTCGCGCTCGCGCACGTCGACCAGACGCGGCGGGTTGGCGCCCGCGAGCGCCCGGTTGGTCTCGTCGATCGTGACTTCGTCTATTTGACTCTTCACGCTTTGCAGCAGTTGTGGAAACGTCTGCGCCATCTGTTTTGTCTCTCCCCCCATCGCCGCGCGCTAAAACGCGCCAAGTCGATCGGATTCAGTATTTTATCGCTTGCTATTGTATAGTGTACCGTACTGTCCTTTTTAGTGATACCATTGCAGATATGATGATGCGATCCGCGCGCCCGTTCCTCGCCAAGGCTCAAGAGAGTCTGGCGGGCGCTGAGAGCGAGTTCGCCGCCGGGCGTTACAACAACTGCGCCAACCGCTGCTACTACGCGTGCTTTCAAGCGGCGATCCATGCGCTTCTGAAGGTGGGCATACAGCCGCGCGGTGTGTCGGGACAATGGGGACATGACTTCGTCCAAGCCGAGTTCGCATCCCAGTTAATCAACCGACGAAAGATTTATGAGGCGGATATGCGGGATGTTTTGATGCGTGCCATAATGCTCCGTCAGACGGCGGATTACGAGGAAGACATGATGAAGGAAACGCAAATGGCGCGTAATCTACGTCGCGCCCAGACTTTTGTCGGAGTGATTCTTAGTCGAGAAGGGGTATAGAGACATGGCAAACGTGGAATATTTGGCAGACGTGACAGATGAGTATCAGGTCTGGGACAGCGAGCGCATACAAGCCGCCCTTGCTGAGATGCAAGAGATGATTAAGGCCGCATACCCGACGACCACTTTCCAGATCTATCGTGGCGAGGACCCGAATGGGGTGTATCTCAGGGCAATAGTTGACGTCGAAGATACCGATGACGTGATCGACGTGTTCATCGACCGCCTCGTCGACATGCAAATCGAGGAACGGCTCCCTGTCTACGTCGTCCCTGTGCACACACCTGAACGGGTGGCCCGCCTCGTCGCTGAAGCGGAGCGCCGCCGCGAACAAGTCGTAGCGTCCAAGTAGTCACGGACTACATGCCCCATCCATGATACTATCGTAGTCATGATAGATAGAGAGCAAGTATTCCTCGCCAAGGCGCAAGAGAGCCTGGCGGGCGCCGAGAGCGAGTTCGTCGCCGGGCGTTACAACAACTGCGCCAACCGCTGCTACTACGCGTGCTTTCAGGCGGCTATTCACGCGCTCGTACAGGTGGGAATCCACCCCAGCGGCAGACGAAGGCAATGGGGCCACGATTTCGTTCAAGCCGAATTCGTGGGTAAATTGATCAATCGGCGCAAGGTGTATTCGACTGATTTGCGTAAAACGCTAGCGGAGACTCTCGCGCTACGTGAAACTGCCGACTATACCGGATCGCGAAGGGACGTAAAAATATGGTCGCGCAAAAGGATGAACGAATCCAGCATGCCCTTGTCGAGCTACAGGACATTATTGGGGCGGCTTTCCCAGGAGCGGTTTTTGAGATATATCCTGGCAGTGATCCAGACGGGATGTACCTGGAGGCAATGGTTGACGTTGAAGATCTTAATGACATGCTAGATGTATTTATCGACCGCCTCGTCGACATGCAAATCGAGGAACGGCTGCCCGTGTATGTTGTCCCGGTGCGCACACCTGAACGGGTGGACCGCCTCATCGCCGAAGTAACGCGGCGACGCGAACAAGCCGCTCTGGCCAAATAGCTGCGGGAGTCAGTTTAATGCAGCAGTAGTTCGCGTTTCTCCAACAAGAACCCTGCGAGCATGGCCAGCACCCCGACATAGACGGCCTCGACGGCAAGCCCCGTCAGGCTTGACCAGTCGAAGCTCCCGCCGGCGCCGGCCGCGAAAACGGTTGACACAGGTAGCAGGGGCAGCCGCGCCAGATGTAGCAGCGCGGATAGGATGGCCGGCAGCCGGGCGGCGTCGTAAGCGGGTACGAGGGCGGCGAGCAGCCAGACCAGAAAGGCGATCAGTAGGCGGCGCGAGCTGATCGGCGCGCAGAGCGTTACGGTCAGGGCGGCCAGCACGATGCAATCGGCCGTCAGGGCGGTCAGCCCCACCAGGATGGGGGCGAGGGTGGGGTGTACGATGCGCCCCGTTCCCACGGCCAGCGTCACCGCCAACAGACCATCGAAGACACGCAACGTCGCCGCGGCGAGCATCAGCCCCCGGCTGTAGGCGCCGCGCGCGGGGAAACGAGCCAGCACAAGGTACGTGCGCGCGCTGGCGGCTGGCCGCGCCAGGATGACGGTCCCGAGCACGGCGACGGCGCCCAGGGCCAGTCCCACGCTCCCGTAGAACGATGTCGTGGTGACGCGAAACGGGTAGCACAGGGCTACGAGCGCGACCACAACCGCCACCACGTCGAACAAGATCCAGCCGCGCCGGACGTAGCTCTCCAAAGTGAGCCGCGCTACGGTGACGCTGGGGCGCCGCCACGGCTCGCTGGACTTTGACTGACCGCGCACACTGGCTGCTATCGCGCCCATGAGACCTCCTGCTGCTTCCTATTTCTTTCCCGTCGCGTCCAGATACACGTCCTCCAGGGTACGGCGCGCCGGGTTGAGCGAGTGGATGGGCGTCCGCGCCGCCACGAGCGCGGCCAGGACATCCGCCTGGTTCGGCGCCGCAACGCGCAGCCGGGCGCCGTCGGCGGCAATGACCCGCGCGTCGAGACCCAGCCGCGCGACGACCTCCCCGGCCGGTTCTCCTTCCTCCAGCACGATATCGACGACATCGCCCGACGCGTCCGCGCGTATGAGATCGGCCAGTGCGCCGGCGCGGACGAGGCGGCCATGACTCAGCACGCCGACCTCGTCGCAAAGCGCCTCGACCTCAGCGAGGTCATGTGAGCAGAGCAGGATCGTCACGCCCTGTGTGCGCAGCCCCGTGATGGTCCGGCGTACCGCCCACTGGCTGTAGGGGTCGAGGCCGCTCGTTGGCTCGTCTAGCACGAGCAGCCGTGGGTCGGCGAGCAGAGCCTGGGCGATGCCGAGGCGCTGCGCCATACCTTTGGAATACGTAGCGATGCGCGCGTTGGCCGCACCGGTCAGGTCGACCCGCGCCAGCGCGGCGTCGACGCGCCGCCGGTTGTCCGCGCCCCATAGCCCCGACAGTTCGCCCATATAGGTGAGGTAGCGCCGCGCGGTCAGGCGCAGTTCGGGGTACGGACGCTCGTGCAGGTAGCCGATACACGGGTGGGCGCGCCGGACTTCCGTCTCGCCGAGCACGCGCAATTCTCCGCTGGTCGGAAATATAAAGCCCATCAGCAGGCGCACCAACGTCGACTTGCCCGCGCCGTTCTCGCCGAGCAGGCCAAAGCTGGCGCCGTGTGGAATGGTTAGGGTCAGGTTGTCCAGGGCAATGGCGCCCGTAGCGTACACCTTGGTCAGCCCATCGCACGCGATCGCTTCTGCCACTCGCGCCACCCCTCCCATCGCCGCCATCCCGCAAACTTCATCAATCTATGCAAAGACTATCTATGTATTGATAGCGTACAGAGAATAGACGGCGGTGTCAATCCTTTGTGGGGAGCCCATTTAGGCGGTTGTGGACCCTGGAGCTTACGCATATTCTAGCCCTAGTGCGGTGGAGACGTATACGAAGACAGGCGCCGAACGCCGCCGACGATGACAACGAAAAATAGGAGAAACCAATGAACGAGTTCGCGGTAAAGATGATCGTGGCAGCGCAGACGGGTATCGCCAAGTTGCGTGAGCGGGCCGAGGAGGGTCAGGGCATGGTGGAGTACGCGCTCATCCTCGCCTTCATCGCCATCCTGGTGATCGTGGCCCTCAAGTTCCTGCAGCCGGCCATCTCCAACACCCTCAACAACGTCAGCAACAGCTTGTAGACCGCACGCCCTAAAAATGACGGAGGGGATAGATAGCCCGCACGGGCTATCTATCCCCTCCGTCATTTTTAGGGACGCGGAAATAGCTACGCATCCCGCAGCTCTCCAGCGACATAGGGGATATCGACGAACCACTTGTCCAGCGCGGGTAGCCGCGTGACCTGCGCTTCCACGGCGGCCATGGCCGCTGTGG
>JAABUV010005830.1_pt1 | contig 13791 bp, 15 predicted proteins | sample 5559971 | NCBI WGS metagenome assembly JAABUV01 (sample SAMN10711881, study PRJNA513362) | rock metagenome | isolation source: Antarctica rocks | place: Antarctica: Victoria Land, Knobhead nord | collected 2015-12-19
GACGGGTCCATGTCGCCTGCGCTCCTAGCCGTGTGAGCAAGACACGGCTACCTGTAGCTTGCCGCATGCGACCCGTTCCTGTCACCATCCCTCGTTCTCCACGGTTTAGTGGGGTGGTACCCACAAGCAGAAGCATACCGCGATACTCGCATACGCATACCTGAACGGAAAGGCCAGAAGTGCGGCCGCCAGATAGACGGGGAAGCCCGTCAGGAAGCTCCTGGTCAGCGTGTCCACGCGCGCCTGAGGGACGTGCGGGTGCAGCAGACGGCGCTCGTGGGCGATCGACCACCACAGTAGGTTGTAGGCGATGTTGACGACGGCGAACCCGCCCGCGTAGACGGCGCAGGCCGTCGGCGCGGCGGGCGTGCCCAGGTAGCGCGCGACCAGGGCGGTCGCGAACGGCACGGTGGTCACCAGCAGGAGCAGAAACCCATTGGCGAACATGAACAGGGTATCGGACCGCCGCACCAGCTTGAAGAGGGCGTGATGGTTGACCCACATGATCAGGATAGTGCCAAAACTCGTAACGAAGGCCAGATATGATGGCCACTCCTTGCCCAAAGCCGTGGCTAACGCCGCCGGGGACGCCGACGGCGACAGATCAGGCACGACCAGATTGAGGACGAGGAGCGTGATCGCGACGGCGAACACGCCGTCGCTGAAGGCTTCCAGCCGCCCCGTCTCCTTCTCCGTGGGCGCCGCCCGCTGTGCACTCTCTACCACTATATGTCCCCCATAGCTTTCCCTATCGCAGATGCGCTTCGACATAGTGGAGCGACCCGCGACTGACGTCGCGGGTCACATCCTACAAAAACGAGGCGCGTCCCAGCCCCCGCTAACGCTCCAGCGCCGCGCGGTCCCAGCCCGCGCGATCCGCCGCCGCCTCGTACGTGCTCTGTAGGAAGTCGAGCACGAGTGCGTCCGGGTCGTCCGCCGTGCGCACGTCCGCGTAGTTCAGCAGGAATTCGCCGAGCGCGGCGTCATATCCCGCTGCTGCGGGGCGGATTGCCGCCTCCTTGAGGCCCGCGGGCTCCGGCGCCGCGTAGGCGTAGAACGCCGCTTCCTGCCCAGCGGCGCCGGGCCAGAAGCCACAGCTGATCACCTCGTGGGAGTAGGCCTCGCGCGTGACGCGGTCGGCCCCCGGCCGCTCTGGCGCGCGCCGCCCCGAGAAGCGCGTGACGGTCAGGTCGAAGCTGCCCCAGAAGAAGTGGACGGGACTGCACTTGCCGATGAAGCGGGCGCGGAAGACCTTGAACAGGCGGTCCGCCTGCACCAGGATGCGCCAGAAGCGCTGGACCTGCGCCGCGTCGTAGGAGGCGTGGGTCGTATCCGCGTCGAAGCGGATCGGGTCGGCCACCTCCTGCGGCAGCGGGTTGATCGTGACGTCGATGGCGAGCGCGCCAAGCGCGCCCATGAACGCGCCGTAGAAGTCCGCGACCGAGCGCGGGTACAACCCGAGCGCCTGGACGCCGCCATCGCTCGTCTGGATGCGCAGGGTGTGGTCAATAAAGTCGAAGCTGACCTCAAAGGTCCGCACCCCATAGGGAATGGGCGAGGTCGTCAGGCCGCGCGCGGTTACGTAGAGGGGAGCCGACCACCAGTGGTTGGTCGGCGCGCTGAGCGTGGTGCGGACCTTCCCCACGATCTGCGTCCACAGGTGCAGGGTATCATACGTATCCTGCCAGGCGGCTAGCGGCAGTGTCGGCCACACGTCGAGGGCGACGCCGGCTGGCGCGGTGTGTTGTGTGTCCATGGTATCACTCCATCGGGCTGAGAACTGCGTTGTCCTATTCTACGAGGGCTCCATCATGACCTGGTCGACGTAGCACCACAGCCAGTCCTCGCCGGGCTGGAACGACTGGATGATGGGGTGCTTGGTGGCGTGGAAGTGCTTGGTGGCGTGCTTGTTCTTGGAGGAGTCGCAGCAGCCGACGTGCCCGCAGATCAGGCACTCGCGCAGGTGGACCCAGGTGTCGCCGATCTTCAGGCACTCTTCGCAGCCCTGCGCGCTCGGCGTCACATCCTGAATCTGGTCGAGGTGTGTGCATGGTGTTGTCATGGTCTTGTCCATCCTTTTCCCTACCTATTCTCTATCCATTAATCGATGCGCGGGCGCGTCCGCTCCTCCCGCCTCTCGCTATGACTCTCTCGAACGAAACCGCAAGCGTCAAAAGTTTCGTTCGAAACTATAACATACCGGAGTCTCTTTAGTCCAGCGCGAGGTCCAGCTTGCGCAGCAGGGCAAGGAGCGTGGCGCGCTCCTCGGCCGAAAGCGGCGCGAAGGTCGCCTCAACCATGTCCTGGCGCGCCGGCAAGACCTCGTCGTAAAGCGCGCGCCCGCGTGGGGTCAGATGCAGACAGTTCACGCGGCCTTCCCGGCAGCGCGCCAACAGGTCATCGCGCTCCATCTTGTCGAGCAACTGGGACAAGTTGCCTTTGGTGATGAGCAGGCGCTCCGCCAGTTCGCGCTGGGTCAGCCCCTCGGCCAGGCCGGTCTGTACCAGCACGTCGAAATGGGCTACGCTGAGGTCCCAGCAGCGCAGTTGCACCGCCGCGGCGCGCTGCATCTTGGCGAAGACGCGCGCCAGGCGCATCCAGGCCAGGATCGATGTCCGCCGCTCGCGGCTGTCTCCGCTCAACGCCTTGCCGCGTATCTGTGCCATGCCTCAAGGTTTAGCACGAAACAATTATACTTGTCAATGGCGTCGTGCGGCCCGGCCCCGCGTCGTCGCGAAGAGCGCGGTCATGGGCGTGACGCGGGCCGTATCGCAGGTGTGCCGCAGGCAGCCCAGACCGAAGGCGTCCTGCAGCGTTCGCAGCAGGGAGTAGTGGTTGTAGGGCGTGCTATCACGCAGGCCGCGCGGCCCGTGGTTGGTGATCACGATCGTGGCGATGTGCCCGCCGCCGGGCTTGGCGGCGCAGCAACCGGGCGGCGGGGAAGCGGCGTAGTCATCTTCGTCCCAGGTGACGACGATAGCGCTATTGCCCGTCGACCACACCGACGAACCCTCGATCTGGGCGACGAGGCGTCCGACGTACGCATCGTCGTCTTTGACCAGCGTCGCGCTGTCCGCGCACCCCGCCGTGCCGTGCATGTCGTGGCACTGGTCGGGCGCGATGTAGCTGAAATTGGGGGTCATGGCGACGCTCCGTAGGTCCGACGAGATCGCCGTGTCGGGAACGATCTTCCGCATCTCTTTTTGACTGCTCCGCACGCTCTTGAAGTTCAGGAAGGGATCGTGCTTGGACGCGTATAGCGCGGCGCCGCTGGGAGGATACTGCGTGCCCTCGTAGCCGGGATAAGGAAGCGCCCCCTGGTAGGTCTTCCAACTGAGGCCGGCCGCGTCGAGCTGCGAGGCCAGGCTTGGTCTGCTGATCGTGTGGTTGACCCCGTTGGCGGTCGATGAGAAGGGCGCGTCGTCCTGGATGCCGAAGTAGTCGCCGCCGATAGTCGCGACATAGTTGGGCTCGCTGGGGTGGGTGACGCCGTAGGAGCGCGTGGCCAGGCCGTACGACCGCGCCAGGGCATTGATGCGCGGCGCGTTCGCATTGCCGATGATCTGGCCGTAGTTGCTGTTCTCCAGCATGACCACGAAGATATGCCCGTACCGTGGGACGCCGGAGCCGGTGGCCAAGCGGCCCCGCGCGCCGGCGACAGCCGGTATGGTGACAGCCGGTATGGCGACAAGGGCGAAAGCGACGGCGGCGCGTGTCAGTTGTCGTAGGGGCATGGCGTGGACATTCCTCTCCCCGGGTAACTTCTATCGCCCTGCTCGACGAGTCTCCCCTGCTCGTCAAAATAAGAAACGCGCGTCCCCGGCAGCATCGCGCGCAGTTTGTGCTCGTCGTAGGAGTCGTTGTCGGCGAGCGCGGCGTCTATCTCGGCGGGGAAAGCGGCGGCGTACTTGGCGGCCGCCTGCACGCGTATGACCGGCCAGCGCAGGTAGTCGGCCGTTTTCTCCACGTCGCCGCCGCGCTCACGCAGGAGCATCATCACCTCCCACACCGCCAGGCCCCCGCCCTGGATGTACGCTTGCCGCCCCACGGCTGAGTCTCGAAAGGTAATAAAGGCAAACTCGGCCATGCGCAAGGCTTCATCGATCAGGCGCGCGCCGGCCTCCTCTCGCGTACGGCCGAGGCGGCGGGCAAGCCGCTGGAGCCGCTCCGCCTGATCGTCGGGTAACTCTATAGTCATCGCTTTTGCCATGGCTCCATCTCCTCAATACGCTCGCTCCGACAAGGCTTTATTGTTATTGTACCGTGGCATGAGGCGCGGAGAAGATTCGGCCTCCACCTCAGCACTGGTTATCTATGTAGCGCGAGGACAGTGCTATACTTGGCACAGCGCGCAGGCGTAGCAAATCGTTGACGAGATGGGAATAAGGGGTTGAGGGCGATGGGTAATAAGGTATTGGTCACGGGCGCGACGGGCAAGGTGGGCTACGAGGTCGTCAAGGCATTGGCCATGGCGGGTGTGACCGTGAAGGCCGCCACTCGCCACCCCGCCGCGGCCCCTGACTACGGGACGCAGGGTGCGGTTGAGATCGTGCGCTTCGACTATGCCGACCCCCAGACGATCACTGCTGCCTTCGCCGATGTCGACCGCCTGTTCCTGGTCACGCCGGAAGACGATGAGGTCGCCTACGGTAAGCGGCTCGTCGACGCGGCACAAGCGGCCGGCGTCACGCACATCGTCAAGCTCTCGGCCCTGGGGGTGGAGCAGGCCGAGACCTCTGGCCACCGGCAGGTTGAGCGCTACATCGAGGCCTCGCACCTTGCCTACACGCATCTGCGTCCCACCTGGTTCATGCAGAACTTCAACACCTTTGATGCCCAGAGCATCAAGGAGCACGACACGCTCTACCTGCCCGCTGGCGACGGGCGGGTCGGCTTCATCGACACGCGCGACATCGCCGCCGTGGCCGCGCTGGCCCTCACCCGCGAGGGCCACGCCAATACGGCCTACGCGCTCACCGGCCCCGCGCTGCTTGACCACGCCGAGGTGGCGGCGATCCTCTCGCGGACGCTGGGCCGCACGATCACCTACGCCAACCCGTCGGACGTGCAGTACCGTGCAGCGCTGTCGTCCTATGGGATGCCGCCGCGGATGGTCGAGGGCATGGCTGGCCTCTACGGCATGGTGCGCGCCGGTTCGTACGCCGGACGTCGAGCGCCTGCTGGGCCGGGCGCCCATGGCGTTCAGCCAGTACGCGCGCGACTATGCCGCCATCTGGCAGTAGTCGGCGCAGGGCGCGGACCCTGGTAGACGTCGACAAGTGCGTGGCGACGCGCCAGCGCTCAACCAAGAGTACAATGGTCTTCTGCGAGGGCAGCTAACGGCGCCAAGCCGCACCGCTCGAATGGAGTGATCATTTCCGGCCCCCAAAATCACGCGTCGTTGTCACATGCCTGTTCCGAAGCTGGCCACCGCGCGCCGTGCGCCGCGTCGTCGTCGGGAGAGCTGAGGAGTTGCGCGAGGAGCGTGTCGAAGGTGTCCAGCTGCCGCGGTGTGAGGGGTGCGAACGAGTCGGCGACGACCCGATCGACGATCTGATCGCCGGCGCGGCGCAGCGCGCGGCCTTTGTCGGTGAGGCGGTGACGCACGGCGCGGCCAGGACCGGGGACCCGCTCGATGAGGCCACGGTCGATCAGGCGCCCGGCGAGCGCGCCGAAGGACTGGTCGCTCTGGAACGTCAGCCGGGCCAGGTCGTGCAGCGAGGCGCCGGGATTGTGGTCGAGGTGGCGCAGGGCGTCCCACTGCACGAGGCTGATCTCCAGCGCCGCTAATTCGGCGTTGAGCGCGCGGTGATGGCGCATCTGCAGCCGCTTCACAGACAGCCCGATGTCTTGCAATGTTCTCGTTATGTCCCCATCCCAGCCGATCCTCAACTCCACGGACAGCCCGCTGTCCGGCTATGTTCCCGTCGCACCCTCATTCTAGCAGATCACCATCACCTTGCTTATTTAAGCATGTTGATGTAAGCTAGTTGATATGAGCGCATCGAGTGTTACAGACAGAGCGGCGTCGTGTTCGCACCCCACCTGGACGTGGGCGGCGGCTAGGCCACCGCCACGCTCGCCGCCGTGCCGCTGGTCAGGCGACACAGACAACGACATCCCGGCCCTATCGACCGAATCGATCAACCTGCCCGCCGACCCCATCAAGGGGACACCAAAGGAGACATCATGACCGCCACCACGCACACCTTGACCGTCGCCGGCATCGGCCCGGTCGACGTCACGATCGACGACCGCGGCGCGGGCAGCCCGTACCTGCTGCTGCATGGCGGCGGCGGGCCACAGACCGTCGCTGGGTTCGCCGCGCTGCTCGCCGGCGCCCCAGCCGCGCGCGTGATTACACCGACCCACCCCGGCTTTGCCGGTACCGTCCGACCCGAGCGATTGAGCAGTATCGGCGGCTTGGCCGCGCTCTATGTCGCACTTCTCGACGAACTCGACGTCACCGGCGTCACGGTGGTGGGTAACTCAATCGGTGGTTGGATCACCGCCGAGGTGGCGCTGCTGCACTCACCGCGTGTCAGCCACGTCATCCTCATCGACGCCGTAGGCATCGCGGTCGCCGACCATCCGGTCGCCGACTTTTTCTCGCTCACCCTGGATCAGATGTCTGAGTTGAGCTTCCACGACCCGGACAAATTCCGCATCGATCCGTCCAAGCTGCCGCCGGCCGCACAGGCAGCGCTGCCCGGTAACCGCGCGAGCCTGGCGGTCTATGCGGGGACGACGATGAACGACCCGGCCCTGGCCGCCAGACTTGCCGGCGTCACTGTGCCTGTCTTGGTGCTCTGGGGCGAGGCAGACCGCGTGGCAGACATCGACTACGGGCGCGCCTATGCCGCTGCGCTACCGACGGCCCGGTTTCAGCTCCTCACCGGGACGGGCCACCTGCCTCAGGTCGAGACGCCGCGGCAGGTCCTCGACGCCATCTCTACCTTCGCAGGCGCCGGCGTGCCCTCGTCCGTCCGGTCCTGATCCCGGAATCAGGCAAGCCCGATTAATCCGCTGTGCAGCCTCCAGTCGCTGCGTACGTTCAACCCAAGCCAAGCGCTTTCGTCAACCTTTACAGGAGAAGATTATGTGGCAGACCGCATACACCGTCGACACCGATCTGGCGCCCGAAGCCATCTGGGGGGCGCTGCGCGCCCTGCAGACCGGAGCGGTTCAATTGAGCAGTGGCGACCGGCGCGAACTGAACGGCCCGTTCGAGGTGCACGGCACGATCTCGGTGACGCCGGTGGGCCTGGACACCCTGCAATCAACCATCACCGAACTCGTCGCCAACCAGGTCTTAGCCGAACAGACGAACTTCAACGGCCTCGTACTGCTCCTTCGGCACACACTGCGCCCATTGAGCGGCGGCGGAACCCACATCACCCGGCAACTCGAGATCAGTGGCGAAAATGCCGACCACGAGGGACCCATCGTCGGACCTCGGATCAGCGAAGACTATCCCGAGGCTCTGGACGAATTGGTCGCCTCTGCGCGAACGCGTGACTGATGTGCTCAGTCAGTGTCGTGTGCGTGGCCGTGGTGACCGACCGAGAATAGATAATGCGCGTCCGCGGCGGCATCACGCGGTAAAGGCTCCTGCCGAGCAGGGCAGGTGGGGCTGTCCTGCCATCAGGCGTTGTGCTCCCCCAGCCCGCGGATGCGGATGGCGGCGGCGTGCTGCGGGAAGCCCTCGAATTCGGCCAGGGCCAGCGTCGTGTCGGCGATGCCGGCCAGCGCCTCGCGCGTGAGATAGGCGATCGAATTGCGCTTGCGGAAGCTGTGCGCGGTGATGCCCGAACTGACGGCGGCGAAGCCGCCCGTCGGCAGCGTCGTTGGGATGCCGACGGCGAAGTTGGCGGCCGCGATGGGCGCGTTCTGCCCCACCAGGATCTCGCCGGCGTTCTCGATGCGCGCGGCCACGAACAGCGCGTCGCGCGTGGCCACTTGCATGTGCTCGGGAGCGTACTCGTTGGTGAAGGCGATGGCCTCATCGAGGTCGCGCGTGATGACCGCGCCGCCGTACACTGTCGTCGCCGACGCGGCGTAGGCGCGGCGCGGCTCCGGCAGCGCCGCCAGCTGCGTCGCCACTTCGCGCTGCACGGCCTCGACCAACGTGTGTGAGGGCGTGACCAGGATGGCGGCGGAGTCGTGGCCGTGCTCGGCCTCGTTGAGGAGGTCGGCCGCGACGAGCATGGGGTCGGCGCTGTCGTCGGCCAGGATCAGCCCCTCCGACGGACCGTAGAGCATCGGGGCCTCCACCCCTTCAAGTTGGGCCAGGATTTTGGCCGCCTGCACCGCAGGCGAGCCGGGTCCGACGATCTTGCGCACGCGCCGGATCGTACGCGTGCCCAGCGCGAGCGCGGCGATGCCGGACGGCCCGTTGGCGCGGTAGATCTCGCCAATGCCGAGCTGATCGCACACGACCAGCACGGCCTGATCGGCCGCGCGCTCACCGCTCTTGACGGGCGGCGTGACCACGACGACCTCGCGCACGCCCGCGACGACGGCCGGCGTGCCCATATAGACCATGACCGAAGGGAACGAGCCCTTGCCGGCCGGGATGTAGAGTCCGACGCGATCAATCGGGCCGCTCTTCTCGCCCAGAATCATGCCGGGTGAAAGCTCTTCGAGCCAGCCGCCCTCTCGCAGCAACCGCTCGTTGTAGCGGCGCACGTTGTCGATAGAGGCAGCGATGGCGTCCTGTACCGCGCGCGGCACGGCGCGGCGCGCCTCCGCGATCTCCTCGGGCGTGACGCGCAACTCTGCAGGCGTGAGGGAGACGTCGTGGAAGCGCCGCAGGTAGTCCACGAGCGCGGCGTCGCCGTCGCGGCGCACGTCGTCGTAGATGGCGCGGATGCTGTCGATGTTTTGTGTGTTGAAGATATCGGCGTTGGAGCGCGTAAATACCACGCGGCGCTCCTCGGAAGTCATCGTGGCATAGTCGTAGACGCGCATGCTGTCTCCTTTGTTTCGAGGATGAGAGGCGCCACATCAAACCGTGGGTCATGAACATCTTCCAGAGTGATGAGAGGCGCCGCGTCGATGATGAGCGTCAGCTTCCGAATCCTCGCAGGAGTTCCTCCTCGGGGATGTCCGCCACTGAGGTCCCATCGCCTTCCCAGGCGGCGTCGATCGCGAACGTCCGATTCGGTTTGCGTTGGGCGTCATACGCGGCGATAGCCGAGCGTACTATCTCCACCTGGCTACGGCCTTCCGTGTGCGCCAGGCGCTGTAATCGCGCGAGGTCGGCGTCATCAAGGTAGATGCTCGTTTTCTTCATACGTGTAGGGTAGCACGCAGGGTTTGGGGGCGACAAGCCGCAAATCTGCTCTGGGCGCACGCTTGCTCTCGCGGGGAAGCTTCACGGCGCGGCGCTACAGCCGCGACGCGCGGGTGCGCGCCACATTTTCGCGGTAACTGGCTTGCTGACCGTCTCTACTGGGACCGCCGCCATCCCGGCGGCACACGGTCGCGCCCACGGCGTCGGCCAGAAGCACCATGGTCGCCTGCAGCGGCAGGCCGCGGGGACCGCGGCGGTCCCAGTAGAGACCCGGCGCGAAAAAGTGGCGCGCACCCGGAGCCTGTCGTGCGCCAGTCACGTTGGCTAAACAAACGCTACTATGTAGAGAATAGCCGCCACATCAGGAAACGCGCGTGAGGTAGATAATCTACATGGCGACAGGAACGTGGGCGGCGCTATGGCATGACTTGACGGCCCTGCCTGAGTTCTACCGTGAGCGCCGCGCTAACCCCCAGGAGTTGGCGATGGCCGTGGCCGCGCCGATCCTGAGCGTCGCGCTGGCTACGACGCTGGCGGCAGGTGTCGCGGCCTTCCTCACGGCGATAGCCCCACTGCTGATCCTGACCGGGCTGGTCCCGCTGGCCGTCGCGACGGCCGCGGTCGGCTACTTCTACGCCCAGCGGTTGCAGTGGTCGGGCGTGCTCTGGCGCGAGTGGCTGGTGCTGCTGGCGCCCTTCATCGTGCTGTGGCGGCTCGTCACGCTGTTCACGTTGGGACGGTCAATCGCGGCCACGCTCGGCTCCTGGCTGGCTCACCCCGTGGACATCTTCGACGGCTCGTTCGTGCTGGGCGCGGCCGTGCTCACGCTGGCCTGGACGCAGGGCGTCGGCTACGGGCGCGACCTGGCCGCGCTGCACCCACCCGACCTCGCGCCCGCCGCGCGTCCGGGTCCCGATAGCCCGCTGTATTGGACGGCCGACGAAACGCGGCGGGCCTCGTACGTACCACCGCCCACGGCCCTGCTGACGCGCTGGCTGCAGGGCGGTCTGCTGCTGGTCATCCTGAGCGCGCTCGGCGCGGCGGGCGTGCGGCAGATCATGAACGGGCCGGCGCTGCTGCGCCTGGTGACGTTCGCCGCGCCGGACGAGTCGGTCCCGCTGCCCAACATCCTGCTCTACATGCTATGTGGGCTCATGCTGGCCGGCCTGGCGCAGTTGGGCCGCCTGCGCGCGAACTGGACGATCGACGGCGTCGTGGTGGCGCCGAGGCTGGCGCGAAGCGCGCTGCGGGCGCTGGGCGTGTTGATCGTGGTGTCGCTGGGCGTGGCGCTCGTCCTGCCTACCCGCTACGCGCTGGGACTGGGCGATCTGCTGGGCATCGTCATAGATGTCCTGGCGGCAGGCGTCGCCGCCATCTACGCGCTTATCGCCCTATTGCTATCGCCGCTGGCCGCTCTCTTCGGGCACGACTCCGCCCCGCCGCGCCGCCCGGTGAGCCCACCACCGCCCCCGCCGCTGTCGCACGCGCCGCATGGTGGGGGGGACGTGCTGGGTTCGCTGCTTTTCTGGCTCGTAGCGCTGGCGGTCGTGGGTTACTGCGCCTACGCGCTCTCGCGCCACGCTAAAGGGCGCGTGCCAGCGCTCAGTGTCGTTAGCCGCCTGATGACGCGGGCGCTGGCCCTGTGCGGGCGGCTGGCGCGGCGCGTGCTCGGCCTGCTGCGGCGCGGCGCGGCTGGCGTAGCGCTGGCCGTGCGACAGTTGACCCCGCTGGGACGGACGCGCGCGAACGGGCACAGCAACCGCATGCGCCACACGCCACTGCGCCGGTTGGGTCCGCGTGAGCGGGTGGCCTACCTCTACCTGTCCATCGAAGAACGCGCGCGACGGCTGGGGCTGCCGCGCCACACGGGGCAGACCGCCTCGGAGTACTCGCGCCAATTGCGCCAAGAATTGCCCGACCTCGACCCCGACCTCGCGGGCCTGACCGACCTCTTCCTGGAGGCGCGCTATAGCCCGCACCCCTTCGAGGAAGAGCGCGCCGCCGGCGCCCGCACCCTGTGGCAGCGGGTGCACGCGCGCCTGCGCGCGCGCCGCGGGCTCAAATAGGCGAAATAGGCGTTACTTCAGTCGTCCCTGCGGGGCGCTATAACTCTTTCGGCCGGGTTTGCATGGCGCGCAGCATCTCCAACTCCGCCTCGGTCCGTCGCGCGCGCTCCTCGGCGTCCAGGCGCGCTTGCTCGGGCGCGGCCAGCCGCTCCTCGAACGTCCGCTCGATCCTGGTCAGGCGCTCCAGGAGCGATTGCTCAACCTGACTCAGGCGCTCCTGTGACGCTTGCTCGACATCGCTCAACCGCTCTTGGAGCGCGACAACCTGCGCGCGCGACCTGGTTATCCCGCTGGAACGCGGTGATCTGCTCACGCGCGGCTTGATAGTCTTGCCGCACTTCGTCGCCCACGCGGATCGGCGCGCCAGTCGTCGGGTCGATCACCCGCAGGTAGGACCCCGCCGGTTCCCACTCGGTCCCCGACGCCCATGCCGGCCGCAGTTCCGCTCTCAGCAGTGGGCTCCACACGCCCCCATTCGGTCGCGGCGCCACCTCTTCCAGTCGCATCTCATCACCGTCACCTTGTAGAGTAAAGGCGCGCAGATGCGGAGGCGCCAGGGCAGTGGGATTGTACACGTAGTACTCGCGTACGCCCAACTGCCCGTAGAGGGTTAGCTTACCGCGTGGCGCCGTGCTCACATCGTGCCGCCATGTGCTCGGCGAGGCAATCTCGAACACGATGTCCGGCGCCTTGCCCTCCTCCCAGGTGAACCATGCGTCGCGGCTACCTGGCTCGACATCGAGGGCGGCGTAGACATCGGGCGAGAGGTTGTCGCGCCTATTAGCGGGGTTGTAGTAGAGGAATTGGTTGCCGCCGCTAGCTTCGGCGTCGTGGCGGCTGTCCTGTAGCGCGCATAGCCATGGCTCATTATCCCTCCGCTGATAGGTCCGTCCGGTCCTGATATATAGAGTGTATCACCGTAACCGTGACTCATCACCGACGGGGCTAGAGGGCGCCCTACTCGTGCGCTAGCGCGCTACCTTCGGCATGCGCAATCGGTTGAGGGCCGCGATGGCGCCGCTACCGATCACGCCGTAAACCAGGATATGGCCGGCGATAGTCCCAGGACTATCGTGGAGGATCAAACCGGCCATGACATGACTTACCAAGGCCCAAAACGCCCACGCGCTAATGATCAAAAGGATGCTTATCGCGGCGTAACGCACGTCTATACCCCTCCGCGCAACACACCTATTCCCGTCTTCTGATGGGCAGCGCGACAACGTTGCCGACATCTTCAGGCTCGCTATCGAACTCCGGTCCCGGTTCGGAGGCGAACGCGTAGTTGTTCTTGCCCTCGCGCTTGGAGCGATACATGGCGCCGTCAGCCGCGCGGATCAGCACGGCGTCGTCGTGACCGTCGTCCGGGTAAACACTGATGCCGATGCTCGCCGTGACCATGGCGTCACGTCCGCTTCCCTTCACAGGTATCCGCGCGCCGATAGCCTCGATGATCTTGCGCGCCACCACCGCCGCGGCCTCGCGCGCCCCGATATCGGGCAAAATGACCATGAACTCGTCGCCGGACAGCCGCGCCACCGTGTCGCTCTCGCGGGTGCAGCGCGCCAGCCGCCGTCCTACCTCGCGCAGGAGTTCGTCGCCTGCCTCGTGGCCCAGCGTGTCGTTGACTTGCTTGAAACCGTCCAGGTCGAGGAACAGCAGAGCCACGCGCTGGCCGTAGCGGCCTGCCTGGGCGAGGGCGTGAGCCAGGCGGTCGGCGAAGAGCGCCCGGTTGGGCAGTCTGGTGAGCGGGTCGTGGTAGGCCAGGTAAGCCAGGTCGTCCTCCACGCGCTGCCGCTCGATGGCGTGGCGCAGCGTGCGCGCCAACAAGTCCCCGTCCATGCGGCCTTTGAGCAGATAGTTCCGCGCCCCCTCGCGCACGCCTTTGATGGCGAGCGACTCGTCGGCGTTCCCGCTCATCACGACGATAGGCGTGCGGGGCACGGCGGCGCGCAGGCCCTTGACGCCCGTCAGCCCCTGTTCGTCGGGCAGCGAGAGGTCAAGCAGGATCACGTCGATACCACCCTCACGCGCGCGGTCGAGCGCCGCGCCGAGCCGCGTGACGTGCTCGACCGTGAATCCGGGCGTGGGGGCGGGGCTGGCGTCGGCCAGGAGTTCACGCACGCGGCGCGCCTGCGGCAGGTCGTCCTCGACGAGCAGAACGGTCAACGCCGTCATGCCCACACCCTGCCGGCCGGCTGTCGCGCATGACGAAGGACGAACAGGATATTGACGGAGGTTGGCGCCATCGTACTTTCTCCATGGACACTGTCGCGAAAGGTCGCGGAAACAGCGTGCCGATCGACTAAGGCCCCTCTCCTAAATAAGATATCCATTTAAAGAAACGTATGCTATGCTCATGTGATGGAGAAGTATGAGGCAGCAGCAGCCTTTGATGTGATGCGCGCCGCTCTGAATGAGCGGCAGTGG
>JAABUV010005832.1_pt1 | contig 13787 bp, 11 predicted proteins | sample 5559971 | NCBI WGS metagenome assembly JAABUV01 (sample SAMN10711881, study PRJNA513362) | rock metagenome | isolation source: Antarctica rocks | place: Antarctica: Victoria Land, Knobhead nord | collected 2015-12-19
GATAGGGCTGACCGCGGTTGGGCTGATCTACTCGCCTTTGGGCAGGCGCTCTGGAGGGCACTTCAACCCGGCCGTCACGCTGAGCTTCTTACGTCTGGGCACGATCAGCGGGTGGGACGCGCTGTTCTACGTGCTCGCCCAGTTCATGGGCGGGATCGCTGGCGTGGCCATGACCGCCGCGGCGCTCGGAACGCCCTTCGAGCGGTTCCCGGTCCGGTACGTGGTGACCGTGCCCGGCCGGGCGGGTGCCTCCGTCGCCTTTGCCGCCGAACTGCTACTGGCGTTCCTGCTGATGGGGACCGTGCTGGGCGTCGGGTCGCGACCACGGCTGGCTCGCTACACCGGCGCCGCGGCCGGCACGCTCGTCGCCCTGTTCATCCTCCTCGAATCGCCCTACTCCGGGATGAGCATCAATCCTGCCCGCACCGTGGGGTCAGCGCTTCCTGCCGGCACGTGGACCGGCGTGTGGTTGTACTTCGCGGCGCCGCTGCTCGGCATGCTCCTTGCTGCCGAGGGCAAGATCCGGTTAGGCGCCCCCGGGGTGCATTCGGCGAAGTTGCACGACGACCACCGGCACTGCCTGTTCCGCTGCGGACAGCACGAAGGCCTTCCACGGACTTGAGCCGGTCCCGGCGGCCCAGCGGCGGCAGGCCCCGTGTCAAGTGCCGGGTTCGATGGAGGCGCGGATCTCCCGCTGAGCAGGCTGCTCGGGGAGGGTTGTCGCGGTGTGGGTGGCGCGGTGGGTGGCCTCGTACTCGACGGGCGGGACGAGCCCGATCTCGCCGTGCCGCCTGTTGTTGAACCAGTCGATGGCGCCGCGACCAGCGAACGGTATCCCCCCACGCAGGGCGACGTCGCACCACCCTCGCCGACGACCCGCCGGCTCCGGTTCGCTGGCGGCCCGGGCCCCGGCCCCGGTGGCCAGCGCGCCACAGCCGGGCCGAGGCACCAGACCGGTGTCGGCAAGCGGAAGACGCCGCGCCCCCAAACACGGCGCGGACCGCCGAGCAGGAGTCTAGAAACCACACACCGGCCGGCGCCCCGAGCTCCCGCCCCGCCGGGCCTTGGCCACGGGCGCCAACGCGTCAGCGGATCCACCGTCGGGTGATTTCTGAGCCCTGGATCGCGGCGGCGGAGCAGCTGCGGGGTTGAGGGCGTGCTTGTGGGGCCGGGCTGGCCGGGGGTCTCCACGTGGTGTTTCGGTTGGTCCTTGGATGGACGGGGTTGACAGGGTGAGGTGGTGGCGGGTGGTCCGTGCCGGGCGGCCTGGGCCATCTGGTTCCAGGCGGTCTCCTAGAAGCCTGCCGCGGGCAACGCACCACCGGACCGCTGGTCCTGCGACCGGTGTCCGGGAACCCGGTCGACCGATGCGACGTCTACCGCATGGTCGCCCGCATCGCGAAATCCGCTGGCATCCCACGGCACATCAGCCCCCACTCCCTGCGCCACGCCGCGATCACCAACGCCCTGGACGCCGGCGTCCCCCTACGCGACGCCCAGATCCTCGCCCGCCACGCCGACCCCCGCACCACCGAGCACTACGACCGCGCTCGAGGCAACCTCGACCGACACGCCGTCCACGTCCTCACCGCCTCCGTCGCCGGCTTGTGACGAGCCGAGACCCCCAGCGTCGACTTCGCCTAGATTGACTCAGCCCCTTGATGACACTGAGGTGGCTCCCCACATCCTGCGCTCCATGCCGCCACGGGTTCGCGACCTCTTCAGGGCGTCGGGCGTGCTGACGTACACGATCGTCCTTCCGCCGTCCCTCAGCCCGCTTCGAAGTCGAGCTGGACACTCCCGAAGGCTCGACCTCGACGCCCCTTGAGGGGATCCGCTGCGGTGACCTTGACGCTGTCGTCCAGATGGACGCAGTCATCGGTGACGCTGTCGCGACCGGGCGCACACGTTGAAATTCCCGGTCGCCGGTGGGAGCGTAGCAGCTCAACAGCGGCCCCGTCCGCGGCGCAAGAGGAGGCGTGATGCCGGTTCGCACGGAAGTCAGCGACAAGTGGGTGCGGGCGTACGTCGACGACGTGGCTGTCGTCGACACTCGGGAGCCAATGCTGTTCTGGGAGGAGCATTTCCCCGTGCCGGCGTACGCCTTCCCGCGGCGCGATATACGGACCGACTTGCTGGGAGAGGCGCGAAGCGACCCGCCGAACGAGCCGTTCTTCTTCTTGCCCAAGGGGCCGGTCTCGCAGTGGTTCGACCTGACAGTGGGTGAACGCACAATCCCGCATGCTGCCTGGGTCAGAGATACCCCGGAGCTCCGAGGCATGCTCGTCCTCAGCTGGCAGCCGGGCCTCCTGGACCGCTGGCTGGAGGAGGACGAACCGGTCGAGGGCCATCCGCGCGACCCGCGCAAGCGTGTCGAGGCAATCGCCAGCAGCCGGCACGTCGTGGTTGAGTTCGACGGTGTACGGCTCGCCGACAGCACGCGACCGGTGCTGCTCTTCGAGACTGACCTCCCCACTCGCTACTACCTGCCCCGCGAAGACGTCGACCGCTCCGCCCTGGAGCCGACGCCGAACCGAAGCCTCTGCCCCTACAAGGGCGTCGCCGACGAGTACTGGAGCGTGACGGGACGGCCGGACGCCACCGACGTGGTCTGGTCCTACTCCGCGCCGCTGCCGGCGGTCGCAAAAGTCGCGAATCTGATGGCGTTTTACAACGAGTTGGTCGACATCACCGTCGACGGCGTCCGTCAGCCGCAGCCGAAGTCGCCGTTCAGCGCCAAGGCGAACCGCCCCGCCTCCTGACGTGCACCCCGAGCCCGGGGAACAACTTCTGGCGTGCGGGCGGGCGACCGGTCAGACCGCTGGCTCGGCCCGGGTCACTACCGGGTCGGGGGTGATGTCGCCGGCCAAGGTGGCGAGGAGGTGGGGTGCGAGGTCAACGACAGCCTCGTCGAGCAGAGCGGCTCCCTCCTTGGTTGATGCCGCGGCACCTCACCCACGGCCGGGACGACAAGCGGCCACGCCCGTCCGAATCCCCAGGTCAGCGTCAGCCCGGGGTGCGTCTAGTAGCCGCGTAGGTCCCCGCGACAGCGTCCCAAGGTGCCCCCGTCGCGCTCGAATTGACCCGCACGGGCCTACGCAGAAGGAATGTGGTTCGCCTACGCCCCTCGAGGGTCAGGCACCGCGTCTGAGAGACGGCCTCATCATGGCGTCGACGTCCTCGGGTTGCACGCGCAACAGTCGTGGGCCGGCTCGGTACGCGACGAGGTGGCCTTGGGCGATCCATCTGCGGAGCGTTCGGACACTTACATGCGTGCGCGCCGCCGCCTCGCCGAGCGACTCATACGTCTACCGGGTCATCGGTTGCTCCCTCGGTAGTTCTTCCCTCTACTCAAGTAAGCGGAAAAACCCCCTTGAGGTGGACACTCCTCGGCCAACCATTTTGGGTTACCGGACGTGAGAGGTCGGCCGACAGTCTGAGAGGTTGGGTGGCGTCGCCCGTCCTGATGTGGCTCCGGTATCGCTCTCGGACGCTGAGGGGCCACCTCCCCGCTGGCCGTCGACGCCCTGCCAACACGATTGCCTTGAGACGCCCGCGCGACGTGGTCGTTCACTTGAGCGCGGCCGCCAGTTCCACTCCCACGCCTACACCAGAAGCGTGCACTCCGCCGGCCTTCACGGCTCGAGGGGCCGGGTAAGGGTTAGGGCCTGCGCCACAACGCCGCATGGAGCCCGCCCTCAGCCTGCCACAGAAGAGCGTCCTGAACCGGCGCCCGCAGGGCCACCCGCTTCAGCTGCGCCTGGCGCTCCGCCTGGATCGAGCAGCGAGGTTCGTACACCAGTGCGTCGCCCTCGCGGGATGAGGGCATGAGGCGGGCGCCCAGAGATCCCGCGCGACAGCGCGAGCAGGTGAATCCACTCCACGATCAGATCTGACACGTGACTGACACGGAGCCAGCCTGATGAGGCGCGGATCTAGCATCTGCGCAGGTCACCGGCGTGATCGGCTGGTGGACGTGAAGGGACTCGAACCCCTGACCTCTCGCGTGTGAAGCGAACGCTCTAACCAACTGAGCTACACGTCCCGGCTGCTGATGCAACGGAGCGACAGACTAGCCGTTCGCCACAGCGGCGCGCTAATCGACTCCGGGCAGGACGCGCACCCAGTCGTCGATGCCGTCCGGGAGCAGACCGGGAGGCCCCTGCCACGCGAGGTAACCCCACAAGACGCAGCCCACGAGGGCTGCCGTGCCGAGCGCCACCGCGGCCCTGGACCACCACGAAGCCGACGCGGCCCAGGCCGTCCATCTCCCGAGGACGCCCCTGGTCCAGCGCAGGAGCCGTTGGGCCCACTCGAACTCCGAGGCCCAGACGGAGACGCCGACGATGACGATGAGCCACCCCGGCCCCGGCGCCGGCACGGCGATGAGCCCAGCGAGCACGATCAGGAGCCCCACGACGCCGACAGCCACGCGGTAGAAGCGGTGGGTCGCGGGGTTGGAGCGGATCCGTCGCCGCCAGACCCAGTCGTCGTCGTGGGCGTCGAGGACGACGTTGTGGTCGGTGTCCTCCGGCAGCGCATCGGCGCGGTCAACCGGCGGGCGGGTCCCGCCGTTCACGGTCAGGGGTCGAGGTCGGCGGCGGCGCGCGCGGCGAAGACCTTGGCGGCACGGGCGCTCACCGGGCCGGGGGTCAGTCGGCGGTCGTCCACGGCGTGGACCACCAGGACGTCCTTGGTCGTGCTGGTGATGAACACCTCGTCAGCGGTCTTCAGCACGGAGAGCGGCAGCGACTCCTCGCTGACGGTCAGGCCGTCCTCGCGGCACCACTCGATCGTCAGGGCGCGGGTGACGCCCTCCAGCAGCCCGGAGTCCGGCGGCGGCGTGAGGATCCGGCCGTCCACGACGACGAAGATGTTGGATCCGGTGCACTCGCAGAGCTCGTCGCGGCCGTTGCCGAAGACGGCCTCCACGGCCCCGACCGACCTGGCCCGGGCGAGGGCGACGACGTTGTCCGCGTAGGAGGTCGTCTTGAGCCCGACGGTGGCGCCCCGCTCGTTGCGCGTCCAGGGCACCACGGTCACCTTGCCGGACTCCGGCGGACGGGGCTGTTCGCCCGCGGTGACGATGTAGGTCAACGCCGAGTCGAGCCGGTCCGAGCCGAGCGGGCCCACTCCCCCGGTCACGGTGTAGCGCAGCCGCCCGAACGGGATCGGGTCACCTGCCCCAAGCACCGCATCGATGCCCGCACGGATCACGCCGTGGTCGGCGCGAGGCAGTCCGAGGCCGGCCAGGGACCGGTCCAGACGACGCGCGTGGCGGGTCAGGGCAAAACCCCGCCCGTCGACGACCTTGGCCGTCTCGAACACGCCGTCACCCACCGTGATGCCATGGTCGACGGCTGACACGCCCGCCTCTTCAGGCTCCAGCAACCGGCCGTTGACCCACGCGCGAACCGTCATGCACCCCACCCTCCCAGACCTCCACCGCACAACGCAGCACCCTCCGCCGGTGGTTCCCCGCGGCCCGTAACGACCGGACGCCGACACGCGAGCGCGGTATGCCGTGTCCGCACCTCGGGTCGCCACAGCTCGCTCCATGGTCGGACTGTGCTCAACGACCTCACAGTCAACAAGTACCCGGCGCCGGACATCCACCCCGGGCATCGCCGGCAACCTCGAAGCCCGCAGCGGCGTCCTCACCGTCGCCGCCGACAGGCCTGCGCCCGCTCCCAGGGGAAGTGCCGATGCAGCGGCTCGACCCACCGCCGCCTCCGTCGTCACTGCGGCAACCCGGACTCCGCTCCTCGTTCGGAACGACGGCGTCCCTTGGGCCCAGTCCGCGACGGGTCCCCGGCCGTATGCCGGGTGGCCGGCTGCCGCTACGAGCGGCGCCTGCCGATGAGGACGCCGATGACGGTGCCCACCAGTCCGGCGAGCAGGTAGGGGGCGTACGACCTGAGCAGGACGGGCAGCACGGTGGCCCCGAGGTCGAGCGGGGCCTCCGCCCCGGTCACCTGCTGCGCATCGTGCGAAGGCGCCCTCGTGGTCGAGGCGAGCGCCCCCGCGGCGCTCACCGTGCTCCTTGCCGCCTCCGTCGAAGTCTCCTTCGCCTCGGGCTCAGGCCCGGGTTCGACGAAGCGCTGCTCGAGGCAGGCGACGAACTGACCGAGCAGCTTGTCCGAGACGTCCTGCATGACGCCCCGGCCGAACTGGGCGGGCTTGCCCGTGACGCTGAGGTCGGTGGACACGTCGACGGCGGTGCCGTCCCCGTCGGCGGCAAGGGCGATCGTCACCGTCGCCCCGGCCGTGCCGTTGCCGCGCTTGTCCTTGCCCATGGCCTGGATGACCACGCGGTGGATGTGGTCGTCGCGCTCGACAAAGGTGCCCGACCCGGCATACACGAGGGCGATGGGGCCGAGCCTGACCTTGCAGGTGCCGTCGAACGAGTCACCGTCGACCCGGGTGACGGTGGCGCCGGGGAAGCACCCCGCGACCCCCTGGAGATCCATGAAGGTCTCCCAGGTTAGCTCCACCCGGGCGGGGACGGTGAACGCATGGCGCAGCTCCATCGGCTCAGCCGCCTGCCGCCGCGAGGACCGCACGGCGGGTGAGGACGGTCGCGAGGTGCCTGCGGTAGTCGGCGTCGCCGTTGAGGTCGCTCGGTGGGTTGGTCCCTTCGGCGGCCGCTGCGGCTGCAGCTCGAACCGTCTCGTCGGTCGCCAGCCTGCCTACGAGCGCCTCCTCCACGGCGGTGGCCCGCAACGGGGTGGAGCCCATGTTGGTCAGCCCGATCCTGACCTCGGCGATGGAGTCGCCCTCGATCCGCACCGTGGCGGCGACGGCGACGATCGCCCACTGGTGCACGACCCGGACGAACTTCTCGTAGTGGGCCCCCCAACCGGTGTGCTTGGGGATGCGAACGTGGGTGAGCAGCTCGCCCTCGCCGACCGCCGTCTCGAAGAGGTCCACGAAGAAGTCCTGGGCGGCCACGGTGCGGCTCGCTCCACCGGGTCCGGCCACGACGAACTCGGCGTCGAGGGCCAACGCCGCCGCGCCGATGTCACCCGCCGGGTCCGCGTGGACGAGCGCCCCGCCGAACGTGCCCCGGTGCCGGATCTGCGGGTCGGCGACCTCGGAGATCGTCTCGTGCAGGAGCAGCGCGTGCTGGGCGACGAGGGGACTGGTCAGCACGTCGGCGTGCGTCGCCATCGCGCCGATGACGATGTGGTCGCCCTCCTCGGTGATCGCGCGGAGGGCGGCGATGCGACCGAGGTCGATGACCATCTCCGGGGTGTTGAGCCGCAGGCGAAGGACGGGCAGCAGGCTCTGTCCCCCCGCGAGGACCTTGCCCTCCTCGCCCGCCGCCGCGAGGGCCGCCAGGGCGTCCGGCACGGACTCGGGCGCCACGTAGTCGAACTGGGACGGGATCATTGAGTGTCGCCTTCCGACTCGTCGAAGTGGGGTTGGGCCACGGGCTCCGTCGGCTCGGTCCCCGGCTGGGGCCCAGACCCGGCAGTCCGGTCGCCCGCATGGATTGCGGCGTAGACCCGCTCCGGCGTGCAGGGCATCCGGATGTCGTTGACGCCGAAGTGGCGGATCGCGTCGACGACGGCGTTGACCACCGCCGGTGTCGACGCGATCGTGCCCGCCTCGCCGACGCCCTTCGCGCCCAGGTCGTTCGTCGTGGACGGTGACACGGTCTTGTCGAGCTCGAAGCTGATCGTGTCGGCCGCGGTGGGCAGGGTGTAGTCGACGAACGAGCCGGACACCAGGGTCCCCTGCTCGTCGTAGACCGCCTCCTCCCATAGGGCCTGAGCGATGCCCTGGAGCAGCCCGCCGTGAAGCTGGCCCTCGGCGATCAGCGGGTTGACGACGTTGCCGATGTCGTCGACCGCGACGTACTTGCGCATCTTCACGGCGCCCGTCTCGGTGTCGACCTCGACGGCGCACAGGTGCGTGCCGTGCGGGAACGAGAAGCTGACCGGGTCGAAGGTCGCGTCCGCATCCAGCCCGGGCTCCGTGCCGTCGGGCAGGTTGTGCGCCGCGAAGCTCGCCAAGGCCAGCTCGCCCAGGGACAGGCCCTTGTCCGTGCCCTTGACCGACCATCTGCCCCGGGCGAACTCGAGGTCGTCGGCCGAGGCCTCGAGGAGGTGGGCGGCGATCGGCTTGGCCCGTTCGATGACCTTGTCCGCAGCGTTGAGGACGGCCTGACCCCCGACCACCAGGGACCGCGAGCCGTAGGTGTCCATCCCCTTGTGGGAGATCTGGGTGTCACCGTGGAGCACCTCGACGTCCTCGAACGCCACGCCGAGCTTGTCGGCCACGATCTGCGACCACGCCGTCTCGTGGCCCTGGCCGTGTGCCGACGACCCGGTGACCACCTCCACCTTGCCCGTGGGCAGCATCCGGATCGAGGCGTGCTCCCAGCCGCCGGCCCCGTAGTTCAGGGAGCCGAGAACCCGAGAAGGGGCCAGGCCACACATCTCGGTGAATGTCGAGATGCCGATGCCCAGCTGGACCGGGTCATCGCTCTCGCGGCGCAGCTTCTGCTCGGCTCGTAGACCGGCGTAGTCGAACATCTCCACGGCGCGAGCGGTTGCCGCCTCGTAGTTGCCCGAGTCGTACTCCAGGCCGACGACCGTCGTGAACGGAAACTCCTCGTGGGTGATCCAGTTCTTCTTCCGGATCTCCAGCGGGTCGGCACCGACCTCCACGGCGAGCTCGTCCATGAGCCGCTCGATGGCGTAGGTGGCCTCGGGCCGGCCGGCTCCACGGTAGGCGTCCACCCACGTCTTGTTCGTGTACACCGGCGTGCAGTTGAACTGGTAGGCGGGGAACTTGTAGATGGCGTTGAACATGAACGCGCCGAGAACGGGGACGCCTGTGCCCACGACGCCGGCGTAGGCACCCATGTCCGCGAGGAGGTCGACCTTGAGCCCGGTCACCGTGCCGTCCTTGGTGGCGGCCAGCGTGAGGTTCTGCCACTGGTCGCGGCCGTGGTGACCGGACAGGAGCGACTCCGACCGGGTCTCCGTCCACTTGCACGGCTTGCCCGTCCTGCGAGCGAGCAGCACGGTGAGGATCTCCTCCGGGGTGAACTGCAGCTTGCCGCCGAAGCCGCCGCCGACGTCCGGGGCGATGACCCGGATCTTGCTCTCGGGGATGTCCAGCACCACGGCGAGGAAGAACCGGACGATGTGCGGGATCTGGGTCGATGTCCACACGGTCAGCTGCTCGCCGGTCGGGTCGGCCACCACCGATCGGGGCTCCATGAAGGCCGGGATGAGCCGTTGCTGGCGGTACTCCCGCTCGAGGACGATCCCGTTCGCCCGCGCTTCGGTGATGGCGTCGTCGATGGGCCTGCCGGTGCCGGCGTTCCCCGAGTCGAACTGCCAGAACGCGGCCTTGTTGGTCCCGAGGTCGGGGTGGGTGAGCACTCTGTCCTCCGCCGCCTCCTTGAGGTCGAGAGCTGCGGGCAGCGGCTCGTAGTCGACGTCCACGAGCTCGGCGGCGTCGCGGGCCTCGGCCGCGGAACGGGCGGCCACGACGGCCACGATCTCTCCCGTGAAGGCAACCCGGTCGACGGCCATCGACGGGTGGTCGGGACTCTTCTGGTCAGTGGTGATCGCCCAGGCGGTGGGCAGGCCGCCCTGGATCTCCTTGACGTCCTCACCGGTCAGCACGGCGACGACGCCAGAGGCGGCCTTCGCGGCGTCGACGTCGATCGCGGTGATCCGCGCGTGGGCGAACGGGCTGCGCACCATCGACAGGTGGAGCATCCCTGCCAGCTGGATGTTGTCGGTCCACTTCGTGCGGCCGGTGATGAGCCGCTGGTCCTCCTTGCGCTTGCGGGGGCTGCCGACCTCGCCTTGGGGCGCATCGACGGGTCGATCCTCGGTGATGGTCATGACGTCGCTCCTCGGGAAGCCTGCTGGACGGCCTTGACGATGTTGTGGTAACCGGTGCACCGGCAGAGGTTGCCCTCGAGACCGATCCGGATCTCAGCCTCGGTCGGGGTGGGATTCTCGTTGAGCAGGTCGATCGACTGCATGATCATCCCCGGCGTGCAGTAGCCGCACTGGAGGGCGTGACACTCGTGGAAGGCCTGCTGCATGGGATGGAGCCGGCCGTCCTGCGCCAGGCCCTCGATCGTCGTGACCTCGTGCCCATCCGCCTGCACGGCCAGCACGTTGCAGGACTTCACGCTGCGTCCGTCGAGATGGACGGTGCACGCCCCGCAGTTGCTCGTGTCGCAGCCGACGACCGTCCCGGTCTTCCCGAGCCGCTCTCGCAGGTAGTGGACCAAGAGCATCCTCGGCTCGACCTCGTCCGAGTAGCTGTCTCCGTCAACCTGCATCGTGATTCGCGTCATGCTTGGCTCCTCCAGTCGGGTCGGACCTTGTCAGATCGTGCTCTGTGGGGCCTGCGCTTGCAAGGGGACCCCACTCTCTCGCTCAACGGGCGTAGCGCCGGTCGGTTCCGGACGGTCCGGGGAAAGCGAGGCTCTGTGGTGGTGGATCGGGCCGTCGGCTGCCGTCAGCCGCTCGCCGCGACCGCCCCAGCGTAGGGCGATGATCTCCGCGGCGATGCTCACCGCCGTCTCCTCGGGCGTGCGGGCGCCGAGGTCGAGGCCGATGGGACTCGAGAGGCGGGAGAGCTCCTCCCCGGTCATGCCGATCTCGCGGAGGCGAGCCAGCCGGTCGTCGTGGGTCCGGCGCGAGCCCATCGCCCCGATGTAGGCGACCGTGGGCAGCTGCAGCGCGACCTCGAGGAGCGGGACGTCGAACTTGGGGTCGTGGGTGAGGACGCAGATCACCGTGCGCTCGTCGAGGTTACCAGCAGCCGCCTCGGCGGCGAGGTAGCGGTGCGGCCAGTCGACGACGACCTCGTCAGCGTCGGGAAAACGGCTCACGGTCGCGAAGACCGGCCGGGCGTCGCACACCGTGACGGTGTAACCGAGGAACCTCCCGACCCGCGCACACGCCGCGGCGAAGTCAATGGCACCGAAGACCAGCATTCTCGCGGCCGGCGCGTGGACCGATGCGAAGACGCGCATCCCCTCACCGCGGCGCTCGCCATCCGGACCATAGGTCAGGGTCTCGCTGTGTCCACTGGCGAGCAGGCCCCGCACGTCGTCCGACACCGCGTCGTTCGCCCGGTCGCTGCCGATGGTGCCCTGGCGCTCGCGCACGTCCCCCTCGGGACGCACGACGAGCCGGCGCCCCAACCGCGCCGGGTCCGGGTGCGCGACGATGGTCGCAACAGCCACCGGACGCCCCGCCGCGATGTCTGCCGCGACCTCACCGAGCTCCGGAAACGTCTGCCGGGAGATCTTCTCGACGTAGACGTCCAGGATGCCGCCACAGGTCAGCCCGACGGCATACGCGTCCTCGTCACTGACGCCATAACGGTGCAGCACAGGCGAACCCGACTTGACCACGGACTGCGAGAGCTCGTAGACGGCGCCTTCGACACAACCGCCCGACACCGAGCCGACGGCCTCTCCGCCGGGACCGACGAGCATCGAGGCACCCGGCGGTCGCGGGGCCGAGCGCCAGGTCGCCACGACCGTGCCCATCCCCACCGTTTCGCCCCGTTCCCACCACTGGAGGAGCTGGGACAGCACCTCACGCACGGCCGACCGCCTCCACGAGCTCGTCGAAGGTCTGCAGTGAGTGCCCGGCGACAAAAGCGTGACAGTGTGGCAACGCGGCGGCGACGCCCTGCTGGACCGGTTCGTAGCCCGGCTTGCCCTGGTGTGGGTTGGCCCAGACGACGCGGTGGGACAGGGCGCGCAGCCGGCCCATCTGTACGTCAAGGACGTCTGCTCCACCGCGCTCCCAGCCGTCGCTGAAGATGACGACGACCGCTCCGCGTGCCATCCCTCGTTGACCCCACCGGTCGAGGAACGCCTTGAGTGACTCCCCGATCCGGGTGCCGCCGGACCAGTCCGGGACGACGTCGCCGGCAGCGACGAGCGCGCGCTCCGGGTCGCGCTGGCGCAGCGCGCGGGTGACCCGGGTCAGTCGGGTGCCCATCGTGAAGACCTCGACCGGCCGGCCGCTGCCGGCCCAGTGGTGGGCGAGGCGCAGGAAGGAGTCGGCGTACGCGCTCATCGACCCGGAGACGTCGATGAGCATAACGATCCGGCGGGGCCGGGTCGCGCGGCGACGCCAGGCGAGCGGACCGGGCTCACCAAGCCGCTCGAGCTGTCGCCGCAGGGTGCGGTGCGCGTCCACCTGGCCGCGGTGCCACGCTGTATGCCGTCCAGAGCGCCGCTGCGGCGCGGGTCGCCGCAGCGATGCGAACAGCATTGCCAGGTGCGCCTTCTCGGCCGCACTGAAGCCAGCGACGTCTCGGTGGCGCAGCACCTCCGTCGCGCTGGCTCTCGCCCTGATCGCCTCCGCGTCACGCCTGCCGGCCGCTCTGTCGGCCTCGTCCTCGAGGGCGGCCCGGGTCGTCGGGGGCACGGTCGAGGACACCGGTGCGCTGGCTCCGGGACGCCGGTCGGAGAACCATTCCGTGAAGATCTGGTCATAGCGCTCGGTGTCGTCCGGGCCGCTGCACAACGTGGCGCGACCGGCCCAGTACGTCGACCGCTCGTCGTCCATCCCGACGGTGGCCACCGCCTCGAGGTAACCCGCGTCGCGGTCCGGCGTGACCGGCATACCGGCGGCGCGCAGCGCCCGGGCGAAGCCCAGGAGCAGGGCGTCGGGAGCCGTCGTCACGGTGGGCCGCCCAGGATCCGGTCGAGGCTCTTGCGGACGCGGTCGGTGTCCTCCCGGTACTTCACCGCGACGCCCAGGGTCGCTGCCGCCGTTTCGACGTCGAGGTCTCCGCCCCCGAGCGTCTCCAGTGCTCTCGCCCAGTCGAGCGTCTCCGCCACCCCCGGCGGCTTGAGCAGGTCGCCACGCGATCGGAGCTCCTGGACGAGACGTACCACCTGCTCACCGAGCGCCTCACTGACCTCAGGTGCGCGGCTGCGCACGATGGCGAGCTCGCGCTCCAGCCCCGGGTGGTCGATCCAGTGGTAGAGGCAGCGACGCTTGAGCGCGTCGTGGAGCTCGCGCGTGCGGTTGGACGTGAGGATGACGATCGGGGGGGTCGCAGCGCGGATCGTGCCGAGCTCCGGGATGGTGACCTGGTAGGTCGAGAGGACCTCGAGGAGGAAGGCCTCGAACTCGTCGTCCGCGCGGTCGATCTCGTCCACGAGCAGGACGGCCGGGCTCTCGCGCAGCGCACGCAGGACAGGTCGGGCCAGGAGGAACCGCTCATCGAAGAGGGACTTCTCGACGTCCGTCACGTCGCCGGCGCCAGGCAGCGCGTTGGCCGGCGAGCCGTCACCGAGACGGGCGCTTGTCTCGACGGCCCGCAGGTGAAGGATCTGGCGAGGGAAGTCCCAGTCGTAGAGGGCCTGCGAGGCGTCGATGCCCTCGTAGCACTGGAGCCGGATCAGCGGGACGTCGAGCCCTTTGGCAAGAGCTTCGGCCAGAGCGGTCTTGCCCGTGCCCGGCTCGCCCTCGAGCAGGAGCGGCCGTCCGAGCCGCAGCGCCAGAAAGGCCACCGTGGCCAGGGCGGCGTCGGTCAGGTATCCCGTCCTCCCCAGCAGCTCGGTCAGCTCCGTGGCGGAGGTGACCGAGGGTTGCATGAGCCGATCATGTCTCATCTGCCCCTGCCACGACAGAGGGGCTGTCCACGTCGAACCCGCCGGCCAGGTCTCCGCACTCGACGAGCGTCACGTCGCTCGCCGCCAGGTGGTCCCGGGCGCCACGGTCGCCGACCGCGGAGGCGATGACCGGCGGCCAGTGGAGGCGGCCGAGGGCGAC
>JAABUV010005833.1_pt1 | contig 13785 bp, 15 predicted proteins | sample 5559971 | NCBI WGS metagenome assembly JAABUV01 (sample SAMN10711881, study PRJNA513362) | rock metagenome | isolation source: Antarctica rocks | place: Antarctica: Victoria Land, Knobhead nord | collected 2015-12-19
GGCGAGGGAATCGGCGGGGCCGGCGGCGGGGGTACGGGCGGGGGGGTACGCCGCCAGAAGAACAGCCCCAGGCCGACGAGGGCGACCGCGGCGAGAACGCCGGCGAAGATGCGGGTGGCGGATTTCATAGGCGGGACCCACCCCGTCGCTGCGCTCCGACCCTCCCGAAGCGGGAAGGTAGGCTGGAAGGGGGCAATGGGTCAGACTGGTCTTTGGTCGCTTTGACCGGGAAAGGCACTGGAAGAAAGCTCCGACTCTCCGACCACCTTCCCAGCCGACCCTCCCGCTTCGGGAGGGTCGGAGCGCAGCGACGGGGTGGGTTCCCGGAAGAACGTCAGCAGGGCGGCGGCGACCGGATCGGGCCGCTCCTCGGGCAGCCAGTAGCCGCCGCGCGGGATGGTTTCGATACGGACAGGCACCGCCCGCCGTTCCCCAGCCGCTTGCAGATCTGAGGCGGCGAGGCGCGGGTCACTTTCGCCCAGCAGCAGAAGGCGGGGGACGCAGGGGACGGGGTCGGGTGCGGGAGGCTGGGAGGCGCGGAACGGAGCCAGGCTCGCCCGCAGCGCACCCGGCTGAGACAAAGCGCGGACGTACACGGCGAGGTCCTGCTCGGGCAGCATATCCGGGTCGTGGGACCAGGCCCGGAAGAAATGGCGCAGGTAAGCCTCTAAGTGCGGCGCGAGGAGCAGCTCGGGCAGGTCCGGCGTTTGGTGGAACCCGCCATGCCAGCCTGCGGGTGTCACGCCCGGCCCGGCACTGAGAGTCGCCAGGCCCGCGACTTCGCCGGGATGATCTGCCGCGTAGGCGGCAGCGACGTCCGCGCCCTCCCCGTGCCCGACCACGAAGACCGGCGCGTCGCCCAGCCCCAGGGCGGACACGAGTTCGCGCACGTCCTCCATGCGCGTCCGGGCGTCATACCCCTCCGTCGGCTTGTCCGAGTCGCCCGCCCCACGCAGGTCCGGGACGACGACGCGGTAGCCGGACGCCGCCAGCGTCGGCATGACCCGACGCCAGGCGTGCCCCGTCTGCGGCCAGCCGTGCAGCAAAACCACCGTCGGCCCGTCGTCGCCCAGGCACCGGAAGCGCAGCCGCAGGCCGGAGGACAGGCGCAGGAGCCCGATTTCAAGCGGAGACATAGGCGGTCACGGCCCCACATCGCGGACGTACCAGTACATCAGAGACCCACCGGCGGGCGCACCGGAGGAGTCGCGGGGGAGGACGCGGCGCGCACTTGAAGAGGACCAGCGCGGCTCGGACAGCTCATACCTCCCGTCCGGCAGGCGATAGACGAGCTGCGCCACATCCCCGGCGTCACTGTTAACCGCGCCCCAGACGCCCAGGGCGTGCCAGAAGCGCGCTTCGTCGGGCAGCGACCAGCCGCCATCTAGGGGGACGTGGTGCTCCCAGGCCCACTCGCTGACCGCTTCCTCGTCCGGCTCTTTGACGAACAGGAGGTAGAGGTGGCGGCTGTCCCGCGACCAGCCCCACGAGACGCGGCTGGTCTTCATCGACGCGAAGGCGGGGTGCGCGCTGTTCCCGACGGCGGGGGGCGGCAGCGGCTGAACCAGCCCCTCGCGGACCAGGCACTGCGCGCCGCCGGCGGCGAAGGTGAAGCCGCGCGCGAGCGCCGCCGTGTCCGGCAGGTGAATCGCCTGGAACGTCGGACGCCCGTTCAGCCCATAGTGTACGCCGAACGTCCATCGGTGGTTTTCAACGTTGCCGTAGTGGACCCGGCCGTTCAGCACGACGGGCGTGACGTGAGATGCCGCCGCATGAGGCCCCGTGACGTCGTAGTCGTAGAACAGGCCGTTGCAGGCTGCTATGATCGTCCCGCGCCCCGTGCCGTTGAGGTGCTTCGCGGCCTGTGCGACGCCCATCGCCCAGGGGCGCGCGTGATCATCGAAAGGCCGGGCATCGTCTTCGTCCTGATCGTACAGCCCGAACCGCAGACCTGGGTTGGCGGCGAAGTCGAAGTCGAACAAGTCCAGTTGTGTGCCGTCGGGCGAGGACCGGTCAAACCAGTGCGCGACGCCCAAGTGAGGCCTGTCGAACGCGGCCCCGCGCCAGGGCCAGCCGGCCAGGGCGGTGGGCGCGTCCGGGTCAGCCCCGAGCATGAGCGGCAGCGGGCCGGCAAGGCGCCACTCGGCCACCCCCATCCCGGCCAGAGTCAGAGCCAGCAGGCCGAGTAGGATCAGCCCACGTTGGTTCCGCTTCCGCCGCTGTGTCAAAGGGGAAAGCATGGGTCAAAAAAACGCGCGGACGGCCTGGGCCTGTCCGCGCGTCTTTCCAAACGCCCGACATGGCGCTGATTCTCGGCGATGTTACTTCTTGGCGAGGTCGATGTTGATCTGGATGAACGACTTCCACTGGTCGGGGACTTCATCTTCCATGAAAATGGCATCCACGGGGCACTCCGGCTCGCACAGGCCGCAGTCGATGCACTCGTTGGGGTCGATGTAGAGCTGGTCCCCGGCCTCATGGATGCAGTCCACGGGGCAGACGGCGACGCAGGATTTATCTTTGACCCCGATGCAGGGTTCGGCGATCACGTAGGGCACGGGCGGTTCCTCCAAGGGCGTTCTAAAAGTCGGTGGCCCTTATGATACCCACCGGCGGCGCAAATAGCAAGCCTCAGCCGGGGCCGTCGGCACCGAGCGTCATTTCCATGAACACGTCCGCGCGGGCGTAGAGCGTGGCCGGATCGGGCGGCAGGTGCCGGAAGCCCACCGGCTCGTAGAGCCGCAGGGCGGGGGCCAGCCGCGCATTGCTTTCCAAGTACAGCCGCCCCGCCCTACCCGCCGCCAGTGATTAAGATCGTGTTGCCGGTCATTTGCATAATAGGTTGTCCTTGTTTGGTTGAGTATAGTGTTTTAGCTCATAGCAGCGCCGCATGAGGCGGGCGTGTCGATAACCTTTTGAAGAAATCACTGTAGCCTCTTTCGCTATACTGAGGCGCAGGTAGACATCAACTTCAAGGGACAAACTTCATGGTTTGGCCGTCGTCGAAGAAGCTACTTCGGAGCATTGTACTCCTGCTTCGAGGCCGCATTCATTTCCGTGTTCTGGAACGCAGCGCACCACCAGCGCCCATCGCGGCGAACCATCGCGAAGGTTTGGAGTTTGTCGTAGGGTATGTCAGGACCCGGCCCAATTCCGCCGACGGTCAAGACCGAGGCGAAGTCATCTCCAAGCAACCGCACGGAAATGGTCTTGATAAGCATTTGGGTACCTGGGGGAAACTTCGCGAAGGCAGCTTTGTGGAAACTCTCAATCTCGTGCCGCCCTAATACCGCCTGCCCAAAGAAGGTGACATACGTTGCGTCCTCAATGAATTCGGCAGCGAACGCTTGAGCATCGCCTGCGCCCGCCGCTGCACGCATCTGTTCGAGGCAGCTTTCAATTGTGTCCGATTTGCTGTCTATCATTTTGTTGGCTCCTTGACTTTCATCGGGTGTCATTCCCCGATACTTGTATTGTCTTCGGTTTAGTTTCCTCGACTCTTTCGAGAGTAGAGGCTTTCGTTTAAGGCTGCTTTACGACGCCCAGAGATAATGACCTAGCTGCCGAGCGCATGGAACGCTTCGGCCAGCCCGCGCCCGATGCGGGACCCTTCGCCGGTGATTGAGAATGGTGTTGCCCATCGTGTTCATGGCGCTTACGTCTCCTGTGTGCTTGTGTTGTGTGCGTTGTGGGTCAGCAGGTCCGCCCTTAAATCCGCGCCCCCTGGGCGTTCAGGCGGCGGCGCAGCTCGTCGGTGTCGATGCGCCGGGGCGGGACGCCCTGCTCCAAACTGAGCACGGCGGCCAGGCCTGCGGCCTCGCCGAAGGCGCGGCAGTTCTGCTGGATTCGCACGGCGGCTTGGGCGGCGAACGTGGCGGACAGGCAGCGGCCCGCGACTAATAGGTTCTCGACGCCCACGGGCAGCAGGCAGCGGTAGGGAATCTCGTGGTAGTGGCCGGGCGGCAGGTGTTTCATGATCAGCCCGCCCTTGGCCTTGACACTGTGGATGTCGATGGGGTACGAGTTGCGCGCGACGGCGTCAGGGAAGCGGGCCTCAAGAAGATAGTCGTCTTCGGTCAGCGTGTAGTCGCCCACGATGCGGCGCGACTCGCGGACGCCGACCATGGGGGCGACGGTGCCGATGTACGAGTCCTCGAAGCCCTTGACGTAGGCCTTGAAGAAGCGGGCGATGCGGCGAATCTTCTGCCGCCCGACCGTCTGTGCTTTCGAGAGGTCCCAGGCGTCCGTCGCCGACAGGCCCGCAATGCGCGGGCAGTTGAACGCCAGCTCGCCCGGACGGCCCAGAATCGAGAAAAACTGCAAATAGCCCAGATCGTCCGAGGCCAGCGTCCCCTCTTCGACGGCCAGGCAGATCAGCGGCCCCAGGGGCGTGGACTTCGCCTCGCCCGCCCCGATCTCGAACAGCGGCGGGCGGGCGTAGCAGGCCATGCCCAGCTCGTCGGCCATAAACGCCGCCGCGCGCTCCTGGTCCACATTAGCCAGGGCGAAGCGCAGGGACATCGGCTGGTTGTGGCCGTCATCGGGATCGCCCGCCGCGCAAGGCACACCCGCCCGGAACGCCACGTCGGCGTCCCCGGTGCAGTCTATGGTCACGCGGGCGCTGATCCGCTGCCGCCCGGACTTGTTCTCGACCACCACGCCCGTCAGCGCGCCGTCTTCAACGATGGCGTCGCTGATGACCGTGTGATAGAGGACGCGCCCGCCGGCCTCGGCCAGCAGGTCGTCCAGCACGAAGGCCAGCGTGACCGGGTTGAACCAGAGCAGGTCGCCGCTCTTGTCCGTCGGCGGCGGGTCTAGCTGCGCCGCCCGGTGCAGGATCTCGTCGTTCAGCCCGTGCGTCAGGTTTTCTTCGAGCATCTTGTTCGGCATCATGGGCGTCACCCACGCCGCCGACTGCGTCCCGCCTAGCTGCCCTAGCTGCTCCACGACCAGGGTGTCCGCCCCGGCCCGCGCCGCCGTGATGGCGGCGACCACGCCCGCCGTGCCGCCCCCGCAGACCAGAACGTCGCACTGAGCGGTCAGGGGTAATGCTGTGTGGTTATTCATCGTTGGTTTCCGATGTCAGGGACGAGCGCGGCGGGGTCCTGGCGGTAGAAGTCGCGCAGGACGGCGTACAAAAGCGGGTGTTCGCCGCACATCTGGAGCGGCCTCTCGAAAAAGCACTCCGTCGCGACCGCGAAGAACTCGGCGGGGCTGGTCGCGCCGTAAGGGTCCAGCAGAGACGGCTCGCCCGCCTCCGTCTGCGCCACGAGGCGGGCATACTCGGCGCGCATGACCCGCGACCACGTCTCCACCTGCGCCCGGTCCCGCAGATACGGCACCCCGTCCGCCGCGCCGTCGCGCATATCCAGCTTGTGCGCGAACTCATGCAGGACGACGTTGCGCCCGTCGCCAGGTTCAGCCCCGCCCGCGCGGGCGTCCGCCCAGGACACGACGACCGGCCCGCGCAGAGCCGCCTCGCCCGCGTAGGGCACTGCCGACTCCTCGATCACGCCGCCCGCCACATGCCGATAAGTCGTCACCAAAAACCCGCGCGGGTAGACCAAGATGGTCTCGACGTTCGGGAAGTAGTCGTCCTCGAAGCCCAAAACCAGCCGCGCGGCCTGCCCGGCGATGGTAACTTTGATCTCGTCCGTCAGCATCAGCCCGCCGCACCCCTCCCAGTTCTTCTCGGCGACGATGACGCGCGTCGCGTCTAAGAGACGCTGCCGCAGGTCGGCGGGCAAAAGATCGTAGGACGGGACGTTGGCCCGCACGTACCACAGCCACGGGGCGGGGAACGGAGCCGCCAGCAGCTCGCGCCGCCGGTGCGCCTGAGACCAGGGGAAAATCATTGCGCTGTGACGCATACCTACAGGCACGATGGCGACCGAAGCGGCCCGCCTCGTCGTCGCTGTCGTGGGCGAAGTGAGACTCAAAGCCGGCGGGCTTATATAGTTCGCGCCGCAACGGGCTGATACGGGCGTCCGCCGCCTGCGCCTCGCCCCGGTTTCAAGTCTATATCCCCGGACTCGTCTACGAACACCAGCATGTCCCGGCTAAGTTCCCGCCGGGGAACAGAAATCCTGCCCGGCGCGTCTGGGAGTGGGAAAGTGGGTATTCTTTACTCTATGATTGAACGAAACAAGCGCTTCTGGATACGGGAGCCGTTCTGCGGGCTGTCGCACGGGCTGGGGGCGCTGCTGTCGGTGGCGGCCCTCGTCGCGCTCCTGGTGCTGGCGCGGGGCAAGCCGTGGCACACGCTCTCGTTCGCGGTGTTCGGGGTCAGCCTGATCGTGCTGTACACGGCGTCCGCCTTGTACCACTCGCTGTGGGTGAAGCCGCAGCAGATCGACAAGCTGATGCACTTCGATCACGTCGCCATCTTCCTGCTGATCGCCGGCACCTACGCGCCGGTGTGCCTGGTCGGCCTGCGCGGGGCGGGGGCGTGGGGGTGGACGCTGTTCGGGATCGAGTACGGTCTGGCCCTGGTCGGGATCGTGTGCAGCCTGGTCTGGAAGCGTTTCCCGGACTGGGCGCGGATCGGCATCTATTTGATCATGGGCTGGCTGATCGCGCTGGCCATGACGCCGCTGCGCCACGTCTTCCCGCCCGCCGCCATCGCCTGGCTGTACGCGGGCGGCATCGCCTACTGCGTCGGCACGGTCGTGTTCGCCACCGACAAGCCGCACCTGTGGCCGGGCAAGTTCAACGCCCACGACCTGTGGCACATCTTCGTCCTGGCCGGCAGCGTCTGCCACTTCGTCCTGATGGCCTGCTTCGTCGCACGGATGGTGTAGAGAAAAACACAAGCGCCCGGAGACTTCCTCAAAGAAGTCTCCGGGCGCTTTTTGTCGTGTTCACGCGGGCGCGTCTGCCTTCAGGTCCAGATAGGCCAGCTCCTGCGGCGTCAGCGCGATGTCCAGCGCGGCGGCGTTGGCGGCGAACTGGTCGCGGGTCAGGCTTGAGATCAGCAGAAACAGGTTCATCGGCTGGCTGGCGGAGAAGGCGACGGCGATCTGGGCGACGCTGACGTTTTTGGCCTGAGCCAACTCGCGGGCGCGGTCCAGGCGCTCGAAGTTGGTCTCGCCGCAGTAGCACTTGATGCAGATCTGGGCGAAGTAGTTGTCCGGGGAGAACGTGTCCAGGTTGTCCCGGTGGTAGATGTCCGAGAAGAAGCCGCCGGCCATGCTCGACCAGGGCATCACGGCGATGCCCGACGCGGCGTAGGCGGCACGGGTCGCCTCGCCCTGCGGGCCGCTGATGCTGATGCAGTCGTCCCAGGGCGGGGTGTACATCTCGGCCAGGCTGTAGTTCGGGCTGGAAACGGCGAACGGGGTCAGCCCATGCTCCTGGGCGTAGGCGTTGGCCTCGGCGATACGCGCCTGGGTCCAGTTGGAGCCGCCGAACGCCCCGATGCGGCCCGCCTTCTGGTGGGCGTTCAGGGCCTCGACGAGGGGGCCGACCGGGACCGCGGGGTCGTCCCGGTGCAGCACATACAGATCAAAATAGTCCAGGCCCTGCCGCTGCATCGACTCGGCCATGTCGGCCTCGATGTCGGCGGGCGTGACGCGGCTGCGGCCCCCGTAGGGGTGCGCGCCTTTGGCGAGGATGACGACACGGTCCTGGACGCCGCGTTCGCGCACCCAGCGGCCCAGGGTGGACTCGTTGCCCTCGCCGTAGACGTGGGCCGTGTCGAACGTGTTGATGCCGTGCTCCACCGCCAGGTCGAGCAGGGCGAACGCCTGCTCCGGCTTGCTCGGATCGAAGGCCGTGTTGGCCGTGCCCTGCACGAGCCGCGAGACCGGCTTGCTAACGCCGGGGATGTTGCCGAATTTCATAGTTTCCTCCAAATCGGAACCCACCCGGCGCGCTGAGACGCGCCACCCTCCCGATGCGGGAGGGCCAGGAGGTAAAGCCTCCCGTAACAGCCCTCTGATCCCTCCCGTTCCGGGAGGGTGGCGAACTTGTGAGCCGGGTGGGTCTCCCTACCGAACCGACGCCTCCCGGACGCGGGGATTGGCCCCGGCGGCGGGCGCGACTTTTTGGACAAACCGGGCGATGCGGCGCACGGCCTCTTCGATCTTCTCCAGGCCCGTCGCGTAGGAGCAGCGGACGTGGCCTTCGCCCCCCTGCCCGAAGGCGGTGCCGGGGACGACGGCGACGTGCTCCTCGAAGAGAAGCCGCTCGGCGAACTCCTCGGACGTCAGCCCGGTCGGGCGGACGCTGGGGAAGGCGTAGAACGCCCCCTGCGGCAGGTGACAGTCCAGGCCCGCCGCGTTCAGCCCGTCCACGATCAGGCGGCGGCGCTGGTTGTACTGGCCCACCATGTCGCGCACGGCGGGTTCGGCGCTCTTCAATGCCTCGATGGCGGCCTTCTGGGCCGTGATCGGGGCGCACAGCATGGTGTACGAGTGGATTTTCATCATCGCGCCCAGCAAATCGGGCGGGGCGCAGACGTAGCCCAGGCGCCAGCCGGTCATGGCGTAGGCCTTGGAAAAGCCGTTGAGCAGGATCGTCCGCTCGCGCGCGCCGGGCAGGGACGCGACGCACGTGTGTGCCCCGTCGTAACACAGCCGGTCGTAGATCTCGTCACTGATCAAGTACAGGTTGTGCCGGCGGGCGAAGTCCACCACCTCCTGCATCCGCGCGCGGGGCATCACGGCCCCGGTCGGGTTGCTCGGGTAGCCCAGCACGACCGCCTTGGTGCGCGGCGTCCGCGCGGCTTCGAGCTGCTCGACCGAGACGCGGAACTCGTCGGCCATCGTCGTCGGGACGCCGACGGGGACGCCGCCGGACAGGCTGACACAGGGCTTGTAGGAGACGTAGCACGGCTCGGGCACCAAGACCTCGTCACCGGGGTCGAGAATCGCCCGCATCGCCAGGTCCATGCCTTCCGAGACGCCGACGGTGACCAGGACTTCATCTTCGGGCCGGTAGCGGACGCCATACAAGCCGTCCAGATGTTTCGCGATGAGCCGGCGCAGCTCCAGAATGCCGTAGTTGCTGGTGTAAGTCGTCTGCCCGCGCTCCAACGAATAGATGGCGGCCTCGCGCACGGCCCAGGGCGTGGGGAAGTCCGGCTCCCCCACCGACAGCGAGATGACGTCCTGCATCTGCGCGGCGATGTCGAAGAACTTGCGGATGCCCGAGGGCGGCAGGTCGCGCGCGATCCGCGAGAGCGGCGGGGGGGGCATAGGCTCGTAGCGGGTCTCGGGGTGGATTTTGGTGTGGGCGTCTTCGCTCATGGGGTGTCTCCCGTGACCAGCATCTAAGGCGTGACGACCAGGCGCGGGTCGGGGTCGGTCTCGACGAACAAATCCTGGTCCTCTTTGTAGCGGCGCAGCAGGAAGTGCGTGTCCGTGCCGGTCACGCCCTCCAAAGTGGAAAGCTTTTCGGCGACGAAGCGGCCCACCTCGCGCATGTGCGTGCCCTCGACGACCACGCGCAGGTCGCTCCCGCCGGACACGAGCCAGACGGAATGCACCTCGGGATAGCGATAGATGCGCTCGGCCACGGCGTCGAAGCCGACCTCGCGGGCGGGCACGACTTTGACGTCGATGAACGCGAAGACGCGCTCGACGCCCGCCCGCTCCCAATCAATAATAGTCTTGTAGTGCTTGATGATGCCGCGCCGCTCGTAATCGGCGATGGCCGCGCGGACTTCGGAAACGTCGCGCCCGGTCAGCGTCGCGATGGTGTCCGGCGATGTCCGGGCGTCGCGGGCCAGGATGGTGAGGATTTCGTCGGGCTGGGGGTCGTGAAGGTCGCTCGGCGGCATGATGCCGTCAGTATGGCACGGGGCCGGGCGGATGTCAAGAGAGAATCGGGAGAAGGCCAAGAGAGGCCGCCCGGCAGGCAAGCCCGGTCACGGGGAAACCCACCCGACGCGTTGAGACGCGCCACCCTCCCGATGCGGGAGGGCTAAGAGGTAGTGGCCCGAGGGGGCCTTTCTTTGCGAGTGCCGGGTCAAGAGGGAACGCCTGCCGCGCCTGCACTCTCCTAGCCCTCCCGCATCGGGAGGGTGGCGCGTCTCAGCGCGCCGGGTGGGTTCTCCTACTTCCCGCTGAGGTCGTAAGACAGCCCCGCGCCGTCGGCGTACCACTTGACGTGGCCGTCGGCGAGGGCGTAATCCGTGCCGCCGCGGTGCCGGCCCGGTCGGGGCACCGACTGGCCCGTGTCCGAGGCGTTCTTCGCCCCCGACGTGCTCTCGAACAGCATGACGGTGGACGCGGGGCTGTCGAGCCGGGACAGGGGGGCGCGGGACAGGGTGCGGTTAAAGGCGTAGCTCCACTTCTCCCCTGCTGGGGCTGATGGGTCGCGGAAGATGGCCTCGGTCTTGACGTAGGGCATGATCTCGTCCACCCACTTGTCGGCGTCCGGCAGATGCTCGTCGTTGTCCTGCGTGTACTGGATGATGCCCAGCGCGATCTGCTTCAGGTTGGACTGGCTGGACGCCTGCTGCGCCTTGGCGCGCATCCCCGCCATCTCGGGTGCCGCCAGCAGCATCGTCTTCTCGCCATCAACCCGGATCACCCCGCCCGCCGCAGGGTCGGACACGGTCGCGACCTTGAGCACTTTTACAGAATCGGCAGGCGTCCCTACCTGGTAGGTCCGCACCAGCACCACGCTCGGGTCGTCCGGGGCCGCACCGAGGACGCGGAACTTGAAGTGCAGCGTGTCGTGGATGTCAGCGAACAGAGCCACGACCGGGAGCAGGGCCAGCGGCAAGCTTTTGAGCATTTCCGGGCGGGTCAGGTCCCTAGCGAGCTGTTCGCGCCCGCCGATGGGGAACTGCACCTGGGTGTTCGGCGAGAGCAGCGCATAGGCCGCGTCTCCCTTCCCGGCCAGATGGGCGGCGACGTACTGCCGCACGACGGCCACGGCGGGCGTGTCGGCGGCGGGGGACGGGGCGGCGGGCGCGGCCTGGGCCGGGCGCGGGGAGAGGGCGGGCGTTAGGGCCAGCGCCAGAGCGGCGAGTGAGCAAGTGAATAGTCGGCGTCGCGTGTTCATGATTTGCCTCCAAAGAGCGTCGTATGGGTTATAACGGGGCGGCAGGGCAAATGGGTTCGGTACGGGCCAAAAACAGTTTTGTTTTAGGAACCAATCTTAACCGTTCGCTGTTCTTGATAGTAGCAGACAACAAATAGCAGGAGGCCAAAATGAGAATCCAATCGTCGATGCTGGTGCATCTGGGGTTCGGGAAGTACGTGCGGTCGGACCAGGTGACGGCGGTGCTGCCCATCGAGCAGGACCGGGGGCCGGGGCGGCGCACCTTCGTCCACGTGCAGGGGCAGACCGACCCCGTCGTCGCCTCGCGCTCCGAGGACGCCCTGGTGCGCGACCTGGTGCAGGAGCCGAAGGAGATCACGCAGTCGCGGCAGCAGCAGGAGATCCTGCGCGACCTGCTGCAAGACCTGGGCAGCATCAACGCCACGGTCAAGCGCATCGCCCGCGACGAGGGCGGGCTGGACCTGGACAAGCTGGAGCGGCGCATCCGCGAGGTGGTGGAAGAGTAGGTGGGACACAAAGAAGGCCCGGCCCGGGTGCGCCGGGCCTTGTTCCGTCCGGGGCTGTCTCAGGGCGTGGGGGCCGCCTTGCGCCGCCGGGCGCGCAGGAGCAGGCCGCCCAGGCCCAGGGCCGTGAGCGCCAGGCCTGCCGCCTGAGACGGCTCCGGCGCGGCGGAGGCGGGGGTCGAGGCCGTCACGCCGAGCAGCAGCGGGGTCCCGCCCCCGTTGTTCATGAACGTGATGGACTGGAGCGACTGGCCGGCGAACGCCGAGCTGAGCACGAAGGTCTGCTCGTCGAGGCCGTAAGTGCTGAAGTCGCCGTTGCTGGAATTGCCGGAGCCGCCCGCCCCCACGTCGTTCACCTGGAAGGCCGTCTGGTCGAAGAAGTTCGGCACGGCGCTGCCGTTGACCGAGGCGCTGTTGTTGATCGGGCCGCCTTGGCCGTTGAAGTCGTGAAGCTGCACACCGGCGAACGTCTCCGACGCGCCGCTCGACCCGGTGAACGTGACGGTCTCGGTGGCGTTGTTGTAACTGTTCGTCAGGGCGGAGACGCTCGTGACCCCCGAGAGGTTGGTGGCGACGGTGAGCGGGGTGTCGCCGATCTCCGTGAAGTCGTGCCCGGCGGCGTCGGAGGCGAGCAAGAAGCTCACGCCGTTGGTGGTCTGGTTGGCCCCGGCGACGGCGTTGGACGAGGTGTAAGTAGCCGGGTTGAACAGGAACGTCGCGTTGGGGACGCCCACGCCGGAGCCGGGGACGCCTGCCCCGGTGTTCGGGAACTGCTGGTTCAGGTTCGTGAAGATGTTGTCGGTCTTGGTGAAGGTGGTGATGTAGTTGTTCCCGGCGCGGGCCGGGGACGCGGCGGCGAGGCCGTCGAGGACGAGGAGGGCCAGCGCGGGGCCGGCGGCGCGACGTGCTTGCATGGGTCGAGTCCTTTCAAGACGCGAGTCGGGACTGCTCGGGAAGAAATTGCCATCACAGCGGCGGCCATCACAGCGGCGGCCATCATCGGGGCGGAGAAGGGGGCGTTCTCGCAGGCCCGGCGCGGGTGCGCCGGGCCTTCTCGCACGGGCGGCTCGCGTCGTCAGCGCGCGGGGGCGGCCTTGCGCCGCCGGGCGCGCAGGAGCAGGCCGCCCAGGCCCAGGGCCGTGAGCGCCAGGCCCGCCACCTGAGACGGCTCCGGCGCGGCGGAGGGCGAGGACACGGTGAGCGTGACCGGGGCGGTGGCGGTCGCGCCGCCGGTGTTCGCCAGGTCGAAGGCGACGGTCAGCAGCCCGCGCGCGTCCGTGCTGAGGACGAAGTTGCGGGAGGTGGGCCGGGCGGCACGGAGGGGTGCGACGGCGGCATGGCCGGGCGCGGCACCGAACGGGAGGAGGCCCGCCAGGAGGAGGCAGAACCAGAGCAGAGAAAGAAGGCGTGTCGGTCGGTTCATCGGCATTTCCTTTCAGGAAAGAGGGCAGAACATCACCCGGCGAGCAAAAACAAGCGCGGCGTCGGCGCGGGCCTGGAACACCGCACGGTGGTTATGAGATTCTACTGTACACGGCGACCGTTAAAGTATCGTTAAATGAAACCGTCCGTGACGGGCCGGAAAGCAGGAAACAAAGCACTCAAAAGACAATCATCGCGCGGGGCAGGCAGGCGAACACAGCGTATGCCCGCGGAGGAGAGCCATGCACCTGACCTACCGCCCTGCCACGGCGGGCGATATCGAGGCGTGTCTTGCGATGCTGCCGCCCGCGTTCACGTGTCCGCCCGCCGTTTGGGCCGCGTTCCCCCAGACCTGGCGGCGCTGGCAGGCGGATGGAGTCATGCAGATGACCGTCCTGGAAGACGGACACCGCCCGCCCCCGACGCGCCGGATCGCCTTCGGCAGCGGCGTGTTCGTCTCGGATGCGTTTGTCGCCGAGGCCAAGTCGGGCGGGGAGCCGCCCCAAAGCGCGCGGGCCATCCGGGAGTGGCAGGCAGGGCGCGCGCCGTCGGCTTCTCCTGTGCTGGGACTGGAGGCCGTCCGGGCGGCGAACTCCGGGCCGGGGCTGAACCTGCTGATCCTGCACGTCGGCTGGCGCGAAGACCTCCCGGCGGAGGAAGCGCGGTGGGCCAAGGGCAAGCTGCTGGAGGCGCTGCTATCTACCTACGGCGGCTACCGGCTCCGCGAGATCAATGAAGCTCCTGACGGGGCAAGCCCCGAGGTATCAGAAGGCCAGACCGGATGAAGACGGCGGCACGAGCCGCCGCTACTCGAACAGGTCCAGTTGTTGCGTGTGCAACTGGCGGT
>JAABUV010005839.1_pt1 | contig 13774 bp, 14 predicted proteins | sample 5559971 | NCBI WGS metagenome assembly JAABUV01 (sample SAMN10711881, study PRJNA513362) | rock metagenome | isolation source: Antarctica rocks | place: Antarctica: Victoria Land, Knobhead nord | collected 2015-12-19
CATCCGCTAGGGCCGTCGGCGTCCAGCCTTCCATCTTGTTGTGGCGCCCCTGGGACCGCCGGCATCTTGCCGGCCTACCGCTGCTGGCAAGATGCCGGCGGTCCCAGGGGATACGCCTCGCTGCAAAATAACCCCTCGGAGAAAACATTAGTTGTAAGAGGACATCCCATGGAGATTCATCTAGGACAATACTGGCGCTTGCTCCGCCTCTACCTGCGGCCGCAATGGCCGCGCGCCGTCGCGCTCGCCGTCCTGCTGTGCGCCGTCATCGCGCTGGAACTCTTGAGCCCGTAGCTCCTGCGCGGCTTCATCGATCACGCGCGTGCCGACGCCGGCGCGCGCGTCCTGATCGGCACGGCCGCGCTGTTTATGTTCGTCGCGCTCGGCGGCGGCGGCGTGACCGTCGTCGAGACCTACGTCGCCGAGAGCCTTGGCTGGACGGCGACGAATCGCTTGCGCACCGACCTCGCGCTACACCTGCTGCGCCTCGACCTCTCGTTTCACCACGCCCACACGCCGGGTGAGCTCATCGAGCGCCTCGACGGCGACGTCACCGCGCTGGCCAACTTCTTCTCGCGTTTCGTCGTCTACGTCGTCGGCAACGTGGCGCTGTTGGCCGGCGTCGTCCTGCTGCTCGGACGCGAGGACGCGCGTATCGGCCTGGAAACAGCCGTGTTCGCCGTCGCCATCCTCGTCGCCATGGCCCGCCTGTACGGCGTGGCGCGCCCGGTCTGGGCCGCGCTGGACGAGGCCAACGCCCGTTTCTACGGTTTTCTCGGTGAGCGGATCGGCGCGACTGAAGACATTCGCTCCTGCGGCGCGACCGCGTACACGCTGCTGCGCCTGTACGAACAATTGCGCGCCCTGCGCCCTCTCCAGATCAAGGCGACGTTCTTGGGACAGCTGGTCTGGGTTGCCGCCCTCAACCTCTCGGCCCTGGCGACGGCCGGCGCGCTGGCGTTGGGTACGCTTCTGGTCGACCGCCACGCCGCGACTGCCGGCACGGTCTACCTCGTCTTCCTGTACACCGACCTGCTCGTTCGACCCATCGCCCAGTTGCAGGCGCAGATTCAGGACCTCCAGCAGGCCGGCGCCGCCGTCGGGCGCATCGACGACCTGTTCGCCACGCGGTCCCGTCTGCCCGATCCCGAAGGGCCAGGGGCGCCGATCCCATCGGGACCGCTCGCCGTCGCGCTCGACGCGGTCTCGTTCCGCTACGACGCGGACGGCGTGGGCGAGCCGGCGCTATGCGACGTCACCCTACGCCTGGAACAGGGCGCGGTCCTGGGCCTGCTCGGCCGCAGCGGCAGCGGCAAGACGACGCTCGTCCGTCTGTTGTCGCGCCTGGGCGACCCCTCCGCGGGGACGGTCCGGCTCGGTGGGACCGATCTGCGCGCCGCGCGGCTCGCCGAGGTGCGCCGGCGCGTCGGATTCGTCACCCAGGATGTGCAACTCTTTGCCGCCAGCGTACGCGACAACCTCACCTTTTTCGATCCGCACATCCCTGATACGGCGCTCTTGGGGGCCATCGCCGAACTCGGTCTCGATGAGTGGTACCAACGCCTGCCCGACGGGCTGGACACCCTTTTGGGGCCGGGCGGCATGGGCATGTCGGCTGGCGAGGCGCAGTTGCTCGCCTTCGTGCGCGTGACGCTGCGCGACCCAGGCCTGGTTATCCTCGACGAAGCGTCCGCCCACCTTGACCCGGCCACCGAGCGCCTCGTCGACCACGCCGTCGGGCGTCTGCTGCGCGGAGGCGCCGCCGTCATCATCGCCCACCGCCTGACCACGGTCGAGCGCGCCGGCCGGATCGTGACGCTCGACGCCGGCCGCATAGTGGAGGACGGCCCCCGCGCCGCCCTCGCCCGTGATCCCGCTTCGTACTACTCCCGCGTGCTCCACGCGGGGCTCCAGGAGGCGCTCCAATGACCCGCCCGAGAATGACAATAAGGTTCTCGACCCGCGCGCGGCCTGTCGCCTTGCGCGGTACCGGCTGGGACTCTACCTGCTCACCGCCGCGATGGCCACGGCGGTGGCGCTGCTCGACCTCGCGCCCGGCCCGATCGTGGCCGCGTTCTTCGACGCCCTGAGCGGCCATGGCCGCGCCGGCCTCACGCCCTGGGCACTCATCGCCCTGCTCCTCGCACGCGCGGTCGCGCGCTCTATAGTCAAGTTGGGCGAGCAGATGGGCGTCAGCCTCAATCGCTTCACGCTTGGCGCGCTGTTGCGGCGCAACATGCTCGATGGCGTCTTACGGCAGCCAGGGGCGCGGGCGCTACCCGAGTCGCCGGGCGAGGCGTTGAGCCGCTTCCGTGACGACGCGGCCACGGTGGCGGACTTCGCCGCGTTCACCGCCTATGCGCCCTCCGCGGTCTTGTTCGTCGTGGCCGCCTTCGCGGTGATGCTGCGCATCGACGCCGCGATCACCTTCCTCGTGTTCCTTCCGCTCGTTCTCGTCGTCGCGCTGATCGGGCGGGCCTCCGCGCGCATCGAGGCCTACCGCCGGCGCGGCCGTGTCGCCGATGCGCGTGTCGCCGGCCTGGTCGGGGAGGCCTTCGCGGCGATCCAGGCCGTCCAGATTGCCGGCGCCGAGGCGCACGTCGTGGCGTGTCTCGACCGCCTGAACGAGGAGCGCCGCCGGCTGGCGCTGCGCGACACCGTCTTCGGCGGTCTGCTCGGCGCCCTCTCGGGCAACATCTGGAGCATGGGGACGGGCCTGATCCTGCTGTTGGCGGCCGGGGCCACGCGCCGCGGCTCTTTCACCGTCGGCGACTTCGCCCTCTTCGCCTACTACCTGGAGTGGGTCGGCGAGTTCACTGCATTCTTCGGCGCCCTCCTGTCCAACGACCGCAGGGCCGGGGTCGCGCTCACCCGCATGGAGGCGTTGCGCGGGGATGGCGCGGCGACCGCGCTCGTGGCCCATCGTCCGCTCCACTTACGCGGTCTCCTACCGGCCCTACGTCCTGCTACGAGGGACGATACCGAATCGCTGCGCTTGCTCCAGGTCGACGGCCTCTCCTTCCGCTATCCCGCGTCGGGGCGCGGCGTCACAGGGATCGACCTGCGCCTCCAGTGTGGCCAGTTCGTCGTGGTCACCGGGCGCGTCGGCGCGGGGAAGACGACGTTCCTGCGCGCGCTGCTGGGTCTGCTGCCGCGCGACGCGGGTTCCATCTTCTGGAACGACGCGTCGGTCGGCGACCCGGCCGCCCACTTCGTGCCGCCGCGGTGCGCCTACACGCCGCAGGCGCCGCACCTCGTCAGCGACACCGTGCGCGACAACATCCTGCTCGGCCTGCCGGAGGGCCACGGCGACAGCGGCCTCTCTCGCGCGATCCACGCCGCTGTGCTTGAACCGGACCTCGCGGCGATGCCGCGGGGGCTGGAGACACCCGTCGGGCCGCGCGGCGTCCGCCTCTCTGGCGGACAGGCGCAGCGGGTCGCCGCGGCGCGCATGATCGTGCGTGAGGCCGAGCTGATGGTGTGCGATGACCTGTCGAGCGCGCTCGACGTGGAGACGGAACGCCTGCTGTGGGAACGCCTGGCAGAGGACAGTGACAGTGGGGCCTCTTACCTCGTCGTGTCCCACCGCCACGAGGCGCTGCGCCGCGCCGACCACATCATCGTGCTCAAAGACGGTACGGTCGCGGCCGAGGGGGCGCTCGATGACCTGCTGGAGAGGTGCGAAGAGATGCGCCAGTTGTGGGCGGGGGAAGGAGGAGTAGCGGACGATCACTAGCTCTCGCCGGCAAGTGGACACAGTGCTCACAGCGCGCTCCAAGGGTGGGTCGACCAGTCGACTCATCCCTGAGCGCGCTGTGAATAACAGGCTATACTTTCATCATGAGTAATCTACCGATCACGCCCAATCTCCCTCAGAGGCGCCGGGCGGTGACGCCGCTCACGGTGCGCGTGCTTAAATTAGGGCCCGTCAATGAACAACGTATCCGCTTTTCGCGCCCGTTCGTGCGTAAATGGGGCGCCAGATTGACTACGTTATTCTCTGGCAGCCCCTTACGTAGAATTGGAGGCGCGGAACAGTTGTGACGTTCGCGATGGTCGTAGCTCGCAAGCCCAAGTCGTTGCAAGCGACGAATAATAAAGAAGGCTATATGGCCTATTTGGGGCAGGAAGCAGCAATTTACCATCGCGGTCAGCCGAAGCTAATCAGTGATCTCTACGCGCGCATCGTGTGGATTCATCCAGTTAAAGCGGGGCCAGACGCCGACAACATCGCGAAGCCGATTCTGGACGCCTTGAAGGGCATCGTGTTCGAGGACGATAATCAGATCGTGCAGTGCCATATCGAGAAGATATTTAGCGGGCCTGGGACAACGCCAACTATCTCCGACCGGAACCAGCCCGCGACGGAGGTGTACGCGAAGCTCTTATCGTTGGTATACCAAGAGAAACCGCATAAACCGGATGTGCTCTACGTCGAGGTTGGGCCAGTCGAGACTCAGCAGCTAACTTTTGGCCCGGTCAACGGAGGTGATCTATGACAACCGCAGCCCGTAATGCTACCGCACGATATCTGGAAGAGGCCAAGATTGAGGACCTCACGCGGCAATTGAGGCGGCAGGGGTATGACGTGGAGATCCCGCCACGGGGCGCCAACACCGTTTTCGACTTGGTCGCCACCAAGAGTGACCGCAAGATCGTTTTCGAGGTCAAAGCGAGTCCGGCTGACCCCGCCAACATCGAGGATATTGCCCGCCGCCGCGCGGCAGCGTTCGCTCAAGGGTTCGACGAGTTTCGCCTCGTGGTCGTCAACCCACCCCACGAAACCAGGGTGAATATACCTGGTCTGGAGGACCAACTATGCGCGTTCCTTGGTGAGCGCGGCGCCGGCGAACTAGACGACCTGCCTAGTTTGACGCGCGTCGAGGCTGTGAATCAGGTGGACATCGACACCGTCGAGATCACAACCGCTGGCATCCACCTTGTCGGCAGTGGCATAGTGGCAATTGAGATAGAACACGACGGCGGCGAGGATCGCGATGGCCCGACCTGGCGGACGGATTTCCCTTTCACCTTTGATGTTGTGTTAGGCCCCGACCTGCGCATAGACGAAGCGCATAGCAGCAGCGTTCATGTGGATACGTCGAGCTTCTATGAGTGACCGTTCCGGGGCTTAATGCGCGGGTTTCCATCAGCGGCATCATCGCTGCAGTAGGGCAGGATCACCCCGATGCCGATCCAGCATCCGTCGCAACTCCTCCCGCGACAGCCCGCGCCACTCTTCTGGTGCGACCAGTTCCACCTCCGGCCCAGCTAGCGCAGCGCCGGCACGCGCCATGGTGATGTCTGGTGGCCCTACGCGCGGTATGTGCGCATCCGACGTATCCGTGCAGGGGCGCGCCAGCACTCGGTGTCACCGACTCGACGCAAAAAGGCCCTGTACAACACCGGCATCGATGTTGTACGGGGCCTTTTTGCGTTGTAGAGCGCACCAGGAAAGGGTATGTGAGCCGAAATGCCCTCTTGTACAAGCTGTAAATGAATTGCAAATAGTACAATAACCATGCTGTGAAGTCATCGGCGGGCAGTGGGCGGCTCGTGTGGTAGCCTTGGGCGGCGTCGCAGTCTCACGGCGATGGCAGATCCCACATCTCTTGCGTCTCCATACCCTCCGCTATGAACGACAGGCCCAACAGTGGCCCGGCCCGATGGTGGATGTGACGATCGTCGCGTCGTCGGCGTCGGTCGCTATGCGTGCGATAATACATGAGAAACACGTCGTCACGGCGCTGGATGTACACGACTCGCGCCGTTTATTTTTCTACATAGTAGGATTGCGCATGATAATGAACAATGATAGTACTGATAGTAACGAGAGTAGCCGCCCTGTACGCATTGCGATCATCGGCTCCGGCCCCTCGGGGCTCTACGCTGCCGAGGCCCTGACCAAGCAGCACGACGCGCCGGTGAGCGTCGATGTGTTCGACCGTCTGCCCACGCCGTACGGCCTGGTGCGCTACGGCGTGGCCCCCGACCACCAGAAGATCAAGTCAGTGACCGCCGCCCTGCAGCGCATCCTCGAACATCCCACCGTGCGCTTCCTCGGGCATGTCGAGTATGGGCGCGACCTCACGCGCGACGACCTGGCGCGCTACTACGACGCGGTCATCTACGCGGTGGGGGCCGCCTCCGACCGTGCCCTGGGCATCCCCGGCGAGGACCTGCCGGGCAGTCTCTCGGCCACCGAGTTCGTGGCCTGGTACAACGGCCACCCCGATAGCGAGGCGAGCGCGCTGACGCTGACGGCCAGCGGCGTCGCCGTGGTCGGCGCCGGCAACGTCGCGATCGATGTGGCGCGTGTCCTGGCCAAGACCGTCGATGAACTCGCGGCGACGGACATCGCCGACTATGCCCTGGACACGCTCGCGCACAGCCCGGTCACCGATATCTACATGCTCGCGCGGCGCGGCCCGGCCCAGGCCAAGTTCACGACCAAAGAGCTCAAAGAACTGGGCGAGCTGGCCGCGGCCGACATCGTCGTGCGGCCGGAGGAGGTTGAACTCACCCCCGAGGAGGAGGCCGCCGTCACTGAGAACACGGTGCGCCGCAACATCGAGGTGTTGCGTGGGTTCGCGCGCAAGCCGCTGGAGGGCAAGGCGCGCCGCATCCACCTGCGTTTCCTCGTTTCACCGGTCGAGATCACCGGCGAAGGGCGCGTGGAGGGACTGCGTATCGAGCGGAACCGCCTCGACGAGCGCGGCCAGGCGGTCGGCACGGGGGTATACGAGACGCTCCCGGTACAGATGGTCCTGCGCTCCGTTGGCTACAAAGGGCGGCCCTTGGCCGGCGTCCCGTTCGACGCCCGCACGGGCGTCATCCCCAATGAGAGCGGCCGCGTGCTACGCGACGGCGTGGTCGCGCGCGGCGAGTACGTGACCGGCTGGATCAAGCGTGGGCCGAGCGGTATCATCGGCACGAACAAGGTGTGCGCCGTCGAAACCATCAAGCAATTGCTGCACGACGTTCCGGACCTGTCCCGTGCGCCACGGGGCGATCCCGCCGCCGTGACCGCGCTACTGGACGAGCGCGGCGTCGCCTACGTGACGCTGGAGCATTGGCTCCAGTTGGACCGGCACGAGCAGGAGCTCGGCAAAGCGCGGGGCCGCGTCCGTGTCAAGGTTGTGTCGCGTGAGACGATGCTGGAGCTCGCGCGCCAGGGCGCTTGACGCTTGTAGCCTTGATCGGCCTATCGTGGTTGCGGCGAGGGCGCGCCCAGGCGCGGGGGGGCGGCGAAATCGAAGCAGTCCCACATGTCGTCGGAGCGGTCGCCGGGCGCGAAGGCGGGCGCGGCGGAGAAGGGTTGCAGGCCGAATGTCCGCAGGCAAAATTTGACCAGGCTGGCGTGCGAGTGGAACGTCGTGTTGACGCCCTGTGTGGCGTAGGGGCTGATGACCAGGCACGGGACCCGCGGCCCATAACGAAACTGCGAGCCGGTGTAGCCGGTGGGGCCGCCGCCCGTCCAGGTCTGCACGTTCGGCGGCTCGACGTGATCGTACCAACCGCCCCAGTCGTCCCAGGTGATGAAGATAACCGTGTTGGCCCACAACACGCTACTGGCTACCTGGTTCACGCGCTCCACCGTCCACTGCATGCCCGGTCCCACGACGGGGCCGCCGCGCGGGGATGAGGTCGGGTGCTCGCTCAAGCCCGCCGGGGCGTACAGCCACGAGACGGCCGGCAGGGAGCCGCTTGCGACGTCGGCGTCGAAGTGCGCGGAGGACACAATCGAGGCGGAGCCAGCGAGGCCCGCGATGTCCCTGAAGTAGGACTCATGCGCGTCGGCGTAGTCGCGCCAGGTCAGGCCGGCCGCGGCGAGGGCGGCCGGCAGCGACGGTAGGTCGAACGGCGGCTGTGGCTGATACGTGCGGTGTGCGCTGGCGTTGTCGATGACCGGCGAGTCCGCCGCGATCAGCATGAGGTGGTTGGGCTCGGACTGGCTGGCCACGTCGGTAAAATAGTTGTCGCACAGAGTGTATTGCTGGGCGTACGCCCAGTAAGCGGGGATGTCGCCCTCGGTGTATTGCTGGCGGACGGCGCCGGTCGCGCGCTCCAACCACGCTACATGGTCGTGGCGCGGGTCGGACGGGGTTGGGTCGGGCGCGTGTTCGAGTGTGACGCCGTTGGCGCCGGGGAAGGTCCCGAAGTAGTTGTCGAAGGTGTGGTTCTCTTTGACAATGATGACGACGTGCTGGATTGGGCTTGGCGCCTTCATGCGCTCCTCCTCTCGGCTGCCGTGGTCTACGTCTCCATACCGTCATGGTAACAGGCGCATGTTAAGGGCAGGTTAAAGGGGCGTATTATTCCAAAGTCATAGCATGAGGCGAAAACAAAACAATAGACCGGCGGCCGGCAGCTTTAAGCTGCCAGCCGCCGGTCTATTGTTTTGTTTTATGTGTTTGCTCTGTCGCTTAGGAATTGACGACCTGAACGTTCGACGCGCGCATGCCCTTGCCGCGCGGGTCATCCTCGGCCGTGAATGTGACCTGATCGCCCTGCCGCAACTGCTCGAAGGTCGTGCCGACGAGCGACGAGCGATGGAAGAAGATGTCTTCCCGCCCGTTCTCAGGCTTGATGAAGCCGAAACCGCGATCGGTGATAGTTTTGATAGTGCCGTCTGCCATGTACATGCTCCTCATCGAGATGTGCCCAACAAAAGAACCCGGCATGTTTACCAAACATGCCGGGCCTCCCGTGCCCGGACGCGAATACGATATCCGCGAAACTAACGTTACACAATGCACATTCGATAGACGCAGTATACCACCTTGGCGCGACAGTCCCGCAAGCCCATCTTTATTTCCCCCGTTGTGGATAATATTTTGCCCCCAAGCTCGCAGGCGTGCTACGCTCCTCTCACAGGTGACCTACTCAACATGACGCTCAACCTCTCTCAAATTGCCCCACAGGTGGGCGCGATGGCCCGCGAAGCCAGCGCGCGCCACGACGTGTTCGCGCGACGCCGCGCGGCCGCCCTAACGCTCATGCACGCGTGGGACGGCCGCCTCGACGAGTTGCGCAGCCTCGTCCAGGACGAGCAGCCTTGGCTGGTGGCCGAGCCGCTGGAGCCGTTGCTCGCCGCGCGTCCGGCCCCGCGCATCCCGCCTGACGTCACCGTCGCGGCGACCGACGGTAGCGGCATCGACCTTGACCGGCACGGTCTGGCGCAGTGCTACCTCATCAATGTCGGCGCCGCCGTGATCACCTATGGGTCCAACCCTGCCGCCGCGCTCTCGTCGCGCGCCGCGCTCTACTACCGCGACGATGACCTGTATATCGACGACGACGGCGCGCGCGTGCCGGTGCAGGGCGCGTTGGCCGACCTCAAGCGCACGCTGGCCGAGCAGGCGCGCCTGCTGGAGATCGTGCGGGAGCTGCGGCCCTCACCCCCCGGCCCCCTCTCCCTCACGGGGAGAGGGGGAGAGGGCTACGGCGATGCCGATGCATTGAGGGAGGGCTCCCCTCTCCCGCGTCAGGGAGAGCCGGTTGGGCTGTCGGCTCCGCAGAGCCGAGAGACCAATCCGCATGGGGTGGGGGTGAGGGCCGCAGGGGGTGAGGGCTTCCCCCTCGTCGCGGTACTCGACGGGACGCTCTTGCTGTGGCAGCTTGCCGGGCGCGCCGGCGAGGAGCGTTTCGTGGCCGCGGCCATCGCGGAGTACGCCGCGGGGCTGCTGGAGTTCCGGCGGCTGGGTGTGCCGGTGTGCAGCTACGTCAGCCGTCCCAACGGCCGTGAGTTGACCAATCTGCTGCGCCTGGCCGCCTGTCCCTCCAGCGGCGAGGGCGCGACGACGCGGTGCGCGCACTGTGTGGACGGCCAGTGCGCGCGTGATGTCCTGGAGCCATTGCCCGATCGCGCGTTGATGGGTCACTTGCGTCACGGCGAGCGCTCCGGCCGCTTCGCCAGCCGCTCGCCCGTGCTACGCTACTATGGCGCGGGGTGCCATATCGAGTTCGTCTACGTGAACGTCGGCGACGAGATCGCGCGCCTTGAAATACCGGCCTGGGTGGGCGCCGACCCCGCGATGCTCGACCTCGTCCATGCCGCGGTCTACGACGGCTGTCAGCGGGGCTGGGGCTATCCGCCGGCCCTGGCCGAGGCGCACGAGCAGGCGGTGATTCGCGGCGGCGAGCGCGACGCCTTCCTGCGTCTGGTCATGGAAGCGTTGAACGAGAGCGATCAGCCGGCCGAGTTGAGCGCGAAGCGGATGAGCAAGAATCGGAGGGCGGTATGACCATGACGCGGCCGGTGGCCGGCGAGATCATCGCCGTCACGACGACGACGTTCACGGCGCAAAGCGGCGCGCTCAACGAAGCGCCCGCGTTTGGATCGCTGCTGCGCGTGGCTAACCCGCGTCGAAAAGCGGGAGACCGGGGGGACGCCGGCGCTCCTGGTGGGAGGATCGCGGCGTACTACGCGCTGTGCTACGGGTCGCAGACGGGCTCGATCGAGCCTGGCCGCCATGCCGTGGCGTGGGGACGCTTCGAGGACGATGAGGAGGACATCTACCAGCGCCAGCCGCAGTTGGCCCAGGTGCTGCGCACGACTTTCGACGCGCTGCTCGTCGGGTACGAGACGGAAACGCCCGCGCTCCCAGTATCGTCCGCCGATCTAGGCGACGTGGCTATCGCAGTGTTGAACGGTGCCGTGCTGGCGGCGGTCAGTGAGACCGTGGCGTCCGCGCCGGTCCAGCGCGTGCCGGCCGTCCCGCCGCGTCTGCACGCCCTGGTGTGCCAGGCCACACCCGCTGAGACGGCGCGCTTCAATCAAAACCTGACCTACCTGCGTTTCGTGCTGCGCGCCAATCTACCCCTGGCCGACGACTTTATCGCTGCCGCGATCAGGCACGCCTACGAGGCCAGCGGCGACGACGAAACCTTCCTGCTGGACGCCGCGCGTACCGTGGCGCGCCTGCTCGGCGCCGAACACGAGCGGGTCATGAATATTCTGGAGTTACTCGATGACCAAGGCTAACACACCGGCGCCGCCGTTGGGCGTGATCACGCGCGGCTCGCTCAGCGAGGGCTTGCAATTCAAGCTGGAGGCCGGCTGCAGCGTCGAGGACATGCGCGTGGGGCGCTTCGTGGTCATCGAGGGGCGTGAGAATCGTTTCTTCTGCCTGGTGACCGACATGGAGCTCGGCGCGATGAACCCGCGCGCGCTGCTCGACCCACCGCTTGGGAACAGCTTGGCCGGTCGCGCGCTCGAAGGCGTCACCACGTTCGGGCAGGTCGCGGTCACGCCGATGCTGATGCTGCCGCGCGCGCCCTCATCCCACGACCTTCTTTCCCTACCCGTGGGCGGGGGTGAGGGCACCCCCGTCGAGCTGCAGCCGGTGCGCACGATCCCGGTGCACTTCTCGCCCGTCTACGACGCCGTCGAGGTGGACTTCGCGGCCGTGTTCGGGCGCGAGGGCGGCGACGGCAAGCGCTTTAACGTGGGCATGCCGCTGAACACCGACATCCCCGTCTGCATCAACCTGGAGCGGCTGGTCGAGCGCAGCAACGGCATTTTCGGTAAGTCGGGCACCGGCAAGTCCTTCCTGACGCGCCTGTTGCTCTCCGGCGTGATCCACTCCGACGTAGCTTCGACGCTCGTGTTCGATATGCACTCCGAATACGGCTGGGAAACCGCCAGCGAGGAGGGCGGCCGGGCGGGGACGGTGCTGCCGGGGCTGCGCCGTCTCTTCGGCACAAAGGTCCACGTCTACGCGCTGGACCGCGAGTCCGCGCGCGCGCGCGGCGTGCAGGTCGACGGCTACCTGGACATCGGCCTCAACGGCATCGAGATCGACGACATCGCCCTCTTGCAAGACGAGTTGGGCCTCTCGGGGGCCATGATCGACACCTGCTACATCCTGCAGCGGCAGTTTGGCGACACCTGGCTGCGCACGCTGCTAGAGACCGAGCCGGAGTCGCTCAAGAACATGGCGGCGATGGGCGCGGCCAACGAGTCGTCGGTGGCCGCGCTCTACCGCAAGCTCTCGCGGCTGCGCAAGTACGACTTCGTGAAGGACCACCTGCCGGTGGGGCAGGGCGGCGTCGACGAGATGATGGGCTGGTTGGCGCGCGGCGAGCACGTCGTGCTGGAGTTCGGGCGCTACCGCGACCCTATCGTCTACATGCTCGTGGCCAACCTGATCACGCGGCGCATCTACAATACCTGGGTAGAGAAGACCGAGCGCTACCTGCTGACCAAGAACAGGGCCGACCAGCCGCGCCGGTTGGTGCTGTGCATCGAGGAGGCGCACAAGTTCCTCAACCCGCGCGCGGCGCGCAACACCTCGTTCGGGACGATCGCGCGTGAGATGCGCAAGTACAACGTCACGCTGCTGGTGGTCGACCAGCGTCCGTCGGGCATCGACCCCGAGGTAGCCTCGCAACTGGGCACGCGGCTGACTGCATTGCTGACCGAGGAGAACGACATCCGCGCGGTGTTCAGCGGCGTGGCCGGGGCCGACCAACTGCGCACGGTGCTGGCGAGCCTGGACACCAAGAAGCAGGCGCTGCTGCTGGGCCACGCCGTGCCCATGCCGGTGGTGGTGCGCGTGCGCGAGTACGACGAGGCGTTCTTCCGGGCGGTGCGCCCCGTCGATGCGGCGCCGCGCCCCGCGGGCATGGCCGCGCTACAGGAGGCTTTTGGGTAGCCTGTGTTCTTACGATAGGCCGAGTTGCAGTTTGATCGCGCGCTCGACGGCGAGCAGGTCGGGGAGACTGATGCGGCCCAGTGAGTCGGCCAGGCGATCTTTGGACACGGTCATGATCTGGTCCGCCACGGCTTTGCTTTGACGGCCTCCGACGGTAACGATGGCCTCCGATGGGTAAACGCGCGAGGTGTTAGATGTTAGAGGGACCACCTGAACCCTCGCCAGCGCGCGGTTCGAGTCGTCGTTGCTGACGATGACGGCGGGACGCACTTTCTTGATTTCCGTTCCACGAGTGGGCTCGAAGTCGACCCAGTAGACGTCCCCGCGCCTCATTCCAATGTCTCTCCGGATAGGCCTTCGACCCATGCCGTAGCCTCCTCCTCCCGCTCTCGGTCAGCGGCCATTGCCCGATATTGATCTTCCAGGCTCGACGAAGATACAACGTGCGGGCGCACCAAGTCCTCGATGAAGGAGCTGATACGTCCGCGATTGACCGTGCGATACAGGCCCTCGTAGACATCGTCGCTTAAAGTGATGGTAAGCTTGCGGTGCATAGTACACCCCTTTCACAAAAGACACGTATATATGTATTATATCTCTTTCTCATGCCTCTCGTTATAGTCGTTTCGCGAGTCGTGGCCTCCGCGGCTACGACGCCGGTTTCATAGCACTAGCTCGAATCCCATTCGCCATGACCCGTTTGGGCTACTGTGCCCTTTCGATCCGCATGGTACACTGATATAGTTAGTGTCTAAAATACTCTTATTGACGCGAATAGAATAGATAACAGCAGGGAGAGCACGGAAACATGCATACGACAACGAGCACAGCAGGGCGCGCGGCGCACTGGCAGGGGGTTTGTACGGCCGAGGGGCACCATATGAAGCGTTTCGTGGTCAAGGCCACGCTGCGCGAGATGCGCCGCCACGTCGAGACGATGGGGCGGCCGCGCGTGTGGTGCGAGCACTGCAACGATGACACGTCGGTGCGCTGGGAGCGCGCGGCGGAGCAGGTCGGCTAAGACACCGCTAACCGGGGAATAATCCAGGCTAACGTACGATACGGCCCACCCCATTGATCGAGGCGTGGACGCCTGCTCCTTGGAGCAGGCGTCC
>JAABUV010005840.1_pt1 | contig 13773 bp, 9 predicted proteins | sample 5559971 | NCBI WGS metagenome assembly JAABUV01 (sample SAMN10711881, study PRJNA513362) | rock metagenome | isolation source: Antarctica rocks | place: Antarctica: Victoria Land, Knobhead nord | collected 2015-12-19
TGAAGAGAAGAGTAAACAAAGTTGAAGTGAATGAAGAGTGTATGCATGAAAAGAAAAAAAGAAAGAAAAAGATGAAGAATGAATACAGACTTTTTATCAACAAGATGAACATTCACGAATGAATGCTTGAAAATCTTTAAGTGATGAAGATTTTATTCACGCATGCAATTTTCTATTCATTGATAATAAATTTAATTCTATCATTTAAATAATAGAATAAACTGAAATTGAAATGTATAAATTAAGTATTTCATGAATAATATCACGTTCTTCAACTCACTTCAAGAAATATCATTAAGTTCTATGAAATATCAAGTTTTAAATTTAAGTCTCTGAAAATTAATAATTTTCTTTCTGTTTTCTTTAGACTGATCATTAAGTCAAGTTTTCATATCTACATTCTGACTCAATTCAAGTACTTAAGTTGAACATCTTGACTTGACTTGAATACTTAAGTTGAACATCTCAACTCAACTCAATATCAATCTTGAGTTAAGTCAGAACTTGCTGACTTGATATTAATCTTGAGTTGAGTCAGAACTTGCTGACTTGACTCAACTCATCAAGCAATTGAATATGATTTCAAGAGAGCTAAATATAGAAATTTTTCCGATTTTTCGCCTTTACATTATCTTTTTGATAGAAAGTCGTAAAGAGAAACATGAAGAGAAATATGAAGAGAAACATGAAGATTGTTTGATAAAGAGCTTTGATAGAGAACTATGATAAAAAACTATGATAGAGAACTATGATAGAAAGTTATGATAGAAAGTCATGACGAAAAACTATGAAGATTGTTTGATAGAGAGTCATGAAGAAAAGTTATGAAGAAAAGCTATGATAGAAAAACATGAAGACTATTTGATAGAGAGTCATGATAGAAAGTCATAATAAAGAGTTATAATAGAATATTTATTTATTTATCTTCATGTCTTGACGAGTCAAATCAAAAATTTCAAGTAGATACTTGATTTCAATTCTTTGACTCAACTTAAATACTTGAGTTGAACATCTCAATACAACTTAAATACTTGAATCAAGAATTCTGACTTGAATCAAGTTTTGATGAGTCGAGAACTTGACTCAATCTCGATGATTCAACTTGATGTGATAAATTTAGTTTTCTTTCTGATTCTTTCTTATTTCTTTTTATAATGATTAAGAAATGATCATGAATTAAATGAAAAATGAATATCATGAAATTACTTATGACATTCTTACAATCAATTAGTAGAAGACAGAGATTAAAGTTTGAATCAATGATAAAAGAGTTGAAAGTATTTTTCAAGTGTACATATAAATGTTGTTTTGACTTGTAGATAAAAATCACGAAGAAACACGTTTTACAATATCTTTCTATAAGTATGATCATTGCATATGTTCATTGTTTACTTTCTTTATTGCTTTGACAGCTTTTATATTGCATCTGTACTTTATCTTTCAGCAATGTAACTTAACAAAACATGATCTTTAATCATCATCTTTGATCAACAGTTAAATTAACTTTGATAGCAGCTTAATTAAATGAAGTATGAATGTTTCATAACTTATGTTGTCATTGACTCGTTAAATTCAAATAAATGCTTGTATGCTTAGTCATTAATGAAGTTTCTTTATGAGCATTGTAAATTATAAAAATGATTGATCTTGTGATGATTAAAAAAATACAACTCATCTTCAGATTTACAGCTAAATTAATAATGATAAAAGTTTAATTATTATGAGTACAAGAATTAATGTTTTAAGTATTAAGCTCAACTCATCAAATTAGTCAGAAGAAGACTGTAATTTCTTTTTAATGTATTTACTATTTACTATTTATTTCTGACAAAGTAAGAACATGCAAAGCTGTAAACTCTGAAAGTTATTAAAAGTTTTATGATTAATACATCTTTTATAACATGAATTAAGCAGATCAGATCTTGATGTTTTAATTTATAAAAATATTAAATTTAAGTTAAATTTAAGTAAGATGTTGATGATTTAATTTATGAAAGTATTAAATTTAAGTCAAATTTGAGCAAAATCTGAGCAAAATGTTGATAATTTAATTTATGAAAGTATTAAATTTAAGTCAAATCTAAGTTAAATTTAAGCAAGATGTTGATGATTTAATTTGTAAAAATATTAAATTTGAGTTAGATTTAACTTAAATTTAAGCAAAATATTAATAATTTAATTTATAAAAGTATTAAATTTAAGTCAAATTTGAGTAAAATTAGCAACATTTCAAGATTGTTTATATTGCTGACAGGATTGTTCAATTCAGTCTTATTGCAAGATGAGATGAGACAGATGATTCAACGAGTAAAAGTTGACAAAGCGTCAGACGCATTCGAAATTTTAAATAAAGCGCTTCAAGTGAGTTTAACAGAACTGACTTTGATACTAATCAGTCTGTTCAACGCATGTGTAACTCACAAATATTATTTGAAGCAGTTCAAAAAAGCTCAAACAATAGTACTATGTAAATCAAAGAAGAGCAACTACATTGACTTGAAGACGTATTAGTTCATTACTTTGCTAGACATCATGAATAAGACATTGAAATCAATCATAATCAAAAGATTAAGTGACATTACTGAAATTCATCACATGCTTTCGAACGCTCAAATGAGAGCGAGACACAAGTGATTCATGATTTCAGCGCTGAATCTACTAGTAGATCAAGTACACGCAGTATGAGACTGCAAAATCAAGTACGTGATCTTCATGCTTAGTTTAAACGTTGCTGAGACATTCAATCATGTCTTGCACACTAGACTTCTGCATACTTTGAGAATGAGAAGAACATTAAACTACATAGTCAAATGAACTCGCAACTTTCTGAAAAACAAAGAATCATCGCTGACATTCAATGAATAAATCAGCGCGATGTGATAAATAAACGCTGACATATTGCAGAGATTTCTCATATCATTGATTCTCTTTCTATTCTTTAACGCAAGCTTAATCGAAAAATGCAAAGCTTTAGAAATCAAAATCAAAGTGCTTGACTTCGTAAATGACATCAATATTCTGATTTATGACAAAATCACAGAATCAATCTGCAAATCACTGAGTCAAGCACATAACATCTGTGCGAAGTGAGCTTGAACTCATGATGCTACGTTCGCTTCAGAGAAATACAAACTCACACACTTCATTCATAAGTCAAAAAGATTCGACATGACAGTTAATTTACACATAGAAAACTCAATAATAAAGTTGAAATCAAACGTACAAGTTCTTGAAGTGCAACTGAACATGAAACTATGATGAGATTCGCATCTTCGTCAAATAGAAGCAGATCACGTCATCAAGATGCTAATGCTTAGTCGACTTGAAGTTTTCATCTGAGAGACTACATTCGCAAAAGCAAGATAAATATACTCAGCAATGATAAGATTGAGAATGACGTTCAAAGCATTGATATGACATCAATGTGATAAAGAAGAGAGATTGTCGAGTACAAAATGAAGACTAGAAACTCTTTAGAATCAAGCGTTGTGTCATGTGATCAACGTCTTTAGAAAAGTGAACATTGAAACGCTGAAAGTTGAAATATATACATTCTCGCTACATATTCATCTGAACAAGCTACAGAATCAAGTCACACTACGCAGTTGAATTGACGACAGAATATAGAAGACTCGATGAGCATGCAAGATTATACATGCTCATCTGATAAAAACTAATAAACTCATCTCTCGCTTTTCAATCTTCAAAAAATGACGTTTCTGAACATTTCAATTCGCGAAGAAGCAAAGATACAATTTAAACGCAAATGACTCAATCTCTTAACGTTGATTTAAATGAGTAAACGTGCAATTGCACAGTTTCACAAAAGTCAATGAAATCTTCAATGAGAAAACTACAAAAAACGCATCGCAAACATTAATGCATCTTTCGCTCAAAGATCTCATCTATTCAAGAAGTCAGTAAAGATGCATGATGATCTTCAGAAGATCAAAAGCATTCTTGCAATTCACATCAGAATCAAACACTTAAAGTTGAATGTTTATCTGCACTTGAGAAACATGTTGAGCGCGAATAGTTCTTGATGCAACTGCAAATAAAGTCATCAGACAGTTAAGCATATTCTGATGCACTGCTTGAATTGAATGCATTTTCGATCAAAAATGCTATGAAACATTGACTTTATAAACTATTGAATCATCATTTCAATCACGAAGAGTCTTAAGACAACAGTGAGAATGATGATGAAAATGAAGCTGCTGAAGCAGTTTAAAGTAACAAGAACACTCATTCTTTAACATGCAATTATCGCGAACAAATTTGATACATAGTCTTAATTTTATCATCTCAACTGCGTGTAGCAGTTGTATAAACAGCGAGCGATTTTCTATCTCAGAGAGTTTTGTTCACTCAACACACATAGCATAGATTTTTCTTATGAGTTGATTTAATCAACATCACAAAAGTGTATGACTTATTATTATTATTATTTAAGTAAAATTTAAGTAAAATATTAATAATTTAATTTATAAAAGTATTAAATCTGAGTCAAATTTAAGTCAAATTTAAGCAAAATGTTAATGATTTAATTTATTAAAGTATCAAATTTAAGTCAGATTTAAGTCAGATTTAAGCAAGATGTTGATGATTTAATTTATGAAAGTATTAAATTTAAGTCAAATTTGAGTTAAATTTAAGTAAGATGTTGATAATTTAATTTGTAAAAGTATTAAATCTGAGTAAGATGTTAATAATTTAATTTATGAAAGTAGATTGACAACGAGATTCATCTGTACGTGATGTCAACTACGAATCTTTTGATTCTATTCTGTGTTCGAATAGAAGTCAAAAGAGTCAAGAGATCTCAATTCGACGCAGTTCAAACGATGTTAGAACGTTGCGTGATCAGAAAAGTCGTCGTGCAGAGTTTTCACTCATGCGACAACATCTTTTCTAACAGTCACAATCAATCTACGAAGAAGATTAATGACATGTCGATGTCAGTAAGAGATGAGAAGATACTACTAGTGAAAAAGACAACTCAGATGAAGAGTCTGCGAGTTATGACTACAAGTGATCAAAGGATTTGCGACTCGTCGACTGCGTCGATATCGAAACGTCTTCATCACATCGACAGTGTCGTTGAGTAATTGATGAAAAGATATCAGATAGAATAGTCGTTTCAAGTATTGAGAGACGTGACTACAGTGCTCGAAGAAGTAGTGACTCGTCAATCACGCTGATATACTGAAGAAACTTGAGCTCATCTTCTTTACTTGACGTCAAGTCATTCATCTATTCACGTGGAAAATCGAGAGCTCAAGAGAACGATCAGAACGCATTCTCTTTCATTGATCAGAGTCAAACATCGAACGATTGCGATCGCACGTCTATACTAACAGTTCATTCAACGTCTACGTGACACAAGTCAAATCAAGAGAAGGAAAGAATTACTCAGTACAATCACACTCTATCTTCTCATCGTGTGCATCTCTCTTTCATCACATATTTCTCTGCTCAATGAATGACAATCATTGAGTAAGAGAACACAGCTCTACGTACGTTACAATCACAAGCATCACGAGTGCAAAGGAAACGTCTTTCGTCTTCGAATCGAAGATCGAACCGAAACATCGTTGTATAGAATATCGTCAATGAAGAGCAAAGCAAAGACGATGCGTCATAATCAAACAGCACAGACACTCTCATCAAGAGTTTACTCGAGCGTCACGCGCTGAATAGAAGCTATAGATTCATTACTTGATAACATAGTGTCAATCTCATTGTTTCGGCTGCGCGAAGCAGTCGTATAGACAACGAGTGATTATCTTCCTCAGAGAGTTTTGTTCACTCGATATAAGTAGCATAGAGTTTCTCATGAGTCGAGTCTAAATCGATGTCACAAGAATGTATGAATTACAATTACAATTTATGAAAGTATTAAATTTAAGTCAGATTTGAACAAAATTTAAGCAAAATGTTGATGATTTAATTTATAAAAATATTAAATTTAAGTCAGATTTAAGTCAAATTTAAGCAAGATATTAATAATTTAATTTGTGAAAGTATTAAATTTAAGTTAAATTTAACTCAGATTTAAGTCAAATTTAAGTAAAATGTTGATAATTTGATTTATAAAAGTATTAAATCTGAGTTAAATTTAAGTTAAATCTGAGCAAGATGTTAATGATTTAATTTGTGAAAGTATCAAATTTAAGTCAGATTTAAGTTAAATCTGAGTAAAATGTTAATGATTTAATTTATGAAAGTATTAAATTTAAACAAGATTTGACTTTTTAAAAACATGATTTAACTGATTAATTTTTGCGCTTTTTGCATATTTTACACTTCTTTTGATGTTTTTGCTTCTTTCACTCATTGATGATTTGCTTGTTACTTATTATGTGTTAGAATCATGTCTAAAGCGAGTCATAGAAATACAGATAAACGAAGAGTAAATCAGGTAAATGAGAATTCAAAGTTAAAGAGCAAGATTTACGAGATGCAAAAACTATATGTACAGAAGAAAGAAAAGCGCTAGACTTAATAAAGTCTAGACTTGCTTCAAGAACATGCGTCTTAGTAGAAGACTGAGCATGCTCATAACATTACTTTCTTCTCTTAGTCAAGTAATGATCTCATTGCTTCAATCAGTTCTTTCTTTCTTGTTCATTTCATTATTGTTTTATTCAAGTGTTTTAAACTCATTTCATCAAGCATTTCAAGCTCATTTCATCAGACGTTTCAAGTCTATTTCTTCTTAACATAAAGCGTTTCAAGCTCTTTTCTTGACATAAAGCATTTCAAGCTCTTTTCTTGACATAGAGCATTTCAAGCTCTCTTCTTGACATAAAGCGTTTTAAGCTCATTTCATTAAACGTTTCAAGTCTATTTCTTCTTGTTGAATGTCATTGAAGCAGACTCACTTCTGATTCAGATTTATCACATTCAATAGAGCTTGTTCTGTTCACGTCTACTACATGCATGTAATAGAGCTTGTTTCGTTCGTGTCTACTACATGCATGTAGTAGAGCTTGTCTTCTGATGACGAGCTCAATCAAAAGATTAACTATTAACTTGTCATTGTAGCAGACTTACTTCAAGTGACGAACTTAATGATGAGATCAATTGTTATCTGCTTCTGTAGCAGACTCACTATTCTTGTCATTCAAGCAGACTCTTTCTATTCAGCTTCAAATATTCAATGATGAATAAGTTTCAGCTCATATCTTTGTGTTTTCAAACATATAGTATATGTTCTATTTTCTCAAGACATATAGTATATGCTACTCTGTTTGCAGTACATATCATCTTTGCTGTTGTCATCAATGTCGTGAATAAAGATAAATCGTAGAAGATATGAATAAGAAAAGATTCGTGACTGAATTGAGTGAATTGTTATTGAAGCAGACTCACTATTGATTCATGTCTACTACACGTATGTAGCAAAGCTTGTTTCATTTATGTCTTTGTAGCAGACTCACTTTGAGTGTTGTTCAAGCAGACTGACTATTGAGTGACAAGCTTGATGACAAGATCAATTGTTATCTGTTCTTGTAGCAAATTCACTTTTAATGTCATTGTAACAAACTCATTATCGAGTGATGAGCTTGATGATGAGATCAATATCGAACGCGTCTTTGAAGCAGACTCACTTCTGATTCATGTCTACTACACGCATGTAGCAAAGCTTATTTCGTTCATGTCTATCACATTTGATAAAGCTTGTTCTGTTTACGTTTACTACACGCATGTAGTAGAGCTTGTTTCGTTCGTGTCTACTACATGCATGTAGTAGAACTTGTTTTCTGATGACGAGCTTAATCAAAAGATCAACTATCAACTTGTCATTGTAGCAAACTCACTTCAAGTGACGAGCTCAATGACGAGATCAATTGTTATCTGCTCTTGTAGCAAACTCACTATTCTTATCATTCAAGCAGACTCTTTCTATTCAACTTCAAATATTCAATGATGAACGAGTTTCAGCTCATATCTTCGTGTTTTCAGACATATAGTATATGTTTTATCTTCTTGAGACATATAATATATGCTATTCTGTTTGCAGTACATATCATCTTTGCTGTTGTTGTCAATGTCGTGAATAAAGATAAATCGTAAAAGATACAAATAAAAGATGATTCATGTCTACTACACGCATGTAGCAGAGCTTGTTTCATTCATGCCTTTGTAGCAGACTCACTTCGAGTGTCGTTCAAGCAAACTGACTATCGAGTGACGAGCTTGATGACAAGATCAATCATTATCTGCTTTTGTAGCAGACTCACTTTCGATGTCATTGTAGCAGACTCACTATCAAGTAATGAGCTTGATGACAAAATCAATATTGAACATGTCTTTGAAGCAAACTTACTTCTGATTCGTGCTTACTACACGCATGTAACAGAGCTTATTTCGTTCATGTTTATTGCATTCAATAGAGCTTGTTCTGTTCATGCTGTCGAAATTTCTGAGTTTAACTTCTGATTTTAGAAATTTCTGGTTTCTATTTTGATGACGAGCTCAGTAAAGAGCTAGTCAAGAGTAACGCGTTCATGTTCTTCTGTTTTGATTCTATCAAAATTGCTGATTTCAGTTCTGATGATGAGTTCAGTAAACAGATCAACTGTTGTCTTTCAATTCATATCTGTCACACGTTGCAGAGCTTGTTCTGTTTGATGACGAGCTCAGTCAAGAAATCAGTTGAGAGATTGATTCATGTCTGCAACGCGTTGCAAAGCTTCTGCTTTCAAAGTTAACTAAACTAGAAAGCGAATCACTGTCATGTGATATGTACGAAGCTTTAAATAATGTTAGAATCATGTCTAGAGCAAGTCATAGAAATACAGATAAACGAAGAGTAAATCAGGTAAATGAGAATTCAAAGCTAAAGAGCGAGATCTACAAGATGCAAAAACTATATATACAGAAGAAAGAAAAGCGTTAGACTCAATAAAGTCTAGACTTGCTTCAAGAACGTGTGTCTCAGTAGAAGACTGAGCACGCTCGTAACATCATGAAGTTCAAATCATAAACTGTGTTATATTAATTTCTGTTAGAGATTGACATAGAGCGAGTCATATGAATGTCATTTAACTAATAGATAAATACTAAGAAAGAAAAGTATTTACAGAAAAGAACTTGCTGTTTTATGAGTGTGCTCTAGCTCTGTGCTAGACTTAATAGAGTTGACGTCAGATGAAGACTAGGCGAAGACTAGACGAAGACTGAGCGAAGACTAAACAAAGAATAAACGAAGATTAAAATCGTAACATTATTTCTCTCTCTTGACTATTCATGTTTGCATGAATGTTATTTCATCAAGTCTTTCTATTAATCTTTCAAATCATCAAAAATGTTTATTGTAATCAACTCACTATGTAGAAAAAGAGAAATAAAGTGATGATTTTTTGTAGCAGACTCACTATGAGAAAGAAAGAATAATCATTAAAGCAGACTCACTAGTCAACTTGCTCATCGAAGAGATTGATTCTGATCATGTCATTGAAGCAGACTCACTTCTGATTCAGATTTACTACATAGTAGAGCTTGTTTCATTCATTGATCAACTCAATCAAGAGATCAATCGTTGTCTGCTCTTGTAGCAGACTCACTATTGAACGTGTCATTGAAGCAGACTCACTATCGAGTGATTGACTCAATGACAAGATCAATATCAAACGCGTCTTTAAAGCAGACTCACTGTTGATTCATCTCTACTACACGCATGTAGCAGAGCTTGTTTCGTTCATGTCTTTGTAGCAGACTCACTATTCTTGTCATTCAAGCAGACTCTTTTTATTCAGCTTCAAATATTCAATGATGAATGAATTTCAGCTCATATCTTCGTGATTTCAGATATATAGTATATGTTTCATTCTGTTCTTAGTATATATCATCTTGCTATTGTTCATCAATTTTGTGAATAGAGATAAGTCGTAGAAGATACGAATAAAAGATGATTCGTTGTTGAATCGAGTGAGTTGTCGTTGTAACAGACTCACTTCGAATGACTAGCTCAGTCAACAAGATCAATCATTATCTGCTCTTGTAGCAGACTCACTAGTTGACACAGAAACACAAGATAAATCGATTCGCTGATAGATAAAGCGATGTGAGTAGATAGATCATCGCATTGACAATGTTTTTGAAGCAGACTCACTAGTTGACTGACTCATTGAAGAGATTGATTCGAATCATGTCTTTGAAGCAGACTCGCTAATTTGATTGAACGACACAGATTGTTTTGACTCGTCTGATTCACGAGCTTAAGTTGATTCTCAAGCAATCAACGAAGATTCTTTATCATTGATTCTATGAGCGACTGTTCTTAGCTCATTTAAATATTCAAAGAATCTCTTGCAAATAAAAAGTGATACAAATTCAAAGAATTTCTTGCGAATTTCTGAGCAAACGAAGTAGATTGTTTCATATCATCTACACGTCAATAGTAGAATTGATGAGTATTTATCTAATGTTAAAGATCGACATAAAGCGAGTCATATAAATGTCATTTAACTAATAGATAAATACTAAGAAAGAAAAGTATCTACAGAAAAAAACTCGCTGTTTTATGAGTGTGTTCTAGCTCTGTGCTAGACTCGATAGAATTGACGTCAGATGAAGACTAGACGAAGGCTAGATGAAGACTAAATGAAGACTGAGCGAAGACTAGACGAAGAATAGACGAAGACTAGAATCATAACAATTTCAATTGATGAAATTATTGATGTAAAATTTAATGTACATCTGATTTGCAAATACAAGATGTGCATTGTGAATTATATGCAAAAGATTGTAAAAGCAACAAAAGTGTAAAAGTCTTAAGTTTTGAAATGTATTTGATGAAAAGTTCTTTACTTTATGCATGTCATGCATTGAATGTGTAACTTCTTTGTTTATTCAATGCTTTAGTTTAAATAATGCTTTTATATATCTTTGTGATCATTTCTTGAAATTGAATTGTTAATGATTAAGCATGATGATAATAATTTATACTTGTTCTACACATTTTTCACTGCTTTTCATTGACTCATTGTTTTAATAATCTTTCTTTGATTCAGATTTTTATACTTATACATTGTTTCTTCATCATAAAATTTCTTTACATCAGCTGAGAGTATCATTCTTCTTGATGATAATATTTACAAATTTCTTGATCTTTTTCTCTTTACTGTATTTCTTAATAATCAAGAAGAACATAAAGAATTGCAGTTTTGTTGATCGAGACTTGTTGTGAGCATGCATCTCTGTTACTTCTGATTAGTCTGATTAGTTTAACATAAACTAGTATAGACTGTGAGTAGAGCTGTTGTTGACACGCTAGCGATCTAGCGCGTCTTCATGAGTAAAACTCACATCATGTTGCATCTTCTTTCTACTTCAGCTTTGAACTTCTAGTTAAAATACACTCATATGATTCGCTTTATGCAGACTCATAACATTAGTTGAAAGCTCATCAATCTTGCTATTGACGTGTAGATGATATAAAAACAAGTTACATCATTTAAACTTAAATCAGAATCGAAATTCGAAAATTGAACTCAGAAAACTCATTAGAAATCAAGAAATTTCTAGAATAAAACAGAAGAACATGAACGTGTTGCTCTAGATTAACTCTTTACTGAGTTCATCATCAGAACAGAAGAACACGAACGCGTTGTTTTAGAACTGAAATCAGAAATTTCAGTTGAATCTCAATCAGCAATTTTCTACTCACACAATGACTAGAAGCACAGAATCAGAATCAGAATCAGTGAGCATTGCTCGCTATGATCTTCAAAATGCTAGAAGAGAATCACTTCTATCACAAAATCAAGCAACATCAAAAGACATGAATGCGAGATTAAACGTTAAAAAGAAGAACACAAATGAATGATCTTTTGATCTTGAAGTGATCAAGATCAACATCAAGAAGAAGCTGAATGCTTGAATATTGAATAATGAAGCAAATGATCTCATCATTTTTATCAAATATATGACTCATCAGCATGACATTGAAATCAAGACTCACAATGACATGATTCAGATGTTGAATGATGTCAACAAGATTAACATTGAATTGAAAGCTATCAACATTGAGTTGAAAGCTATGCAGATAACATTGAATGCTGTTCAAATGCATTTACAGAAAAAAATGAAGAAAAAGAACGTGATTATACATCATTTAAAAGCGATATCAAGTCAACTAAGCACTTCAATTTCAAAAGATCAATTCTCAAAGTTAATCAAGCTATCTGACTCATCTTTGTTTGAAGATTCAAGACAGAATGTGAATAATTGATTGTTTTGAATGCAAAACAAGCTGAAGATGAACAAGAATCATTTTTCTATTGAAGAAATGAAGATTGCATATGTGAAAAGTTGAGTCAGTGAAACAATGATCAAACACATAGCATCTTGAATGAAAGACATGATCACGAACTCATTTCTTGAAGCAAAAAAGATACTGTCAATCATAAATAAGATGTACGATGATCTCAATTAACATCACATGATTCAACGACAGTTCTTGAAACTGTATCAAAACAAGATCTTCTTTCATGAATTTTAAATGAAATTTCAGAGACTTAGTGTGAAACTAGAATACAATAATGAAATTCTACTAAATGATCTTCAGCATAAGATTAGCTCAGATCTTCAGCGAGTTATGATCAATGAATGAACTATGAATTTGAATGAATTCGTCAACATCTGCATGCAAGTTGACGTTCGATTGACAAAATTGAATGCTCAATCAGCTCTCAAGACATCAACGACTCAAGTCACTCGCTTTATTGCTAGCATCTTGATGATGATCACTACTGCGATCTCAGCTTCAATCTCTGCATGAAAGAAACTCAGAATATCAAATGTTGATTCTGCTAGAAAGAAGTTGTTTAAAAAAGAACTTTGCTTCAAATGCAAGAAGTTAAAACATAGAGCATGCAACTGTCTTAAATCAGCTCAGATGTATGAAATTGCAGCGAATTCAAAAAACGATTTACTTTCATCAAAGTAGTGACTGAAAGTGACATGCTTATATCTTGCTTCATTAATATGCTCAATGACTCATTTGATTTCAAGTCATTTATTATTGACATCATCTTGAATAGTTTAGAAAAGATATTTCAATTTCTCGCTCTGATAAACATCAAAGTCACTGACATGATGTTCATAAATGATTCATTGATTTCAGAACTATGTGAACGCTTTGATATTTAATCAATTTCACTGTTCAAATCGAAGTTGATTCATTCATATGATAAAATCTTTGATTGAAGATTTATTACACATGCTTTGTATATTTCAATCACTATACAAAAACATAAGAATGAAATGATGTCTCTATTAATAACTCGTTTAGATCAGCACAAGATAATCATTGACAATCTTTGATTAAAAAGAAATCAAATTTTGATAGATTCTGCAAATGATTGATTGATATCTTCATTAAATATTTGAATCTTGAAACTTATTGTTTTGAAAGCAAGCAGTCAATCAGCATTTCATAAACTTGAATCAAGCGAAATCTGTGAAATGAAACGAAAGAACTTGAAGTCTATGTCAACAATCATTTTAAAGTGAACTACAAATTCGAAATCAGTGAATTAATTTATTGAATCAATCTTCATATGAAAGCAAAGCACTCAAGTTGATTTCAATCAACATGAACTTATTCAGTCATTAAAGAAGAAAGAGTTCGTCATTATTGTCATGATCGAAGTCGCTGCTTATCAAACTTTAGTCAAGAAGAAGAATGTCAAGATCTTTACATTGATCATTAGTGAAATCAACAAGATGCTTAGCTCAATCAAAGATTCAGCGAAACTGAAT
>JAABUV010005841.1_pt1 | contig 13771 bp, 16 predicted proteins | sample 5559971 | NCBI WGS metagenome assembly JAABUV01 (sample SAMN10711881, study PRJNA513362) | rock metagenome | isolation source: Antarctica rocks | place: Antarctica: Victoria Land, Knobhead nord | collected 2015-12-19
CGATTCTGCCACTACATCGGGCCGCCTGCGCTGCCGGCAGGTCGTGCTGGCGTCGCGCGAGACCTGGAAGTACCTGGTCATGTGCCTGGCGCGCGCCCAGCTTCCCAGCTGCATGCCTGGCCTGGCGCCTGCCTGTGTGACGGCGCATGGCCGCCCAAGAAACTGCGTACTTGCGTTGCAGCGGCCCGCACCCTTGTTTCAATGTCTTGGGGTTTTGCGGCGTATTTCTGTGTATACTGTCTCCTGGCTCCGCGTCTGCGATGTAAGCCCGGCCTGCTGTGCTGGCAGGTCACCACCAATCTGAAGCAGATCTTCCGGCACGTGGACGCCACCATGCCCAAGTTCCTCATCCGGTGCGGCGCAGGCTTGTGCTCGTGCTGCCATGCTTTGCTGCTCTTGTCCAGCCAGCTTTGTGTGGCGTTTTAACAGTGCGGGATCCCAGTGCACAATAGAAGCCCGTCAGCTGCGGTGTAGGAGAGGTAGCCTGTCGCGTGACCGACTGCACTGCGCTTGGCTCATTCACTGTTGAGCAGATCTACACAAGTACAGGCCAGGCCTGGGCTGTCCATGCATGCAGCACCAGGCGCGCCCGCCCGCAGGATGTACGGCTGCAACGCGCCGGTGGGCCTCATCTACAGCGTCAACCCCTTCATTATCATCTTCCTGGTGCCGGTCGTGGGCGCGCTGTTCACGCGCGTGCAGCACTTTGACATGATCCACTACGGCTCGTACCTGTCCGCGCTCGCGCCGTTCTGGATCGTGGCCTTCCCGCAGGGCGCGCCCCGCTCGCTGGCGCGGCACCGCCGAGCGCGAGTAGGTTCAAATAGGAGCAAACGGGTAGGGTTTGTTTTGCACATAGCATTGACAGGGGAATCCGCTCCTTCCTGTGTCGGTTTCAAAGCAGCGCTCTCTCACGCTTTGTTATGTATCAGCACGTTGAGAGCGGACAGGTCGGCTGACGTACCCACGCGGCTGTGCGCAGAGTGGGCGGTCGTATTGTTCGTTGTGACGCTGTCGCTCGGGGAGAGCGTGTGGTCCCCGCGATGGTGCGCGCGCCCTGGTTGTGCTCGCTGCGCTCGCTGACCCTTGCAGAGCGCGCTTGCGTGCAGGTGGCGTGTGCTTGGGGTGCTGGTGGTGTGCGGATAGGGCGCTCGGTGGCGCGTGGTTACGGTGCAGGTCGCGAGGCTGGCGAACGTGCACTGCTTGTGCTGCATGTCTCACATGCCGCCACAGCCCTGGGCTCCGCCCTGCTGCATGGCGTCCTGGCCAGAGCTGCGCACTGGGGCAGTGCCTGAGCGGCCGTCGGCGCAGGTATGACTACTCCATGAGCCTTGCGCCAGAGGGGCGCGAGGGCCTGTTCACCGCGCTCGCGTCGGCGCCGCTGTTCGCCGCCAAGCTGCCCACAGGCGTGCATGGCCTGAAGCCCTCTCAGCTGTGCTGACACTGAGCTGTTATTGGATGCAGGCATACCAGTAATGCTTGAAGCACACCACACACCACATGTGGTAACTTGCAGCTTGCGGGCATGCAGTCCTGCTGCGTCATGCATCTGCCCGCTGCGCGCAGGCATGCTCAGCGGCAAGCTGCTGCAGGACTTCTGTCCTGACACGGCGCCATGCGACGCGCAAGAGCGCGCCCCGCCCGCCGGGGGCACCGGCACGTGCGACGGGCGCGCGCTATGGGGCATCATTGGCGCAATTACGCTGACGAGCCCACTGCTCATCCTCGCGTTGCAGGCGTGCCCCCCCTGCCCCAGGCGTAGTGCCTTGCCTCTTACATGCACCTACACCCCATGTGAATAGAAGAGTTGCGCCTGCACATTGTCGTCAGGCACAAGGTTGTGGTGCGGATGCCAGTGCAGTGTGTCTGCAGGCATGGCTGTAAGACCTGCCACAAGCTCTCACCAGCTGCTATCTTGCGTGGCAGCGGTGGGTGCGGCCCGCTCCCCGGCCAACGCTGCCGCTGCACGGCGTCGGCGGCCCGCCCGTCCCGGAAGGAGGCCCGGGCGCCGCCGCGGCGGACGGCGGCCCCGACGCGCCGCCGCCGCCGCGGAGCGCGCCGGGCGCGCCCAACACGCTGCTGGCCGTGCCCGTGCATGACATCATCGACGACGAGGCGCCGGTGGACGGCGTGCTGGCGTGGGAGGCTGCGCATGGGCGCGCGCCCAGGTAGGGGTACTATGCGCGGTCACCTGAGCGCCGGGCGCATGCCCGCCGCTGCGGCCGTGTGGCATCGTCGGGCGCGGCGCAGCCTTGGCACTGGCGGTGCCTGGGGACAGCTTTGTCGACGGAGAGGCTGTGGGCGGGTGGCATGCCCAAGTGGGAGGCTGCGTATGGCTCAGGTGTTTCCTATTGGGCCTTTTAAGTCTATGCGGGTCATTATGCTGCACGCTTGCTGCACCTGCCAGCTCGCTTGTGGCAGCGCTGGCTCTCAGGCCTCCAGGAGGGGTTATGCAGGTAGGACTTGTGGGTATAGGGGGCAGATTCCAGTTGCTGTGCAGAGCATGGGCTCTAGTGGGAGCTCTTGCACAAGGAGGGAGCGAGGGCTTGGACGTACCAGGGTTCAATTTTGTTGGGGCGCGCAGGAGGTGTGAATCAGGCAGACTAAGGGAGGGTTCACGCAGAGTTGATGGGAGCTTGGCGCTGAGAATGGGGGAAGCCTCCCATCTGCTCTGCACCGTGCTGCCGGCATGCTCTCTGCACAACGCAACCATTGGAATGCACGCACATGCGGCAATTGGGATACGGATGTGCTGCCCAATTGGTGCAGGAACGCATGCATGAGCGTATGGATAGCAAGTGCAGCTTCTGTGTACATTACCGCCGCGTAAAATGCCTTCTGTGACATGTATTGGCAGGCATACAGCGTCATAAAAGGAGGCAAGTGCACTCTTCACTTGTAACACGACTCTGAAGCAAGTAATGTGCACCAAGCCTGCTTGACGGGCACCGCCAGGCTGAATGTCACCAATTGTGCTTGAACAGCTTGAAGCAAAGCCAGTTGAGCGTGACAGCCGCTAGGAACACAGGCAGCGTCAGCGGCAGCAGCAGGCAGTAGTAGCGGTCTTCAGCCGCCGCTGCCCACCAGGTCACTTGCACGTCGCGGCTGCCGCCGCGGCGCCCGAGCAGCGCCAATTTGACTCCGAGAGTGCATGCCAGCAAGCTCAGCGCGCATGCCACAGACCCCGCCAGCAGCAGCGCCCCCGCGACCAGGACGCGCCAGTCGCGTGCGCAGGCCATGTCAGCCTGACCGCTTTGCCACCCGTTTGCATGGCGCAGGCCGCCACTGCGCGCCGCCGCCGCGCCCGCGCTACTGCCGGGGTTTAGGGAGTCTGATTCTAGATTTTCTGTCAGGGCTGCGCCCTCTGCCAGCAGCGCGGCCAGGCCGTGCGTGGATGCGGCGTGGTGCCAATCGGCCGCGAGCCGCGCGGCCGCCTGCGGCGCCTGCGCAAGGCTCCTAGAGCGGGGTAGCGAGCCTGGGTCTGGGCTAGGGTTCAGGGCAAGTGCGCCGCCAACCATGCAGCCCATGCTTAAGCTGCATGGTTCTCTGCTGCAAGGCCGCCGGCCATCAACTGCTGCATCATCTGCTGCAAGGCCGCCGGTGTCCCGGGCCGCTGCTGGCTTCCCCCGATCGAGGCCGCGGTCCTGCCCTGCCAGCTCGACGCGTGCTGACGCAGAGCTGTGCCGCCCAGCGCGCCCGGCAGCCCCGCACAGACGCAGCCCGCTCGGCCCAGCCCCCGCATCACGCGCTCGCGCAGCAGTGCAGCCCTGTGCGCTCCTCGCGGCACTGATCACCCCTGCTGCACCGCAAGCGCCCCCCGTGCTAGCCGCCGTGCGAGGTGCCCAGGACCATGCCGCTGTAGCCGTGCAGGGCTTTGCAGAGCCGCAGCATTTGTATGGCTCCGGTCTTTGGCAGGCCTGTGTAGGCTGGCCCACGTGGAGAGCGGCGCGCGCCACAACTGGTACACCGCTGCCGGTCAGGCGTTGCGCTGCCAGCATGGGTGCACTCACAGCGCCTGTGCCGCATGCGCAGGGCGGCGCGCTGTCCGTCGCACAAAGCTCAAGCGCCCCAGCCAAGGCCCGGGCCCGGGCAGACCCGCCGCCGCACGTCCCGCCATTGGGCACGCTACCGGGCCGCTTCGGGCGTCTGCCGTTCGCTAGAAGCCCCGTCTCACCCTCCGCAGGCCGCTCCGGCAGGGCGCTGTCCGGTGAGCTGCTTTGGCAGCCCGGCAGCTCGCTGGGGCATGCCAGGAGCGCGAGCGGCGCAGCGCTGCTGACGCCGCGCAGGCCGGCCAGCGCTGCCAGGTCCATGCTCAGCGCAGCTCACCTGTCCATGCAACACACAGATCAGCATTCAGGCATGGCTGGGTGCTGTGAAAGGGGCGCCAGGCAGCATCAGGCCAACATGGAGCCGGACACGGGGAGCCACCCGATAAATCACCTTGTTTGCACGCGGCGTCCCCTGCTGCCAACCTGCTCTGCCATTAACCTTTGCTGCATGCCCACACGGGTAGAGCGCCTTTAGACGACTGGGGATGAGGGGGTTAGGCGGGGGGCGAACTGGTGCATAAGGCCGTCTGCGTCGACATCGTCCTCTTCCTCAACCTCCTCTACGTCCTCCTCCTCCTCGTCCGTCTCCTCCTCCTCCGTCACATCCAGCTCCTCCTCAGGCTCGGCGTCCTCCTGCGGCGCGCGCGGCGCCACGCCGAGCGGCACGGTGTCCCTCATGAAGTCCCGCACCGCCTGCAGCTGCGCGCGCCGCACGGCACAGCAGGGCGTCAGGCTGCCGCGCCGCCCCTCAGCTCTGCTTGCAGGCAGCGGTAGCTTGCAGTGTGTGTGAGCCTGCTGGCTCTCCCTGGCGGCCTTTGGCACCGCCTGCGCTTGCGCGTCGCTTACGCTGCCCCGAGGCGCAGCCCCGGAGGCGCAGTCCCAGAGATATCAACAGGACAAGCAGTCTGCGCACTGAGTAGTACAACCTGTAGTAGAGTCCAGGCACTGTCAACTTGGCATGCCCTGCATCACACTCTATACACGCTCTATGCGCGCCTCGCGTAAAAACACCAGGCCCCAGGCAAACACAACCCAGGCCAGCTGCCGCACCGTGACTTTGAGGGCCAGCTCGCGCTGCCGCAGCGTGGCATCTTCGTCGGGCTTTGGGGCCAGCTCCTCCAGCGTGGCTGGCACAAGCTTAGGCAGCAGGAACGACATAGCGCCTGACGTGCCTCGGTCAGCCCGAGGCGCAGTGCTGTGCGGGCGCAGGGGCGGCAGTTCTCACTAGTGTGACGGGCTACATGTCCTCAGATTGGCTACGCGCACAACAGGCACTTGAGAGAGGCACCGTGTGTGGGGTGCACAGCGACAGAGAGTCCACTTCTGCTGGCACTGAGCAAGGCTCTCCGGGTTGGCTCTCAGGCTCGTTGACAACGAGTCATTGCGGCAAGAAAATTTGTCTCATTTACAAACGATGCGGGGCTGAAGCGGGGCTACGGTCTGTACGATCATCATCACAAGACGCAAAGCATCCCATGCATGTCGCATGTGCTATGCAGGTGCTCCAGCAGGCGACACTGTTGGCCCCTCACCGTCATAGCAGTAAACGGTGTCCAACGTCAACCTGCCACTTCCGCGCAGCAGCGGCACCAGCCAAACTCCCGGCAGCCCCTGCCGCTTGGAGCAAGCCACGCCCTTCGCAGCAGGCACTGAGCGCCTGCCAGCGCCACTGTCTGCGCCCCCGCCGCCGCGCCCGCCCCCGGCAGAGCGCTCAGCGCTCCAGGGCCGTCCGGCCGTCGACAGCCACGGTGGGGGCGGCGGCCGGCGGGCTGGGCGGCGGCGCGGCCGTCCAGACTCGGGTGCAGCTTAACCCTACCCTACCCTACCAATCAGAACGCGCCGCCCTGCTCGGGGTCGTACTCGTCGTCGTCCACGGCGAGCGTAGGCGGCGGCTGGCTGCCGGCAGGCGGCTGCGCAAACGCGGTCAGGTCCGAGCCGATGCGCTGCTGCACGTCCTGCGCGCCGGGGCCGCGCAGCGTCGCCGGCGCGCCCTCCGGGCGCATTGTCCCGGGCGCTGCCCGAGGCTTTGCGGTGCCAGACGCTCAGGGAACTCATGCGCGCGGGCATCTACACAAGTGTCCCAGCATGCAAGGTATGCACATTGACATGTGGCTCGCGTCTGCGGCGCCCAGGCCCAACTGCGTATCAGAGCGGCGAGCCTCGCGGCCCACCTGCGGCATGTTGGACAGCGCCTCAAGGAACATGGCTGCGCCGCCGTTTGCGACCAGCTGCTCTGCCACTGCTGCCGCTGCCGCATTGGCGCCGCCCAGCCCCGCCGCGCCGCCGCCATCGCGGCCTCCGCCGCCGCCGCCGCCCGCGCCTCCCCCATACACGCCGTCGTGCGCAGGCGCGGCTGCGGGCGCAGAGGCGGGCAGCGGGGCAGGGTAGGCGGCGGGGTAGGCGCCGCCCAGCGGCGCCGCGCTCGCCGCCGGCGCGCTTGTGGCGATCGGCGGCAGCTGCGGCTGCGCCGGAAAGCCCGCGTCGGCTGCGCCGAGGGCGCCGCCGCCGAAGCCGGCGCCGCCGTCGGGCGGCAGCGGCGGCGCCCATGCATCGTCGCCGCCCGCGCCCGGGCTGTACTGCATCGCCACATCCTCTGCGCCGCACAGCGCGCGCACGCCCGGTCTTCAGCGTCCTGCAAAAATGACTGGGCGCCTGCTCGGCGCCTGAGCTGATGCGCACATGATATGTACCTGATGAAGGGAGTCAGGGCCCAGGGAGCGTGTCCTCCAGCGTCAAGTGCATGAGCAGGCCCGCACCAACCAGGAGCCCTGCGGCATGCATGCTTTGCAGCACCAGGACAAGCAACAGCTGTGCAGACGAGCTGACTCATTGTTAGGCGCCAGCGCGTCAAGGCCTCTCCTGCTGTGCCTCTCTCTCACAGCGTGCGCGCGCGCGGCCGCGGCTGGGCGCCTCTTGAGCGGTGCGCAGGCGCTGTTGCTGCAGACGCGTCCGCCGCCGGCTGCAAGCGCCAGCGCCGCAAGCGGGCGGGGCCGCCGTGTGCGCCAGCGCCGGCACGAGGTGCCGGGGGGCAGGTTAGGGTAGGGCTAGGCGCGCGCGCACCGTACAGGTCCCCGTCCGCGGGGTCTGCGTCATCGGCCGCGTTATCAGCCGCGGGCGCATGCGCGGGTGGCCGCTCCAGCTGCGCAAGCTGGTCGCGGCACGCCGCCGACGCGTCCTGCGCTCGCCGCTGGCCGGCCTCCTGCCCGCGCGCAGCGACCCGCCTCAGCGCGCGTGCGCGCGCCTGTGCGGCTCCCGTGCGAGCCAGCCCGCCGCAGCCCATGCGCCCCGCACAGCGCCCGCCGGAGCGGCGGCCGTGCGCGGTTGCAGGGCAGGCGGCGCGGTCCCTGGTTGCAGCAGGCGCGCGCACCGCCCACAGCCCGACGATGTGGGGACAGGCCTGAGAGGGCGACCGCAAGCACTTGAACTGCAAGGTGCACTCATTTAGGCTCAGGCTCGCGCGCCGCGCGGCTTCACACCTCCTGCAGGAGCAGGCCGCGCAGGAGCGCGATCGCGCGGCCGCGCGCCGCCGCCTCGCGCGCCAGCAGCACGCCGCGCTCGTTCAGCAGCGTGCGCGCCGCCGCCGCGCCCTCCGCGCCGCCCACCTCGTCCATGTTCTGCCGGGCGCGGCGCCGTGTCAGCCTCGCCGAAGCGCTAGGCCGGGGGCCGTCTGGCCAGGCGCATTGTTTGGCGAGCTCTGCGCGAGCACGTGTGCGCGCTCACTCCGAACGCCTTCAGCGGTGCAGTGGCGCCTGCCTGAGCAGCCCCCCGATCCAGACAGGCGGAAGGCAGAGACGAGGCGCGCATGGGCGGCGCGCCTGCGGCAGCGCCTGCTCGCAGCGCTGCGCCAGTACCGCGCCGCGCGCCGCCGCGTCGCCGGCCTCCGCGAGCGCCGCCGCCAGCGGCTCCAGCGCGGCCGCGCCGCCCGGCGGCGGCCCCGCGCCGTTGGTGGGCTGCGCCGCGGGCGGCGCGCCTGCGGTGCCCGCGCCCGCTGCGCCTGCGCGCTCCATCAGCGCCTCACAACCTGCCACAAGGCGCTCCTCCATGCCGGGCCGGTGAGGACCACAAGGGTGGCCCACACGGCTGTTTCATGGGCCAATCATGCCATATCATGCCTGTGTGACCTCACTTTGGCCCCGTCCCCGCCTGCACAAGCAATATGTCCGGCATGCCTCCTCACTGGCGGCCCTTGCACAGGCTATGCCTGCAAACGAGCTGTGCAGGGGCGCGCGCCGCGCGGCGCACGCCAGCAGGCCTGCCCGGAGGCCGGCGCGCACCCAGGGCGTGCGACTTGCGCGGCGACGGCGCCGTCGCGATGATCTCCTTGAACGGCTTCGCGCCCGACGCACCAAACACGCGCCGCTCCTCCCAGATCGCCACCAGCCGCTCCACCGCCTTGCACGTCTGCGCGGCCGGGCAGCGCGCCCCGTTGCAGCGTGCGCCCCTGCCCGAGTCAGCCGTGGCCCCCGCTTGCCGCACGTGCTGCACCGCGAGGCTCCTGGCGTCGGCACGCACGCCACCTGGGGAGTTGCAGCACGCCCGCTTGTTCGCAGCAGCGGCGCCGCCGCGTGCCAGGCGACCCAGCGCCGCGCCCCTGCGCCGCCCTTGGCCCGCCCGGCGCGCGGCCGGCGGGCGCGCCCGGTGGAGGAGGGGGGCGCGCCTTGCCGTCGCCGTGCTTGAGCAGCTGCTGCAGCGGGCGCGGCAGCGCGCGGAAGAACTCCTGCACGTACTCTGGGCCCTTCTTGCGGCTGTTCTGCAGGATGTCGTTGGCCAGGTACAGCAGCGCCAGCTTCTTCGGCGCGGCCGGCGCGCGCAGGAACTCGGCCTCCCACACGCCGACCACCTTGCGCGCGTCCTGCGCGCCCGGCACGCCTCGCGCTCGATTTCAGCGCGCCTCCCGCTCGGCCTCAACACGCCGGAACCGAGCAGTCAGCCCCGCTCACCGCGGCATACCCCAGCGACCGCCCCAAGCAGCGCCCGGCAGGCCGGGCGTGGGGCGCGAGGCGGGCGCGAGACGCATCAGCCAATGCCGGTCGCCAAACCGGCGCACCTTGCGATAGAAGGTGCACCAGGCGGAGATGGTCTCGATGCTCTGCTGGCTGCTGTTCAGGCGCGAGAGCTTTTCGACCAGGGCCCGAGTGTTGAAGGCCGACATTGCGCCTGCGCAGATGGCGCGAGCTCTTCCAAACAGGTCACGGACCGGCAGCGGCTGTTTCAAGGAAGCATGCACCTCAGCTTTTCATGCTTGGCAACCAAAGCCTGCATCGCTTTGCAAAGTACTTTGAGTGTCCCCAGCGCAAGTACAGAGCGCGTCACAGGTCGCCGGCTTGCCTACTACAGTATCAGCAGGCAGTGCGCTCCCAAGGCTCAGCCAACTTGGCAAAGGGTTGCAGAGGGCCTCGCTCCAGCAGTGAGGCTCCCCGAGTGACAAGCAGAGGGGGTGGCGCAGAGAAGTCTATGCAAGCTTGTGTATCTTGAGTCAGCACTCCCTTGACCTGCTGCCTTAAGTCGCCGAGTGCGCTCATCAACCTGCACATCAACCTTGATGCGCTTCCAAGAAGCTATGTTGCTTGCGTGATCCAGGCTTGCGGGACATAGACGCCTGGCGCATGACGAGGCAGGAGCTCGATGCACGCTCATTCACTGTGCCCGCACAGCATCCACCCGATCAACTAGCTCCCAGCCCCTCCGCGTTTGCCCCCTATGCTGGGGCCAAGGGCGCTGCGCCTGCGGTGCGTGCCAGCTGCTGGTGAACCTTCTGAGCACCCCGACACTGCCGCTTAGCAGCGCGTTTGGGCGCTCTGCCCTGCACGCTGCTGCCAGTGCTTCATGCGCACTAAAGCTCAAATTTTTCTGACCTGAGATTTCGCTGGCAGTACTGACACTTGACATGCGAGCGTGCCGTGTATTTGCACGGCATGTGTTGCGGTGCATTGGCAGGTGCTGCCCCATCCGTCACCCCACTCTCTCGCAAGCAGCAAGGCAGCCAGGTGCCGCGGCGCGGGCGCAGGCGCGCTCCCCCACCGCGTACGGCGCGGCGCAGCAGCAGCTGCTCCTGCCGCAGCGCCGCAGCAGCACGTTGGAGGCCGCGCGCAGTGGCTCTGCATCGGCGGGGCTGGGCCTGTCGCCGCGCGGCCCGGGCGCCGCCGCGCGAGCCGGCTCTGGCGCGGCCGGTCCGCTGGGCAGCTACGCGTCGCCGGCGGAGCGCGAGCAGGCCGAGGCCTACTTCAGCGACCTGCTCTCCTACAGGCGCGCCCGCCGCTCCACACCCCCCGTGCGCTGCCTGTGCTGCAGGGCGCGGAGGCATGGCACTGCAGCGCCGCTCTGCGTTGCTTTACGCACAGCCGGGGCCTCCGACCGCGGCAAGCTGCGCGCGTCACCGCGCCTGCCAGAGCCTCACAGCGCTACCGGCCCCTGGCGCGCAGCCTGGAGCGGCTGAGCAAGGAGCCGGAGCTGCTTCGCGCGGACCAGGACCAGCTGCGCCGCCAGGCGCAGGTGCGGCCCCTGTGGCTGCGGCGCTGAAACGTGGGCCGATGCGGGCCTGCACGCTCCAAGAGCCGCACACAGTGCATGCGCCCGGACCGCCTGCACCCCGCGCCGCGTCTATGGCAATCCTGCGGCGGCTGCGCCCCATCGGCTCTTCGGGGGTCCAGAGGCGTCGCGGGCGTGCCTGGCACGCCCGCAATCACCCCCGCGCGCTGCACAGGCCGACCTCCGGCCTGGCCGCGCACTCATGCGCACCGCTGGCCTGCGTGACATGGAGTTACGTTGCGTGCGTGGACCTCGCGCAGGACGCCGCGGTTGCGCACTACCCCGCCTTCATCGACATGGCGGCCGGCCTGGACGCGACGCGGTCGGGCCTGGCTGGCCTGGCCGGCCGCCTGGACGCGCTGGCGGGCGCGCTGCCGCGCCTGGCCGCCGCGGCGGAGGCCTTCACGGCCGCCGCCGGCCGCTTCGCCGGCGAGCGCGCGCAGGCGAAGCAGCTGCACCGCGCGCGCCCCCGCCGCGCCCCGCCCGCGCCGTCGCGGCCCTGCCTGCCGACCGCGCGGGCGCACGCTGCGCACAAGCTCTCAACCTGCTCACCCCACACGGCCATGCGTTTGCGCCGCACGCTCGTGCAGCGTGCTGCATGCCACAAGCAGGGTCAGACATCGGACCCCTCATCGCCGCGCATGGCTTCAAGCTGGCACGCCGCTCGCTGGCGTCCTCAGCGGACGTCACCGGTTTCACGACGACAGGTCGGCGCGGGGGCTCAGCGGACGTCACCGGATTCACGACGACAGGCCGGCGCAGGGGCTGCATGGGTGACGCTACCCTACCCTACCCTGCAGGCCAGCACGGCGCGCTGCTGGAGGTGCTGGAGGTGGCGCCGCCCGCTGGCACCCTCAACGGACGTCTCCGGTTTCATGACAGGCCGGCACGGGGGCTGTATACATGACGCTACCCTACCCTACCCTGCAGGCCAGCACGGCGCGCTGCTGGAGGTGCTGGAGGTGCCGCAGCTGCTGGACGCGTGCGCGCGCGGCGGCGCGGTCGACGAGGCGCTGGACCTGCGCGCGTTCGTGTCGCGCGCGGCGCTGCTGCACCCCGACCTCCAGGCGCGCCGCGCGCCGGAGCGGTCCAACAAGTGGCAGCCTTGTGGCCGTGATCCGCTTGCTGCGGAGGCTGCACTGCACTGCTGTGTGTTTGCGTGTCAACAGCGTTGCGTACTGTACGAATCGTGCGCGGGTGGCTGTACGTCCGCGGGGCTCGGCGCGCCGCCGCCGTACCTGCACCCCGCCCGCGCCGCGCGTGCGCGCTGACCGCCGCTGGGCGCCGGGCGCCGCTCCCCCAGGTAGCTCAAACCCTCACCCGCACATGGTGCGACCCAGCATCCGGCCCCCGCCGCCGCCCAGGTCGTGCGCGGGCTGGTGGCCGAGGTGGAGGGCGCGAGCGCGGCGCTGCTGGACGCGCTGCTCCAGCGCCTGCGCGGCGCGGTGCAGCTGCCGGAGTGCCTGCGCATCGTCGGCCACCTGCGCCGCCTGGCCGTCTTCCCGGAGGCCGAGCTGCGCCGCAAGCGCGCGCCCCCCCCCGGGACCCGCCCCAGGCTCCGCCGCCCCCCTCGCGGACAGCCACGCAGTGCGCCATCTCGGGTGCTGCACGGTCGCAGCGGGCTTGACTGCCTGGGGGGGACCCCGCTGGCTTTAGCCCCTTTGTCCGGCTCCCGGCAGCGCTGCGGCGTCCTGCGCCGCTCGCGTGGGTCCAGCCGCGCCAGGGCCCCGCAGTGCTGCGAGGGTCTGCTGGCGGCCGGGTTGCGACCAGGTCGCCGCAGCGCGCGGAGCGTGCACGCGCACGCGGCCTTGCTGTCCCTGACGGGCGAGCATGCTGCAGCCGCGAGCGCGCTGCTGAGGCCCTGGACCTCAGCAGGCCCTACCTTGGGCTGCGCCAGGTTCCTGCAGTGCCGCGAGGAGTGGCTGGCGGAGCTGGTGGCGGAGCTGGACGAGCGCAGCGTGTACGACTACCTCAAGCGCCTCACCGACGTGCACCGCCTGCAGCTGTTCGACGTGGTCATGCAGTACCGCGCGATCTTCGCCGACGACGGCCCGCCCGCCGACGGCGCGCCCGCCGCCGGCGGCGGCGCCGGCGGCGCCGACGGCGGCGCGCTCTACTCTTGGGCCGAGCACCGCGTGTGCGCGCCCTGCCCGCTGCACCCCTCGGGCACCTGAGCGCTGCCGCTGCCTTTGCCAGGGCGCTGCCGCCGCCTTGGGTGGCTGCCGCTGTCTGGTCAGGCCGCCTCATCTTTCGGGTACCGCACCTAGGGGCGGACCGGTGGCCCACGAGCCGACACGGCGTGCCGAGCCAGGCGGTACAGCGGACCAGGCGTGCCGCGCATGCTGATGCTGCTGCTCGATGTTGCACTGGCAGAGCGCTGGCCTTCCGGGGTAAAAGAGGGTCGCTGCAGGAGCGTCGCGCCGCGCGTGCCGGGAGCACCCGCGCAGGCACCATCGCAGCGCCCCACTGCTGGCGCCCCGCCTGTCCTGCGGCACGGGGCGGACCATGCGGCGAAACCGTCGTAACGCATGGCGCTCACAGGCTTCAGCGCTGCATGCGGCTCCCGCCAGGGCGGCCTTCCTGGAGGCGCTGCGGCGCGCGCCGCCGCGCTCGGGCGAGGTGGGTGGATTGCACGTCAGGTTGATGGTGACCTCGCACGGGCCCCGCCAGGGTGGCCTACCTGGAGGCGCTGCGGCGCGCGCTGCCGCGCCTGGGCGAGGGCGGCGCGCTGGCGTCGGTGCTGGAGCACTGCATGTACTGCGGCATGAGCCTGGGCCGCGTCGGCCTGGACCTGCGCGGCCTGCTGCCGCCGCTGTTCGAGGCGGCCGCGCTCGGGCTGTTCCGTAGCGCCGTCCAGGCGCGCCGCCCGGCCCGGCCCGGCGCGTTGACCTGGAGCCCTGCGCCTAGCAGGCCAGGCACAAGGCTTGTGTGCGTGAGCTGCCGGGGGTGCAAATGTGCACGTCCGGCCCTGGCTCCCCAGTGGAATGCAAGAGCTGAAGGGTGTGGAGACTGCGCTCCTGCTGAGGGCCGACGGGCGCGCCAGGGCGCCGTGGACGCCTTCGTGACGGTGCTGGACGCGCACAAGTGGGTTGCGCTGGCGCCCGCGGCGCGCTCCCGGCGCGCGCCGCCGCCCGCGGCATCGCCCGCCGCGGCGCCGGCCGCGGCCGAGGCCGCGCGCGCCGACACGGCGCCGC
>JAABUV010005846.1_pt1 | contig 13760 bp, 11 predicted proteins | sample 5559971 | NCBI WGS metagenome assembly JAABUV01 (sample SAMN10711881, study PRJNA513362) | rock metagenome | isolation source: Antarctica rocks | place: Antarctica: Victoria Land, Knobhead nord | collected 2015-12-19
CGGCACGTACGGGCGAGAGGGGCGCGGCTCGACGCGCGTCAAAGACCTGATCGACCTGGCGCTGATCGCCACGTCCAGCACGATTGAGGCCGTGGCGCTCGTCGCCGCGCTGGAGGCAACGTTCGCACGGCGAGGGACACATGCCCTGCCGTCGGCCCTCCCCGTGCCGCCGAGTGAGCCGCCTATGGGTCAGATATGGTCGGTGGCCTATACCAAGATGGCTAGCGACGTCGGCCTTGATGATCGAGTAGCGCAGGGGCATGCGACGGCGGCTAGGTGTGTGGACCCCGTCCTAAATAGATCCTGCGGGGACGCCGCGCGTTGGAATCCGGCTACAGAGGTATGGGAGAGCGATTGACATTCCACACGTCTACAGCCGTGGGATTCTTGCTTCAACCCGCGCTGCTTCCATTTCGTGCGAATCGTTGATATAGTGGGCCTTACAGCATTATAGCGCTATAATGTCACAGCGGCATAGCGCCGCAAGATTACAGCGCCATAATGCTTTAGCGTCATGACGCTGTAGAGTTATAGCGTCGTAGCGTCATGGAGGCGTGATGAGAACGATAAGTATCCTCAACTTTAAGGGGGGCGTGGGCAAGAGTACGTTGGCTATAAACCTTGGCCATGCCCTTGCTATGGGCGGCGTGTCGGTCCTCGTCGTCGATTGCGACCTGCAAGCGAACGCGAGCACGCTCCTCCCCGAGCGACGGACGCCGACGCTCACCGATGTCCTGATGGGCCGGGCGTCCCTGGTCGATGCGATCCACCCGGCCCGCGAGAACCTACGGATCGTGCCGGCCGATGGCAACCTCGACGAGGCGGCCAAGCGCGTGGCCGCCGGCGGATTGCGCGGCTACTACATGTTACGTCAAGCGATGGAGGAGGTGCGTGGCGTCGATGTGATCCTCTTCGACCACTCGCCGTCGTACTCCGCCGTGACGGAGACCGTGCTGCTGGCGAGCGAGGAGATGTTGATACCGTGCGAGCTGGCGTCCTTCTCCATCGAAGGTCTCCTCCAGATGTTCGACAAGCTGGACGGAGCCCTCGTCGGGCACACGCTACGCATGGCCGGTATCGTCCCCTTCAAGCTCGACCGACGCATCAAGATGCACCTCTCCTACCTCGACGAGCTGACCAAGGAGTTCGGGGAGAAGATGCTGCCGGCCGTGCGCACCGATAGCGCCGTGGCGCGCGCGCAGTCGCTCCATCAAACCATCTTCGAGTACGACCCCGCGAGCAAGGCGGCCGTCGATTTCCGGGCGGTGGCCGCTGCGGTCGTCGACGGACGGGTGGAGGTCACAGCATGAGCAAGGGGACGCAGTTCGCCAGCCCATTCGACCGGGCCAAACGCGGGGAGATCGGCGGCCGTCAGAATGACGCTGTAGCGCTACAGCGCGATGACGCTGTAGCGTCAAAGCATGATGGCGCCGAACAGGAGAAGTCGGCGCACACGTCGCTCTACATGTCCCCGACGCTGCTGCGCTGGTTGCGGCGCGATGCGCTGGACCGAGGGGTGACAATGAACAAGTTGGTCGTACAGCTCATCACCGAGTACCGAGAGCGACAGGAGGGCTCACAGTCGTAGGCGCATGACCATCCGCGCACCTATCGGTTAATCGCGCAGAAGGTGTCTATTCGACATAATGTTAACCGCGCTGCGCGATACGATGGCACGTTGTGACTGCGGGGGGTGTTGCGCCGACCGACCCGGACGGATTACGCTAGGGGAAAGTAGCGAGGGAGGGGAGTGCTCATGCAAGCTCCAATGGATAGCCGCGACCCGGCCGGCGAGCTCGCGCTGACAGGGCTGACGCTGCGCCGGCAACTGAGCCTCGCCGCGCAGGTCGAGGTCGCGGGTCGGGCCGGGATGAGCGTGCCGCAGTTCATGCGGTACGTGGAGGCGCTGCGCCGGCGCGGGCTGCTGCGGGTCACCACGACGTTCGACGCGGAGACCGGCCGACCGCTGCTGGAGTTCGACCTGGGGCCGGCGCTAGCGCCGGCTGTCGTCGCAACGGAAGAGACCGAGGAGGGGGGCGACGATGCGTAACCTCCTCGCGCGCTTGTGGGGGAAGAAATTGAAGGTGGAACAAGGCCCGGAGGCGACGGCGACGGATCGAGCGACGGGTCGGGGCAAGGGAGAAAGGGTCGCGGAGTCCATAGCGCGCTATCGCCAGGAGGATGCCGAGGAGGAGCGCCAGGCGAAGGAGGCGTACACCAAGGACGCCGAAGCGCGGTACGGGCCGGCCGCGACGTGGCCGCGCCTCTCCGAGACGTTGGATGGACCCCGGCATCCCCGCTTCTGCCAGTCCTGCGGCGTAGAACGACCCCCGGAGGCATCGGACGAGGCGACGCCGGCGTGGGGGGACGAATCGGACGAGGGGGTGGCCAAGGTGTCGCTCGGATCGCTCTATGTCGTTGAAATTGGCGCATTACATGTCGCGTTGTGTTAGGCCTCAGTACGCCGTCGGTGCCACGCGCGCATCTCGGCGTCGGCTGTCATATCGGACTGCTCCGCGTAGCGCAAGGTCGTCTGTAGGTTCTTGTGCCCCAACCGTTTGCGGATCGTCGCCAAGCTCACGCCGCCGTTGACGAGCTCTGTTGCGTGCGTGTGCCGCAACTGATGGAGCGTGCAGGGCACGTCGGCCGCCGCGCAATACCTCTGCCACCGCTCGTGGATCGACTGGTAGCGCAACGGGCCGCCGCGTCCATTCTTCGCGGCGCGGAAGATATGGCCGTGTGTGTACCCCGTGCGCCGGAGATACCGGCGCAGATCACCGACCAGCACGCTGTCGTCGAGCAGGAGTGTCCGGCGACGGCCCCCTTTGCCCCGCACGCTCACATGCTCATCGTCGCGCGTCAGGTCGATGTCCTCGACATAGATACTCAAGGCCTCACCCACACGCAGGCCGGTCTCGACGATGAGCCGGACGAGCAGGCGGTCACGCTGTTGCCTCGCCGGGATCGCGCGCAAGATCGCCTCGACCTGGGTGCGCGTGAGTCCGCGCGGTGCCGGGGGATCGAGGCGGACGCGCTCGACGCGTGCCATGGGCGTGACGTCGATCAGCGCGTGCCGGTAGGCCCAGCCCAGGAAGCTGGCCAGCGCCGCCTGCTTGCGTGCGCGGCTCGCGGGGCTCAGATGCGCCAGCGTCGCGAAGAAAGCGCGCAGGACAGCGGCGGTGATTCCGTCGGTCGGCCCTCCATAGAAGGACACGAAGCGGGCCAGGTCGGCGGCGTAGGCGCGGCGCGTATGGACCGAGCGATTGCTCTGCGCGAGGTCGGTGAGGAAATCGTCGACCAAGGCTGCCAGCGACCGCTCATGCGCCTGCGGATGCGCGATGATCACGGTCCCCCTCTCCATTCCTGCGATAACAGTACCACACGAGGGATGTCCGACGCCATCTTCCACGCGTCGATAGCCAGTGGTTTCCTGAGAGAACGATACTTCTCGCAGGATTATGTCCACTGTGACGGCATGTGACATCCGGGGGCAACGGACAACAGGCTGCCGTGACGGACGTGGTCCCCAGGGGCGAGGTCATCCGTCGATACGTTAGGTGTCCCAGCGCTGGCTGATCTCGTCCCAATGCGGTGCGGGGCCGGGCAGGGGCGCCGCTGCGGTGTGGAGGGCGTCGAGGAGTAGTGCGAGGTAGCGGTGACGCAACTGACCGGTGCGCTGCTGGTCGCTGGCGCGGATGGCCGCCAGTTGCTCCCACAGGAAGGTGAGGTCGTCGACGGTGACATCGGGGCGGATGGCGCCGGCGGCTTGGGTGCGCGCGAAGAGGCGCGCCGTGAGCTCCCGGGCCTGGCTGGCCGCGCGGTACAGCGCGTCGGTGGGGGTGAAGGCCCCAGCCAGGCGCAGCGTCAGCGAGTGCGTGTCGGCGTCCACGACGCGGCGCATGAACCGCGTGAAGGCGGCCCAGGGGTCGCCCTCATCAGCCAGCGCAGCCTCCGCTGCGGCGGTGTACCGGTGCAAACCGTCCAAACTGAGCTGCCGGAGCAGCTCCTCCTTGCTGGCATAGCGGCGGTAGAGGGCACCGATGCCCACGCCCGCGCGCGCGGCCACTGCGGCGATCGGGGCTCGGGGGTCGGCGACAAACACCGCGCGGGCCGCCTCCAGGATCAGCGGGTCGTTGCGGGCCGCTTGGGCGCGCCGACCGTTCAGGGGCGGCGACGGCGATATCGATGTCGTTGGCAGCTTCATATCTTCAGCCTACCACACCTTGACCAAACTATTCCGTTCTGATAGGATGAAAGGAGCGGAATAGTTTGTTCCGATAAGCGATAAGACAGAGAAAGGACCCACGACGTGACGACTCCCCGCGCAGAGCAGACGGCGGCTGTAACGAACACTGAGCGCGCCGACGCGGCGATCCGGCCCTTCCGCATCGCGATCCCGCAGGCTGACCTCGACGACCTGCGTGAGCGCCTGGCCCGCACCCGCTGGCCCGACCAGCTGCCTGGGGGCGGCTGGAGCACAGGAGTCCCGGTCGACTACCTCAAGGACCTCGCCGCGTACTGGGGGGCCGGCTATGACTGGCGCGCGCACGAGGCCACGCTGAATGAGGTCCCACAGTTCACGACCGAGATTGACGGGCAGACCATCCACTTCCTGCACATACGGTCGTCCGAACCGGACGCCCTTCCCCTGATCCTCACCCACGGCTGGCCCGGCTCGATTATGGAGTTCAGCGAGATTATCGGCTTGCTCACCGACCCCCGCGCCCACGGCGGCGACTCAGCCGACGCGTTCCATGTGGTTGTCCCCGCCCTCCCGGGCTTCGGGTTCTCGAGCCCCATCACAGACTCCGGATGGGACACCGCCCGTATCGCCCGCGCCTGGGTCGAGTTGATGCGCCGGCTGGGCTACGAGCGATACGGCGCGCAGGGCGGCGACATCGGCGCCGCCGTCGCCCCGCAGGTAGGCCGGGTGGCGCCCGACCGAGTCGTCGGGGTGCATGTCAACGGCGGGCCGGGTCCCATGCCCGAGTTGCCGCTGTCGGACGATGAGCTCGCATCGCTCACCGACGTAGAGCGCGACCGCGTCCGGCGGATCGAGGCGTTCATGCAGGAGGAGTTCGGCTACATCGCGATCCAGTCCACCCGGCCGCAGACGCTTGCCTACGGGCTCACCGACTCACCGGTCGGGCAGTTGGCCTGGATGATGGACAAGTTCCGGGAGTGGACGCACCCGCGGTCGGCGCTGCCCGAGCAGGTCATCGACCGAGACCGGCTACTCACCAACGTGATGATGTACTGGCTGACCGGCACGGCCGGCTCGTCGGCCTACGTCGGCTATGCCCAGGAAGGCGGTTGGGGAGCGCCCAAAGAGGATTCTGGTGTGCCGACTGGGGTTATCGTGTTCGCGCACGACGTGGGGATCCGCCGCTACGCAGAACGGGAGAACACGATCGCGCGCTGGACGGACGTCGACCGCGGCGGCCACTTCGCCGCTATGGAGGTCCCCGATCTGCTCGTCGGCGACATCCGGGAGTTCTTCAGCACAGTCCGCTGAAACGTGTGAATTCCGTAAATTGTTGATCTGATAGCTACACCAGCTAACAAGGGGGAAGTATGGCACGGACTTCGGTCGCATGGCAAACGACGCCGACTGCGGTCGGTTGGAGCACCAGTCACATCAAACGTTGTCCCCTGATTCTGCACGAAGCCGACACTCACTGAGAACGGCGCACAAGCGCAGCACTCATGGCTCCCCCTCTCCACACCCCCGTCCGCGCCCGGCGGTAGCACCCCCGGCCGCCAACCACCAGCGCACCATCCCTCCGTGAAAGGACGAAAGATTATTCTTTCGCGGAACAACGCGCTACTGTCACGCAAGGAAGGTGTCGTCGTGTCCGAACCGCAGTGTCCGACGAGTTTGGCCGAGCACGAGCGTGGCGAGGCCTTGCGGCGCTTCCGTGAGCTCCGCCCGTTGTTGGAGGAGGGCGTGCCCCCCGCGCACATCGCGCAGCAACTGGGGGTGACCGTCCGTACCCTCCAGCGGTGGGTCCAGCGGTACCATGCGCAGGGGTTGTCCGGGCTCGTGCGCACGCCCCGCTCCGACGCGGGGCGTCGCCGGCTCCCGCCAGACCTGCAGCGCTTCATCGAAGGACTGGCCTTGCGCACCCCGCCGCCCAGTGCCGCGTCTATCCACCGCCGGGCGGCAGTGGTCGCGCGCGAGCGCGGCTGGGGCGTCCCTAGCTACGACTGCGTCCACGACATCGTGCGCGCCCTCGACCCGGCGCTGATCACCCTGGCCCGCAAGGGGCCGAAGGTGTATGGGGCACAGTTCGACCTCGTGGTGCGCCGGGAGGCGACCGCGCCCAATGAACTCTGGCAGGCCGATCACACCCCGCTCGACCTCTGGGTCCGGGATGACAACGGGCAGCCTGCCCGTCCGTGGTTGACCGTGATCCTCGACGATTACTCGCGGGCGATTGCCGGCTACGCGCTCAATGTACAGGCCCCTTCGGCGCTGCAGACGGCCCTGGCCCTCCGCCAGGCCATCTGGCGCAAGAGTGAGCCGGGCTGGCACCTCCGCGGCGTGCCGGGCGAGTTCTACACCGACCACGGCAGCGACTTCACCTCGCACCACCTCGAGCAGGTCGCGGCTGACCTGCACATGCGTCTCGTCTTCTCGCTCCCCGGCGCCCCGCGTGGCCGCGGCAAGATCGAGCGGTTCTTCGGGACCGTTAACACGATGCTGCTCGCCGCTCTGCCAGGCTACACGCCGGTCGGGACGGCTCCGCCGACGGAGCCGACGCTGACGCTCTCGGATCTCGACGATCACCTGCGGGCCTTCATCGTCGACGACTATCACCAGCGCCCGCATAGTGAGACGGGCCAGCCGCCGCAAGCGCGCTGGGAGGCGCATGGCTTCTTACCGCGCTTGCCCCAGACGCTGGAGCAGCTCGACCTGTTGCTGCTGACCGTGGCTAAGACCCGGCGTGTGCAGCGCGACGGCATCCACTTCGCCGGCCTGCGCTTCATCGATCCGACCTTGGCCGCCTACGTAGGAGATGACGTGGTGATTCGCTACGATCCGCGCGATGTCGCGGAGATCCGGGTGTTCCGCGGCGACGCCTTTCTCTGTCGGGCGGTGTGCCAGGAGTTGGCCGGGCAAACGGTGGGCTTCAAAGATATCATCAAGGCGCGGAACGAGCGCCGGCGACACCTCCAGGCGGAGCTATCGGAGCGGGAAGACGTGGTGCGTCTGCTGCTCGCCGTCCACCAGGAGGACGCACCGACCGGACTAAAGCCGCCATCGCCCGTCGGGGCGCCACGCCTGAAACGGTACGTCAATGAGTAGTGTGAGCATCCCTCCCGCCTCGGCCCCCGTCGATCCTGTGGATGCGTTTCTGATCACGAAAGAGTACCGCCGTTTCGCGGAATTCCTCGATGCGGTGCGGCGCTATCGCTACATCGGCTTGTGCTATGGGCCGCCAGGCGTCGGCAAGACCCTCTCGGCGCGCTACTATGCCCAATGGGAGCAACTCGAGCCGCGCCTGCGCGATCCCTTCTGGGCGAAGGCCCCGGCCGCCGAGCTACTGGCCCGCGCGACGCTCGTGTATACGCCGGCGGTGGCGAACGCGCCGACGGTGATCGACAGGCACCTGCGGTTTCTCTGCCAGTCGCTCACCTGGGCCATCGACGAGGTGATGCCGCTCGACGCGGGCGTCCCTCGGCGGGGGGTGGATCACACCCGCGCCGAGTTGATTGTCGTCGACGAGGCCGACCGGCTCAAGATGCAGAGCCTGGAGCAACTACGCGATCTCTACGACCGGAACGCCATCGGCCTGGTGCTCATTGGGATGCCCGGAATCGAAAAGCAACTCGCGCGGTATCCTCAACTCTACTCGCGCGTGGGCTTCGTGCATCAGTACCGCACGCTTTCGACGGACGAGATGCGCTTCATCCTCGCGCATAAATGGGAGCAGTTGGGGCTAGCGCTGGCGCCGGACGACTTCACGGACGTCGAGGCCATAGCCGCGATCGCGCGCATCACGGGCGGCAACTTTCGACTGATCCAGCGCTTGTTCGCACAGATCGAGCGCATCCTTCAGATCAACGAACTGAGACTGATCACGAAAGAGGTCGTCGAGACCGCACGCGAGAACTTGGTCATCGGGCCGCTCTAGCGCGACATCTAGCGCGCCAATTTCGGTCACAGAAAGCGTTCCAAGCGACACTCGACCCGTCGAAGAGGGGCACGCGCGGTGCGGTCGTCTGGACGAGCCGCCCCAGGTGGTCGTACGCACTCGTCGTGGTGTTCCCGTTGGCCGATGTGCTGGTGATCTCGTTGCCGTCGCCGTCGTAGGCTGAGGTGGTCACACTGGGCGTGTTCGCGCGCGGGGTCCCGTTCACGGTGGTCGTGAGCGGCGGCGTGCGCGCGGCGATCTGGTCGCCCGACATGGAGTAGGTGTAGGCGCTCGTGTAGCTGATGCCCGTGGTCGGGTCGAGTGTGGCCACGCCGTCGCCGGAATCCCCCAGCAGTATTCTCGCTTCTCGCCCCCTATAACCGTTGCTCAAATGTACAGATCAATATCGACCTCCGCCTGAAGTTGATTGATCGCTCCCAGCATCTCACGGTCGAAGTGGACCGCGGGAACCTTTCCTCCCATCCGTACCGTAAAAGCCAGTTCCGCCTCGATGCCCAACTGTTTGGTTAAATCCGTCAACGCATCAACCAAGGGAAGGAGCTGCGTCAACAAAGGACGCGCTACCTCTTGCACATCTAACGACTCTACCGGGCCAGTGGTTAGGCGCCATCCGTCTTGCTTATAGCGTACTAAGGAGTTTGGAACCTGCTCCCCTGCACGCCATGTGCAGGTCGGTTGAACGCCTAGCGCCTGGGTGATGATATCTGGATCACAGCCGTGCCCGGTCAGGATAAAGTCGCATCTAATCATAGCCATGTGTCACCGATGTCTTTGCATTCGTTCCTTGATGTTGATGCCTGTGTCCTCTCCAAGATACGGCTAGCATCCCATTTTATCGGACCTCTTGAACCAAATCGTCGCTTTTTCGTGCGTCAATCGGCAAAGTAGATGTCCAAACCCAATGCCAGGTCCATTGATACTATACGTGCTAGTAAAAAAGGACTGAAACTAGGGCCGCCGTTGCCGGTTGCTGATTCCCAGAAACAAAACAGATCCTTCTCAACGTTGCTCTGCGCGGCGTATTCTTCAAGCTTTGTCCGCACAGGTTCAAGACGGTCGAGCACCCAAGCAATATGCTTCGCTACGTCCGTTGATACCACATGGTCCCGCGATGATAAGGACCAATGGCCGTGCGGCCAATAACCGTTATTACCACGTTGATCACCACGTTTATGAGAGCGTGAAGGCAACACTCCTATCATTGCCGTCACGGTAGCTGGATCTACATCGTGCCCCCACATCCGAAATGTCGCCCATGTCCGACTACAGTTAGGGTTGTCGCTATTGTTGTCCATCTGTATGTCCTCTAACGGCTTGCAGTGGTGATCCTACCAGTCCAAGCTTACACGCCCCATAATTGTCTAGCGCCAATAAGTGGTGACCGAGCGCGCCCGGCCACTACATGTAGCGGCCGGGCGCACTCACCAGGTACCTGGGTAGCCGGCGACAAAGGCAAACGTCGGCTCGGACATCTACATCTAGCGTGGGCGTAATGCGAACTGTAGATGTAGTATTGAGTGCGTCACGAGAGGGCATGGGTAGACACTACGACCTATTGTTTCCCTTCCGGTGGGGCGTCTGCCTCACCAGCCGCATCATATGGATTAGCTCCCCCTTTGATGGCGTTCGCTATCTGATCAAGGATGTGCCTGGGCGTAACGTAGGGAGCAGGCAAATCAAAATCGTCCTTGTAGATATGCACTGCCTCCCTGTATTTGTTGCGCTCGGACTTTGTAAGTCCGGACGGTACGTACTCTCCTTTCACATGCATGATGTTTGGGATGGGTATCTGGCCGGGGATGGTGGCGGTGGTACCGCCGACGATCGGCGTCGACTGAACATCGCCGGGGCGGGGGATGTACGCGGGGATGGTGACCGTGCGCGTGGGGCCGAAGCGGATCTGCCGGACGACATAGGTGACGCCCCCGATCACCACGGCGGTCCCCACGCCCACCACGACGCCCGGGACGAGCACCGCCAGGTCTACCGGCAACGTCGCCACCACGAGGACCGCCGCGCCAGCGGCCACCAGGAAATTGACGTTGTTGCTGCCCGGTATCCCCGCGACCTCGTCCTGGCCCGTCGGGTCGATGTAGTCGCTGGGGTCGTCCGCGACGTAGGCGTAGGTGCGCACGCCGTCGGCCCCGCTCGCATCGGGCTGCACCCAGCGTTCCAATTGGGGATCGTATGCCCGCACGCCGACCCAGTACCAACCGAGCGCGGCGTCGTACCAGTAGCCGGCGTAGCGCAACGGCTGCGCCACGCTCTCGCTCGTCCCCGCCGCCACGGGTTGCCCCCACAGGTCGTAGGCGTAGCGGTCCACTACTGTCCCGCTGATGTCGGTGAGCGCGACGACGTTGTCCCGCCCGTCGAGCGCGTACCAGTAGCGGTTCGTCGCGCCGCCCTGCTGCTGTCGCAGCAGTTCCAAGGGGCGCCCGCTCCGGTCGTAGAGATACGTGTCGGTGTAGGGCGCGGTCACGCTCGTCCCCGTCACCACCGCCTGTCCCAACTTGCTCCCCCGGTAGGTGAACGCCTCGCCCAGGACCGTCGCCCCGCTCCGCGTCACCGTGTAGCGCGCCCGCTCGCCCACGGCGTTGTAGCCCATCCCGACCTGCGTCCCATCGGCCAGCGTCACCTGGGCGAGCCGCGCCCGGCTGTCGTAGCGCAGGCCCGTGTGCAGCGTCGCCCCGTCGGTGATGCTCGTGGTGTCGCCGTTCTTGTCGTAGCCGTAGTAGCGCGCCGGTTGCCCCGGCGTGGTGACCGTCGTTACCTCGTTGGGCACGGCGCCGTAGCCGTAGACGGTGGTCACGCCGCCCGTGACCGTCGTGCTGATGTTGCCGTTGCCGTCGTAGGTCCAGGCCTGCGTCGCGCCCCCGCTTTGCGCCTGGGTCACCCGGTCCAGGGCGTCGTGCGCGACCGTCTGCACGCGCGGTGTCCCGCCGTTGAGCGTCGCGGTCACGGCCGTGATCCGGCCGCGCGCGTCGTACCCGTAGTCGTAGCCGCTGCTCAACGTCTGGGCGGCCGTCCCCTTGGTCGGCCCAACCGCGCCCACATGGGTCAGCCGGTTCGCGGGGTCGTAGCCCGCCGTCTCCCCCGTGCCGTTGGGCATGGTCGTCGTGCGGGGCAGGTTGATGGGGGTATAGGTGAACGCGCTGGTGTATGGCCCCGTCCCGCCCAGGTTCTCCCCGATGGCCGTCGCGCGCCCCTGGGGGTCCAGCTGCGTGGTGATGGGCACGCCGTCGTTGAGCGCCGTCTCGGTGCGCCTGCGGCCCGCCGCGTCGTAGCCATAGCTCGTGCGCACCCCGTCGCGCGTCTCGCTCATCGCCCAGTCGGCGGCGTTGTAGGCCGCCGCGTAGGTCGAGGTCTGCCCGCCGGACTGCATGGTCTGTCCGACGACATTGCCGTCGGGGTCGTACTGCGTGGTCGTCGCCATCGTGGGGGCGCCGTATGAATCGGTATCGGTCGCCCGCACCACGCGGTTATCCGCGTCGTAGGCGGCGGTGTGGTCGCGCCCGTCGAAGTCGATGGCCTCGATCTGGTTGCCCGCGTTGTCATAGCTGTAGGCCGTCTGGACGATCCCCGGCCCTCCGCGTGTCGCCGAGGAGTCGACCTCCATGCCCGTGAGTTGGTCGGCCAGATCGTAGACGTTGTAGACCGCGTCCCCGTTCGGCTGGAGCGTGCCGGCCACGTTGCCGTCGAGGTCGTAGGCGGTCTGTGTGGTCTGCGTGATCGTGTTCGGCCCGCCCACGCTGTCCGTGATCACACGGTTGAGCGCATCGTAGCCGCGCGTCTCCACCGAGGCGACTCCTCCGGGGGCACCCGTGCCATCGCTCGTGGTGATCGCGGTGACGTTGCCCACGGCGTTGTAGGTGTAGTCGACCGTGCCCGAGACGGGATCGCTGACGTGGTTGACTTGGCCGCCCGCGTTGTAGCGGTAGGCCGTGACCGCGCCGCCGGGGTCTTGATCGAACGCCTCGCGCGTGGCCGTATAGGTCATCAGTTGCGTCCCGCTGACGGGATTGGTCTCCGCGACGAGGCGGCCCAGCGGGTCGTAGCTATTGGTCGTGAGCGCGCCGCTGGCATCTCGCGTCGACACGACGTTGCCGTTGCCGTCGTAGCCGGTCGTCGTGGTCGGGGCGACGCTCGACCCGTCGAAGAGGGGCACGCGCGGTGCGGTCGTCTGGACGAGCCGCCCCAGGTGGTCGTACGCACTCGTCGTGGTGTTCCCGTTGGCCGATGTGCTGGTGATCTCGTTGCCGTCGCCGTCGTAGGCTGAGGTGGTCACACTGGGCGTGTTCGCGCGCGGGGTCCCGTTCACGGTGGTCGTGAGCGGCGGCGTGCGCGCGGCGATCTGGTCGCCCGACATGGAGTAGGTGTAGGCGCTCGTGTAGCTGATGCCCGTGGTCGGGTCGAGTGTGGCTACCCCGTCGCCGGTCGCGTCCACGCCCCGCCCGTCGGTGCTCTTGACCAACTCGCCGTACGCGTCGTACTGGTTGATCGTGCCGCGCCGTTGGTACGTCTGGCACGAGGGCTGGCATAGACTCAACCGCTCGGTCTCGATCGCCACGCTGTGGCGCCCATCATAGGTGTCGCGGACGACGCCGCCGTTCGGCCGGTCGGTCTCGACGCGGTCATGCGTCGTGGGATCGTAGACGTAGCTCGTCACGACCGGCGTGGTCGGGCCGCTGAAGCTGCCGTTGCGGATACCCGGCTGCGTTTCCTGAGTCAGCAAGCCCACACTGCCGGTAGGCCCGGCGTAGCTATAGGTGTACACGGTCGTGTTGCCCAGCCCGTCGGTCCCGCTGATCACGTCATGGTCCACGTCGTAGGCGGCCACGCGGACATGGCCCTGGCCGGACACGTCCATGGTCTGGGGGGCGTTGCCCTGGGCGTCCAGGGTAGAGGTGTGCGTGAGCGGCTGGCTGCTGCCGTAGCCCTCGATTGCCATGGTCTGGCTCACGCCATAGGTGAACTGCGTGGTGTCGCTTGGGGTATAACCGGCCTGCCCGATGGCCCCCGAGACGGGGCTGGTGATGCTCGTCAGCCGCCCCTGCCCGTCGTAGCCGAGCGTCCACTGGTGGCCGGCTCCGGTCGTGACCGTGACGAGTTGCGTCCCGCTGTAGCCGAACATGTCGGTCAGCGCGTCGCCCGTCCCCGCCCCCCGCGTCAGGCTCGTGAGTTGCCCCTGCGCGTTGTACCCGTACGCGACGTGCTGGCTGCCGGCCTTACCGGTCCCGCCCTGCTGCCACAGGGGACTCTGTGCGTCGGCGAGCAGCCCATTCGCGTTGTAGGTAAAGGCCAAAGAGCGCCCCGTCGTGTGGTCGTTGACGTTGCTGTTGGTCTCTCCCGTGGGCGTGTTCGTCCCCGCCGTCAGGCTGTTCTGGTTGCCGTAGGCATCGGTATCGCTGAGGTAGCGCCCCTGCGCGTCGAAGGCCAGCGCCTCGCCGGTCAGGATGTTGCTGAGGGTGTAGCCGGTAGTTCATCTTTGCAATAGGAGTTGAGACGCATGGCCCCCTCCCCATCGTTCCGATTAGGCCGCCCGGTACCGCTGTTGGCGGTCGAGGCGGCGGTTGACCAGACCAACCACGGCGCGCGTCCGCT
>JAABUV010005847.1_pt1 | contig 13757 bp, 13 predicted proteins | sample 5559971 | NCBI WGS metagenome assembly JAABUV01 (sample SAMN10711881, study PRJNA513362) | rock metagenome | isolation source: Antarctica rocks | place: Antarctica: Victoria Land, Knobhead nord | collected 2015-12-19
CGATATGCAAGTCGTTGACATTTTCGTGTTCATGTTCAATGTAGACGAAGTGCTGTGTATCAAACATGAAATCTTGTTGAAATCATGTCTAGAATCTAGCCTCTCTGCAGTGACGTAGTGTCTAGCTAAATAGAATGTTTGATCATTAAAGATAGTTATGACTAGAATAGTAAGAATACAGAAGAAAGCAAAGACAAATTTGAACTGTATTTATAGTAGAATGAAACAAAGAGAACTGAGTAGATTTGCTAGAATGCGAAAGAGTCTGAATAGAGTGTCAAAGCTAGAAATTAATCATGTGTCGAAATTTCTAAAGATTATTGACTAGAAAACTCTATTCAATTTCGACACACTTGTAACATTATCTTCTTCTCTTTAAAAGTCATGTTTCTATGACTTGTAGTGTAGTTCATAGCATCGATGTAGAAACTCGATATCAGTCTTTCTATCAATCTTTTTATCAACTCAAATCAAATTCAAATGTCTTCTTGAAGCAGATTCGCTATGTTGAATGAAAAATGTCTTTGAAGCATGCTCGCTATGTTGAATGAAAGATGTCATTGAAGCAGACTTATTATGTTGAGTGAGAGATGTTGACTTTCTAGTAGATGAGACGATGAAATCGATGAATTCATCGCATCGACGAAGAAGAGTGTCATTGAAGCAGACTTACTATGTTGAGTGAGAGATGTCGACTTTCTAGTAGATGAAACGATGAGATCGATGAATTCATCGCATCGACGAAGAATGTCATTGAAGCAGACTTATTATGTTGAGTGAGAGATGTCGACTTTCTAGTGAATGAAGCGATGAAGTTCGATAGATTCATCGCACGAACGAAGAATGTCATTGAAGCAGACTTACTACTAGGTATAATTCTAAGTCAGTAGATCATCGCATGAACGAAGCAGTAACAAATCTTTATATCAATGATTGATGAAGCGAAACTGAAGTTCTTGATGACTTGTTTTATAATTCAACACAATGTCGAGTAATCAAAGAGACGATAGATTCTGAATCAATGATGAAGTTATTCGCAGCTGTGAAACAGAAATGATTTTCTATCGAATCTCAATTTCGATTGAACATCGAGTCTCAATTTCAGTTGAATCGTGAATATATATATTATATTTGTTTGTGCAAATCTAACAGTCTCTGACGATTTCTAGAACCAAATTTTGCCCTGAAAGTCACTCTGAGATGTCAAGCACTTTCTCTAAGCGACTGAGTCTATGAAGTGAGTGAGTGAAGCAAAAGCGAGTTTCTGCGAAAAACTCAAGAAATGAAGAGTAGAAACAGAAAGAAAACTGTCTATTTATTTCTTTGTTTCCCGCCTGACTATTGCGTAATTGATGACAACGACGTAATGATGATGATGAGATAATCATCTCTTCTATAATCTTTCATACTCTTTCTTCGCTTGTCGATAGCATTCAGTCAAGCTGATTCTTCATGTGTTCGAAGCACTGTTTGACGTGTGTTATGCGCTCGATCGATATGCATTTTGAAGCATGTAGAGAGTTTGATAAAAAGCTCGATCGAAAGTTCAAGTACTCAATGCGCATATGTTGATTCGAGCGAAGAAAGATGATGACAGGCGAGGAATCGATCAATCAGCGCTTTGAATCTCGCCAACCTCGATTTCTGAGTCAAACCTCAATATTTTTTAATTATTTTGAAAGCATTGAATTCAGCTAATTCAGAGCTACAATTATGTCACTCAAAGTATGTCAGATAGTCATTGCATATATGTTGATTCGAGCGAAGAAAGATGATGACAGGCGAGAGACTGATCAATCAGCGCATTGAATCTTCTCAACCTCATTTACTAGATCAAACCTTGACATTATTCAATTATTTTTGAAGCATTGAATTCGACTGACTCAGAGCTAAAATTATGTCTTTCAAAGTATGTGAGATAGTCAGCGCGCATAAATCAATCCGGGCGAAAGAAATTGATGATTTTGATGTTCAAACTGATTCGCGCTAGCAAAACCCTCTAAAATCTCAATGTTCAACATTTTTCTAAAAATGTAGTTTGATGCCGTTGAGTTCGATATTATGTTCATGAATACAGCTGACTGAAACGAATAAGACCTGAAATTTTGAAGAAAATCGATTCAGAAAGTTAAATGATAGTCTGTCTTCGAAAACAATGATAGTCAGTTCTCTGTTCTCAAGTTCTCGCTTAATTTTCTCTTCAAAAACAATGATAGTCAGAGCTGTTTATCATTACTCATATGAGATAGAATCAAACATATTTAATATTAAAGCATTGAAGTTGCAATTTGCAAAGTGCTTTCAAATAAAAGATCTTGACTCAATTGAGTAATATTTAAAAATGCATATAACTTGTGATAAAGTTGAATGAACTCTTTGAATCAATTAAAGCATTTATATCAAGTGAGTCATTGAACTTCTGAGCATGAGCAACTGTAACTCAACTAAAACATCAATGCATTACAAATGTCAGCTCAAAAGAACGTTTATTGAAAGTTCAAGAAGTGAATTAAGTATCAAACTATTTTTAAAGAAATAAAGAATTATTAATCAATTATTAAAATACTGATGTGAATAATTTGTTAAATATGATTAAACATAATTTATGCAGTAAGCAAATGCAGTAAATATTCAATGAAATTTATTCTTAATCATGATTTAACTGTTAAATAAATTATTTATTATTTAGTTGAAACTGTTCAGCTGAAGCTTCAATATGAATTTTTCAAAGTGAAGAAAGTTGAGAAAGTTGAATTATTTGAATATATCAATTTAACTCATGTGAATTGCTTGAATTCTTGAAAATTCATCTTTGACTATATGATTTTTCTATGAAATAAATCAATTAACTGAAGCTGAATACATCAATAAATATAATATCATCAAGAAAATAATTTTTCTGATTTAAGCATTGAAAAAGATAAGATATGATGATTAAAATATGAATTCAACTATCATTTTAACTGACAATCAAGTGACTATAAAAATGAATAGCAATCTCGTCAATCATTTTTAAATTAAGCACATTGATACATCATATCACTATGTTTGAAACAAGATAGAAGAGAGAGCAATTAAATTAAAATACATATTCATTGATTAAATGATAATCAATGATTTCATCAAGTCTTTAAAGTCAGACAAATTTCTGAGATTCAGATCAGTCATGAAACTAGCTTCAATGAATGAAGTTATTTTCATCAAGTATGATGTCGATGAGTAAAAAAGCATGAATATACAGTCAGTAGAGAGTTTGAATAGCTTTATATAGAGCTTCAATTTCTAAGAGAAAGTGTTGAAAATGTTGAAAACAGAGAATGATACTGTTATTTCTGTGATTAATAATCTTCGCATTAATTCGATGTTAATGAATGAATATTTACTCTTCGCTCACTTCTTTTCTTTCTTCTTTATTTCATATGCTTTATTTATTAAACAGTTCAGTCAAATATATTTATATGTCTTTCTATTTTCATGTTCTTGTATTTCAAGATTTATATGATATCGAGAATTCATTTTGATGAGCAAGACGACGATCAATTTATGCTATATAATGTCATGAACTTTTGAACTCAAAAAGAAATCAGCAAATTCAAATTCAACTTCTATGCGCTCAAGCAGCTAGTATTTCATAACTTTCAGATCAGAGTGTGCGCTCTGCTTTGACATCATCTTGCTCAATTGAGACTGGTTCAAGAGTTTCAGAATATCACTTGAATGCTGATCACGCAGAATGTCAAAAGCTTCTTGCAACTTCTTAATAATATCATCAACTCATACGACAATAAGACGCGCTCAATCAGCGACATGAAGCTTTGAAATCATATTCTATTCTTGCAGCATATGCAGATCTATCTTCTGCTGAAGTACGTCATTAAGCGCGCAGATATAGACTTGCTTCGACGAGCTATTGATCGCTGTTGCGTCTATTTTCATGATTCGACGCAGCATAAATATGCTTATGAAATGCTTTATCTGCATCGCCTTGTATCGACTTCTGCGATCTCTTCAAAGTTGCAGCGAGCAATTCTGACAAACGAGCTGATCAATTCTCGACGACTGATTTGAGACAGATCGACTCGTGAAGCTTCACAATGACATTCTCAAGAAGTTATTTAAGAATAAGCGTGAATCTGCTATCACGCTGAATTATCTCTTCAAGCATTGTGCTTTGAACATCGAGTTTTTCGTCACTCTTGCTAATCATGTTGAATAACTGTACGATCTTGATTGAAACGACAGACATTCAGAGAAGTCAGCAAAGCTTGATGTCATGATCATGACTCAGCGCTTATCGCGAACTGAATCAATCGCTCTACACAGTGATCAAATCGTCAAATACGAGATCACTGATACATTACATCTTGAAGCAACGCGCGTTGTCGATGATGCATTAGTGAAATTCAACAGAAGAGAATGTCGCAGCTTTCAGTATAGCTATACGAAGACAGACAATTCTGTTCTCGACGACGAAGACAATGAAGACGAGAGTGAAATCGCTCAGTTCTTTGCTACGAACGATGTCGAGTAACACTAAGCTGTGTCGACTATTCTCATGTCTTTTTCATCAATCTCATTCGCTTTGAATTCGACTCATCTCTAATCTCTGCAGAGTTCACATCTATCGCTGTCAAAAAACGTCTGCTTCGAGTTTTGACAAGCGTTGCTTGCAAGCATGCGTTTTGAATCACTTCAACAATCTCATCTTCATAAAGACGCAGATCTGCTCATCGCTCGTTGATCGCAGTAATCAATGCGTCGATAGAGTCGACTATTGCATCAGTTCGTGATATATCGAAAATAGTCTTGTTCGAAAGAATCAACTGCATCTTATGATTCATGAATATCGTTGAGAATATCATCAAGAATAGTATCGTCGCTGTCTTTGTCTCTCGTCACTCAATCAGTGTCGAGTTCATTGCAGCAGTGATATGCTTTTGAGACTGAATGATTCTGACAGACTGCTCTGCTTTGCTGATACGTGATCTGATCTCAATGTCGACGCATCTGCTACAGCAGAGACGTGAATCTGTTTTCAGATGAGATTGTGAGAACAAGTCATCATCATAGAATTCAAGAATGCTTCTTCGAATGCACGTTGAAAGATTAATCAGCTTTCACAGATCTCGTGATAGCACGAATCGTCTCTTACGCTCAGTCGTTCTCTTCTTGACCTGAGTCGATGCGTCGAGTCTATCTTCAAAGCATCATGATTCAACAAATCAAACAAATTCGTCGCAGATTGCTTGATCTCTTGCCGCTCGATCGACTCGCTGTCACAGAGCGCACATGCTTGATGACTGCTTTCATTGAACAACGCGTCGAATATCTGAATTATTGATACTCATTTTCATTGCGTCGATAGCTACGATAATACGATGCCTCAGACTTTTCAGAACGTCTTCGACATCAGACTTTGCGAATTCTGCGAAAATTGATCTCTTGTCGAACTCTGCGAGCTCTGAATAATAGACTTTAATGACGTTGAAGACAGACGTCTTTGAACTGTTCGCTTGAATCAACTTTTTGATCAGCACGTGAACTGTCGTTTCAATCAGTTTTATGAAGTCGATATACACAACAGTCTTCGAAATAGTTCTGCAGCATGCACGACTATCGAATCTCGCTTGTTTTGTCTCTTGATGAGTATGAGTCGATACGATTGCTTGAGCAGTAGCAAGAGCATCATGTCTGAGTGTCTCTCTGATCATATTATCACTATTTTCTTCTGTCGTTCGCTCAACAGCTGTCTTGATCGATTCAATAAGAAAATCAAGATCATTGAATGTATCTACGAAATGCTGTGTACATTGAATCGCAAGTCTTATGTTCGATCGATCAATTGAGATACGTTGAATACGAGTGATAGAATCAAATTCGCAAAGCTCTTGAATTTCGATCAGCATCATCGAGTCGAGAGTTGCGAAACAGCTCAGTCAAGGCACAGATCTATCGATTAAGTCTCGCAGCAACATCAAGTGACTGTATGAATCTCTTCAGTGCTAATCTCACTCGCTGACGACGTGCACTTCATCGATAGTCACTAGAATGAGATGCTGCTGAAAGATCTGATCTTGCAAAATCTTTTTGAACTTATTCGATAGTGCAATCTTCAAACTCAAGAACACTGAATTTGTCAACATTTACAGAATTGATGAGTTCATCTGAAAATCTCAAGCTCTTGCGAATGCTCTGCGTCTCTCAGCTTCTGTCATGTCAATTCATCATGCAGCTCGAGTCTGATCTTTCTTGTTTCTAATTCATGTCTTATATCTAACGTCAATAATTCGTACCTACTTCTTTCTTTCGCTTCAAGCTCGACTTTTCGCTGAAGAAATGCTAGCGAGTTCTCTTGTGCATCTTGATCGACAGTATTCGTATGACGCTGCTTTCGATAGATGCGCAATAGAGAAATTTCAAGAGCGAACAACGCGATGCTATCAATTGATACTGCAATGTCAATCGTCAACTTTGCGTCTTTTTGATGAAATTTGATGAAATTTGATGAAATTTGATGAAATTTGAGTGTAGAATTCAAGAATGAGACAGGTTTCAAAGTTATGTTCATTGAAGATGATGATGTGAGTGATTCAGAGATCGAATTGATGACAGTCGTTGAACTGATGACGATGCGTGAGACAGATACTGTCAAATTTGTTGTATCTGATATCGCTGTAGCTAAAGATGTCGACACTACGTTTTCGCGATCATCTGAGCATGACGTAAATTCTAATAAGTTTACAAAGAGTGATTCAGTCATCTCTTGAAATAGTGCACTATCGATATTCAACGACTTTGTGAGAGAGTATGATGATGTTAAGATCACTGAACTGCCTGAAGAGATGACGCACTGTTTGTTCGAAGAATAGCAGGTAGTAATCGAATATGTCGAGAATACGATATAAGTGTCGAGTGATGAACTACGTTCAGAAATTAGTCAACGAGAACAGAGACGCAAGAATCTTTAGATTGTTCTCTATGTGACACTCGTGACGCTTGTGATATCTGAGAAATCGAAGAAGATGAATTGATCTGCTTCATTTCTCAGAATACTGTAAGTGAAATCTGCTACTATGAAGCATTCGCTGCATTGCGATCGAAAACTTATAAAGACTGATTTGTCAGAGATTATCTTCGAAAAGCTAAAGAGCACTTTCACGAACTTTATCTTCTGTTATGCAGATGCTGAAGCTTGTAAAAAAACAAATGATTAGAAATACTGTCAATAGAGAACGCATTTTAGACAACTGAAAGAAGTGAATGCAAATCAAGAATGAATTGATGAGTCTTCGCAAGATATAAATAACAGACATCAAGAGTAGTATGAGAAAATTCTTTAAACAGATGATGCAAGCTGCGCAAGAGATATACTTTCGCTCTCATCAAAGTGAGACTCAGTCTGATGTTCTGCATGTGATTGTATTACATAAAAATTCAATTAAAGAACATGCTGCATTGAGAATGCATCTGCATTCAATCGAAACAATCATTCTTTAAGAAGTATATGAACACTCATCAATCATCATCATGACAAGCGATAAAGCAAAACTTTGAAGAATTCTATGTCGCAAAGATGATTTCACAGCATAGTGACATTAAAAACAGCTCAATCGTCTTGAAGTATATCAATCTGCATCAGACTATTGATTTGAAGCACTGTGATGACAAACAATCTATATTTTCTATGATTGAGCATGCTCGACATCGATTGACAGCACTCAGCTGAAAGTCAACTAATTGCAATTGTTATTAATGTATGCAGAAAGCTCTGCATTTCTTGACATTCGTTTTTGCGTTTATCTTACATCTCTTTTGTATGAGAAATTCGAAAATTCAATTTCATCATTCTTCAATTGCTCAAAATTGAAGCTATTCAGATCACTTTGTTTGTTGACGTTTCTAACGCATTTTCAGCTATGATCGACTCACTATCTGCAGCGATTCGCTTCAGAATCGTACGACTTCTACTACTTCATTGACAATCTCTCGTCATCATCAAAAAAGTTCACTGCTGTTCTAGAACGATGTATAGCATTCGAGAGAATATCTTCATGTATTCATCATTGTTTAAATCTCAGTTTCGTCTCAAAGAAATTTCTTGCAAGATGTTTAAGACAGCTGAAAATGATCTCATAGTCTATCTCGAAGAGCAGTCATGAATCATGCAGAAAGAGATGATCTGATACATATGACAGAAGTGAAACATTAACGTGCATCAATTCATGATATCAAGAATTCTGAAGAGAAGACGCTGAAGTAATAAAAAAGAACAGCGTGTAGAAGTCAGACAAAACGATGAGCTTCGTTTGAATTGAGTAGCAGACATGCTTCGTTTGATGATCAAACAGCTCGTGTTCATGAATGAGTCTTTATTCAATGAGATCACGAACTGACGTCATCAAGTCTATGTTTTCGTTGATCAATCAGCTCGCTATCAAGTCTCTAGAACGAGAGAACATTGCTGAAGTGTTCTTTCGATCTATACGAAAGACGAATATTTATTCTGTATCGACATTCGTGAAGATTGATTCAACGACGAGACTTTCTTTCGATGACTAGCAGATGAACTGCTATCTCTATGCAGTTTCTTTTCAACTTCAAGAAGTGTGATCATCATGAATAACACAAGTGTTCATTGCAATAGTCAAATTGAAGAGCTCATCATCTTACATGAATGTCAGATAAGCTATTTGTCTCGTTGAGTTGATGATCTATCACTGATAATGTCAGATGTGATATTTGTCTCTCTACTTGTTGAATTACAATCTCATAGAACTCATCTTCAGCGTATTAAAGATCTGAATTCATAAACATTTTGACGAGACATAATCTCATTTTGAAGACATCTTTGATGACTTTCTTCATTACGCTGTTGAACGAAGCGAATGTGATAGATATTTGAGACAGCACTTCAAGCATTCAGACTATATTTTTGAGACAGATATTAAAGTTTTGAAACGAGAATTGAAGATAGAAAATCAGAAATTTGACTCTATTTAACGACTCAGTTTTAATAAAGTCTTTTGAATGCTCTAGAGAGAATGAGAAGATCATATAGAGAGAAAATCATATAGAGAGAGTGAGAGAATCATCTAGAGATAGATTTTGACTTCGACGTTGAGACATTTGAAATAAAAACGATTACAAGAACGTCTACAAACAAAAAGATCTGAATAGCTTCAATTTTGAGCAAATTGAGCAATTGAGAAAACGATGATGTTGAATTTTTGAATTTCTCATACAAAAGAAACGTGAGATAAACGCAAAAATAAATGTCAAGAAATGCAGAGCTTTCTGCATATGTTAATAACTGACACATGAAATTAACAGCTAACTCAGGAAAAGTCAACAAAAATTGACTAATATTGACTTTTCTCATTTCATAATTTTGTCAATAAAAGTATTAAAAAGTCATAAAAGATGACTAATCAGATCAATAAAGATCTAAAGATTAATATTTAGATTTTCTAGTGCAAAGTAGAGAAACTGTGCAGTTGTCAGAATCGAATCAATGCTTGAATTCGATTCTAGGTTTGATATCTAGTACATCACTTAACTCGTTAGTTATAGAGAGTATTAGAAATGTTCTAAGCATAGCTTAGTTAATTGCTATCTTTTGTCGTGCAGTTGATCGAGCGGTTCAACTCGAAGTTTCGCCAGTTGACACTTAGTCAGCTGAATGATTCGATTAGTTAGACTCAGAGTCTCTAATCCTGACGCTTACAGCAGTAGATAAATATTTTGATAAGATGTCTAAATAGACTTAGACTGATCATCAAGTCGAGTTTTCATACCTACTTTCTAACTTGACTCGAATACTCAATATCAACATCATGACTCAATATTGAATTTTCGACTCGACTCATCAAGCAAGCAAAATTGACGTCAAGTCGTTAAAAATAAAAACATAGAACAATATTTTTGCTTCTTTTCATGCAATAAATTGGCAAATTGCATTATCATTGCTCGAAAAACAAGAGAAAATACTGTTTATTTATTTCTATTTAAAATATTGTCGGGCCGAATCGAGAATTCGGGTTAATACTCAATATCAAAATCCTGATTCGAATCGAGTCTTGGCGGGTCGGGAACCTGACCCGAGCTCGATGACCCGGCTCGACGCTGTCAGTCTAAATAGACTTAGCTTCGTTAATCCTGGAATGACAGCTTTAATGATGGTTTAAGAAATACGAGAACATCAAGGTAGATAGGCATGTAGATATATTGGTTGAACTGTCTAGTAGGTAGAAACTACGGAGGAAGGAAGAAGTGAAAAGTAGGTGAATATCCTGAATCTCCTGAATTCCGTAGCGCCAGCCCTATAGGGCTCGGAGCGGATGGGAGCGAAGATTACTTCCCACAGAGGTAACAGTACTGTTCCCTGTTTCCAACAACTGCAAGGGTAGCATGATGATTATTGGCGGAATTGGCTGAACAGACAAGTCAGTCGAGAGTGCGGTGAAATGCGTCAGATTATGAGTGGCCGGAGTTGATGTGGAAACAGTTTGCGTCATTTTACTGATTGAATCACAAATATTTGTTAGACAGGAAGTGGGGTCAGAGGCAATGACGCCCCATCGTAGTTTTCACCAACGTCACGTGGTCCTTTGAGAAATGACCTCGCTTTTCTTTTTCAGGGTCCTAGCGTTCGATGACAAATCTGCCAAGAAGACAAGAATCTGCCCCGTCTTATCCTAGACTTAACATCATTCTCCTGAAGCATACCACAATCACACATCTTCCTCAGCCAAGTCAAGGAGCAACGTTCTGCCTCCTAGTTTCAACAAGCTACCAACGGTTTACCATATCATTATCAACATGGGCTGCGTTTCTGCCACCCCTCCAACCTTCTTCGCCGCAGGTTTGGCCTTGTATCCTCTGGCCTTCTACCTGTCTATACCTGAGGGCGCGACTCCGTCTCGACTTGCGTTATCACGAGAGATCATCTCCTTCGTTCATTGCACGTCTATGGTGCTTCTCGCTGGCATGTGTCTCCGCGAGCATTACGCTGCTCTTACTCCTCCGCCCGACACGGCAGCTGCTCTATCGCCAGATTCTAATCTCCCGATTATCGCTACCAAATCTAATTTCGGCAATGATATCATGGCACTGGAGACTGCATATTTGCTGCAAGACTCGGTCCTCCTCCGCTATGCCTTCCACAAGAGCAAAAGATTAGTACAAGCTGGAATAGTACAAGGATCACCCCTTGGCCGCCATTTATCATGGCATCACGCTGGCTTAACATTACCTCTGGTCACGCTGCAATGGTACATTTCAAAGGGCAGGGAGAAGGGTATTTTGGTTATTGTGATGTTGATGCTCATGAACGCCTCCTCTCCGTTCGGAACCGTACGCTGGTATTTGATAAACTTCCGTCCGACAAATCGTCGGGCAATTGCGACGGCTACAATTGGGTACCTTTGCACCTATGGGGTCTGCCGTGTCTACTTGATCTACCACATACTTAAAATATTCGGCAGCCAACAACGACTGTCTGCATTTGAAAGCTTCCGGAAGCTGCGACTTCCTTGCAAGGCAGGGACGGCAACGATGGCTATAGTCAACTCCGCCTGGTTTCTCATGGCCGTAAAAAATTTCATTGCTAGGGACCTCAAGCGTGCAAGCTGATACGAGGACTGGATTCCTCACCATCTGAGGCTGATGGTGGGATCCGAATCCTCACTGTCACAGGCTCTCTCGGTCTCTGACAAGGCAACTGCTTCATGTCTCTTGCAAGTACTGCAGGATCTACATTTGGGACCCATCCCAACCATGCTTTCAAGCCTTCTGCCTGGATATCGCCGGTCAGATCAATTCCTGAATCAACAAATTCTTGGGCAACGATCAAGCAAATTTGTCTCACGAGATCGTTCCCCAAACAATATTTCGCACCGTCACCGAAAGCTAGTCCTGCATTTTCCAGGCTGTCCTCCTTCATGAAACGATTCCATACGAAACTTGCAGCATTCTTGAAAACCGTTTCATCACGATTTGCCTTGGAGAAATAGAGCCAGATGTCGTGACCGGCCGGAATAATAGACGGACTATCGCCGTCCATGACGCCCTTCAATGTCACGTCATGCGCAACTCTGCGCATAACACCTATCACTGGAGGGCTAAGTCTTTCGGTCTCGAGTAGGATACTTCTCAGCATGGCTTGTCGAATCTTAGATGGATGCTGCCGTAAAAGGCTGGCCAAAGACTGCCCCTCATTTTCCCCTAGGAATATATTGAGCATGTACGCTGTCAAGAGCGACGATATTGCCTTGTTCACAATACTACTTGTGAACAACAGACAATGCGACGCTAAGTTGACATCGTTGATATGCCTATGTCCGCTAAGATATGGACAACTGCCATGGCAGTGCGACAAATGAACGCGCTCTTTCAAGATCTGCTGAAGCCTAGAGACTGCTTTGAGGCCTTTGCTTCTAGTTGATGACCAGAACGGCGTTGTCACTGGCACTGGGAATAGAGAGAATTGACCGCGGAGCAAGTCTTCCTGCGCTGACTCAACCTCAGAAAATGCTTTCCCATCTCTTTCGGAGTCCAGTCCTAGGAAGATGCCGAGCATACAATCCCACGAGAAAGACTTCAACACGTTGTAGAGGTTAATGTTCCGATCTTGTTGCAGCTTGGTGCGTATGAGCCTTGTAGCGATTCGACGAACAATCGGGTCAGCATCTGGGGGCAGCTTTCCCACTTGAGACATCCATTGGCTCTTGTGGAAGGCATGTGTTTCCCCGTCCTCAAGGAGGAGATTAGGGGCAGGGAAGAATGCAGACATGAGCTGTGTATAAGCCGGTCCCACTGTGAATATATGTTCCGTGTCCTGCGGGCACGATACCAGACCAGAAGGCTGCCCACCAACAGAGGATGGATGCTGTAGAATAGCCCTACACAACCGATAGGAAGATACAATGTGAACATTGCGATTAAGTATTGATGCTTGGATAACGCCTTGTCTTCCATGTGGTGAGTTGGGGGCAAGTAGCTCTGGGTCATCGATAGTCATCGCCTCGATACGAGAAGAGATGAAAGCTTCAGGAGAGGAATGAAAGGCAAAGGTTTGATTCAATCTCGAAAACATTGTCTAGGGCTCCCAGAACATTTGCAGGCTTCTCCACCGGGCGTTGGTGGAAGAGCTTTCACCTGGGAGCGCTGTACTGAGGGGAAACTCGAAGACGTATGTATTACCCCGCAATCATCTTACGCATATGCATGTGATATGACGTCATGTTATCCGGTTTTTGAAAGTAGGGACGATTTCAAACTCAAACCATCCCACCCTCTTAATCTTAGCTCTGCGGTTGATGTTGATTGACTAACTCCAAACAAACACACAGGATGGAGACGTTGAAACAGGTAGACACTTTTGCTGACAAAGAAAAATTGGGAAGGAGGGGCGTGACTTCCCTCACGGAATTTGGAGCTTTGCACAAATGGCTGTTGGCCATTCCGAATTAAGTGGCCGTTGCATTCCGGAATTGGCACAAGGCACTCACTCTCCTTTAGGGAGTACGGAGAGCGGCTTGGGAATGGAATGCTGCCAGCTCATGGGAACCTTCACGGGGGTACATTGCAATTGCTCGAACATCTATCATTACCACGGGGCTGTCCGCCCTGGTCTACAGGCTTTCATTGCTTCGCCAGCTATCAAGCATTTCCAATCCAGCATCCCACCACCCAAAGAACGGTGCGTACCCTCCTTGCCCCGTCTTATGATGCCACGCATGCGCCCTTGCCCCTGCCCC
>JAABUV010005849.1_pt1 | contig 13751 bp, 15 predicted proteins | sample 5559971 | NCBI WGS metagenome assembly JAABUV01 (sample SAMN10711881, study PRJNA513362) | rock metagenome | isolation source: Antarctica rocks | place: Antarctica: Victoria Land, Knobhead nord | collected 2015-12-19
CGGCCAGCGCGTTGACGACCTGCTGCACCGCGTCGGCCGGCGCGTCGGCCGCCGTGCGCACCAGCACCTGCACCTGCGACCCGGCCGGCGCCTGCGCCAGGCGCCGCCGCGCGGGCCGCTGCACGCCGAACGCGGGCGCCGAGCCGGCCTGCGCCAGGCCCTGCGCCGCACGGGCGGGCGAGGAACGCATCAGAGCTGCCCGGGGATGTGAAGGTGGGGGGGGGGGGGGGGGGGGGGGGGGGTGAGGGGGGGGGGGGGGGGGGGGGGGGGGGGGGGACATTCATACACATATTTACTATGCATATACGAGGGCACTAACCAGCGGCGCACCATGCGCTTGAATGCGCCACCCGGGAAGAGCTTGCCGGCTCCTGCAGCACCACAGCACAGGGGATGCCGCTTTCTGCGGCTGCAGTGGCATCGCATACGCGCGCACCTCGCGCCAGCTCCCTGCCTCCTTGCAGCTGCTGGCCTGCCACGTGCGGCTGCGAGGCCGACAGAGACCGGCAGCGTTATATCCGGGCCTGTAAGGGCTTGTAAGGCCTGTATCAGTCCTCGCGTGCGGGCGGCAGGCAGGCAGCGCACCACAGAGTGGCCGACGGCGATGCTGGAGACGCTGCCTGCCAGCGGCGCGAGCGTCTTGTTGAGCGACGCGACCAGCGCGTAGGCCACCGACGGCGGCAGCGGGCTCAGGCCGGCGCCGACCAGGTTGTAAGTCGCCACCACCGTGCGCCCCTGCGCCGGCGCGGGCGCCGGCGCCGCCGGCTGCTGCGCGCCCGCCGCAAACGCATGAGCGCTGCGTGTGCACCGTCGCGGCCGGCCGGCCTCAGACCAGCCAATAGTTTACAAATTAGCCATAGAAATGTTCCAGGCCCTGTTGGGCCGTCAGCGCACCTCAATGGCCGCAGGAGCAGGCGCCGGCGCGGCCGCGGGCGGCAGCTCGGGCGCGGGCGCGACCGCTGGGGCGACCTCCGGCGGCGCGGCCACGGGCGCGGGCGCCGGGGCGGCGATGGACGCTGCCGCGACCAGCGGCGCGAGCGCGGGCGCGCTGACGGGCACGGGCGCAAGCATCACCAGCGGCGCGGGCGCTGGCGCCGTGGCGGCTGCGCGGGGCACGCACGTGGCGTCACTGGCCGGCCGTGTGGACGCGCTTTAGACGCGCGCGAGCGCTGCAGTGGCAGGCAGCACGATGTGGTGCCGTGTGCGCTAGACGTCCCATCCGCCTCCAGAGCAGAGACCAAGACGCAGCTTGAGAGACCCACTCCGCACTACATTCCCATACTTGCAAATTTCAGCATAGCAGCGCAGGTTGACGACGCAGCAGGGGCCGCATCAGCAGACGCCATCCGTAACAGCATGGCAGAAGCTTCCAGGGCGCGCTGCGGTCCGATAACAAGGACACAGCGGGGGGCAGACATGCAGGGCCGCCGCACCCGAGCACGGCAGCCGGTTGCACGGCGCATACATGTTGCTGCCCAGCACCTGCAGCACCGCGAACGGCGTGCCGGCCGGCACGGCACCCGTCAGGTTGCCGTTGCCAGGGCCGAGCACCCTGCGTGCGCGCGGTGCGGCTCAGCCGCGGCCGCCGCGCGGACGCGCGCCATGCTTGCACACGGTGCGCACAGCAGCGCAGCCTTGATTGCATACGACTGCTGCCCCGAATACCCCTCATACCCCAAGCATCCACACGTATCGTAAAAACAAATGACACCACCGCTGCACGTTGGGCTGTGCGCTCTGCAGGCATGCACGCTCCACGGCGCGTCCGCGTCAGAGCCGCCAGGCCGCGGCGCCCGCCGATCGGCGCGCGCCGGCGGCGAGGGGGGGCCGGGGCCGCACATGCCGTTGCGGGCGCCGCGCATGTAGGGGAACGCGCCGGCCGACGCCCACGCGCCCGGCAGCGCGCCGTAAAAGTAGTTCTTGGCCAGGCGCAGGATCTGCAGGTGCGGGAACGCGCTGCCCGCGCCCCACTCGCCCGGCAGCGCGCCCCACAGGCTGTTGCTGGACAGGCTCAGCAGCCTGCGCGCCGCGCACTCGACGGCTCGCCTCCAAGCGCACTCGGCGGCTCGGCTCCAGGCGGCGGCGCGGTCCGCGAGGCCGCACACGTTCACTGTCTGGCGCAGGGTCTGCGGACAGGCGGGCCGCCCGGCCGGGGCCAGCTGGGCTGCAAGCGCGTGTCAGGGTGGGGCGCAGGGGCGGCGGGCGCACGAGAGGCTGGGCCAGCCGGCGGCCCAGCCGGCCGGCAGCTCGCCGGACAGGTGGTTGTTGTCGAGCGACAGGATGGTGAGCGCGGGCAGCGAGCGGTTGCCGCCGCCCCAGCCGCCCGGCAGCGTGCCGCCCAGCAAGTTGTTCCGCGCGGCAAGCAGGCTCAGCTGCGGCAGCGCGCCCGGCTCGCCCCACGCGGCCGGCAGCCCGCCTGCGCCGGGTGGCGGTGTTAAGAGAGGGTTTTTAGGGTCTGTAGGGTCTCAGGCCCACCACGACTGGAGGCCAGCATCGGCGCATCGCAGCGCCGGGCTCGCTGCGGCAGCGCGCGTCGCGCCCCCACTCCAGCTGCGGCGTGCTCGCGCAGTCGCCCGCCACAACCAAGGTAACCGTGCTGGACAGAAAAAGATAAAGGTAACCTAAGCAACGCCACAAGCAGCCGCCGGCCGCACCAGTGAGCTGGTTGTTGTCGAGCACGAGCGCCTGCAGGCCCGCCCAGGCGCCGGGCCGGCCGTACGTCTCCGGCAGCGACCCCGACAGCCGGTTGCCCTCCAGGCTGACCGTCTGCAGCTGGATCAGTGCGCTCTCCCAGCCCCACTCTGGCGGCAGGCTCCCCGCGATCGCGTTGCCGGTGAGGTTCCTGCCGCGCAGACGCCTCAGCGCCCCGCGGCTGGAGACCGCACAATTTCGCGAGCGCTCGAGCGCCCGAGCGCCTGCAGACAAAGCAAAAGTAAAAGCTGACACTGGCAAAGCCGCGCAGCTCTGCTGCTCGCGGCAAGTTTGGCTGGGGGGCAGGGCCGCGCACAGGTTCTGGAGGCGCGTCAGCTGCGTCAGCGACGCCGGCAGCGTGCCGGCCAGGCCCATGCTGGTGAGCGACCTGCCGCGCAGCCGCAGTGCGGTGTTAGGGCACGAAGTGGGGCGGCAGCGGGAACGGCGCACGCGTGACGCCCAGCCCAGCATCGCAGCGCTGAGCCCGCAAGCGACGCCCGTGTGCGGGACAGTCACCAGACGAGCGAGGTAGCTAGATCATGGCACTGCATGTATACCAGCGCCACAGACTGAAACGGCAAGAGCGTGGGCGTGGCATTCAGGTAAGAGCTACACAGGCAGGCGCGCGCAGTAGTCGCGCGCGCACACTCGGACCCACAGTGGCCGCACAGCAGAAGCAGGCGGGAGCGTACACGGAGGTCACGCGCGAGTCGGCCGCGCACACGACGCCCGTCCACTGCCCGGTGCATGGGTTGTCGCCGGTCCAGCCGCTAAAGTTGGCGCGCAGCGCCGTCTGCAGCGCCAGCAGCGCGCGCGCTGCGCGCCCCAGCAGCCACATGTCAGCGCCCGTTTACACCTTCTTGGTGAGCCCGTCTTTTTCCGTGTGCGAGCGACGGCACACATCAAAGCCAGTACTGCCACGCGTCTGCAGAACCGCGCAGCAAGTTTCCTGCAGTCACTGGGTCGCTCCAGCCCAGAAACTGTGATTGCTGATGAGCGCACATCAGCCAGGTGGCGAGCGCATGAGCACACCGTCTGAGCCGGCATTGCCGGCGAGTGGGTCACTGTTGGACTGCGCCGCAGCGTTGCGTGCACCGCAGAGCAGCAGCGCGCACGCCAGCAGCGCCGCTACAGCGGCATTCTGTCTGCACGGTCGCCAGCCTCGCTGCCCGCGCGCAGAGGCGCCCGCAGCCATACCTGTGGAGTACCTGCACGCAGGACACTGCTGGATGTCCCTGTAGCCGTACCTGCGAGAAGGGGGACTCGCACTCGCAAGTTGCAAGCGCAAATCACAGCTTTGCGGGGGCTGTACAGCACCAAGCCTCCAGCCCTTAGTGCACGCAGTCCCGCTAGGCAACGCATATGCAAGCATGCTTCAGCCTTGGGATAGTGGACGAGTGGTCATGTGACAAGAAGCCACGCCCGCATGTTCCACGGCGTGTGTGCGTAGGGGGTGCAGGCTCACCTCAGCTCTCTGCTTCAGCCTCCTCAGCCTTGTCAGGCTCCCACAGGGCCGCTCACGCCGGACGCGGCAGTATTGTGCCCTACAATATCACCAGCAGCGGCAGCCCGTGTTTCCTACAGTGATAGCAAGACACGCTTCGGAGAACTGCGACACCTGTGTGCACCGCCGTTGCGCTTCGATGCAGCCCGGCGAGTCGCGACAACTGTGCGAGCAAGCCCAAACCCTAGCATTTATACCATTTCCAAGCGCACCAGAGATGGCTGTAATGTAGTAACTCATTTACCGGCCCTTGCTCGCGCTCTCTCGTCCAGAACATGTGAGCACAAGCGCTGCAAGCAGCCTCGCTGCTACAGGGGGTGATGAACCAAATTTGATGGAACTGGTATGGTCACATAGCATTGGCTGAAAGAGAACTCTTTTCCCCTGAGTGCGCTGGCGTGTGCGGCCACTTGACAGGCCAAAGAACCTGTATGTTGTGCAAATAGCTGTGCACCACACCAGTGACTTTCTGCAAACAATTACTCTCAGCAGACCTGCTGATCGGTTTGGTCACAAGGTAGGCATGTAGTTACACCGGTAGCTTAATATCATGAAGCCGTGCATGCGAGCTCGCTTGCAAGAACGCTAGAGCAGCGTCACTACGTGTGCAGAACCTCACACTACAGCATCTCCTCTCGCTTGCTAGAGGGCTGGGCCGCCTTATGGGACCCATGCAAACAGAATCCCACACCCGAAATCAATCCCTCAAAAGTGATTCAAAAGTACCGCACGAGGCAAAATGGAGCGGGCAATGGGCGCGCATACCGCGCTTTATCTAGTCTTGCTACCAAAAAGCGCTGGTGACATGTGTTGTTCAGCGTTCGAGTATCCGTGAATGTAAGAAGAAAGTCTGCAACAGCCCATGCCGGGCGCTCCATGCAGAAACAGCACGCTTGGTCAGAGGGCCGTGCTCACGTCGTGCTGGCAGGCATGGAGGCCGTGGCCAGCGGGTAGATCCAGCTGCAGAAGTTGATGCTGACCAGCACGGAGCCGTAGCTGTTCTCGACCTCGTGCGTCTGCATGGGCGCGCGCTCGCTCTTACGGAGCCAGTCTGAAAACCCCTGGGGTTTTTTTGAATCCCACGCACGCCTGATCACAATGCGCATGACCACAATGCGTAACATCCTCTGGCATCGATATGTCCAACAAAGGTCGCCCTGCTGCCTGCCACGCAGGCTGGCGTGTGACCTCAAGCCGCCCTGACGCATGTGGGTCGTGCCTGGCATGCTGCAAATCTGTGACCATCACCATCTAGGCGTGCTGCGCGCAGGCGATAGACAAGGCCCCACGCCAGCGATGTTTGCGGGGCCGCGCCGCCGGCGCAGGGCCGCGCGCGCCTGCACGATGAACTTCTCGTCGTACTGCTCGTACTCGTCCTTGTTGAACCGGCGCTCGAACATGCCCTTGAGGTCGGAGCGCAGCACCTTCTCCACGCCCGCCGCGTCGGCGTGGCCGGTGTACTGCGGGGCGCGCACAAACCTAAGAAGACCCTCCCTGACCCGGGCTCAGGGGTATGCTTGTGTTGCGTGCTCCGTGCACTGCGGGGCGCGCGCATAGCTCTAACGAGCCCCTCTCTGATCCGGACCCAGGGGCATGCTTGTGCCAGCGCTTGCAAGGGCGTCGGCGCTTGCACGATCGGCACGCACCGTGGCTAATTCCCATCAAGCAGCCCTGTCACTATGTACAAATTCCGCTGAACTTGCGCTTCAATGATCCACACAGCGCAAACAAACATACAATTTCAGACCAGATGTCCTCGACATGAGGCGGAGAGCCAGAGTCCTCGTGCAGACGGGCCTGGGGCCCTGCGGGCGGGCCCGGGCGCACCTCAGCGGCCCAACCGCCCGAGATCTTGTTGCTGCCCTTGTGGCGGACCTTCATCATGCCCACGCCCGCCGAGATGCGGTCGCCCTGGTTGCCGTGCCTGCGCGCGCGCCGCGGCCGGCCGCGTCAGCGGCTGCGCAGCCCCGCGCCCTCACATATTCGCAGCGCCGTGGGCCGCGCGCTCCACGCTCCTGGCAGCGCGCCGCACACTGTGCTGGGCGTGCATGGTGAGCCCCATACTTAAGCCACATGACCGCCTGTGGAGCAGAATATTTGCCCTACCCTTGCCCCTAGGGTAATCAAGCACAGGGGGGCACACATGACCGCCTGGATGACCTCCAGCACGGCGCCGTGGTGGAACACATGCCGCACGTCCTCCACCTTGACCTCGTTGGCCTCGGCCGGGATGCACGAGGTGTACGGCACCACGTTGAAGTTCTCGATCTTGGCCATTTCCAGAGCCAGGTCGTAGCTGCCCGTCTCCCAGGGGTTGACGCCGCCGCCCTGCCTCGCCCGCGCGCGCCACTCAGCAACACAGCCTTGACGACGATCAGGTGATCAACACCCAGCGCCATAATCTGCACGGGTGGCAGCTGCAGCCCAAGAGCACAGCACTCCGGCCAGTACAATAGTAAAGAGGGCTGGGAGTGCGTGACGACGGTCGTGCACAGCCAGCTGCTACTAAGCGGTGCTGACTGCAGGAGCTGCCAACACCGGACTCTGTGCAGCAGCGTGTGCAAGGCAAGCGCTTTGACCGCAAAGGCAACCCAGGAGTGCGCGGTGCAGGGCCGCACGTCGCTTGTGTCGCCCCAACCCTTTGAGATGAAGTAGTCGCGCGGGACGCGGAAGCCAAACACAAAGCCCTGCCCGCCGGCCTGCGCAGCAGACCATACATTAGCTGAAAACATCAGGTGGCCTCGGTACGTGCGATTATGCTGACTCAATGGCTCATTAGCAAACTCACGCAACACGGCGCATTAACCCGAACTGACTCTCCAGTGAAGACCGACGTGAAGACAGCAACCGCTTCAGCGCCGCCAGCGAGGCCGCACCACAAGTGTGCCGATCGCCGGCACAGGCGCGCTGCCGTTGGACGCCGGCTGCGCCGGCGTCACCTCCGGCACCTCGCCCTCCGGGATGGAAGGGGGCACATCCGGCGCGGGGCCGCCCTCGTCCTTCTTCTGCTTCTTGGTCGCGCGCGGCGGCATGGCGGCGTGCGGGCGTCCGGGTCTACAGGCTGCACGCAGACCGCCCCCGCGATCAGCTCCGCCTTGATCTGTGAGTGTGCAGCATAGCACACTGCCCTGTGCATCCTGTGCTGCCTCCCGCCAGAACCATGATCAGCTTCCAACAGAGCATGCTGCTGGAGGCAGTGCACAGCAGGCGTGGCGTCAATGCGTCAATGCGGGGTTCAGAGGCATACCAATTTCACTGCAATCACACACGCCACTGGTGCTCAACTCCAATATGCCCCCATCAGCGAGCTCGCCCCAGGATAAGGTGATTGGCGGGCTAGTTGTGTGCGCTGAGGCACCGCACCTGCGTGCCGCAAGCTCCGGAAGTGCTGCACGACACACTGGTGATTGCTCGTGAAGGTGATACAAATTTCTGTTTCGCTAGCTGCGCCAGATGCTTTGTGCGTGCAAGAGCCGCCAGGGTAGGGCTCAAGACCCACCAGTTTCCAATGCCCAGGCAGGACTGAGTTTGCTGGTCGGCTGCTCAAGTCTGTTTGCGGAGAGGAACAAGTCCTGAATACGTGACGGCATTGTGTATCCAGTGCACTTTGGTTGCTAGTCTTGCAAGCGCGCTCTGTCTTGTCAAGCGGAGAATTCGTGCACCTGTGCGCTGCTGTGCACTCACCACCACTGGATGTAAGCCCCGAGGCACCTGCTTGCCGCAATCCACTGGCTACGCTTGCGCAGCGCTTGACCATGGGCGTGTGCTGGAGCCTCTGCGCCCAGCTGCGGGCGCGGGCGGCTCCAGCCGCGTCGCAGAAGGGGTGGTGCTCCTCCTCAGACGCCCTGACGCCGCTCGGTGAGGCTGCCGCCGGCCCTGGTGGGGCTGGGTGAAGCAGCACCATCAAGCTGACACACTTGACTGCCTTGGAGGGGCTGCCTCGGCGTCAGTCGCGCTTGTCCCTGGTGCACTGAAACCTGCTCCCGCTCTGCGGCGTGAATCTGCGGGCGCTGCTGCCGCTGCTCGGCCCTGAATGGGCGAGCGGGCGGGGGCCAATGCGCTCAGGTAACCCCTTGCCGCCGGTGGTGCACGCGGAGCTGGCGCCAGGCGAGCTGGGCGACGGCCGCGTGCTCGTCATCGGCGACGTGCACGGCTGCCCCGGCGAGCTCAAGGCGCTGCTCAAAAAGTACGCCGCGCCTTGGTCAGGCAGCGCGACTCTGCAACTTATAACGCAGCCTGCCGTGCTGCTGGCGTGCAGCAAAGCCATATTTGGAGACTGAACAAGCGCTTTTCTAGCTCAAGTATGCTGGCCGCTGCTGGACGCCAGGCAGCGCGACAGGGTGAGTGCTGCGAGGGGCCGCAGGTGCCAGTATGAGGACGGCCGCGACACCGTCGTGCTGGTGGGCGATCTGGTGAACAAGGGCCCCGAGCCCCTTCAGGTGAGCGGCCCGCTGTGACTCGACAGCCGAGCATGCAGGAGGGCACATGCATGCTGCCTGCAGCTGCCATTCCTGTCCGGCCCTGACATGCGCCACCATGGGCTCTGCAGCTCTCTGTTGTGCTGCCGGCTGGCTGAGGCAGAGGCGGCCGGCAGCGCCTGGCTGCTCGGCATGCAGGGCAGCTTGCATGCCGGGCCAAGGAGCTGCCCCAATACACCGTCATGCATGCGCCTCCTGACGCGCAGGTCATGCAACCTAAGTCACTACACGCCCAGCTTCTATCGAGCGCGGTGTCAGCACACTGCCAGCGCCGTGGCTCCTAATCTCTGCGCATGGTCTGCTCCGCAGTGGCGATTGCATGCCCTGCATGCAAAGCTTGCGCCTGCGGCCATGGCCAGGTGGTGCGGGACGCGCGGCGCCTGGGCATGAAGTCGGTGCGCGGCAATCACGACGAGGCCGCGGTCGCGGCGTACCGGGCGTGGCAGCAGGGCGGCCAGGCGCCGGCGCGCGCCCTGCCCCTTGTGACACGGCCATAAGTACTGGACCGTTCGCGACCGGCGCTGCGTGCGCGGTAACCCTGCCGGGGTGCGGAGGGGCAGCAGCATATGCAGCGGACACCTCCCGCTCATCGTCACAGGCGCCCTGCGCCAGCCCGGCCAGCCAGTGAGCCTGGATGTGTCGTGTGACACGCGGCGCATCAAGGGCAGCCCTTCACCCTGCCCCACCCCCCTCCGTGCAGCAACACACCTGACACCCTGGGCAGGCTGCGGCGGGGTAAGAGCACAATCGAAATGGCTGTCAGCCGCCCAGCATCCGCGCTGCGACGCGCGCAGCTCAGCAGCCAGTCCCTGTCGGCGGCCGCGGCTGCACCAGGCAGCCTCGGCCAGTCTCGCGCCACTTGGGCGCGCGCCGATGCGCGCTGTCACTCCATTGTGCGCAGAGTGGGCGCAATGCTAACCCTAGTCCTGCCGGCCGCGCAGAAGCAGTATGGCTGGTTCCTGGAGGCCGCGCCGGAGGACATTGCCTACCTGGCGGACCTGCCATTCTCGCTGGCGCTGCCGAGCCACGGCGTGCTGGTCGTGCACGCGGGCCTGGTGCCGGGCGTGCCGCTGCCGCGCCAGTCGCTCCACGACCTCATCGAGGCGCGCACGCGCGCTCGCGCGACGTCACCCGATGCCCGTCTGGGAAGCGCTCGCATGTGCCCAGCTGCCTGGTTGGCTCCCGCCTCGCATCCAGCGCTGCTGCCGCGCGGGTCTGGGCGAGTGCGCGCGCATGGCAGGGCGGGCGTGCATGGCGGTGGGCACTGCATGCCCGTTGTTCATTTGCCGCGCTGCAGACCGCCGCGCCATCGACCGCCGCCATCGACCGCCGCGCCGTCGGCCCGGCGCAGGTGCGGGCGGTCGACCGGGAGGGGGGCGGCTGGCGCGCGCTGCCCAAGTTCCCGCGGGACGCGGGCGAGCCGGTGGCGGAGGCGTGGCCGGGGCCGCGCCACGTCATCTTCGGGCACCACGCGCGGCGGCGCCTGCAGGTCCCGCCCCCCTGCCCCTGCCCGGCCCAGCCCGCATGCCCTGCATGCACAGCGCCGCGTTCGGATGTGAGGATGCGACCCGCGCAGGGCCTGCCGTGCGGGCTGCGAACAGCTCATGCAGTGTCCTCAGAGCGCAGGCATGCGTTCGCTCGTCATGGGCGCTACTCGTCGCACACCGTGCTCCTGTGCCTGCCTGCACCGCTCGCAGCGCGGCAGCGAGCGGTGGAGCATGCGTTTCTGCCCACGCGCGGCTCACGCTGTGCGCCGCGCGCGGCGCAGACGTGCCGCTTCGCGACCGGCATCGACACCGGCTGCGTGCTGGGCGACTGCCTGACCGCGGTCGTGCTGCCGAGCGTGCCGGACCTGGCCGCGCGCGGCTTCCGGCCCGCCGCCGCCCTCGCGGCCGGCGGCGAGGGCGTGACCCTGGCGGCGCTGGGCGCGGAGCTCGTGTCTGTGCCCGCCGCGCGCAATTATGCCGGCAGCGACAAGGACTAGGCTCCGAGCGCTGTGGCAGCGCTCTTGCTGCATGTGTCGGGCGCAACTGCAGCGGCAGCGGCGGCTGTAGCGGTCTCTGTATGGCAGGGCAAAGGCAGGCTCGTGCTCATGTGGTGCATGCCAATGTCTGAAGCGTGTAGGCAGCCAAATGGCACCCGGTCGAAAAGACACAGTTATGCTGGTGCGCAGGGCTGTTGCTCTCTGGTTGTGAGTGTGTCATGAGGCACGCACTGTACACTAGAGCTCTGGAGATCATTCCAGGTGATGGCAATTGAGGATTTAGCTTCAGTCACTTCAGTTCGGCCATGTGAGACTGTGACAATGCAGCAGTGCCAGCATGTCAACGCGTCACCACCGGGACAGCACAGAGCAGCTGCCGCCGTGCACAGCACGCATGCAGGAGCGCACCACAACCACAGAGAGCCGTCAGATGCAGGAGGGACCGGCCTCCCTAAGAGGGCCATCAATACTCAAATACAATAGGTACATGCAGTGCCATCCTGCCCAGCCCAGCGCGGCCGCATGCGGCGCCGATGCACAGGACGCTCGCCTGTACAAGGGCCTTGACTGCGCTTTCCAGCCATCACGTTGCTTCGAGGTGCACTGGGTGCCAGTAACCACTTCAGCGAGGCCAGCCTTCACTTCGACTCGGCATGCATTGTAACGCGCATCAGGTGTCTGGCGAGGCGCCCAGCCACGCGACCTCCCCGCCGCTCAGGTGCGCGCAGTGGTACGCGGCCGCCAGCGCGGGCGCCGCGCGGCCCGCCGCGCGCAGCGCGTCCGCAACCGCCGCGCCGGCGAGCAGCTCCGCGTACAGCGCCTGCGCCGGGCAGCGCGTGGACCTCACTGCGGCCCCGGCGACTGTGGGTGCCGCTGCAGCAGGCGGACGCGTGTTGGGGCGCCCTGCCTGCAGCTTCGCACGCAGCGCGCGCGCCTTGTGGATGCCGCGGCTGTGGGTTGCGAGCTCGCGCTCGCCACCGATCAGCATCCGCACGGTACCCGACAGACTGAAACACGGGCTTGCTCGCTCATGAGAGGCAAGAGCAGAGCGGCAGCTGCGGGACCGCTGCGAGCCTGAAGTGCGCAGTTCAGAGCCCCGGGCGCGCAGGCCGCATGGCCCCCTGCACCCCGCACCGCTGCAGGGCGAGGGCAGCGCCGCACCCAGCGTCACACCGTGGAAAGCGGGGGCCCGCGGTGAACGCATCGGGGGCCGACCTGGAAGTAGGCGGCCGCAGCTTCAGGGCGCGCGGGGTCGCGCCGCGCGGCAGCGCCCTCCGCGGGGCCGCGCGCGCACACGACACCCTTGGCGCCCGCGTGCAGCAGGGCGGCCACGAGCGCCGCGGGCAGCGTGCCGGCCGCCGTGACCAGCAGCGCCTCCCACAGCCCCGCCATGGCCTCCACCTGGCGCGCGGCGGGCGCTAAAGATGGCCCAAAAGCCTGATCAGGCACAGGAGGACGCCGTGCACATCTCAAGGCGGCCGGCTCGGCGGCGCCGGCGCATGCCCTGCTTGGCAGTGCCGGCAGCCAGAGTGGCTATGCTTGCCTGCCAGGTGAAGCACGCTGCAGACCAGCATAATCAAGCCCACACGCCCTGGCAAGGGTAAGTGTATGCTGCATCGGCAGAACAAGGGGGTACGGCCCCCGCCCTGCTGCAGCAGCCAGACGAGCTGCTGAGGCACGCACCTGCTCTGGCAAGAGCCGAGCGGCGGGCCGCACGCGCTGCAGCAGCAGCGCACTCGCGACGCGCCCTTGGACCACCTGCGCCAGCGTCCCCGGTCAGCGCAGTTTCGCTCCGCATCGCACCGCACAGCTTTGCATGCTTGCCAGAGTGCCACGCCATCAGAGGCTCCAAGCTCCGCGCGCCTGACATGCGACTTGTGACACCGCATCGTATTTTTGTACTCGGGATTATTTTGGGAACAATTCGCGCGTGTCGTGGCCTGCACTTGAGTGCAGCCCGCGGTGCATCACTTCATTCGCATCAGGTGTCTTCCAGGTATGCGCTATTGACGCTCCTGGCACGCGTGGGTCCTTTTGGCCAACAGGGACTGGCATGAACCAGCCTGGCCGAAAGCTTGCCCAGGAAGGCAGGGCAAGCTGAGGACGAGCGTGCGGTCGTTTCTGGCAGCTGAGCGCGCGACGCGCCTGCGTCTGCGCGCCCAGCAGCGCGAGCGTGCTCCGGCCCGCGCCCGGCCGCGCCGCGCCGCCCGCGCAGAGCGCCGCCAGGCTCGTCGCGCCCGGGTCGGCGCCCAGCTCGCGCACCAGGGCCGCCGCAGCCTCGCCTGGCGCCCAGCGCCGGGCGGTCAGCGCTTGGCGTGGCACATGCGGCGACGCCCACTGGCCTAAGGCCACAAAACGGGAGCTGTAAGTGCGAGCATGGCCAGCGAAAGGCCTAGAGATCAGAGGCCTAGAAATGGCCTATTTGGGGCGCACTGGGCTCCGCGACGGCCTCCAGGTGCGCATGCCAGGCGGCCACGGCGCCGGCATCGTCGGCGTGCAGCGCCAGGTGGACCGCCCCAATCCGCCCGCGGCCCCGCGCGAGCGCATCCGCCAGACCGTCTAGGGCCGCGCCAACCCTCGCGCCGCCGCCGCTGCCGCCGCCGCCGCCACCAGGCTCCGCGCCTCCATTTGTGGGAGCGGCCGCGGCCGCGCGCGCGGGCGCGTCGTAGGCGGCGCGCGCGCCGGCGTACGCAGGGTCGGGGGGCTCTGGGCCGGCGTTCCCGCCGTCAGCGCGCTGGCGCTTGGCCGGCGGCGCGTCGGGGCTGGCGGAGCCGGGCTCGGCGCCGGCAGGCAGCACCGGGGCGGCTGCAGGCTTCTGGGCTGATGGCTCAGGGGCTGGCGCCCTGCTGGCCGCCATCAGCCCGGTCGCCTCGGCGAGCGCCGACGCGGCGGCGAACGCCGCGGCCGGCGCGGCCTGCGCCGCGGCGGCCATGCCGGCCGCCGCGGCGGCCTGCCAGTCCACGCCGCCGTCGCCGGCGGTGGGCTCCGCCCTGGGCGTGCCCCCGCCGGCGTCCTGGCCGGAGCCGGGGCGCGCCGACGCATCGGCCTCCGCAGCCGCGGCGGCGGCCGCGGCGGCGGGCCCGGGCGCGGCGGC
>JAABUV010005850.1_pt1 | contig 13751 bp, 11 predicted proteins | sample 5559971 | NCBI WGS metagenome assembly JAABUV01 (sample SAMN10711881, study PRJNA513362) | rock metagenome | isolation source: Antarctica rocks | place: Antarctica: Victoria Land, Knobhead nord | collected 2015-12-19
TTACCATTCGAAACGAAGGAGATCACAACCTCACCACAAATAAGGAAAGAACTGGGAAGTACACAGTAATGGCCCTCACCAAAGTGCTCTCCAAGGAGCCTGATATCTCAGTATCCGCGCGAAGCGCCATATTCAAAGAACTGGGGAGACAGTATTGGTGGCTCGGCTACGCAGCGTTCAGGGAGGGTGACCTGATCAAAGCGCGTCACAATCTCAAGAACGCCATTCGTTACGACCGGCGTAAGTCTCGTGAAAGCATTCCAATTCTAGCGCTTTCTTACTTACCTCAATCCATCATTCGGGGTTTAGGCACCTTCAGAAGATATCCCTTCAGGTTTCTCCGGACTGGCACAGATCAGCCGAAGTGAGCGGACCTCCTAAGCCTGGGCGTTTGCATGCGGACGCTAGGCGACGGAAGGACAGGCAACGTACCTTCTGCTTACGGGAGCGCCCTGGTGAAATGATTCTCCGAGCACACTCTGTACCCGCATCATCGGCCCCTCCCGTAGCACCTCGACGTCATTGAATCTGATGAGCGATGAGCCCCGAATTGCCGCTGAGACGTATGGTGAGGGGCGAACTCTGTCGCGCTCCACTGACCGGCTCCTACCTGCAAGGACCGTGGAGGTCCTGCCGTCTCATAATCGAAGAGAACTTGGACGCAGAATTCCAGGCATTCCTGGGACGCCTATGTGCAGATTGAGAAGAGGTCGCTGACTTCCTCATATCGCTGCGCGCGTCTTGGCGACCCTCGAATCAGATCGTGCGACCTCCGAGTCATTTGTGCGCGCTTCGCGAGCTTAGATACCCCGACTTGGCACATGTGTGGGGGATTACCAAATCATGATCAGCGGGAAACAGTCAAAATCTGCTCTCGAGGAAGGTCTGGAGCACTCGCCTCAGACAGGCTTTCGAACCGCCCGCAGTCCCTTTTTGTTACTTCACAGGCAGTACACTTTGGAACGATGATTTGGTGGAGGCGGCGGGAGTCTAACGTTTCCGGCGTGTCTAGAATCTGCAAGTTGCACACTCCAAAACATGAATGAAATGCCAGAAGTACTCCTTCGCCCAATCGATCGTACAGTTATCGTACAGTTTTCATTTTTGTGGACCGTTCATCTGTGTGGGTCTTCTGCTCCCCAATGCTCCGTCGGGATCCATGTTCGGACTCTTGATGCCGCTGGTAGATTGGCTGCGCGAGCGATGCCTCGTCGAGATCGTCAAGCATCGTGAAGCGATGCTCGCCACAAGGCGGATGTAGATGTGCGAGTCACGGGCATGCGGTAGTTGAGCAACGGGAGGTGTTCGAGCACCGCGAGGCGGGGATGCCGTCCAAACCCGGGAGCATCCCCCGGTCGCTCAGGACACCGACATCGTAGAGCGGGGCCTCGATGGCTCTGAGAGAGCGAAGTCTCAGCAGGATTGTCGGACTCGTTCAGGCGACGAAGGAAGTCACTCAGAGCCTCCCGCTTGACCAGGCGTGCCGGACCGATGGAGATATTGGGAAGCGCGGCCATCAGCTGTTGAGCGGCGCGCCTGCAGCTCGAAGGGGCGCTGCAGCTCCTTCCGGCCGTAATGGGAACGGGCCGACTCCTGAACGGTGCGGGCGATCGAAGTTGGCCCGGAGCCGGGTGGCCTCGGGCCGCTTCGCCAGACCGAACCGGAGCTCCGCCTCGGTGATCGCGGAGATGGCGATTCGAGCACCCTGGTTCTCGGCCTCCACGTAGTGCATCCGCACTGCCGGCGACCGGCCGTTGACCAGGAAGGAAACGGTGTTGGTGTCGAGCTGGTAGAGCATCGGAGCCACTAGAGGAGCTCGCGTTCCGGGGGTAACGATGTATCGCGCTCCACCTCGAACTCAGCGCCGCCCGCAGCGTCGAACTCCGCGAAGATCTCCTCAATCGGGAGGCGGAACGGCTTTTCTGAAAGACTCACCACACCGCTCAGGGGGTCGCGATGGATGTACACCTCGCTCGACTTGAATCGATACTCGGCGGGGATGCGGACGGCCTGGCTGCGGCCGTTCTGGAAGACGCGCGCTTTGTCGGTCTGCTGCATGGGTCACCACCTGCTAGCTATCATGGAGATGTATCAGGCTGGCGTCAAGAGCCGTATCTGTTATGAACGGCTCCTGACCAGCACCGATCGCGCGGCTGTCGAGAAGGAAGCAGACGAAAGCGTTGCATCTTTGCAAACGCCCCGTGACTTCGTGCGCGATCCGATCATGTTGGAGTTTCTGGGCTTCCGGGGTCGGCAAGTTGCTCGAAGCCGACCTGGAGCGAGCGTTGCTGGATGATCTACAGGCGTTCCTACTGGAGTTGGGCGGAGGCTTTGCTTTTGTAGCCAGACAGTTTCGGATGAGCACCGAATCGAAGGACTTCTACATCGACCTTGTCTTTTACAACTACCTGCTCAAGTGTTTCGTGCTCTTCGACCTCAAATCGGGCGAGTTGACCCATCAGGACATCGGGCAGATGGATATGTACGTCCGCATGGCTGACGATCTCAAGCGAGGACCGGACGACAACCCGACTGTCGGCATCATCTTCTGCACACAGAAGGATGCGTCGGTTGTGCGCTATTCCGTTCTCCATGAGAACGAACAGATCTTCGTCAGCAGGTACAAACTTGTCCTTCCTTCGGATGAAAGAGCTCAGGGCTGGAGCTTGATCGAGAACGCAACCAGTTGGCTGCGCAAATAAAAGGGCCGACGGACTTCTAACCAGCGAGAGGCACTGAAACAAGTGGATGAGGCACATCACCTCACCCACTTGCCGACGATCTACTCGTCGCTAGCACCGTCTGCTGGGTCATCCGCAGCCTCGACTTTTGAGAGCCGCTTCATGCTGGTGGCGTGGATCTCAGCGATTCGGTGCTTGAAGGTAGTGCCTTCGACGTCGTCGGTGACCTCGCGATACCGGAGTGGGCCTTCAAGGGTGATGAGCTGCCCCTTTTGGAGGTTTCGGGCGAACTTCGAGAGATTGCTCCAGGCATAGACGCGATGCCATTCAGTGCGGGTCTCGTACTCGCCCCTATCGTTCTTCCAGCTCTCCTGAGTTGCGACGCTGAGGACGACGTACTCGCGGTTGTTCTGGGCTGTCTTTGGCTCTGCATGCTGTCTGAGGCGGCTGATGAGAGTGATTTTGTTGAACATGGTGTTTGGCTCCGTTTCTTTCTGGGTTGTCCGCTGTCTGCGGTACATGCTTGCCCGGAGGGTGTGCCGTCGCGACCCACTCCCTCGGCGACTGGACGGGATCTGCGGAAGGGGACCACAGCTTACCTGGGGGCAGGAGTCCGCACCTCAGAGAGGCGCGAAGCGGATCACGGGAAGGAGAGCGTGCGTCCGAAAGACGGGGGTGTTCTGAGCGCGGCACGCTGGACGCAGACAGATAGGCAAACCGGAAAGGAGCCGGCCTGTTCAAGGCATCTCTCATGGCGGGAGTTGCAGCAGGACAGCTTAGAATCGCGAGTTGTCCTCAGGAGCATAGGAAGAGCGACAAGGCTGATTGCGCGACTGAAGAATCTACCGCTCGACCCATCTTCTCGCCTTCTCGATCGTTCTCCGGATGTAGGCGGCTCGTTTGGAAGGGCTGGGGTCGCGTGAAAGGTAGTCGTCTTCAAGGGCACGTTCGATCTGGTCCTCGCTCATGCCATCAGCAAAGGCGGCGACACAGAAGGCGATGTCTGCGGCGGCGGGCCGGTCTTGGTACTTGGCTGAGGTACGGAAGCGTTCAAGCGCGGGCAGAGACCTCGGTCCCCTTCGGGGAGAAAAAGACGCTAGCTGCCGTCGTGCCTCCCGCTCCTGCTCCCGGTCCTCGTACATGTGCGTGATCTTCTTGGTGAAGCTTCTGCGATCGAATACTGCTCGCCCGCGTGATGCTTGAGCCGTACGAAAGGGAAGAGTCCGTCCGGTCTGCGGTACTTCGGCTTGCAGTTGGTGAAGCCTGGCAGCCGGCCGAATCGCCTCCAATCCGCTGCACTCGGGTCGGCACCGTAGCGAGCGGCGAGGGTCTGGGCGGCTCCTCCGTTCTCCGCTCCTGCATCTCTCTGTACTCGCACTGTTGCTGCTCGTACTGTTGCTTTCTTTTTTCAGCCTCCTCTTCTGTCTCCTGTTCCGGTGGGGGTGACATGGTGGGTGCGGGGTCCTGGGCCTGCCGCGCGGCTGCGCGTGGGTCGTGAACGGGGCAGTTGTTGTCGGTGCATACGGTGAGGGTTGTTCCTACGCGCTTGCCGTAGACGATGATGGCGGGTTTGGCGGCGGCGCAGGCTGAGACGGGTTCCGCGTCAGGGTTCTCGGCTACTGCCTCGATCTCGCGGAAGTTGCCGCGCTGGACGGCTCCGGGTCTCTGCTCGGTCGCCCTTCTCCATCCGTTCTCGATCTGGACAAGCTCAGGCTGGGCTGCGAGTTCACGGTCGATGTGCGCGGTGACCTTGGTTTTATAGCAGGGTCCGTCAAGGCACTGGTCCTCCTGCACGTCTGCGAAGAGGGAAGTGTTGTATCCGCTGCGCCGGGGGCAGATGACGCAGGCTCCGGCGGCGGGGTTTAGGGTCGGGTCTTCGCGGTCGAAGGGAGCATCGGCAAGCGAGAGATAAAGGTTGACTTGTATCCATGCGGACAGGCTCTTGGCGGGGAGCAGGTGAGCTTCCTTCTCCTGCCAGTCCTTGCGCCAGCACTGCTCGTAGGCTTCGGCCTGGGACTCTTGCGGAAGACGGGCGATGAGGTTGGCGTGGCTGGCTGTGATGCGTTCCTGGGTGAATGCCTCGGCCACTGCGGGGAAGCAGCGAGAGACGGGCGTAGATGTGGCTGGCGCTCTTGCCCGACTTCTCGACCAGAGCCGAAACATCGTAGCCCGGGAGATCGAGCAAGCGCTGGAAGCCCTGGGCCTCCTCGTACGGATGGACGTCGACTCGCCGCGAGTTCTCGACCAGCTGCCATTCGAGGGCCTGGGCGTCGTCGATCTCGACAATGCGGGCTGGGATGGAGAAGGGTTCTGCAAGCTGTGCCGCACGGTAGCGCCTCGCTCCCGCGATCAGTTCGAAGCCGTCCGCGTTGGGGCGCACGGTGACGGGCTGGATGAGGCCGTGGTGCCGGATGCTCTCGGCGAGCTCCTGCAGCTTGCTCTCCTCGAACGTGCGGCGGGGGTTGGTGGCGGACTCGTGGATGGTGTCGATGGCAAGGTACTGGAATGCACTGCTGTTTTGCATTGGGCTGCCCTCCGTGGGCGGATTTAGGAGCGTGGTTGGGCTAATGGGGGCGCAGGCGTGAACCTCCGTCCCCCTTCGGGGGAGAAAGAAGGGCCTAGATGGCTTCGGCCATAACCGGTGTGGCTTCGGGCTGCTCGGCTGCCGGTGGCTCGATGGCTGCGAGGATCAGGGCTGAGGTACGCTGGATCACTTCCAGGCTCTCGGCCAAAAGTGCCGCGTTGCCGTGGTAGAGGTGGATATAGTCGGCTGAAGCGTGTCCGGTCTCAAGCCCGATGCTGGTTCCCACCACAAACGCAATCGCCTCGGCCTCGGTCTCGCGTACCGTCCTGGTGGTTGCAGTCCTGCGCTCGGCTTTGTGGAGCATCTCGTGCGCCAGCTCGTGAACCAGGGTGCTGAACTCTTCGGCTGCTGCCTGACCGGGAAGTACGGCGATACGTCCGCCGTAGCTCATGCCCAGCGCTGGCGCGATGGACTCCTTGAACTCAAGCTCAATGCCCTGCGAGGCGATGAGGTCGACCAGCCGCTCCCGGTTCTCCCCCACGCTGCTGCTCACACCTTTGGACAGCTCGGGAAGCTCTGCGCCTTCGGTCTGCGACACATTGAAGACGTACGCACTGCGGAGCCCTACCAGTACGGGCTGGTTCTGGGTGGTGAGGTCCTTATTGGCTTCGGTGTCCTTCTTCTTCCGAATCCCGATCACGGGAGCGAGGATGCGAATACCCTTCTGCCCCTTCATCACCTTGCGGCCAAGCTGGTTCCACGCATGGAGTCCAGCGACGCGGGTGGCGTCGGGCTTCTGCCGTGCGATCTCGAGGATGTTGCCGAAGCTGTAGTTGTGGAAGCGGCCCATCGCGATGAGGTAAGCGGTGAGGCCTTCGGAGTGTCCTGCCTCAAGCTGTGCAATCAGAAGCTTGATGTTCTCGGCAATGACTTCCTTGGCGGTCTGTGACTTGGCTGCGGTGGGAAGGGTGGAGACGTTGGCGGTGGCGTTGCTGGTCTGGTTGCTGCTCATGGGTTCGGTTCCTCGCTTTGGAATGGCTGTGCTGTGTTTGCTCACAAACACGCCTTGGCCCTGGCCCACGCCAGCAGGGGCGGCAAGTGCAAGAGGAGGGGTTCCCCACCCCCCGCAACGGAGCGGAAGCGCAGTGGAGTGGGGCGAAGCGCAGCGGAGGTCTGCACAAGCGACGGGGACATGAGCGGTTTCATTCCTCAGTCGCTGCGCGAAGACGACCCGCTGAATCTGCGGAACTCATTGGGATTAGAGAAGGCCCGCGCTGCGGAGCGGACGCTGGAGGCGGCTCGTCGGGCGTTGGGAGGAGTGGTTATAGAGGATTAGAAGCGGAGGAGATACGACACTTTGAAAAACATCTGGCGACCGTCGTTGAGGTAGTTGGGGGAGCGGGGCAGGATGGTTTGGCTGGAGTCGCAGGTGCCGGGGAGCAGGTGCCTGCAAAGGGCGTGGTCGAGGTTCTGGATGTCGTTGTTGTAGCCGAGATAGATGGCCGTACCGGGATGAGGCAGCCAGGTGAGCAGGGCCTGGGTGCCGACCTGCTTGGTGCGATGGAGGGAGGTCGCGGCGGGGTCGACGAGCAGAGAGTCGTACTCAACAATGACGCGGGCGGAAAGAGAGCGCGTGAACTGATAGTTGATTTTGGTGCGGAGGGTCTGATTCTCGAAGACGAGGGGCTGGTCGGGGCGGCCTCGGTTGCGGTCCAGGAGATAGATATTGTCCAAAGTAAGCGAACGGAGCGGCTGGACGGTAACGTAGGCCTGCATGAAATCTTGGTGCATGAGCGTGGGGGCTGTCCCGGTCACGGGGTTGTAGTTGGTGTTCCCGCCATGGGTGTAGACGATATTGAAATTAAGTTGCGCCCAAGGCGCGCTGCGGAAGACGATCCCACCGAAGTTCTGGGTGAAGTTTCGATTGCGGGTGAGCAGAGCGTATTGAGAGGGGGTAAGGGTGTCCGAGTTCTCCCCAAGAAGTGGGGCGATCGTGGTTTTGCGGGCGAGCGTGAAGAAGGGATCCACGGTGTTGTAGTGGTAGACACGATTGCCGATGTGATCGAAGGCAAACTGGCCGCGCATCTCCAGTCCCCAGCTTTGGAGGATGCTATGTTTGGGGAACCACTGGTAGTTCATGTGGGTGGCGTTTGAGCGGAGATTGGCGGTCTGGAGAAAACCGGGCTGGGTGCGGAAGCCCGAGCTGAAGTCGTTGAAGCTGTCGTCGAACTTGAAGGAGTGGCCGGAGCGGGTGATTTCGAGATTGCTGGCGGGACCGGCCGAATAAGCTGAGGGCGGATTCCGCAGCGGGAGCGTGCGGGTGGAACTTTCGACGATTTGGCCGAGGGCGTTCCAGTGGTCGTTGAAACGAAGGGTGAAGTCCAATCCACCGACCCGGTTGAAGCTGCCGGCGAACTCCTGGTCGGTGTAGATGGCGCCGAGGGAGGAGCCTTTGCCGAAGTCCTGCGAGAGCCGAGCGACGCTGGTGTGGGAGCGCTTGCCATGGAGCGCATCGGTGCGGGCGTAGGCCTCGCCGGGGGCACGGTCGTCGATGGCGAGTAGGCCGAGGTTGCTGTGGCCCAACTTGCCGGTGAGGCGGCCACCGAACTCAGGGTGGACGATGGTGCGGGTGTAGAGCAGGGTTAACGGCGTGCTGAAGTAGTTGGCGTTTTCGAGGAAGAAGGGGCGCAGTTCGGGAAAGTAGACCGAGTAGCGCTGATTTACGGTGAACTGAGGCTGGTCGGACTCGACTTGGGAAAAGTCCGGATTGACGGTAGCGTCGAGGACGATGCTGTCCTTGAGGATAGCTTTCGCGTCGCCTCCGCCGGTGCCTTCGAGCCGGCGAGTGGTGAAGAAGGGATTGAGGGGGTAGCGGGTGTCGAGTGTGTGGACGTTCTGGGCGATGGCGTAGGGATTGATCTGCAGGTTGTACGCGCCGGTGACACCCTCGATGTCGCCGAGAGTTGCTTCCTGGGTGAGGACACCGGAGATGGTTTGAGCGATGCGGGGCCACCAGTCAGTCTCGCTGTTGCGCGGCAACGATCGCTGCAGGACGATGCCCCAGCTCTGGGTACCCGGACGAAAGCGGAGGCTGCGGTACGGAATGCTGAGGAGCGCGATCCACCCGGTGCGGGTGACACGCGCGTCCGAATCCCAGACCTGGTCGTAGCTGTAATCGGGATTGTTGTCTTCCGTCCAGGCGGCATCGGCCTGGACGCCGCTGGGGTTGACGGAGAAGAGGACGCCGCGGCGGTGGTCCTGAAAGGCGTCGAGCAGGACGGAGACGGTGTCGTCCTTGAGGATGTTTTCACGGCGGGCGAGATGCGAGCGGATGGCCCCCGGATGATGGTCGCGGCAGACAAAGACGAAGAAGAGCCCAGTGCCGGTGCGACCGACCCAGACGTCGGTCTGCTCACTGCCGGGTTTGCCGTCCTCGGGGTTGGTTTGTGTGAAGTCGCGGATATGGGTGAGTTGCGCGGCGAGGACCGGGGTGGGGTCCATCTTCTCAGGGTCACTAAGAAAATCTGCAAGGCGGAGGGGCTGGGCGATGAGGGGGACCTTGTCCTCGGTGATGATTTGCGCGGGGGGCGGTTCCGCGGAGATGGCGACCGGTTTGCCGTTCTGGGCGGAGCCGGGAAGGACGAGGAGGGGAAGTGCGGCGAGGCAGATGGCCTGGAGTTTGGTGTGCGAGTGCAAGCGGGTCCCCGGGAAACTATTCGATGCTGCGGGTCTGTTGTTGATGCTGGATGACGTACACGAGGTGGAGGAGGGCGGTGCGTGCTCTGCGAAAGGAGGAGCCAACCTGACGAAGATGAAGCTCCCATAGCTTCCATGAGGTAGGACATGGAACCAGAAATGGGATGAGCAGGTTTTTCGGAACGGAGAGAGACTATGCCGTGAAAATCCGGCGTATCACCTCATTGCGGAAATCCACGCAGGCAGCCCAGGGTTAAGAGGACGATTGGTATCGACCTCGGAGATGCTGGACCCATTACTGCACCCTCAATCAGGAAGGCGAAGCGGTCGATCGGGCGATTTCCAAACGACTCGGAAGGCAGTCGAGAAGGTGGCTCAAGCGTGAACTCTCGTCAGATGCATACCAAAGCCGCATGTCGGGAGCCGCTCTCCATCTAGAATTGAAGCTCTTGAGGTTGGCTCTTACGCCCTTACTAGGCTCTAAGCGTCAACCATCTCTATCACTCTCACTTTGTGAACGTTGCCACTGCTGAGGTGCGGTCAGCAGGCCTCACAAGATGCCGGAGTACCTATTGCATCTGATTTGAGGTTCGAGTCTAAATAGCATGTCGAGGAGGATCAGCCAGGGAAAGGTGGTTGCATCATCAACATTCCCTCTGTATCAACATCCCATCTGTTCACGGATCACCTCAACTCATCGACGCACCTTACGTGCCGAATAGTTTCGCTCGAGTGAGAACTTCTGGTGGTTGGATGCACCTGCGGTCCCAGAATGAGGCGGTAGTTCAGCCTTATTCTGCTCACCTGTGGACCATCGTCATTAGGGCGAAGAAGCTACCGAAGTAGCTCGAAAGGGAATCGGCATAGATCCAGCTATACGTTGAAGAGACGCCGTTCAGGATGATGTAAGTCCGACTAACAATTCAGTTGTGGTGAATTCGGTATGGGAACGAACTCGTTGGCAACCTAAGCATCGTCACATCTGTTACGGTGTGTCGGCCGCAGGGCTGCCCGGGGAACCGCGCACACTTGTAATCACATTGCGGGGTAGATAACGCTCGGCGTTTTCCGAAACTCCTGTGTGAGCTGCGGGCTCGAATGTTCGTCGGCAGCATTTATCCCTGAGGTCACGTGGATGATTCAGCACAGCGCGGTGAACTGCTTCAACAATGTCAGGACAGATTCGCCGGTGGGAAGACGGACCTGAGGCGAAGAAGAGAGCAAGACCGCGCAAGTCATCGGCAACTCGATGATGCCGATCACTGGCATTAGAATGAGATGAAATCTAAGGAGCCACATTGCCGACCGTACATACGTCGCCTAAGGACCGGAAAGCCGTCCTGAGCGAGCGGCAGCACGTCAAATGGCAGAATCTGCACATGCATACGTTCGTGGCAACACGGTCCGCTTCTACGATTGGCTGCAAAGCGAATCGGTCAAGCGTCACTTCCTTCGTCGGAGTTCTATAGCAAGGGCAAGTCCAGTTGGTCCTGCGCCGACGATTAGGCACTCTTCATCCATACAACAGTCTAGGCGTTTCGTGTGGATTCCGAGGTTCGGAGATACCAGCGCTGGGACGTGTCAGAAGCCGTGAAGCCTATACTCGGAGAGGCCAGTCTTGGCCTTCCCGCACCTCTCAACCGGTACGCGGAGATCCGCCGATGATTGCATCCAGAAGACCGGCGCTTTCGCGTATGGATCAGCACCCGAACGCTTCTGCTTATCTGTGCGGCGGTCCTGGGCTGAGGGCTATCCGATAGCTACCAACTAGCTAGATGGTAGACAGAAACGCCCCTTATCCGCGAAGGGAGCAGACGGTAGTAGGAGAGAGTTCATTCGTCCCTACTCCGCGACTGCCAGGTTGCTTCGGTCCATTTCGTTGCCAGCTAGCTAGCGGGTAGAAAGCTGGCAGAAACGACAGGTCAGTCATTGACAAACGCCACGCTCGATGGGCCCCAGCTGCCGAAAGTTGCGGTTTCATACCCGAAAGTCGTGGAGTTCTCTCCCTTATGGCCGGCCATGGCGCATGGAGGGCGCCGCTACGTCCCTTATCTAGTTGCTCGCGTGAGGATGCAGCAACCCCTACTAATTAGGTAGCAGATAGCTACTGGGTAGCTACCGCTTGGGACTGTGGATGGCACTCGGCACCCATACTGCGACCTCGCGACGATTCCGCTACATTCCAATGTTAGTAAGTCCACGGCACTCCATCGGGACCCAGCATCGCAGGCTTAAGAGCCCCTGGCACTGCCCAGGCGGACGCGCCCGCGTCCTCGCGCGGCCTGCTAAACGCTGCTACTCGAACTTTGGCGGGGCAGCACCCCGCACGGCCATGAGCAGCCCGCCTTCGACTTTGGAGCGCAGCCGCCGCAGCGGTTCCGATTCCACTGATTCCGCGTTAGTTACCGGATAGGATGGGAAGCTGAGGACGACAGGATGACCACCAACGAGATTGTGGCGGCGCTGGACGAGGAGATCAACTTTCTGGAGCGGGCCAAGGCCCTCCTGAGGCCGCGGCACCGGCTACCGCGTAGAGGCTACCGCATAGCCGCGTGCACGGCCTCCATCTGCTCCAGCTCGGCGAACATCTCCCGGATCTCGTCCGCGTCTTTAGATTCAGGTAGGGGAGGGGTCTCCGGCTCGGACTCCCGGGCGAACTCGTCGGTATCGAGCATCTGAGCCAGGCAGTAAATGGCCTCCCCAGCTGCTCGATCGAGCGGAAGCTGACCTCCAGGCGGCCCGGCTCAGGCTCATGGATGGGGGCAGGGATCGAGGGATGCCGGTTCGAGGTCCCTCCGGACCAGTGACCGGAGCTTGCGATGGGAGACGCCCGCCTTTTCGGACCGGATCTGGCCCATGTAAGCGGCGATGTCATCGGCTTCGCGCACCCCTTCGAGGAAAGCGATTAAAGGCCTCACGCTCGATCAGGCGGGAGGTCCCGACCTGAACCGTGGGAAGCAGCTCGAGCAGCTTGCCGAGGCCGCGCTGCTGGAGTTCGAAGAGCTGTTCGAGATCGCGGCGTCGTAGTGGGAGCGGACGGAGTTGTCGACTGACTTGCGGATCAGGTGGAGACGGGGCAGCCAGGATGGTGGTCGGGGCATGAATCCTCCGCGGCAGAAAAGCTCTGAACCCTGCCCTTCAGGCTAGATCAGAGGTGGGGTGAAGGGCAGGGAACGTGCTAGATCGGGGGTAAACTGCCACAATGGCCGATGAGCTGAAATGGAGGAACGGAGTCCGGCAGGGCAGGGAAGCGGCCCCGATCTGGCCCTGCTGCCCCCAGGCGCACCTTTTGCCAGCCTGACCCCCGCCCAGCGGGAGCTGCGCCGGCGGGTGCTTGACGCGGTCTCCGCCCCGACCACGAATTGGCCTACGGGCATGCGCTCGACGACCTTTTCCGCTTCCTGGCCGGCCGGCCGCTCGACCGGGCACTTTTGCAGGAGTGGCGAGCCTCGATGGACCGCCTGGCGCCGTCCACCATTAATGTCCGGATGTCGGCGGTGCGGAAGCTGGTCGCGGAAGCCCGGGCCAGCGGGATGCTCGGAGTCGAGGAGGCCGCCAGCCTCACCGGCGTCCCCAATATCCGGCAGCAGGGAACCAGGCTGGGAAACTGGCTCACCCGGGAGCAGGCCCGCGATCTGCTCCAGGTCCCCGATCGCTCCACCTTGAAGGGCAAGCGTGACTACGCCATCCTGGCACTGCTGGTCGGCTGTGCGCTGCGCCGGCAGGAGCTCGCCACGCTTGACGTCCAGACCATCCAGCTGCGGGAGGGCCGCTGGGTCCTGGCCGATCTCCTCGGGAAGGGAAGGCGGGTCCGCACGGTTGCGGTTCCGGTCTGGGTCAAGCAGGGGATCAACGCCTGGATGGCCGCGGCCGGGATCGAAGAGGGGCGGCTGCTCCGGCGCATCCGGAAGGGCGGCAAGCTGGGAACAAGCCTGAGCGACTGGGCGGTCTGGTCGGTCGTTATGGAATCCGCTCGAGAGATTGGGGTCGAGCGCTTCGGCGCCCACGGGCATAGCTCGATCCAGACCACGGAAAGGTACCTTGGGTCTGAACAGGAGATCGCGATCGCGGTGAATGACAGCATTGGGCTTTGAAGGCAAGACGCGAAACTTGGACAGCACTTTCGATTGTTTGCACTAGGGAAGAAGTGAGTATAGGGACCGCAGTTGCACCGCGATCAGTGTGCCATTGCGTAAAGTGCCATTACCTGCACCCCAACAGATAGTTGACCCAGAATTGGTATCGCCTCACGTCGTTTCCGGCGCAACAGTGTCCGATACAAACAAACTGGTCGCCCCTTCTTGACGTCTCTCTTCTGAGTGCTTCGCCTCTCATCGCGAACGAGCAGGCTAAGCACAGAAGCGCACTGTTGGCCGACCGTCCTAGTCAAAGGCGCCGAGTCATACCTTAACACTCGCGGCTCCCAACCCTTCCACTTCCGCGGGCGCAGGGAACGCCCCCATCAACGCTGCTGAGTTGGAGCAGCAACTCTACTCTGATCTATTCGTACCCCCCAATCGCCGGTGGATCGGGCCGTGTGCTTCCGGCGAAGTCCGTCAGGAGGCCGCTGACCGAGATACCCGCGCCCCGTGCAGGGCTGCTCGCACCGATCCGGAAGTTGAAGTTCAGGAAGTCAGCCTCCGAGATGTACGAAACCGGAGCTCCGACCAGCTGCGGGTCGGCGCAGAACTCGTTCGGCGACGTGTTCGGGCAGACTCCGCGAATCCCGTAGATGAGGTTGTTGCTCCGCACCGTTGGGACCGGGGCCGCATAGTAGAAGAAGCCCGGCCCTCCGCTCTGTCCACCCATGTTGTACGTCAAGGGGTTGTCGTATCCGCGAACGATATTGT
>JAABUV010005853.1_pt1 | contig 13745 bp, 25 predicted proteins | sample 5559971 | NCBI WGS metagenome assembly JAABUV01 (sample SAMN10711881, study PRJNA513362) | rock metagenome | isolation source: Antarctica rocks | place: Antarctica: Victoria Land, Knobhead nord | collected 2015-12-19
GGAGGCGGCCACGTACTCCATGGCGCTGCGCACCTTCCCGGACGCGGGCCTGTCGCCGGCGCAGGCGCAGCAGCGCCTGCGCGACGGCATCCACGCCGCGCTGCGGGTGCGCGCGCTTGAAGTGACCGCAAGGGGGGGCGCGTGGCCAGGGTGAGGGTCAGGACCCTGCAGCATGCCTCGGCGGGCCCCGACCCGCGGAGCGCGCGCGCAGGGCTTCCAGCGGCGGCGCGGCGCGCGCGCGGTGGGCGACGCGCTGGACGTCGGCTGCGGCGCGGGCGTGAGCAGCCGCTTCCTGGCGGCCGCGCTCCCGGGCGCGCAGGTCACCGGGCTCGACCTCAGCCCGCACTTTTTGGCGGTCGCCGAGTGGCGCGAGCGGTGCGCGGCCCGCGCCGAGCCTCCTGTAAGCGACCGCCGGGGACCACCGCGCCGCGGCCGCCGCCGTGCGCTGCGTGCGCCGAGGCGCGGCCGGTGAGCTGCGTGTGCTCAGGCGCTGCGGCGGCGGCGCCGCAGGAGCGAGCCGCGGGAGGGCCGGCGGCGGGTGCGCTACCGGCACGCGCCGATGGAGGCGAGCGGCCTGCCCGACGCCTGCGCCGACCTAATTGCGGCCTCGTTTGTGATCCACGAGTGCCGGCCGCACGCGATCCGCGCGCTGATCGCGGAGGCGCGCCGCCTGCTGCGCCCGCGCGGCGTGCTGCTGCTCGCCGACAACAACCCCCGGCGCGCCCCCGCACGTCCTGCTCACCAGGAAGGCCGCGCCTGAAGCCAGGCAGGCCGCGCGCTGCCGGACTTGAACTTGGGGGTCGACGCCGCTGTGCTTGATTTTCTGGCCGCTGACGCCCCTGGGGCGGGGGGGTTGCCGGCGCAGGTCGAAGACGATCCAGAACCTGCCGCCGGCGCTGTTCCTGCTCATGAAGTCGACCGAGCCCTGGAGCGACGAGGCGCGCCCGCCGCCCCGCCCAAAGCCCCCTGCCATGCCAGCGCGCTATGCGGGCTGCGCGGCTGACGCGCGCGGCGCGCGCGGCGGCAGTACTACCAGATGGACATCGAGGCCGCCATGCGCGACGCGGGCTTCCTGGGCGTGGAGACGGCCGAGGCGGATCACCGCCACCGCGCCGTGCTCGGCCTCATGCCGGACGCGCCGCCGGGCGGGGCGCCGGGCGCCGGCTGAGCAGGCGGAGCGTCGGCACAGCGCTGTCCGAGAGGTAGAAGTTTTTGAGAGAAAGGCGCCGCCGGGCGGCGGGGCACAGGCTGAGGGGGCAGAGCTGCGTCTGCTTAGAGGCACAGCGCTGTCCGAGAGTTTGATTGGCATGGCCTGCCACTGCGGGCAGGCGCTGTCCACGCCGGCGCCACAGCTGCTGTCCGTGGCGGCGGCACAGCCGCCGGAGGTGTGGCTGCCAGCGCTGTCAAGGCGCAGCTGGCGCGCGCCGTCATGGGCGCCTGTACGAGCGATGCAGTGCAAGCAGATGAGCTCGCTGACATGGGGCTCCTGTAACACTTTCATGCAGCGGGGATGCAGCACACTGCTCTGCCCCGCGAGTCGCTGCCCAGATCTGCCCTTCCGGCGTACCCGCCGTTGTGAGCAGCAGGGCACTCTTTTCATCCTGGTACCTGGTCCTTTCAGACGTCATGCTGAGCGTGGATAGAGCACCTGTGCGCTTAAAACTAGTGCTCGAGCAAGGTCTGCTCGCGCGCCTGTGAAGCTGCCTTGACTACCCTTCATATCAAGGCCCAGATGTTTTAGGTTAGTAGTGGCCAGGCAGTCGTATGCAAGACACATGCATGGCTCTGTAGGCGACAATGCCATAAGCAGCCATTGCGCATGCACCAGGACAAGCTGTGCCTGCATGCATTCGCCATGTTCCGCCATGGTCCGCCATGGTCCCTAGCAAGCATTGGGTGCTCGGCATGAAACTCCCACCTAAACAGGACAGGATCGAGTGTTCGAGGGCGAATGCGGACAGCTCGACTCTCCATTAGCGAAGGAGTGCGAATAAGCACGCGAAGAGCGCCGGCGCCTCTCAGGGAAGTCCACGCCGGACGGCAGACCCAGAGAGAACATGGATACTGACGTTGAGCAGCTGACTATGATGAAGCTGGTTTTCGATGTGCGTTGCCACACCGCACACGTCCTACCATACCTACAGCATACTGCCACCCCGTCTGGGAGGCGTTGTGTGCACGGGTTGTGGTGAGTCACAAGTGGGCTTGCAGCGTGAGGAAGAGTTGAGCATGGACGCGTTCGCCGAACAACTCGGCCCTCACCTCGGCGTCGCAGACCAGGATGGTAGGCTTGCGCAGCTATTCATGCAGATTGACGCGGACTGCGGAGGCACCGTGTATTGGTGCGCTGAGCACGACTGCTGCGCAGAGCAGTTTCAACGTTGCGCGCCGGCAGTCCACCTGAAAGCTGAGCTGTCTGCCAAGCAGGGACGAGTTTTCCAACTATTTCTTCCTGTCCAACCAAATTGAGGCCACAGCCGGCCAGGACACCAGCCGCTTTGTGCTCCAGGTCTGGCAACTTCACGCTTGCCCAAGAAGCTTACAATGCGTTCTTGAACTCACCAGGCGTTCAACGGCCTGCAGGCCTTCAAGCGCAAGCCTGACCTGCCTGCCAGCAACCACCGAGACGTTGTCGAAGGCGTCTGTTGCATCCCAAGCGCCAGCTGCTATGCAACCTGCGGCCGAGACGGCAAGCTGCGGTGGGTGAAGCGGGACCCCGGCGCACCTTCAGAGCTCAGTGCGAAGAATCTCGTATGCGCTTACCAACGGCAGCCACCGAAACGCAGACTGTGGGAGCAGCAAGCGCTTTCGCACGTCCGCACCATCGCCTCCAGCTCTAACAAGGGCGCCTGGGTCACTGGCTATGCCTGTGTCGGGGATGACTCGCAGTGCCTGGCGACCATCTCTGCAGACCGCACCGTGCGCCACGAAGTGCTGCCTTTTGGCGCGTCCCTGCACAGCATCCTCGGCATCGTGCATCTTCGCAACTGTAAGGCCCGTCCCGCAGGTGTCGTGCTATGACCTCTCGAGCGGCGCTTTGAAGTGTAAGCGGGTTGGCCACGCGGTGCTAAGGGGTGACCTTGCGACGCTGACCTGCTTGGCCGCAAGCGGACGCAGCTGCGGAGGCCTGTTTGTGGGCGACACTGCGGGGAAGGTCAGTCTCATGCAAAACGTGCCGGGGCTGCCGGCAAGGCAGCTCACACCCGCAGACTTCCGGGTCGTGCATAAAGCGCATAAGGACTGGATCACGCAGGCGCGCCATTACCAAATAAGTGCCCTCGGCCCGCATGCCCCGCAGCACCCACGGTGATGGCTGCGCATGTAGCGCCCGGTCCGCACAGGGCCTCCCCATGCACCCGGATGCGCTGCCCACGAGGGCAGGCTGAGGAGAACAAGCACAGGCCACGCTGAGCACCTGCCCAGTCCGGCAGGTGACTCCAGTCGCGGAGATGGGGCTTCTCAGCAGCTCGCTGGACGGAGTGATCTGTATCGCTGACGCCGAACGCGCGCAAGTGCTTCACAGCGTGGCGCTGCACACTGCTGGCGTGCTTTGCTTTGCGCACTCCCGCGCCTTTGGCGTAGTGGCCAGCGGCGGACTGGAGCGTACCATTCGCCTGTGGCAGGCACGGGCATGGGAGCAGGCAAATGTTCAATTTGCACGGTTATTATCAGAGACTCTGCAGGCGTGAGCTGCGACCATGATAGTCCTGCAGGTTGTCCAAACTGGGGCTGTACATTTCCCGGCAGGGCAACAGCCGGCAAGCTGTGGGCGCACTGGCAGGCCACATTGCACCGGTCACGCACATCGTGACAGCTGGGTGCCAGGTCATCAGCCTCGCCACAGACCACATCATTAAAGTCTGGGTGTGGGCACTCAGCGGGTGGGAAACCGTGGCGAGTAGCAAAAGATAGTCGTCTTCTTGAGTGCACCAGAGTCCACTACTGGGTGCCGGTTATGCCAACCTTTGTCATGCCTGCATGCACGTCTGCACACAGTGAGCGCGGTGAGGCTGTTCAAAGCCCGCCCATACCGTGGTCATGCCTGCAGGGCTGTCCTGCGCGCACGCCTGCTCCATCCAGCTCTCTGCCGCTTGTGCTTGTGCCCTTGAACAGCATTTTGCTGTCCAAGAGAACAGTTGGCGAGCAGGCTCGTCCCTGGCGTGCAACAGGCAAATCAGTGCCTCTCCGTGTCATTGCATGCGCCTGGGAGGCTGACAGGGTTGCTTTTATGGCAGCAGACTGCGCAGCAGCGCATGCAGCCATACTGGATCACCCTGTGCGCGCATGCAGGACCTGCGCAGCAGCCGCTGCATGCAGACCATCAATGAGGCGGACTGGCGCAGCCCAGAGGACGCGCATCCGACGGCGTTGACGTATGACGCCAGCTGCCACAGGCTGATCACTGCCGGTCGGCGACCGCTTGCCTGGACGATATCATCAGGTAGCACTGAGCTGGCTACACATGCAGAGCCCTTGGTGGCCGCCTTGTTTAACGCGCTGTTTAACGTGGTACGCTCCCAAGCATGATGTTTCTTTCCTGAGCGCCAAATGGTAGCTCGCACGCTGCGTTGGGACCTTCACACAACCCCAACAGGTCGTCACATGCGACGAAAGCGGCGCCGTCTTCCTCTGGAACGCCCTGACCGGGGAGCGGGTTGGATTCTTTGACCGTTCACATGACGACGCACGGCTCACTGCTGCCACCTTCGATGCTCAAGAGCGCCGCTTGGTGACTGCTGGGAATGATGGAAGCGTGCATATATGGAGTGCGCGCCCGTGCTCACGACACGCTGCATAACCCTGCTTGTTGTGACACGGTGCTTGCTTTCTGTTGGCATGCAGCTCCACCTCACGGAATGAAGCAGTGCACTGCACATCCATCCGCAGACTTCAACAATGGCGGCCGGCTTCGCACGTTTCTGCATTCGCCAGGCACCAGTTCTGGCACTGCGTCGGATGGACCAGACGTGTGCGCAGAGATCACCTGCCTCCAGTTTGTCGCGGATCCCGCACGCCAGTCCAACCAGGTGTGTGAGGCCAGTCCCACCAGGTGCGTGAGGCATGTTAACGGTGCGGCCACAACGCCCTCTGTCACTTCCCGTGCATGCAAAACTCTGGGAGTCTAGCAGGGTGCGCAGTGACGAGCTTGTGCAGTCCAAACGAGCAGACTTCCCATGTTGCGGGTGTGGCAGGTCATCGCTGGCGGCTGGGAACGGCAGGTGTTCGTTTGGGAGGATGAGGAGGACAAATGCGTGAGCAACCACCGCACACTTCAGGCTCACAAGTATGCTGCGCAGGAGACACCCGGCCTTTCAGCCCTGTGCACGTTGGCGCGCAGCTGCCTGCTTGCAAGGCAGCTGCCTGCAAGGCAGAGCTTCAACTCTGTCGCGTTGCTCAGGGATGACATTCTGTGCATGGCCGTCTTACACGAGGAACACGGACGCTGTCTACTGGCCACGGGCGACTACGCAGGTGATTCTGCCCACACGCATCCTACCTTTGCCGCTCTCACCTACCCGACTCCTGTGTCAACGTCATGAGCAGGAGCTGCGCAGGTCGAATCACCATCTGGAACTTACAAAGTGGCGAGCGACGTGCAACGCTGCAGCATGAGGCACCTGAATTTGAGGCAGCGGTGGAGCAGCTCACTTGGCTTGCTGCCACCGCGACCACATCAACGCTGCTTATGTCCGCAGGCGGTATGGTTCCGTGTTTGTACTGGGCCCTACATGATGCTATTGCTGTTGGCCGCCGTTAGCTCAACCTCCAGTGCAGCACATGTCACATCAAGCTGTGACATGCAAGCCACGTCTGCGACAGCGCATGCACGCATGTCCTCGCAGGTGATGGCCTGGTCCGTATCTGGCGGGCAAGCGCAACGCAAGCAGGCTGTGGGCTGCTGGGCATGCTTCGCGGTGCGCATGCCAAGCACAGCGTCAGCGCAATGGCATGCAGCAGGCAGCCTCACCAGGTGCACCTCCTGCCACATGGTCGCTGGTAGCGTTGCCAGGGGCAGCCGTGCCAGCCGCGGGGGCCAAACTGACCCTGGTTGCAGGGCACAGCGCGCATGCAAGCCAGGCATGCTGGCTGAGCGGGCTGCACATGACCAGGTAATGCTTGGAGACACGGCGGGCCACCTGCGAGTATGGAAGCCAGCAGCAGCAGCAGAGGGACGCAGCCACACAGAGCAGCGCCCTCTCTTCACACAAGCGTGCATCTGGCGAGCGCATGAGCGCGCAGTCACAAGCGTGCAGCATGTGACAATGGCTGGTGGCTTGCTCCTCACGGCCTCGCTGGCGCGCTTTCACTGCAGTGCTCATCGTTTGTCCTCAGGGGCCAGCAGCACTGCTGAGGACATAACAATTTTTTGGCTAAACAGGACATGACTGCTGCACTGTGGACGGCAAGTGGCGGTTGTGTCGGCACCTTCGGAAGGAGTGTATGGAGCCTTGCAGAGCCAAGCACGTGGGCTGATCAGCATGGTCACAGCATGCGACCCGCTCTGTGGGATGCAACGGGCGCTGCAAATGCCAGCATAGGGCCTCCTACAGGTCCGCAACACCTGCCAGCCGGGGCTCCTCGTGCACGGGCAATGGCGCGGTCTATCATGCGACGTGCGAGCGCCGTGAATGCCGGAGACGACGCTAGCGGGGTCCTGGCCCGCATGCTGCTGGTCGGCTCATCCCCACAAAGTCCGCGCACCGGGCCTCTGTCGCCAGACACGCCACCGGCTACATCCGCCGTCAAAGGACCCGGGGTGCGTGCTCTGCGCCGAACAAGAGTGGAGGCTTTACACAGGTTAGGGTACGCAGCCCCGCATACCGGTACGGTGCCACAGGTGTGCTCCAACAGGCTGGCCATCATGCGAAGGCAACGCGCTGCGCAGCAGTGCGGCACATGCCAGGTGTGCACATAAGGCTGCGCTGCCAAAAAAATTAGCCGCCACCTGAGCTTGAGCTGTTTGCCCGAAAGCATGACAAAGCGGCCATACGAAGACAGACAGCAGTATGAGAGCATCACTGTGCGCAGGTGACTGCCACACTCCGAACACACGCCGTCGCCGACATGCCCTGGGGTGGGCCAAGTGCCAAGGCCGGGAACATGCACCCACGGAACTGGCACGGGAGCTGCGACAATGCCGAGTGACGGCTGTGCCCGGCGTGCGAGCTATTGCCTCCTTCAACAATGCTTTTGGATGAGCTCGCGGAGGTTGTCGACCTTTGCGCCAGTCATCATGGCCACCTGTTTCCCAGGCACAGTAGCGCACGCTGGGGTGGTCCGCCTAGCAGATGCAGCTGGCTTGGTACGGGGATGTTGTGGGTGACACGCGGCCTTTGCAATACGGCAGAGCCATGTACAACTGCAAAGGGAAGCAGGTGTGCTCATCAGCCTGGGCAGCACGTTACCTGCTCGCCGCGCTTGTAGAGCAGGAAGGTCGGCGCGACCTTGATGCCCAGCGAGATGCCCAGGTCCTTGTTGTACTTGTTGCAGTTGAACTTTACGATGCGAGCACGGTCTTTCAGCTCCTCTGCCATCTCCACCAGCTGCGGCAGAATCATCTTGCACGGCCCGCACCTGTTGCCACACACACAGGTGGCTGCCTGCCCACCTGAGCCGGGGCTGCATGCGGGCGGCACGCAGGACAGCGCTGCGGTGGTCTGCTCTGAGTCTGGAACGGCAGCCTGCCTGCCACACCCAGCCTTGAGGGCGCGTACCAGTCTGTGTAAAAGTCCACAATGACGAGCTTGTCGCCCGCGTCGCGCAGGAAGGAGTCGTAGTCGTCCTTGGTCAGCTCCTGCAGACCCGTGGGTGCTGCTGGCTCGCCTTCCACGGCTGCAGCGCTCGCTCGCACGCCTGCGCAGTGTGACAGGGCTGGTGCTGCGCTCTCTGCAGCACAGCGCCGCGGCAAGCCAGCGCCCTGCACACCTTCGCCCGGCGCGCGCTGTGCTTTGAGCAGCATATCTTCATGGTTAGCCAGCGCCTGCGACAGTCCTGCCTTGTAGCTCTGCATGCTTTTCACGGCCTCCTCCTTGGAGTGGGCTTGTGCGCCCTGCCGCAGCCGCAGCCACAGAGCGAGTGGGTGATGCTTTCGACACCTTCTGCCCCGCTGCAGCAGCGTGCATATCTGCATGTCAAGCAAAGCCCACGCCCAGCAAGAAGCCGGGGCCCCCGGGGCCCGACCAGCGACCACAGCCCACGCGCAGCGCTGCGCAGTCCTGGCGTACAGTGGCATGGCCTGCATGCATGCAGAGCGCGTGAACACAAGAACGCAAGCGCAGCTTGCCTTCACATTGTTGACATGGGCACCGAGGCAGCACCTGTGACAACGCCATGCAGCGCTCCGAAAGGGCACGATGTGAGCGCCTGCGAGCAGAGACATCCCGATACCGCTCCGCTCAGGGTCACGCAGCTCTCAGCCCAGTGGCGTTGCGTCCAGGTTGCTTTTTCTGATGCTGGGAAGATATCCTGAACAAAACGGCTTTGCACAAGTCGCATCCACTACGACCATACGGGGTGCCGCTAAAAGCCCTGGCTTTTGCTTGGCACCCCAGTTACGCTTTGAAAATTCCCACAGGTCAACTGTTCCGCCACTTCACTCCTCCTTGCTTGCGCAAGGTTGCAGCCCCGGGCAGCACATTGCAGTTGTTGACAGTAGTCTGTGTCGTGCAGCACCTGGTGTACAGCAGGGGTCAGGCAAGAACCTATCAGTGTGCTCATGGTTGCCGCTGCGATGGCAGCCCTGCAGGGCGTGACCGCGGCGGCTGAGACCTTGCGCGTGGTAGTCCGCTGCCGCCCGCGCAGTGCAGCGGAGGAGCGACTCAGCTGCGTGGCGGTCGATGAGCCCCGGTCACAGGTCGTGCTGCAGGGCAGCGGCGCTGCGGAGCAGGACCGCGTCTTCACCTTCAATGCCGTGCTGGGGGAGGCCAGCACTCAGGAGCAGGCAAGCTTGGGCTCGCCGGTCACCTGTAGAGCAAGGTCACAGCATGCCCTGCGGTTGACGCTGCGGGGGATGCCCGCATCTTGAAATATGTGTGCCACAAGTTGCGGCTGGGGCGGCACGCCGCGGCCTGGCGACGCGCCACCTGTCCTACACCCGCGCACCTAAGTGAGGCCACGCACACCGCAGGTGTACAAGGCCACCGCCCAGCCAATTGTTGACAGCATACTGGAAGGCTACAACGGGACCGTGTTTGCGTGCGGGGCTGGCTGCTCCTTCCAGCCTTGCCTTGCGTATGTACTTGTCGTGCAGATTGGTGCGGACGCGCATGCTTGCGTGCAGGTATGGTCAGACCGGCACCGGCAAGACGTACACCATGGAGGGCGCACAGGAGCCTCACCTCCGGGGCGTGATACCCCGCGCTTTTGACCACATATTCGACTTCATCCAGGGCGGCAACAACAGCGGCAGTCAGTTTCTGGTGCGTGCGGACTCTGGTGCCTGTGTGACGGCCCGCGCTGTCCAACAACGCGCACCTGTGCGCTGAATTGCGGTCACTGTTTGGAGCGCCGCGGCAGGTGCGCGTGTCCTTTCTCGAGATATACAACGAGGATGTGTGCGACCTGCTGTCCAGCAACCCCCGCAGTGCCTTGGATGTGCGCGAGGACGCGAGCGGGGGGGCGTACGCAAAGGGTTTGCAAGCCTTCCTGGTCAAGTCGCCGCTAGAGATGACCAGCGTGCTCCAGGCGCGCAGGCCCCCCTGGGCCCCTGCTGGAAGACAGAGCTGTTGTCGGACAGGTTGTCGAGCACGCCAGCAAAGCATAGCAGATGCTCTGATTGATTGCAAGGATGGCTCATATACGGCAGGTGGGCAAACAAAATCGCGCGGTGGGAGAGACGCACATGAATCGCGAGTCGTCGCGCTCGCATGCGATCTTCACGATCACTGTCGAGCACGCAAGGCACTCGGAAGGCACCTCGGCGCGTCCCTGCTGCCAGCGTCCTTGTGCAACATGTGACCGGTCACCTGAAGGCCCGTCAGCAGCTGGACAAACTCATCAGCTGCGCACATGCAACACAGGGCACATTATGCATATACAGCGTTGAGGGCATTTGCGATGTAGATTTGGACGGCCTGTGCTGCATGCGTACTGCATGACTGGTTACCCAATGCTGCCAGGTGGTGGGTGCAGTCCGTGTGGGCAAGCTCAACCTGGTCGACCTGGCAGGCAGCGAGCGCCAAGGCGGCACAGGGGCCGTTGGCGAACGCCTGCGGGAAGCTGCTCGAATCAATCTGTCGCTCTCTGCCCTCGGCAACGTCATCAGTTCCCTTGCAGACGGCCGCACAAGTGAGCTTCAAGACCAGACCTGTGTCATGAGGCTTTTGCTGATGCCGGCTACACGACGGAGTGCACGGACTGCCATGTATCTGGCCAATGCATGATGCGCCCTGGCTCGGAACAGTGCACACAGGCTGAGCTGGCCATGTCCATGCGCAGGCCACATCCCCTACCGCGACAGTAAGCTGACCCGGCTGCTGCAGGACAGCCTAGGCGGCAACACGCGGACAGTCATGCTGGCCTGCCTCAGTCCAGCGACAGCAAGTGCAGGCGAGACCCTCAGCACGCTTCGCTATGCGCATCGTGCCAAGGCCATCCAGAACCGTCCTCGCGTGAACGAAGACCCAAAGGTGCAGCACCTGTGCAAGACACTGGCCTGTGTGAGCACCGGTGCACTGGTGCACAAGTGCCCCTGAACATATCCTTGTGTGGGCTCCAGGACGCTATGATCCGTGAGTTCCAACAGGAGATAGCGCGGCTGCGTGCGCAGCTTGAGATGGCAGGTACAGGCCGCAGGGCAGAGGGAGCCAACCCTGAAATCGACGAGGCAGACGATGTACATGCCAGCATGCCGGGTCGCACTGCCCTGCCTGAGCAACAGAGCGCTGGGCCGGTACGTATGGAGGCAGCGAATCAGGACGCAAGCATGCGTATGCAACAAGTGAGGGCGTCGCTACTGGCGAAGGTGAGTGCTCATGTGACTCATCCTGTGCCAGCTGTCCTCCCTGAACGGCCTGGGGATGCATGCGCGCCCCGTCCGCTGTTCTTGTCATCCGTCACTCCACCTTCGCATGTCACCTAACTGTGCACGACCTGTACATGCATGACAGCTAACGCGTCGCGCTCATGCCGGCACAGATAGAGGAGCAGGCGTGGCAGCGGGCAATGTCCGCAGTGGCAGATCGACTGGCAGTGGCTGAGGCGGCTGCAGAAAGTGCACATGCACATGCTGCGGCAGTGGCGCAACTGCAAGCGCAAACTCAGGCGGAGCGCGCAAAGAAGCGCGTCCCTGCAACTCTATCAGCCTGTTAAAGCAACCCTGTCAGCTTCCCAAGCGCATGCAACGATACGAAGAGGCACTAAGCTGCCTGTTGCACGACAGGGACGAGCTTGCTCGCCAACTGGCCCTGTTGGAGAGCAGAATGCTCATCAACGGCACAAGCACAAGCGGCAGAGTGCTGGATGGAGCAGGCGTACGCGCACACAGCCCTGCAGGCATGACCACGGTGTGGGCCGGCTTTAAACAGCCTCATCGCGCTCACTGTGTGCAGATGTGCATGTAGGCGTGACAAAGATTGGAATAAACCAGCACCCAGTAGTAGCGTAGTACTAACGCATACAGACCTTCAAGTTCTGCCAGATTGGCGGTGAGACCGCATTGGTGAATGCATGGAAACAAAATCCATGTCAATGCAGTAAGCGACGTAGTTCAGGCAGACAGTAGGTACACGCATTTGGGCTGAGCGCTTCTCTTTGCAGGCGGGGCTGCAGGAAGCGGCCTCACAGCCCACCTTCCGGGCGGCCACGACATCGGCATTGATCGGGAAAGTGGAGCTTACCAGTGACGTGCAATGGCCCGGAAAGAGCCCTTCACAGACAAGCTTGACTCTTGCGGGCAGCAAGTATGCGCACAACATGTACAAGGTGCGAAGAGCGAAGCAATGGGGGTAGAGCGCCAGCTCTGCACTACACTTCCTTTGCCTGAAGGAAGATGACGTGTCTCAGCATACCGCAGCATAGTAGGGTGGGTGGAAAATCGGCAATAATGAAGGGATTTGCGACGTGATTCCCTGTATAGCGCACCAAAAATGAACGACCTTGGTATGGGAACTATAGCAGCCTGTGCAGAGTGGTTGTGGAGGAGGGGTTGGCTGTAGGACAGGTACATGTTGTTCGTCACGGTTTTAGAGGTCCGCACGCAGTCTAAAATAGGATTGTGGTGGTTCTTTCTTGTGGTATGTCTCCCATCTAGCTTGGGCTATCAGCAATTGTTCTTGGCATAGTGAGAGCAGACATCGCGTTGTGCACACCTTATGTGGGACGCAGGCGCACGTGCTCAACCATGCAACAAGTGTTCACAAAGTGCCGCACTTGCGCATGCGACGACCGAGTGCGGTACCCCAGGAATTAAGCCCGCAGTGTGCGTGGGCTCGAGCTGCTTCGTCTTCGGGCGCCCCACGATTTCTCAGTGACAACATTCTCGCGCTGGAGCGGGATCTGCCCGGGCGACCTACGCAGCACTGGAGCGACTTGTGGTCGCAAGTGAGCTTCCTGTTGCTTGTGCTTGTCACCTACCTCAACGCGCAATCCTTGTACGTGCGATGTCAGTGCCTCACATGCATGCAGTGCACACGTGTGCAATCTATCTGAACATCGCGCGCGGAGCAGAGGTGGATCGACGAGCTCTTGGATGCGCGCGATGGTGTTCCGCGCTTGGACGTGTCAGAAGGAACAGGAGGATCCCTCACTTACCTTAGAAACACAGGCATTCCGACAGACTCCGCAACCGTAAATAGGCGGCCCAGGTCAGCGCAGGGCCGGTCGTGGTCTGGCACCATATTGTAGCCCATGGCCTGCCGCTGATGCATCGAAAAAGGGTGGACTAGTGCCCCAACGGCGTCCACAGCCAGCAGGGGTACAGGGGTGCAGCATTGAGTGGAGCGTTGCCCGTCACGTCAGTGGTGAGTTGGAAGTTGTCTGTCACGGCAACAAGAGTGAAGCGCACGTGCGGACACATGCACTCCTTGGCCACCCACGTGGCACTCTACGGAGACAGTGCTACTTTTTACTGTCGCGATGATGTTCACCCGTGTGCGGAGCACAGCCTTATGTTTGAACCCACTTTTAGGTGCCTGGCTTTGGCCGTCTTATCCTAGTTTCTTTTCGACTTATAGTAATAGGTGACGCTGACCCGGGACTGACTTGTTTCCGCAGAACCCGCCCCTGGTGCTTGCAAAGTACCTGGGACGTTGTCCGAAATAGTACACAATTTGGTGGACACTTGGCCTGAAATGTTATGAGCGTATCGCGTATGCAGTCAAGGGATGACTACATCGAGGACAGGAACATGCGTCGCAAACGCCTTTGCGCGCGCAGCACCATGACCAGCCGCGCATGCAGCTTTGTACATACAGGCAGAGCATGGTAGCGTGTCACTCAAGGGACCAGAAACACAAGGGACCACAAGGGATGAAAACCCGTGAAAGGCGCACGGCTGTAGCCAGGTGGTGCGATGAGCAACCCAATGCGTTGTGCAGTTTGAGTCTGCGCATCTCAGCGGCAACTTACGCGCAGACCCTTCAGCCCCCAGGTGCGGGCTCCGGGTGCTCGGCAAGGATGGTGAAGACTGGCCACACAACCGTCAAGCTGTGTTGCTCGTCCTTGGTGTCGAACGCAGCGAGCAGCGCGTCGCGCAGTGCACATACTGGGTCGGCAGCATCTGCACACCAGGCACATGCTGGTATCAA
>JAABUV010005854.1_pt1 | contig 13745 bp, 16 predicted proteins | sample 5559971 | NCBI WGS metagenome assembly JAABUV01 (sample SAMN10711881, study PRJNA513362) | rock metagenome | isolation source: Antarctica rocks | place: Antarctica: Victoria Land, Knobhead nord | collected 2015-12-19
AACCTCAACAACCAACGCCGACGGGTACGGTTCGCCTGCACCCGGTGCCACCGCCGGGCCACCGACCGCTGAGGGCTACTTCCCCCTCAAGTTCGAAGAGCCACTATGGCGACCCAGGGCTCCCCCTGCCCTCCCTTTGCTAACATAACGCCGCGTAATGGACGGCTGCGGCAAATGATGCTCCGTAGATGGCAAGTTCCGCGGAGAGTTCGCCGGACGCGGCGACAGAGTCGTCACCGTTGGCTTCGGTACGGCCTGCGGGGCCCAGACGTTCTCGGGATACCGGGAGATCACTACCGCGGTTGTAGATCGTCGTCACCATTTCTGTTCCTCTTGTGTTGCCTGCTCTCCCGGAACCAAAGCGCTGAAAGAGACACGCCGACCAAGAACTGGAAGACTGCGAAGTATCGGGACGGCTGACTGCTTGTCGTTACGGCTTGTAGCACGGCCAAGGTCATGATGGCAGCGGCCAATGACCTCTTCATCGCCACCACGTCGTCAGTCTCGGCAGGCGATAGGCGTGGAGGCGACTCGGACATACTCCAGTGGGGTGTCCGTCGGGGGTCGCTGAGACCGTGCGTCCCTCGCGGGCATCCGGGTCCGTCTCCCAGATCGGCTCCCAAAGGGTCGGTGTCGTTGACTGGATCCGCGGTGGCGTAGCCATAGGTTTCCTTGCCGGGGCCGAGCAGGTGTGTGAGGGGGTCGAGTTGGGAGCAGGACCGAGTCTGCTAGTCGTAGATCGGTCAGACTCTCCGTTTCTTGAACAGGGTCAAGACGAAGATGACCAGTCCCCCGCCGATCCCGGTCGCGACCAGCGACGGCGTGTCATGGAGAAGTTTATCGGCGAAGCTGGCGCTTCCGTGGCGAAGAAGCGCACGCAAGACCCCGGTCAACACCACACCGGCCAGCCAACCGGCCAGAAAATTCCACCGGCTGCCCAGCAAGCGTCTCATCTGCCTGGGACAGGACCCAGTGCGCCAGCACTGCCACAAGCCCCAGCGGCCGACCTGAACCGGACCGGCCTGTGCTGCCTTGAGGCGAGGATGTCCGCCGGGACAATCGACAGAGTCTGTTCGGCTGCGAGTTGTACCAGTTCGACGCTGACCGGCAGCGCCTTCACGCCGAACCGAGCGCCGCCTTCGTCATCGAGGAGCTGTAGAGCTCCCGCTCGGTCCAAGGCCAGTCGCGTGCCGATTGGAAGCAGTTCGAATGTTGCGTCAAGTTCGTCGAGTGTCTGGCCGGAGAACCGTGCGAGCGTCCGAACATTGCCCGGGCGCAGCGCCGTGAGAGCGCCCTGGAGTTCCTGCCGGGTGCGCCGCTTCCCTGAGCGCTTCGTCGCTTGCCCGAAGACTTCTCGTAACGCCACGTGGCTCATCTCCTCTAACTCCCGCACCGGCGGTCTGGACCGGGTGTGCGTAGGGCCATGCTCGGAAGACCGAGTAGTTCGGTCTGACTGTCCCACGTTCGGAGCCGGCTGCTTGGCGCGTCCAGACGAGTGATCCTTCAGGTCCTGAGGTCAGACAGGATTCCGGCCGAGGTGCTCAAGGAAGCGCTTGAGGGGCACCGTGACGGGCCGGGCCGACCTCGTCGAGGCGTCCGTCCAAGCGGTCCAGGGCACCCACGATCCGGGCAGAACCAGGGTTCGTAGGAAGCGCCCGTCGCTTACGGATCGCCGCCGGCGGTCCTCCACAGGGACACCGCGCGCCTGATGGCCGAGGGGCGCCCCGTCCGGCGTGTCTGCGCCGAGGTCGTGCCGTCCAGCTCACTGGAACGTAAGCGTGTGCGATCGGTCCCGGCAGGGACGTAACCGGGTGCTCCGCTCCTGGTCACGTGTGGCAGCGCAGTGAGTTCCGGACGTCCTTGGCCCCCAATCTGCACGCGGGACCGCAGAACAGGGCGGCCGGGCCGTACGGGTCGAGCCCGGCACCACAGTTCGCCAGTGGCCCGCTTCCCAGTCGCCCGTCATCGGCTCACGGTTGCGGGGCTGCGCCCGTCGGCTCGTCGTCGTGGACCGGCCCTGCGGGTATCTCGACGGCTGGCACGACCCGGCCCACGGCGAGTTCGATGCGCTGGGCGACGCCGCTCGCGGCGAGTTCGTCGCGGATCGCGGCGCGTGTCTGCTGGAACGTGCGGGTGGGGTCTGCCGGGACGGCGATGGCGGTCTGCTCCGCCTCGGCGGCGAGCACCGCGAGCGCCCGGTGGTCGGGGTCGTCGCGGTCGAACGTCGGGATGGGGACGGCGAACACGTTCTTGTCGAAGTCGCGTCCGCCGAACAGCCCGAGGGCCTGAAGGGGCTTGACGCGTTCTAGGACCAGCCTGGAGTTGAGGATGGCGGTGAGGTAGCGGGCTTCGTCGGGGCCGCTGACCGCCGCCCAGTAGAGCTTGTGTTCGATCACGGCGCGGGGGTCGTCGACGCGTGCGGCGGCGAGGGTGTTGCCCGACGCGGTGTAGACGACGCGGTGCGCCGCTGCGGGGAGCTGGGCGGACAGCTGCCCGTGGTAGTCGATGCGGTTGATCAGCGCGCTGGTGTCGGCCGGCGACCTGTGCGCCGCCCAGGTGTCCTCGGTGGCGGCCCACCACGCCGCGAGCGCGGGGTGCTCTTCGAGGTTCTCCGCAGTCAGGATTCCGTCGCCGGTGATGGGCAGGACTGCCTGCAGCGGCGCGAGCAGGCGGTACGGGGCGACTGTCTCCCCGAGGTGGACGTCCACGATGAACTGGCGCTCGACCGTGCCGTGCTGCGATGCCACGGTCGACCAGGGCTTCTTCTCGCTGGTCGTTCGCCGGGAGCCGACGCTGACCCGGCCGGCTCCGGCGCCGAGCGGTCCGGAACTGTTTCGGGTCACGAACATCAGGGCGCGGGGGTAGAGGATCGCGCCGTTGCGGAACCGTCGCTTGTAAGGGGAAGCCGTCGTGTCCTGCCCGGCGGTGAGGACGGCGACCGTGCCGGGGCGGACGGTGACCGCGGCCCTGGCCTGGTCCCAGGAGACGTCGGCGCGTCGAAGCCTGCCGGTCCACCGGCTGGTGGTGACCGGCATCGGGACGGCCGAGGCCGCGACCGTGCCGTGGACGACGCAGGAGACTATGGGGAAGCCGGTGGTGACGCCAGCGAGGTCCCACGGGTCGGTGAACGCGACCGTGAGGTGTCCGGAGGCGCTGCTCCACCGTCCGCTCCGGAAGCCGTCGTGGGGCTTGCGGGTGAGGGTGCCTTGCGGCATGACGAACGCGAACGTCCCGGCGGGCCTGAGGTACAGCTCCACGGCGCGGGCGACGAACACCGTAGACAGGTCGCGGCCGGACGCGCCGAGGCCGCCGGACAGCAGCCCGCGTTCCCGGGCGAGCGCCTTGTACCGGCCCTGCATGCCGGTGGTCATCTTGGAGTACCGCAGCCAAGGCGGGTTCCCGACGAGGACGTCGACACGGTGCTCGGGGTCCGTTAGCCACAGGGGCCGGATGAGGTTGCGGACGTAGTAGCCCCAGATGTGGTCGCGTCCGGTCGTGTGCAGGCGGCGCATCGTGTCGAACGTCTCGGTGAGGACCGGGACGTCGGCCGGGTGGACGCCGAGCTGGCGCAGGACCGGGGCGATCAGGGCGGTGCTGCTGCGGGCTGTCCTGTCGAGGGCCTTGTCAGCCATGGCGGTGACGAGCCGGTCGAAGTCGCCGGCGTCGTGCAGGACCCCGGCGGGGAAGACGAGGTCGTCGCCGAACAGCGTGCCGCCGCCGTCGACGAGGTCGGTGCCGGCGGTCGAGATCGTTATCTTGTCGGCGTCGTTGAGCAGGTCGCGGCGCTGCTCCCACTGCACCGCGTCCCCGAGGTACACCGGCACGGCGACGGGCCCTCGGTCCGGCGCGGCGAGCCGGGCCTTACCGATTGCGAGCAGGTACGTCACGCGGGCGAGCGTCACCGCTACGGGGTGCACGTCGAGGCCGTACACGTGCTGGGTGAGTGCGAGGACCGCCTCGCCGTTCGGGACGCCGGCCCGGTCTGCGGCGAGTAGGAACGCCCGGGCGGCGTGAAACACGAATGTCCCGGAGCCGCACGCCGGGTCGAGCACCCGGGTGGTGAGCGGCGCGCTCACTGTCGCGGCGACGACCCGGTCCGCGAGCCAGTCGGGGGTGTAGTACTCCCCGAGGCTCGCCCGGTCGTCCGTGCTGATCACGGACTCGTACAGCGTCTTGAGCACGTCGTGCTCGACCTGGGACCAGTCGAAGCGGGCGACCCGCCGGGCCAGCTCGGTCACGAAGGACGGGCCGCCGGGGACCTCCAGCAGCCAGTCGAAGAAGTCGGCCTCGACCACCCCGTAGATCTGGGCGTTCGCGAACTCGGTGCCGCGGGCGAGCGCCGTCGGCGTCAGGCCGCCCGCCGGCGTGATGTCGAAGCCCACGACGGCGTGCGCGATGACCTCGGCGGTCAGCACCAGAAGCGTGTGGTCGATGAACAGACGCTCGTCGTCGGTGAACGCGGTCCCGAACGCGGTCCGGAGGAGCTTCGCCCACAGGTCCCTTTTGAGCCGGACCTCGGGCACCGCCCGGCCGGCGCGGTACAGCGCGAGCAGCGACGCGTGGTCGAGCTGGTGCGCCGGCGAGGCGGCACCGAGCCTGCGGTCGATCTCCTCGGGGACCGGCGCCACGTGCTCCCGGGTCGCCAGGATCGACTCCAGCCACACGAGGAGCCGGTCGGCGTCGGGGGCCGTCTCGCTCAGCACCAGCTCGGCGACCTGCTCGAGCTCGTCGCCGGACAGGCGGTAGAGGTACCAGGAGGTCCCGTCGGTGAGCACGCCGACGTACCTGGTGCCGAGCCGGCGGGTCTGCGTCGTCACGTACCCGGCGAGCTGCACCTCGGCGTCCCTGCGGATCGTTTCGGGGCGGAGGTCCTTCTTGACCTCGATGACGCAGTGCCCGACCTCGACGTCCAGCCGCCGACGGGTCCCGTCCCCGACCTGCTGCTCCAACCGGACCACGTCGCCCGGGTCGAGCGCGAGCGAGCCGCTGGTCAGCACCAGGTGCAGGTCGGCCTGGACGTCGGCCTCGGTCCGGGCCACGCCCCGGGCGGCCAGCCGCTTGACCGCGTTCGATACGTCCATGCTCGGCACTTGGCGCTCCTCACCTGTTCGTGTACGCGCGGGCGGTCACCGGGCCCGGTCAAGGGAACATAGGCCGCCAAGGGGGCTGGCGGGACGACGTGGGACAGCGGTGTGCTGGCCGAGTCAAACTGAGGGGCCCCGCCGCGGCCTCACCGCGCCCGACCGTCGGGCGTTGGCTTAACACGGAACCTTGAAGCACCGCCCGGTCGTGCTCCATCATCGCGAGGGACCCGCCGTGGAACGGTGCGGCACCCCACACGACCGTCGATCTGACGAGCCGTATTCGGTACCCCACGCTCCGCGACGACGGATCACTGCGTAGAACCCGAACGGCACCGGGCCGAGTTGCAAGCGGCGACACCTGCGGGCAGTCGATCTACGAGCCGCAGGCATGAGGCCGCTCGCGTCAGCGGGAGCGATGGCGGTCAGCGATATTTACGGGCGAACAGGAGCCCGCAGCGACCGGGCGTCCGTGAAATGTGGGGATGTCAAGGCAGGGTCGTTCTGCGACGTCAGGGCCGTGTTGTCCGGTGTCTCGACCTGAAACCACCCGGCCGACTTGTGGAAGGTGACTACCCAGTGATCCAGGAATCCCCGAGTGCCCAAGAGCCCCCCGAAGGGCATGCCCCAGTCCTCCACGAAGAAGCCCACCTGCGTCGTCCAGGCGCGGTGCTCGAAGCCGGGCAGGACGAGCTCGACCGACTCCATCTGCGCGTACCGTCGCTGACCGCCGATGACGAAGTCGCGCCACTCGTTGCCGGTCCGCCTGATTTTCCGGAGCAAGGCGTCCGCCGCGCCTCGGTCGAACAGCACGCAAGGGGCACCCGTGTCGACCAGCGCCTCCGTCGCCCAGTTCAGATGGCCGATCCGGAGCGAGACGTCAAGGGTGGGCCGGACAGTAGCGGCGCCTGCGCCCTGTGGGCCTTCCCCGTAGTCGCTGTATTCGTACCGGCGCCGGTCTGGGATGGCTACCCCACGCCCACGAGCAGGGCGTCCGACCGGGGCCGGACGAAGCGGGCGACCGCGCCGTCGGCGCCCTCGCCCATGCGCGCGCGTTCGTAGGCGAGCTGCCTGCTGGAGTACGCCGCCGCCAAGACCTGGGCGCCGCGCACCAGCACCCAAAGGCCCTCGTATCTGCGCAGGTCGTTCGGGTCGGTGCTCGCCATACCACAAGCGTACGACGTATCGCTGACGACGCGCCCAAGAACTTCGGATCGACGGTCCGAGTGCACGGTCCTACGGAACCATTCCCGGACGTCCATGCACACAGTGTACGGCCAACTTGGCCGTCCGCACGGCCAACTTGGCCGTTTGCACGGCTAACCTGGCCGGGTGTCGGAGTCGGATGCGCCGGACTGGGCGGGACGCGCCGTCCCCATGCCGGCAAGCTACTTGGCGGACCCGTCGTGCTTCGGCAAAGAGGGTGCGTCCTGGCGCGTCGAGAACGGCCAACTGTTGCCGCGGGTGGCAGCCGCCCATCTCCAGCACCTCCTGATGCTCCGGGTCCTCGCCAGGTTCTCGGGCGACGAACCGAGAGCGCGGGCGACGCTCCTGGCTGCGCTCCGCGAGAACGACTCCAGCAGTGTCCGGCGAAAGTTCGCGGGCCAGCGGGCCATGAACCTGGAGGACGTCGCCGGCGTTGTCCTGGCGCTCGCCCCCGAGCTGCTGGACGGGCCCGGACTCACCGGCGCCGGGCTGCTCCCATCGGAGCATTGCGCCGCGTTACCTGCCGGGTGGGTCCCCGGCAGCGGAACACTGCCCCCCGTCGAGCCCGCTGGCGCCCCCTTACCGGAGGTGCTCGCGACCGGCGCAGGCCTTCTAGCCGAGGCGATCGCCGCTTCGTCCGGCGCCGGACAGCCCAGCCATTGGCTTGCCGGAGGCGTCAGCCAAGCCCTGCTCGACTGCCTTGCGCGCCTGAGGATCCGGCCGTCCCAGCTCCGTCCCGACCCCTGGCCCGGGCTCGGCGAACTCGGCCCCGACCTGCTGGTGCAGTCAGGACAGGGGCGGGCTGCCTTGTCCAGTGTGGTCCTCGGCCCCGCCCTGGGCACGGTGGAAGGCGAGGAAGGATCCCTGCGTCGCCTGTCAGCCGCATGCGAAGGCGTGCTCGAAGCGCCGGTGGAGCACGGCTGGGTCGTCGTCCTCGCCGACCGGGACGCCCTGGACAGGATCGGCGAGCATGTGCCCGGGCTGCAGCACACGGAGGCCGGGCGGACGCACGTGCTGCCCATGACGGTCCGCCGCAGAGCACTGCCGACGGGCCCTGGCACACTGCGACACCTCGACCTGACCCTAACAACCCGGGCGGTCGGCGATGCTGGCGGGCAGAGGGTCCTGCTACTCCTCCAGATCGGCAAGGACGGGGCCTGACGGAGGAGGTGGTCGGTGCTCCATGACGCCCTGACCTCCTGGTGGTTTCGCCAACTGGCTCTGCCCACGATCGTGGTCGTGGTCACAGTGGGCCTCCGGGCCCTGGCCCGTGCCCCGGGTCAATGGGGCTCTTTGACTGCCGAGGACTTCAACGTGGGTATCGACTTCGCCGTGGTCTCCCTGTTCTCCGGGCTTGTCAACTTCGTCGACGAGTTGGCGCGCGGCGACCTCAGCCACGCCGGTCAGGACAGGCTCCTACAGCAGGTGATCGAGTGCCTGCTCATCGCCCTGACGGCGCCTCTCCTCGCCGTCTACCAACGCGCCCGGGGGTGGCGCGCGAAGAGGTCCGCGCCCACCGCGACGCACCCCGCAGGCCGCCAGAGGGTCGGCGGGTACGAGATTAAAGTCGGGGCGGGGCTCGTCCCGGTGCTGTTCTACGGGCTCGGTTGCCTGTCCGTGGTCGCCCTGTCGGCCCGAAGATGAGCACAACCACCCAGGAGCCAAAATGAGTTGGCCGATCCTTGATGCAGCCGTGGCCCTGGCAACAGCAGGTGCGCTCAGCGCGAGCGTAGGCTTGGTCGCCGGCCGCGCGCCGGAGATCGCCCGGAAGCTCCACCGGCACCGCCGGGTCCTCCTCATCCACTCTGCCACCACGACCAACCAAGCCGAGGCTTTGCGCGCCGAACTGGAACTGCAGGGCGCAAAGGTTCTTCTCGTCCCGGACCCCGACGAGACCGAGCGGGGCGTCGCGGACACAGTGGTCGAGCCGGCACCCGAGGACGCGCCGACCTTGCGCGGCCACGGGTCGCGGCTACTCGCGCTACGGCGGCGTCTCCGGGACCTCCACGCGTCCCTCGTTGACCTACTGGCCCGACTTAACCAATGGAGTCCGGTGCTGGCCCGAGCCAACCGCGTCGGGCTGGACACCCGGCTACTGCGAGAGGCAGACCTAGTGGTGCTGCTATTGCCCTCCGCGACATCCAGCGCCACCGCTGCAATCCTCGTAGCGACCGCACGCGGCGCCGACGTGTGGCGCCTGGTCCCCGGACAAGAGGAGTTGCCCCCTGAGGTTCAAGGCGTCCGAGTGCGCCGCCTCGGGCCCGACTGGGACCAGAAGGCAGTGTCCGCCGAACTCATGTGAAAAGACGCCTTCTCGCAAGCGCACGAAGACGCGTCCTCAACCCCGGTCCCTGCCTCACGCTGCGTCGCCAGTAACACGACCGCTCGTTGACGCGGTTACGAGGCAAAACGGACCCCGCCTGCCGACGCTGCTGGCGCGGCTTCTGCGCGGCCCCAAGACTCCGAGGACCGGCAGAGTCGGCCACGCGTGCTCCCGGCGGAAGGGCACCAAGGCCAGTTCCTTGAACCCGCCCAGAATCGTCGCCACAGGGATCGGCTCCCGCCCGACCCGCCTGCGGAGCTCCTCTGCCCAAGCATGCAGCGGGCACTGCTCAAGGACCACACTCGCCGGTACCGGCGGATGACGTGCCTGGCGCTCAGACCGACCAGGTGGTCGAGCGCCGCGCCGCGCCGTGCACGGCTTCGACCTGTCGAGTGTCCAGGACGTCAACGGAGCGGTTGCGGAGCCACTTGTCGACCTCCCTGCGGGTCATCACGTGTACGTCCCCGCCTGGTGGCTGTTCCTTGACGGTGAAGCCTTCGTGCGCGCCCATGACGGCGATGAGGCCGGTGACGTTGACGGGGAAGCCGCAGGCGGTGGTGAGCAGCCGGCCAGCCCGAGCGGCTTCGTGACGGCTGTTCCGGACGTAGGGCTGGCGGTGGCCGTTGACCATGAACATGTTCCCGCCGACCCAGACGCTCGCGTTCGGGTGGTGTTTCGCGTTGATCGTGAACACCCCGGCGGGGCCGATGACGACGTGGTCGATGTCGCTGCCGCGGGTCCCGACCGGGACGGCGTGCAGCACACGCCACTCCGGCCCCAAGTTCGCGAGCCGTGCGGCGACGGCTTCTTCGCCGTCCGCGCCGATCCGCCACGCCCGCTCGTCGGTGTGGACGCCGAGGACCCGGGCGAGCAGGGTCTTCACCGGGGCGGCCTGCCGGTGGGCGCTGGCCTGCTCACGGGCTGCCTGCCCGGGACGGTTGACGCCAAGGTCGGTCCAGGCCGGCGCTGCCGGGGACTCCACGGCTTCTGGCTTGACCGCGGGCAGCGCGGCTGCTGGTGCCGGTGGGACCCCGGTGGTTGTCGGTGTTGACGTCGCCAGGACGGGCGCGGGCACCTCGACCAGCACCGCCTGCGCGGAAGGGCCACGGGCACCGCAGACGCGGTCCTGAACGCCGCCGTGGCGGTCTCGACGTCCTCACGGTGAGTTTCGTCCTCACCGACCGGCTGGCTGGTCTTGAGGTCCCAGTACCCGACGCGGATCCCGTCGGGGGTCTCGACGTACAGCCGGTCGTGGCCGTACCTGGCCCACCGCTTCACGACGCGCTCGCTCATGTGGTGATCGTCGGCGCGCGCCACGGCGCGCTGGAGTAGCACCTGGAAGCCAGCTCACGGGGAGAACAGCCGCGTCGGGCAACCCGTCAGGCCGCCACCCCGGGGAGCGGGTGTTTGGTAGGTCGGCCAGTCGTTAGCGGGCGGCTCCCACGGTCCCCGGTCCGCGACGTGGATCGACGTTGCCGCGCAGGAGAGCGGCGCCTCGTCCGGAAGCGCCGCGAGCAGCGACTCTGTCGACGGCCACGGGCCATCGTCGCCAACGGCTGGCACGGTCGGCCAGTGGACAGCCCGTGATGCAACCGCCCATCACTCGCGCATCACCGCCACAACGTGCATGGGTGACGGGGCGGCTCGGCGCGCCGGCGATCGGACCGGAGCAGCACTGGTTGGCCGCGCACCAGCAGACCGTCTTGCTCGACGTGCAAGACATCCGGGGCACTTCGTCCGACTCAACCCCCGGCGCTGCCGCGAGCGGAGCCATGAGTCCGGCGCTGATCGACAACTTCTTCAGGTCGCGCCGTGTGCAACGTTCAGGAGGTCCGCTGCCGTGAAGATGCCCGGGGTGGCACCAAGGGTGGGCTGCCAGATCGGGTCGACGTTGAGGTAGCTGTCGGGGTCCGCTGCGAGCAGGCCGACAAGGACCTCCCCGACGATCTTTGCTGCTACGGGGCCGAGCCGGGTACCGCCTGCGGCCTGCGCCTCAGCCAAGCAGTAGAACCACAGGGGCGCTGGGTCGGGGACGGTGACCGGAGCTCCGGTTGTCGGGTCGTTGAAGGTCTCCTGCGGGGTGATGGCGAGGGCCCTGGCCACGTCCTGGCCTGAGGGCAGGCCGAGTGCTACGCCACGCTGCAGGTTGCGCAGGGGCAGCGTGACCGGGCCGCCGTCGGTGACGACGTTGCTCGGCAGTGCTGACAGGGCCGCGGCGATACGGGTGTCGATGAGGCGGCTTGGCTGCGGGGCGGTCGCCGCGTTGGTCGAGAAGAACAGGCTCCAGTCGACGGTCCAGCCGGCGGGGCGCTGCTTGAATCCGCTGAAGTCGCTGCTGCCGGGGCTGCTGGGGTTGAAGATGGGGAAGGGCCCGATTCCGGAGTTGAGCTTGTAGCTGGGGCGGACCTGGCTGTGCCCGAAGCGGAACGCCGCTGCACTGAACTCTTGGGGCATGTACACGCCCCCGGCGCTGTCGGGCACGTACAGCTCCAGGTGCGCTTTGGCCCCCACGCCCTGCACTCCGGGGGCCGCCACCGTTGCGTCGGTCAGCAGCGCTGCACGGGCCTGCGGCCCGATGAGGTGTTCGAGGTACTCGTGGACGACCAGCCACTGGTAGTGCCAGATGACGTCCCGTTTGGCGGCCTTGCGAAGTGCCAGTCCGGTCAGGGAGTTGGAGTGCCGGTCGACGACGGCGTTGTGGAAGAGCGCGAACGACACATGAAGCTGACTGATGATCATGTGAACGTCGTTTCGCGGATCGCCGACCAGCGCCCGCTGCTGGCTGTTGCGGGGAAGGTCGAAGGTGCCGTCGAAGGGGTCGAGCAGGAGCTTCTCGGCGCGCCCGGCGCGCTGGTCGTACAGGTACGGCTCGTCGTCGGGGCCCCGACCGTAGAGGCTGTCAAGGTCGAAGCGAGCCGTGCGCAGGTCGCTGAAGCGCTCGCCCGCGTCCTCGCTGCGGTTCAGTGTGCTCACCGGGTCGAAGGTGATGTCGTGGTCGATGAACTGGCCGAGGTAGGTGAACCCCGCCGGAATGCTCAAGTTGTCCCCCGGGGTGGTGGACGACGCGGTCCAGGCGGCGTTTGCAGCCGGGTCGGAGTCGATCATCAGAGCGGCGAGGTCCTGAAGCACCTGCGCGTCGGGCGCCTGCATTGGCGTGAGGTCCTTAAACAACTTGTCGTACTTGGTCCGCTCCCGGTATGGCTCGGCGTATCCGAAGCCGCCGTGAGTGCTGACAGCGTTCTCCTGTGGTGCGGTCATGTCTTCTTCTCCTCAGGAACTGTGCGTTGAGCAAGGGGGCGGCGACGGCTGCTTGGGTTCGCCGGACTAGCGGCTGTCATTCGGGTGCAGGACGCAACGTAGCAGTTGCTGGGCAGAAACCTGCACAGGATTCTGCCCGGCGTGGCGCACAGAAGAGGACTCTCCGAAGTGCGCAGCCATTGACACCGCATCTAGGGTCACTGCATGACCAAAGTAGAACGCAGCCCCGGGTCGCACTCATGAAGATCGACAGCGCGGACATGGTCTCGGTCAGTGAGGCGAACAGCCGCGGCGTCTCTAAGCTCGTCGCGGAAGCCGAGGCGGGCCGCGAGTGGGTCATCCTGCGGGCGAACCGACCCGCAGCCGCAGTCATCGGCGTCAACCGGCTCGAGCGCCTGCGCCAACTGGAGGAGCGGGAGAGCGGCCTCGGGTACATCATCACCGCCTTCGCCCGCATGTGCTTCGAGGGTGAGCACCTAATCGACGCCGACCAGCTGCAGAAGGACCTGGGTATCCCGGACTCGGAGCTGATCGAGCCCGTCGCGCCATGAGGGAGGCGCGCTTCCTGCCGACCGCGGCCGACGAGCTGCGGCAGCTCGACGGCAAGAGCCAGCGCCGGGTCTTAGGCGCCCTCATGACGCTGCGGCGAGGCGAGCGCGAGGGCGAGAGTTGCGATGTCCCCGAAGGCCTGGTGCGCCGCCTCTGCGTCTGGCACTTCGTGATCATCTACACGATGGTCGGGCAAGTCGTCTGGGTCACCGAGGTCGGCATCTACGGTCAGCGCGAGGCGGCTGAGCGTGTGGAAGAGATCGAGCGCGGGATGGTCGATCTGCGCGATGACGATGACAGGTGCGTCACCCTTAAGACCTCGCTCAGCCTTCTGCAGCCGACAGGCTGACAGCAGCACGACATGGCCTACCCGCCACGCCTCGCAGCTGCGCGCTCCCCCAACTCGCAGGCAACGCGAGCTCGCGGCCGCACCCAGCGCTGCTCGAGTGAGGTCTTGATGGCCAGACTCTCAGCGGACAGGTAGCGCCGTCCGACCGACCATCCGCCAGGTCCTCGACGGCGAAGGAGCTACCGAGAACACCCGCTCGAGTCTCCCCGTCGTGCAGCGATGAGCGCAAACACGGACACGGCCGCCATCACGGACCAGAACGCTGCAAAGATTCCTCGCCACAAACCGCCGAAGGCCAAGAAGATCCCCCATCCTGCGCAAGTAGCGAGTAAGCAGCCAATCGCGGCTTTCCGCTTCTGCGCAGCAGACCGACGCGGCTCCCGCGACGATGCGTTGTTAGAACCTCGATAGGTCATCCCGTTTCTACCAGTTGCCGGTGCCGGGCTCGTCCGCGAGCAGGAACCGGAGCCGGGGCTGCGGGAGCATCGCGCGGTAGACGGCGTTCATCTGGTGGGCGTAGGGCCGCAGCGGCGTCGACGCGAGGACCGCCGACCGGGCCCCCGAGCCAGCGGCGCATCCAGATCGTGCACAGCCCGGCGAGCAGCGCCGCCGAGTCGCCCGCGCCGTCCTCGGTCAGGACCTCGCAAGCTTGGGCCTGTGACGCGGTGAGCTCGACCTTCGCGAACGTGCCGGTGGCCTGCTCCACGAACAGCAGCCAGCTGTCCCCGACCTGGTTCGCCATCTCGATCAGGACGTGCCCGGGCAGGTCGGGGCGGTGCGGGATCCGCCCGCGCTGGCCACGCTCGAAGGTCACGGTTCGACCCTAGGTGCCCGGGCGCCGTCCGGGCTGGAGAATGCCCACCTTGGGCCGATGAGGACCGCAGGGACTGTCCCAATGCGGATGCCGGCGATGAACGCTTCCCGGTTCGGCCGGAACCGGCGCTTTGCGCATCCGCGGGGAGGCGCGAGCGCAGCGAGC
>JAABUV010005857.1_pt1 | contig 13734 bp, 12 predicted proteins | sample 5559971 | NCBI WGS metagenome assembly JAABUV01 (sample SAMN10711881, study PRJNA513362) | rock metagenome | isolation source: Antarctica rocks | place: Antarctica: Victoria Land, Knobhead nord | collected 2015-12-19
TGGGGCGCCCTGTACGGGCGCGCACCGCGTGGCGCGGCGCGGCTGCGCCCAGGCCCGGTCCCCAGAGGTAGCGCTGGTGGAGGTGCTGCGGGCGTGCGGGGGCCTTGCGCCTGGGTGTAGGTGCCCGGCGCGCGAGGGGGCACCGCAGCGGTGCCCCCTGGCGGCGGCCCCTGCAAGCTTGCGCTGCAATGCCGAGGCGTGAGCCGAGAGACAGTCCCCACTCACCCCGGCACTAGCCGCGCCGGTCCAAGCAAGTGCTGATCGCGGCGTTGGGCACCCTGTGATGGCGCCATCCTGGCATTGGCAGGGGCGTTCGCGAACACAGACAGTTGATATGTGTATGCTTCGCGAGAAGGAGATGCGGTGAACACTCTGGTGGGGCCCGACACTCTTATGCGGCACATGCTCTGTAATATCAACTATAACCTGGGCGCTTGCATGACGCCGATGCTGCTGGTGTGCTAGGTAAAGCGCAAATGTGGTGTGTGAGAATTGAGCGCGGCAAAATGCTTGAGCAGAAGGCTTGGCAGCTGTCCCAGCAAAAGCAGCAGCGGCCTCCTGCTGCTTTGCACCTCCTGCTGTCTGTCACGGGTCGAGGCGAGGCACGTTGCATGGCACTGTCAGTGTACCTCTGGCGGCCGGTGGCGGGCAGCTGGCTGTAACTGTCAGAGGCAGATATCACGTCCTTCTCTACGTGTGTACACGATATCACAGTCGAGGAGCACGGCGGAAGCCGAGCTCGCAAATACAAGGTTGCAACAAGGCGCGCAGAGTGCACGCACAGTGCTGCAGGGGTGTCGGCACCTCGCGCCTGGCTTCCGTTCCAGACTCGTCCCAGCTTTCTTCCCAGTCATGCCCTTGGTGCGGCGCTGGCCATGCCTGTGCCCTCAGCAGGCTGCCTCGGTGATCACGCGTAGCACGAAGGCTTCAATTACTAGGGAACTTGACCAGGCAGCTGCACCATAACCCTACTTTTGCTAGCATGATTCCGTATATTCCGTATGAAAACGTATTTCCACCCACCCAGGTTTGGGCAGGCTTGCTGCGTCCGCCATGACGCGCCTGCTTGTTTATTTCCCTTCGCTGTAGTGGTTGTGCAGCTGATCTTCAGGTGTCGGGACGGTGCTGCAAGAGCTGCGCTCTTGCTTGTTTGGAAATATCGTGCGAAGCTTGCAGCGTGGACGCACTGCTGTAGGTTATTGAGCCGAGACACTCTGATCTCATTCGAGGAACTTGCGCTGGCTCTCCGTGCACTCCGTTGACGTGTGCTGGCAGCTGGCGGGGCGAGAGCGGTGATGTCGACGCTTCTGCACGAGGTCTTCCAAATGCAGCCCAGCGAGGGCCTCGCCCGCCTGCTGGCGGGGTAACAACCTTGTGGCAGCGCTGTGGAGCCCATGGCGTCAGAGGAGCCTGCGGAGCGGGCACACGCACGGTGAGAACAGACGACATTTTTGAAGGGAAGCTGGGCAGGAAAGCGCGCCCAGGCCACACCGGTGCCGCGGTAGAGGTCTACGGAGTGCGAGCTGCCCCCTGGACCCCCCTCGGCGTCTGTGCCGCGTGTGGGGACACGGATGTGAGTGGCGAACACTGTGTCATCATTGCCATATTTTGTACGACGGCCCGGTGACCGTACTTGGTTTGGCCAATGTAGGTCGTCACAGGCCGAGCGTGTGCCACCAGATGCCACGAAAGTGGCTACGGCGGAGGCCGTCGTCTTCTTTGGCACGGGGCCAATTGCGCGCGCTGACCAGCCACTGCCCGCGCTCGGGTACCTGGCGCCGGAGTTCCAGAAGCGCCCGGGGCCTGTGCGCCGAGTGGTGCGGCCCGCCGACCTGCAGGGGCGCGTGGCTGGGCGTGCACGGGCGGCCTCCCGCCTGACAGTGGTTGTACCAGAGGGCGCCCAATCAGCGTCAGGCTGTGTGAATCTGCCGGCGATGCGTGCTTGGCTTTGCTGGTTCGCACGAGCTGCAGCCGTGCTCGGCGCGCGCGCTTCCTTCCGCGCAGACATGCTTGCGCCTTGGCAGGCCACACAGCACTCTACAGATGGTCTCCTGTGCGCGTGTGGCGGCCCATCGCGCCGGACGGGCGCGCAGGTCGTGGAGAGCCCGTGGGGCGCCGCAGGCAAGGCGCCAGACTGCGCGGGCCGCCTCCCGCCGGCAGCTGCGCCGGCAGCGACAGCGGGGGCGGCGCCCGGCGGCGAGGGCCGCCGCAGGAGCTTCGGCCGCAACGACAGCGCGAATAGCGCGGATAGCCACACGCAGGGGAGGCTGCCGCCGCGGCTGCCGCGCCTCGCGCCGGCTAGCATTAAAGAGGCGGAGGGAGACACGGAGTGTGCAGCGTCGGCGCGCAGCCAGGAGGGCAGCGAGTCTGACGGCAGCGCTGCCTGTGGTCAGGGGCTGCGCCGCGTGGGCTCCGCGGCCGCGTGGGAGGCCGCGGACGACGCGGCGCTGGCTGTCGAGCCCAAAATTGGTGCGACCTCTCTGCCGTCTCGTCGGTACACGCAGCAAGAGGGGGGGGGGGGGGGGAGGGGGGCATGCAGCAGCCCTCAGGGGCCAGGGGTGTTGATCTGGTGAAGCATGCGTTTGTGCAGCGGGTGACAGTGCAGGGCGACATGCGTCTGCCATGCTGCCAGACAGCTGGCAGTACATTCAGCTCTGGCGGTGCCAGGTCCCCTGCAGGACCTAGATATTGCAGCGTGTTTCCCACTCATGCCGGCACAGCCATGTTCGGCTCAGACTATCAAGTTTGCTGACTCGCATGATGCCAGTGGTGTTGATGTGGCGGGGCGGCGCGTGCAGACCTGATCCTGTCCACCGTGCGCGCGCTACTGGGCGTTCAAACGGCCGGCGTGGCGCTGCTGGGCGGCGACCGCTGCTTCGTGCAGGGCGCCAGCGGCCGCACGCGCGGCTCACGCGCGTGCTGGGCGGACACGCTGTCCGGCTGGGCGCTGCTCACGCCAGCCGGCCAGGCCGGCGTCATCACCGAGTTGGGCGCTGGCGACAAGCGGTGCGGGGCGCGTGCACGCCCCGTGCGTGTGCCTGTGCAGCCGGCGAGCGTTAGCAGCGCTGAGGCTGGCACGTGTGCCCGCACGTTGGCACGGCGCCGGTGTGCCGGTGCTCGCACCTGGCTGCCCTCACCGACGCTGCGCTCGTCAAGGCAGTTGCCTGCGCGGGCATGCCGGCCACTGTGGCGTGCTGCAGTGCGATACATTGAGGCAGACAGCATAGTGCTCCCTTTGTCGGCGCCAAGTAAAGGTGAGCTTACACTAACCCTACACCCTGTCACGCAGGCGACAGGAGCGGCAGCTCGAGGGCGTCGGCTTCTACGCGGCCGCGCCGCTGACCGACGTGGCCGGCTGCCGCGTGGGCATGCTGGCCGTGGCGGACCCGGCGCCGCGCGGTGGCGCGGACGCGCACACGCGCGCGGCTGCCGCGCTGTCCGGCCTCGCGCAGCTGCTGGCGATCGAGGAGGAGCGTGCGGCGGCGGGCGAGGCGGGCGAGCTGGGCGCCCTGGTGTGCGCGCCGGCCGCGCTGGACGCGCCGCACCTCTGCGTCAAGGTGGGCGCCCGCCTGGGGCTTGGGGGCGTCGCTCGAAGGGCATATGCGGAAGGTTGAAAGATTGTTGCCGAGAGGATGAGGAGCAAAGGGGTGCCTGTCTCCATTGTGGATGCATTTGCTGGTGGGGCTGTAGGTCAGGCAGCTTGCCTGCCAAGAAGCTCCTACAGAATTGCCTGTAGCGCCTGAGCTATGCCGCGAGGCGATCACACGCTGCAAACCTGGCATCGCGTGAGCCTCATCCTACAGCGCCTGGGAGCATGCGGCCTGTTTGCACGGTGGCGCTATCTCAGGTAAGCCGTGCAGCAGCACAAGGCGGGCGCGGCGCCCGCGCCGCGGGGTGAGGCGGCAACGTGGTCTCGAGCGCGCCGCCGCGCGTCCGCGCAGGTGCTGCCGGGGCCCGCGTGCGACTGGAACGTCGTGGGCGCGACGCCCGCGGCGGCGGCGCTGGTGGCCGACACAGAGGCTGCCCCCGGCCCGTGGGAGGGCGGCCCATGGAGCGGCGGCGCGCCGTTCTGGGAGCTCTTCTACGCCAGTGGTGGCGTCTCCGTGCGCCCCGCCTGCCGCCCGCCCTTTCCGCACCGGGCGTGGCGCGGCTCAGGAGATTGATGATGTGGCGGAGGTGCTGGCAGGGCGCACAGCTGTGGCCCGGCACGTGGAGGAGCGTGCATTGTTCAGGAGCTGGCAGAGGGGCGAGTCAGATCGGCAGCTCCTGCTCCCGAATAGGAGAGTCCTGCGCGCTGGCACGGGTCCCAGGCCCCAATCTGTCGGGAGGGTGCTGTGCCGGGAGCGGCTGGCGCTGTGAGCCCGCCGGCAGGGCATGACGCGTGCGAGCGCGCGGCACAGATGCCGCTGGCGCTGTACCAGCGCGCCGTGGAGAAGCGCGACGAGTTCGTGGTGAGCGGCGTGCGGCCGGCCGGGCACCTGGGCGGCGGGCGCACTTTCAACATGGTCTTCCGGTGCGCCGTGGGCAGTGGTGCTTTGCGTCCATTCCCACGGAATGTGTGCAGGCGCAGGAAGCGCCAGGGACGGGCGCAGCAATGCCTTCATGTCGTCAGAGATAAGACTAGCTGCTGCTGGTAGATGACAAGCACAATAGCATCTGACCAACACGCTATTCCCACACACTATTATTCCAGGTTGAAGAGAGCCAGGGGAATTTTGCAGGCTGCCGCCTTATGGCGGGGCAAGGCGCCCGCATGCCCCGGGGCCTGAGCACTGTCCTGGCCACACCCGGCGCTGCCTGCCTGAGGCCGCGGCGCCAGCTGGCGGCTGCTGCAGCTTGCCTGCAGCCTGTCCGACGAGCGTGACTCTGCTGTCTGGTTGCGCAGGCCGGCGGACCCCGCGCCCAATAAGGCGCGGCACGCGGCCGTGCTGGCATCCACGGCGGCCAGCGCGTCGTACTATTTTGCGGAGCTGCAGATTGTGCCGGAGGTTGCTTCGCGCATGCAGCGCTCGCAGTCGGCGCCGCTCGGGCTGAGCAGCGTAGACCAGGCGCGGCCCAGAGCGCCTGCCCGCCGCGCGCGGCCCCTGCGCCGGCGCTTCGGCGCGCAGCGGGCCTGCTTTGGTTGTGGCACGCGAGGCCGGAACGCAGCGTGCCGCGTAGGTTGCATGCGCTCCCTGCACGCGCCTGCCACCTTGCGAGCCCCGTCCCATGCACGTGCAGCACTGGCGTGCCGGATCAGAGAGGACGCACAGCGGCTGCCCCTGCGGCGCGTGGCCCGACCGGTGCGCGGCCTGCAGGCGCCCTGGGACGACCTGGAGCTGGGGCGGCTGCTGCGCAACGACGCGTGCGGGCGCACCTACCACGCCACTTTCCAGGGCACTTGCGTCACTGCAAAGGCGCGCGCCGCGCCACCTGTTCTGACGCAGCTCCGGCCGCTCGACCCACCGCCGTGTGCACGTCGCACGCCGCCGCCGCCCGGCTCAGGACGCATGCAGCTGCAGCCATCGGCCTCTGCATGCGGCCACGTCGCCAGCCCCTGGACATGCTGGCCATTCTATTTTAAGAGCTGGATGGAATAGGCGGCGGCCGGGGCGCGCAGGTGTGCAACACGGACCGGCTGCGCACGATGGCGGGCGTGCCGCTGGAGGCCGTGCTGAGCGTGGACGCGCCGCGGGGCCTGGTGCCGACGGTTGCGTTCACGACCTCGCGCAGCCTGCACCGCGCGAGCGAACGCCAAACCTGGCTGCTGCAGGCGTACTGCAACCGCGGCACGCTCGCGGTGCGCAGCCGCGCCGCACGGCGCGTGCGCTCGCGCAGGGCGCGCGGGGCAGTGATGCGTAACGCCAGCCGCGCAGGGCGTCGCAGGCGCGGAGGTGAAAGCGCAGGCTGCCCTCAGCAGTGGCCTGCGGCCGGGTCTTGCTTGCGCGTGTGCGGGGCAGCGCTGGGCGCGCGCCTACCCGACGCGCCGTCCCTGATGCGCCCGCGCCGCGCGCCCGCAGGACGCCATGGCGCACGGCTGGTTCACATGCGAGGACGGCTCGCCCGACGTCGGCGCGATCGCGGCCACCGCCGCCCAGGTCCGCCAAACAAACGTGCTGGCCTGCGTGCTGTGCGGCCACGGTGTTGCGAACACCAGAGGAGCGGGCAGCCTTGCAAGTGCCGCTTGCGCGCGGCGACTGTCCGCAGACGAGCCGGGCGGCCGCCTGTTCGCACATGCCGCCGCCCCCAAGCATTCCGGCAGCTGGCGGGCGGAAGCGCGCTGCCCAGGCGGACCGCCATGTCGTCCTGGGTAGCATGCGAGTTTGGTTATAGTTAGTTAAAAGTTAATTAATTAAGTTGCAGTTGGTTAATTACTTAAGTCGCAACCTGGCCGCGGCCGCGCAGGTCGCGGAGGGCCTGGCGGCGATCCACGCACGCGACATGGCGCACGGCTGCTTCGGCCCCGAGCGCGTGCTGCTGACCGCCGCGCCGGGCATCTCGCACGGCTTCCGCGCGCGCGTAACCGACTACGGCCTGGCGCCGCCCGCGGGCGGGCCGGCGCCCACGCAGGCGCGCCGCATGGCAGCAGGGTCGGGCCAGTGCAGGCCCGCAGCGGGCGGGCTGGGCGGGCTGCGGCGCGCTGCTCTTGAGCGCGGGGCACGTTCAAGCGACACTGAGCAGACTCATTGGTTGCCGCGGGGCAAAAGCTGTGCATGCACCACCACGTGGCCCGGCGATGCTGGGGTGTGACCGAACCTGCGCGCCGAGCAGAGTGTTTTCCTGGAGTGTGCCCGAGGCAGCGCACTGCTGCACAGTTTCCACTGAGCGCCCCTGAGCAGCACTGTGTTGCAAATCGTGCCGCTGCCGTCCGCAGACGCCCGTGACGCCCGTGCGCAGGCGAACGATGTGGCCGCGTTTGGCGCGCTGCTGGCCGAGCTGGTCAAGCACACGCGCGGGCCGCCCGCGCCGCCCGGCATTCCGCGCGCTGCGCCGAACTATGCGCTGACGCGGCACGCGTCCGCGCCGCCGCGGCGCACGCGCGCGCGGGGGCCGCCGCCGGCGCTGCTCGTGCTGGCGCGCAGCTGCTGCAGCGCCGAGCCGGCCGACCACCCGACGATGGAGCAGGCACGCGAGATCTGCGCGCGTGTGTGGCAGTCCGTCGCGCCGGTCGCTTGACGCGCGCGCCCGGAGGAGCGCGTCAGAGGGGGCAGGCGGCGAGTGCGTGACACGCTCGCATGCAGCGGCAGCGGGCCGTTGCTGCGCGCAGCGGGCCGTTGCTGCGTAGCGCTGCGGGGCTGCCCCCCGGGAGCGGCGGTGAGGAGGGAGGTGGGAGGTACCAAAGGCATGCGCGCGGCTCGCAACCAACAATGCGGCCTGGCACTTGAGGTCGGCAAGCAATGAGGCAGGTTCAAGCTGCGCGGCCGCTAGTGACCGCAAGCATCGAAGTAGCACTGGCTAGGCGCCACGGAGCGGCGGCAAGGCGCACGGGTGAGGTCCGCATGAAAGGGCGCTAGGCGCGCGGGCGGGCGCGGCAGAGCGTCGGCGACCGCCGCGCGCTTTAGGCGGGCATCTTTGTGGGTGGGGGGGGGAGGGGTGGAGCATGAGCGTGCTCGGGCCTTCTGACCGCCAGGTCTTGGTAGCGACTAGAAGGCCCGAGCGCGCGCCTGGTCAAGGGGTGGGTGGCGCGGGCAGAGGCCAGGACAGCTAGCCATCCACCCGTTGGGCAGCACTCTGGTGTGGAGCGCAGGCCCGCAGCGGCCGGGCGTGGAGGAGCAGGGTGTGTGCACAACAGCGCATGAGCCTGGCGGTGGCACTGGGCGCGAGCAGCCGTACAGCGGAGTGTAATTCTTGGTAGCTGCGCGCGCCGCAAAAGGGCGCCAGGGGCACGAACGCTAGGCGGCCGTGGTGGTCGGCATTTCGTGCGGGCGGCGCCACGGCGATGTCATTTGCGGCCGCCGCGCGCAGGATGAGGCAGGTATTGCGCAAGCTGACAGTTGAAAAGTTCTTGGGCGGGGCTTTTGGGGTGCTTAGCAAAGCGCTGGACGTGCCCGCGCACTGGGACACTGAGGCTTGCAGGGACGGGGTTTTTTACTTGCGCCTTGCATTAGCTGTTTAGCTGGCTATGATGCTGTTATCTAACTGACACAATTTACCTCTGTACCGCCATGTGCTTGCCGCCCTGGCCTTGCCTTTAGCCTCACACGAGGCTGCGTGCGGTGCACGCAATGCGACAAGTGGGCAGGCGGGGACGGGGACGCGGCGGGCGTGAGCGTGATCATGCATGGTCGAAACCCGGAGTGCTGCAATATGATTTTTACGCGCGCTGCGCCAGGGCCCCTCGCTGAAGGCTCTGGCACGGCGGGCCTAGTATCCAGCCTGTGTCGTTTCCCGCCAGGCCCCGACCTGCGAGGCCGCCCCATGCGAGGCTGCCCCTGGCTCCGCTGGCCGGCCGGTCGGGCGCGCTTGCGGGCGCATAGTCGGGCGCTGCACTGTTGTGACATCTGTGTGGCTGTGACATATTTTGGTTCAGTGGTGCTGCTGGCGCCTGCTTGCACCAGTGCGGGTTGGCGGGCAATGCGGAGAGGAAACACGTGGGGGAGGAAAGCGGTGTATGCGCTGGCAGGCACGTCGTCGTGCCAATCTGCTCAGCTTGGTGAATATAGGGGTCTCGAGGGGGTTGGAGAGGCAGCCCTGCCACATGCGCGGCGGCTGCGGCGCGCTTGGAGCGCCCGGACGGGAGTGAACTTTCTGCCGAACGAAATTTAGTGTGGTGGGTGGGGCGGCAGCCCGACCCGTCGTATTTCCGGTTCGTGCCCAGAGCGCGCGTTTGTTCACCCACAGCCCTGGTGAGCAAGAGGGGGGCGCGTCCTGCTTTTGGGTTGGATTGGCGCATGTGTCTCTTTCCCCACTTTGGTCTTTTCTTAGATGCAGTGCGCCCAGCGCGTGCTGCAGAGGCGCTTGGTGACTGCATGTATGCAGCATATTCATAGCCGTGGGTCCATGTGCCGCCGGCACGCACGTAGTGAACATGCAGTGCCAGGTGCTGGCCCTGTGGTTGCAAGCTGCGCTGCGGGCGCTGGGGCCGCCTGGCGCCCCTGCCCCACACCATTTGTAAGGGCGCTGCTTGGTCTGGCGCGGCGCAAGGACCCGGGGCGGCCCGGTGACGGAGGGCAAGCGGGGAGGCGGGGGCGGGCATGGGGTGTACCTGGAATGTCACCAGCAACTCAAGGGGGTGCGCGCGCAAAAGAAAGCGCGCGTAGTTTTACCGCATGCATTTGCGGCTGCGGGCCGGGCGCGCGCGTGGCTTCCAAGCGCGTGCCTGCCAGGCGTAAGTATTAGGAGATGAGGGCTGGTGTGTTGAAGCTGCCCGCGTTTTGTTTGTGCGCTTGTATGTTGTTCCAGGCTGCTCGTCGCCTGCCCTGCGTACTCCCTCCCCACCCCCGCGCGAGCACGGCAGGCTGCGCTGCTGTGCAGCCCAGGCATGCTTTAGGGGAGCTGGGGGCAGCCTGTGTGACTCTGGCGGCGTGCGCGCCTGGCGCGCCAGGTGGGTTGAGCCAGGGCATGCCCGCTGCTCCAGGCAGTATTAATCTTTTGGTGCAGCCTTGGGCCCACACCGATTGACGATTTTGGGGGGCGCCGGCGCCGCGCGCCCCGCGGAATAGGGCGTGTTTTCGTCTGTGGCAGAGGCATTGTGGCCGGCCCTGCGCGGCCGGCCACGGGCTGCTTCGGCGGCCGCTTCCGCAGCATGCCAGGTGTAGGGGGCAGGGGTACAGCTCTGCCCCCTGCAGCCTGGGGATGTGGGCGGCGTCGGTGTTGGGATTTATTGGCAGTTGTTGGCATCGCTGATTACTGGTGCTGGGCGCTTCAAGGACACTTTGATTGTGTTTTCAGTGGCGCATGCGTGTGCAGCGCGCACTGGAGAGGCTAGGCGATGACGCGTGCATGTTTGTTTGAGAGAAAGAGTAGGGCAGACAAGCACCTGCTGCAGCCCTTGTAAACACGGGCTGACGCAGGCATCAGCGCAGCCTCTCTATTGTGACATTCCTGAAGGTGCAGGACAAAGCAGGAGCTGATAGTGCGCTCCGGCAGCCTCCTGGGCTGTGGAGCATGGGCGCCAGAATCACGGTATTGCTCCAGCGCCGATGCGTAGCATGCGGCCGCGCGCTGCGCCGATGATGGCTGCCAAGCGTGCTGCTGTGCAGGCGCCAACTGCTCCGCGCCAGGGTGCCGCAAGTCCGGCAGATTGGCTGCCGTCGCCGCTAAACCCCACCCAAGCACAGGGCCGCCTCCCGTTGCACCCCGCAACAGAGGCGAGTCGGACGGGCGGCGCCGGCCCGCGCGCATGCGCGCGGCACGCCGGCGAGCGCGGCAAGCAGCGCTTCGCTGCGCGGCGCCGCGCGTGCAGACGCCGGTCTCGCCTTAGTCTGCCTCAGCGAGCAGGTCCAGCGCGGGAGCGTCGCGCTGCACGGCGACCACGCGCGCGCCGGGCGGCAGGCCGCTGGCGAGCGACGCGCGCGCGGCCTCCAGCTGCCCCTCGTCCTTGCCCTCCAGCGACAGGACCAGGCCCGCGCCGTCCGCCTGGCCGCACACCTGCCCCGCGCCGCCGCCCGCCCGCTCCGCTCGCCAAGCTGGAGAGCAGACCGAGAGCGTGGGGCAGTCATGCAGACTCGCGCTTTTTGATGACCAGCTGGCGACGATACCCCTTTTTCTTTACATTTGCCTGCTGCTGCTTATTGTCCTGTTGGGGGTCAGGTTCACCAGTATTTAGGCAGAGCATTCAGGCGCCGCATACAAGCAAGGCGTGTGTGGAGGCGCCGGGCGGGCAGCCCTACCGGGTAGCTGCCGACGGTCACGCCGCCGTCAAAGTCGACGCCGACTCGCGCATCCAGCGCCGCATCCAAGCAAGGCTGTGCGCAGAGGCGCCAGTCCATGGGTCCTACCGGGTAGCTGCCGACGGCCACGCGGCCGTCAAATTCGGAGCGCAGCGCCTCCAACGCCGGCGCCACGGCTGCCTCGTCGGTCGGCGCCAGCCGCAGCGCCACGCTGCGGAAGGGCGCCAGCGCGCCGTCCGCGGCCAGCGCCGCGCGCACCGCCTGCGCGCGCGCCCAGGCTCCTGGGATAGGGGGGAGCAGGGCCCAGCGTTTCTTGGTAATGGGCGGCAAGGCGCAGGGCGTGGCGGGCGTGGGGGTGGCGGACTCACCAGCGCATGCCGGCCATGGCGGCGCGCTTCCATAGGGCAGTGTGGCGCAGTCACTAGGGTGTGGGGTCCAGTTGCGACGCCAGCCTAAATTCCTCAACGGTGTTTGGCCGCCCAGACTTTGGTGCCAGCCAGCGCATTGAGTGGCGCGGTGGCAGCGCTGCTTCGGTGCCTGCCAGCACACTGCCCGCATCCCCCGTCATGCCGCCCGCGTGGAGAGAGAGGGGTGCCGCGCAATGTCCAGCCGGGAGGCCCCAACCATCGCCGCTTGCCCATCACCGCTCGCCCGCCGCTGCCGGCCGCCCGGGCAGGGGCACGCCTGCCACTTGCGGCGCAGCAGCTTGGGCACGCCGGGCTAGCCGCCCAGGCAGGGGCACGGCTGCCACTTGCGGTGCAGCAGCTTGGGCGCGCCGGACCAGCCGCCCGGGCAGGGGCGCGCCTGCCACTTGCGCCGCAACAGCTCGGGCACGCCGGGCCAGCCGCCCGGGCAGGGGCGCGCCTGCCACTTGCGACGCAGCAGCTCGGGCACGCCGGGCCAGCCGCCCGGGCAGGGGCGCGCCTGCCACTTGCGCCGCAGCAGCTCGGGCACGCCGGGCAGCACGTACACGTTGCGCGCGCGCACGATCGGGAACGCCGCCCCGGCGCCCGCGGGCGACGCCTGCTCCAGGATCGCGGTCTCCGCTGCGCGCGCGGCCGCAGCGCTGTGCGGCGTGCATGCACGGGCCGGCGCCGGCGCGCGCGCGCGCACGCACGCGCAGATGCTTGCAGCAAGTGAGCAGGCAGATGCTGCCTGCCTTCCGGCACCCGCTGCCTGCCTGCCCTTGCTTCAGAAACCAAAAATTCATTTACACTAAATCCCCAAGCGACAAGTGATGGGGTCAGCTTCCAGTGCTGGCGCATCTGGTGCGACCACTGCGCTGCCAGTCCGGGGGAGGCGCACTGGCGGGCGCTTCAGCCATCTTCAGGTGCGCCTGTGTGATGTCGGGGCCGAAGTAGGCGCGCAGGCGCGCCTCAAGCTCAGGGCTCCTGCGCTTGCACCGGCCGCGCTCGGGGTGCGCACACCGGGCTGGTAGCCTCAGCAGCAGGGCGTATGCGCGTGCGGCGCCAGGACCATCCGCTGTCATGCCCGTCCGTCACCAGGCGCCAAGCCAGGGGCGGGGGCCGCGCCGGGCGAGCGGGTGCCCGAGCGCGGCGGCGACGCCGGCCATGGTCACATCGTCGGGCGTGGGCCCCAGGCCGCCGCTGGTGACCACCACGTTGGCCGCCGCGGACGCGCCGCGCACGGCCGCGGCGATCGCGCCGACCTCGTCCGGCACCAGCTCCGCCTGGCGCGCGCCCGCCGCCCGTGTCAGGCCCCTTGGCGAGCCAGGGGTGGCAGCCAATATGGAGGGAGCTGCGGGCACGTCAAGCGGCTGGGCCGGCGGCGGTGACGGCCGCCGGGCCTCACTCCGAGCCCATTGCTCTGGCGTGCGGTCCGGCCGGGCGGCGGCGCGCACAAGGCAGCGGGCCGTGGCTCTCGGGCGGAGTCGCGCAAGGGGGCGGCGCGCGGGCGGCGCACGCGGCACACGCGCCAGCCGAGCGCGCGCAGCTCGCGGCACAGGAAGCGTGTGTTGACGTCCTCGACGCGCGCTGCGAGGATCTCATCGCCCACCACCACCTGCGCGCGGGCGGCTGCACTCACTAGGGCCCTTACCCTAGCCCTCACCAGGGTGGTGTGGCCGGCAGAGCGCCATCAGCTCTCCATGCACCACGCGCCTGCGTCCGCAGCATGCGCGCCAGGCAAGGCGGAGCAGATCCAGCGCGCAGCCGGCCTGCACGCCGACCCCGCCATCGGGGACCGGCAGCCCTGTCTCGCGCGCTGCAACGCGCGAGGCTGCGGACGCCGCGGGCGCGCACGAGCGCGGCGGTGCGCGTCGCGCCCGCGCAGCCGCCGCCGCCGCCGGGCTCGGAGCGCCGCCTGTCCAGGCCGCCGCCAGGCGGGGCGGCGCGCCCGGCGCGCTCCAGCCGCGCGTCCGCCAGCATGTGCGCCGGCGCAAAGCTGCCGTCCTCCTTGTACAGCGCGCTGCAGCCCGGCGCACAGCGCGTCACCATGGCGCGGACCCCATGCAGCGCATTGCGCGGCCACCGTGACGGCTGCAGACTGCGCCTGCCAGCGCCGGCCGCCGACGGGACAGCCGCCCTCCTTGCACAGCACGCTGCGAGCGTAACACTGCGTGCCTGAGCATCCCATGACCAGAAGCACACCACAGGCTATGCATGAAGCCGCAGACAGCAGCATGTGTCGCAGGCAGCAACCCTGTAGGATCCAGCCGGCAGGGGGTGCAGCTGCACCGCCCGCATGTTGTCGGGGCGCTGGACAGAGGCAGGCCCGCCTCACCGGCAGAATGTTAGCAATCGAGCGCCTGTCAGCCGGGCGGCGGCACCCATGACACGCAGTGCGCCGCAGAGCCAGGGCGGGAGCGGGACATCATGGCCAGGGCAGGACCCCTGTAGAGAGGGGGGTGTTCTGGGGGGGGGGGGGGGGGGCCCGCGGGCGGGGGCCCCGGTGTGGGCGCGGG
>JAABUV010005859.1_pt1 | contig 13731 bp, 14 predicted proteins | sample 5559971 | NCBI WGS metagenome assembly JAABUV01 (sample SAMN10711881, study PRJNA513362) | rock metagenome | isolation source: Antarctica rocks | place: Antarctica: Victoria Land, Knobhead nord | collected 2015-12-19
TCTCGTTCATGCATGCGGCGCCGGTGCTGGGCGGCCGCGTGCTGGCGGCCGCCGTGCGCCGCGTCAACGTGGGCGGCAAGGCGCTGACCAACCACCTCAAGGAGCTCGTGTCGTACAGGCGCGCGCGCGCGCTCTCCCGGCTGCCCCCGCCCGCCCATGCACGCCGCGGGGAGGGGGCAGGCGCGCGGCCGGACGCGCCAGGCTCGCCAGCAACAGCCAGGGACAGCCAACCGGCAGGGCGCCGCGGGCAGTTTAGGTTATGCTAGGTTAGGTTAGGTTAGGTTACACGGCGCGACGCCGTGCGCAGGAGCGTGAACATGATGGAGGAGACGGCGCTGGTGGACGCGATCAAGGAGGCGGTGTGCTTCGTGTCGGGTGACCTGCGCGCCGACCTGGCGGCCGCGCGCGCGGGCGGCCACCGCCTGGAGTTCGTGCTGCCCAACGGCGTGACCAACCTGCGCGGCTACGTGCGCGCGCCCGGCGCGCCGGCGCCGCGCGGCGACGCGGGCGCGCCCGACCAGGCGCGCCCGCCTGCCGGGCACGGGCGGCGCCCGCGCCGCGCACGAGCGGGCCTGCGGCCCGGCGCCCAGCTCGCGCGCCGCCGGGCCGCCGAGGGCCGCGGCGGTGATGCTGTGCACGGGTCGGCGCAAGCGCGCGCACGAGTGCGGCGCGCCCGCCCACGCAGCGCCGGCTCGCTGCCGCAGCCCCGCACCAGCTGCGGGTCAGAAAGACGCCTCGCCTGGTCCATACCCTAGCACGCGCCCCGCTCTCAGGGCGCCGCGCCGACCGAGTGCGCGCGGCGCGCGGCAGGTGCTGGCGCTGGGCAACGAACGCTTCATGGTGCCCGAGGTGGCCTTTCGCCCGTCGGACCTGGGCGTCGCGCAGGGCGGCATCGCGCAGGCGGCCGCCGAGGCGGCTGCGGCCGCGCACCCGGACCTACGCCCGCTGCTGCTGCGCAACGTGGTGGCTGTCGGCGGCCTGGCGCGCTGCCCGGGCTTTGCGGCGCGCCTTGCGGCCGAGCTGCGCGCTTTGGTCCCCGACGAGCTGGAGGCGCGCCCGCCGCCCGGCCGCCCGCGTGTCGCCCCTACCCTGTTTCGCCCCTGGCGCCGACCGCGTGCCAACTGGGCGGCTGCCGCGCTGTCCCGCATCAAAGCCGCATCAAAGCCGGAACCTCGCAGCCGTCGGGGGTGTTGGCCCCTGGCGCATGGCGCGGCGCGGCGCTTTATACTTGGCAGCCGGCGCGGAGCCAGCCGCCCCACAGTGTCTCAACGGCGCAGGTGGCGGTGCACACGCCGGCCGACCCGGTGCTGGCGGCCTGGCAGGGCGGCGCGGCGCTGGGCGCATCGCCTGAGTATGGGGCGCGCGCGCTGACTCGCGCCGAGTACGAGGAGCGCGGCGCGGGCGGGCTGGCCGCCTGACGTGCTGCTCGCTGTCGCGTGTTGGACACACTGTGTTCATGCGGGCACAGGTCCGAGGCTGCATGCGTGGCTCTGCAATGGATGAAGGAACTGCTCCGCCGCATGCTACAGCTGATGTACCACTCGGACGAAAGTTCCCCAAAAGGCCCAAGAGCCAGCCCACGTGCCGGGCATAAGGGTAGGGAGCCCGCCAGGTCGACCGCCCTGCAGAGCAAAGCAACGGAAGCCTGAGCAGGCTAGAGCACTCAGAGCTTTTCCTTTTACCTTTCCTAGAGTCGGGTGACCGAGGCTGCCACGTCCAACCCTGCTCCCTGCTCGCAGTGCCACCGAAGGCTGTGCTCGGTGCCCCCGACCAGCATGCTGTTAGCCGGCTCGTACCACAGGTGCTGCAGGCTGGCCGCCGCGCTGCCCAGCCGCTGCAGCCTCGCCAGGCTGCCCCCTCGCGCGGGCGCGAGGGGCGCATCGCAGAGCCTGCCGCGGCGGGCGGTGGCTGAGCGGGGCGCGGACGCGGCCGCGCCGCCGGCGCTGCAGCTGCCGCCGCGGCAGCAGGGCGTGTCGGAGGGCGCGTGGGACCGGGCGGACGCGGCGGCCGTGCGCGCGGCCCTGGGCGACGCGGAGCAGCCCGCGGCCGGCCCGTCCGGGCGCAGCGCAGAAGGTGGGGGCGCACAGCGTGCTGCCTTTGCCCCAAGGAGGTCTGGTTCTGCAAGCGACGCTCACGCAGCGCGGGCCGGCCGGCGCAGGGGGCGCGCTGCTCGGCTGCAGCGTGGAGGAGCTGTCGGCGCTGGCGGTGGAGCTGGGCCAGCCGGCGTACCGCGGCCGCCAGCTGTCGGACTGCCTGCTGCAGGGCGCGCGCAGCACGGACGACCTGCACACGGTGCCGGCCCCGCGCGGCGCGAGCGCGCCGCCGGCCCGGCGCAGCGCGGCGCAGCGCCAGGGGCGCATTCCTGCGCCACGGACGGCCTGCTGAGGGCGGCGCGTGCGGCAGGTGCCCAAGGCGCTGCGCGCGGCGCTGGCGGCGCGCGGCTGGCGCACGGGCCGCGCGGCGGAGCACGCGCGCGTGGCCGCGGCGGACGGCACGCGCAAGCTGCTGCTGCAGCTGGCCGACGGGCGGCTGGTGGAGGCGGTGGGCATCCCCGAGCGCGACGCCGCGCCGGGCGGCGGCGCCGGCAAGCAGCGCCTCACCGCCTGCGTGTCCTCCCAGGCGCGCGCGCAGCGGCGCCAGCGCCCCGGGCATTGGGTGCTGCAGGCGGCCCCGCCATGCGTTGCCCCTGACCAGGTGCGGCGGGGCCGGGCGCGCGCAGGTGGGCTGCCCGATGCGGTGCACGTTCTGCGCGACCGGCAAGGGCGGGTTTGCGCGCAACCTGCGCACGCACGAGATCATCGACCAGGCGCGCACTGCCTCGGCCCTCGTGTGCGCTTTTGTGCTCGCGCGCGGCCGTTCCGGTGCCAGCGAGCCCGGTCGCGCGCAGGTGCTGGCCATCCAGGAGTGCTTTGGCCGCCGCGTTAGCAACGTGGGTGCGCGCGCCGCGCCCGCCCCGCTGTCATCCGAGGCGTTGCTGGCCTCGAGGCGCACTGGGTGCAGCGCATGGAGAGGCGGCAGCGGCAGGCAGCACTGGGCCGCGCGTGCGCCGCGCGTGCGCCGCTTTTCCCGGGCGCAAGCGGCTCGCGCGCGAGTGAGCTGCTGTGCTGCGCGCCGCGCAGTGTTCATGGGCATGGGCGAGCCGCTGCTGAACCTGCGCGCGGTCGTGGCCGCCGTGCGCTTCCTCAACACGGCGGTCGGCATCGGCGCGCGGCACATCACGATCAGCACAGTCGGCGTGCCGCAGGCCATCGCGCGGCTGGCCGCGCACCGCATGCAGGCCACGCTGGCGGTATCCGTGCACGCGCCATCGCAGGCCCTGCGCCAGCAGCTCATCCCCAGGCGCGCGCGCGCGCCCTGTGCCCGCCCGCGCCCGCCGCGCCGGCACGGAGAGCGAGCCTGAGGGGCGCCGCGCCGGCCGCGCAGCGCCAAGGCGTACCCGCTGGAGGCGCTGATGGCGGACTGCCGCGACTTCTTCGCGGTGACCGGCCGGCGCGTGACGTTCGAGTACACGCTGATGGCTGGCGTCAACGACAGCCCCGCGCAGGCGCGCTCCATCTTGTCTGCCGGACATGTGGGCGGCGTATCCGTGAGCGCCATGTGGGTCGCCTGCCCTCGCCGCGCCTGCCTCCTCCTGCAAGGCTGTGGCGGGGGTCCGGGACTTCAGGTTATTGGGAACCGAGCGCGCGAGCGGGGCGCTGGCGCGCAGGCGCGCGAGCTGGCCGCGCTGCTGGAGCGCTACGACCTGCGCAGCCACGTCAACCTCATCCCCTGGAACCCGGTCGCCGACAGCGCCTTCCGGCGGCCCTCGCGCCCGGCCGTCGCCGCCTTCACCGAGGCGCGGCCTGCGTTGCGCTTCACAAGCATTGCCCCGATGAAAGCACCCGCCCATGAATGTCCCTGAGTGTTTTAGGATGGAAGGTCTTGTAGCTCTTGACTGGGTAACGACGACGCTTGATCTGTATGGCGCGACGGAAAGAGGCGCGTCGCCGCGCCGCGCCGCACCGCATGCGCGCACGCATCACGGCGCCGCCGGCTGAGGGGCGCCGCGCGCGCAGGCGCTGCAGCGGGGCGGCGTGCCGGTGAGCGTGCGCGTGACGCGCGGCCTGGAGGCGGCGGCCGCCTGCGGGCAGCTGCGCAACGCGCACCAGAAGGAGCCGCTGCCGTCGTTCACGCCGGCGGCCTGAATGATGCGCCGCCCGGGCCAGCCTGACGCGCCGGCCTGGTCAGCGGCGGCGGCGGAGCGTCTCTGCTGCAATTGTGTTTAGGGCGAGCGGCGGCAGCTTGTGTGTGAGCCAAGTGATGGTATTTTGGGTATGAGCTCAATACTCAGCTTGAGCGATGGCAACTTGTGTGTGAGCCGAGCTGTGGCAGACGCCAGAGCGAAATCAACCTTTCAAAAAGGTGGCGCGCTAATTGCTATACGTATCCGTGACTATGTACGAGGGCCCGGGGCGCATATGTGCGTGCCACTGTCAGCCCTGTGTGCGAGCGGCCGGCTAGGTAAGCAGGCCGCGCCGCAGCGGAATGCAGACGCGGGCGCAGTGCCCGGGTGTGCATTCAGCGCGGGCGGCAGAAAGCAGGAGGAAATCCCGTGGACACCACCACCAATTAAACACAGACAGGCCGCGGCGCTGCGCGCCCAGCTGCGCAGCGCGCACCGCTCTCCGGTGCGCGCTGAGGCTGGATGCGGGGGCTGCGGCGGCCTTGCGGAGCAAGACTGCAGCAGCCCGCTGGCTGTACATGGCCTCTATCCTCCGGTACAAAACACGCCTCGCCTCTGCGAGCTAGCAAGCGCCTGCAGGGCGGCGCCGTCTTGACTCGACTCGCCCCCAGCATCAGGGCATCTACTCCCAGCGGGCCCCCAAGTTCTTTGCAGACTGGGGCATGCCTCTATGCCTCAGAGACTGGCCCAAAAAGAGTGGCGGGACGTGCCGCACAGAGCACGTGCTGCGCCGCAGCGCAGCCCCTCTTGTCACTCATCCAGACTACACACGCTCACAGGCTACGAGCCCAAACTCGGGCACGCCCAGACGCGGCAAACCGCCGGCGCGCCAGCCCCTCGGCAAAGCTCGAGGACGCCGGCGCGCCCACAAGCAGAGCAGTCACGACCAAAACCTACAGAAACATGACTCGGCGCGCGCGGGCCCGGCGCCGCGGCTAGGCCCGCGGCGCGGACCGGCCGCAGCTCAGGCCGCCGGACACGCTCTCCGCGCTGCCCGCGCGCCCCGGGCCGGGCGCCGGCCAGGCCTGGAAGCTGAACGTGGGCGACGTCGACTGCGCGTCGTCCTCCAGCTCCGCGTCGGAAGCGTCGCTGCCGCACGAGTCGCTGCCGGCGCTGCAGGTGACTGCCTCGTCCAGCTCCGACTCGTCTAAATCAGCCTCCGCCTCGGCCCCCGCCCACGCCCCGCTGCCCGCCGTCAGCGCGACCGGCAGCGCCGGCCAGGCCGCGGGCGCCGGCGGCGACGACAGGCGCGCGCGCTTGGCGCCGCGGCGCACTGAGCAGGCCGAGTGCGCGGCGGCGGCGGCGCACAGGCCTGCCCGCTGCAGGTCTGCCATGACGAGCTCCTCCAGGCGCATGCCGAAGAGCGGCCCGCGCTGGCTCTCGGAGCGCGGCGGCGTGGCGGGCGCGCTCGGGCGCAGCATCGCGACGCGGCACTCTAGGCACTCCTGCAGCGCGGGCTGCAGCGGCGTCATCAGCGGGCCCTCGCGCGCCACGCGCGCCGCCGCGTCCCAGCCTCCCGACTCTGCCGCCCGGCCACACAGGGTCAGCCTCGTTGGCGCGGTGGGCGGGTAAGTAAGGGGCACAAGGCCGGCGTCATCTGAGCCCATATCCGGGGACCACACTTTTTGAAAAAGGGCGCCTTTACACGTCGGGCGCCACCCTGCGGGGCAGCTCTGCTGCAATCCGTGAAGCACAGGGCGGCCTGCGGCGCGCGGCCGGGCGCGGGCTGCTGCGCGCCTGCAGAGTCGCCGGAGAGCGCCGCGTACACGGAGAACGGGCTGGCCTGCTTCCTGGCCACCAGGTTGCCCAGCGCGAGCTGCCACAGCGCGTCGGTGGCGGCCGGGGAGCGCCCGCACAGCGGCGTCTGGGGGCCCTGCAGCGCCGGCCTGCGCCACCCAAGACTGCGACAGTCAGTACTACTGGCAATGGCCCAGTGACTACAACGGTGCACACGGGCTCGGCCGGCAGTCGGTTTACACCTCTGCCGGAGCTGCCTTTTAGCGGCCGTGACTGACCCGGCTCGCACCTGGAAGCCAGCCCGAGGTCGAACAGGGAGCTGACAGGCAGCTCTGCAGCTGTCGGCAGCATGTGCAGCCGGACGTTGGTCTTCATCGCGTCCTCGGCACCCGCTCCGCGCCGACGCTGCTCGCTCTCAAAGTGAGGGCCACCTGCCGCGAATACCACGCCGTCAGGCCTGCAGCGTCCCTACTCACGGCTGCCTGTCATGCAGGCAAGCATGTTGCAAGACATGGCCTCGGCCCTCGGCCGGACAGTGGCACAAATAAAGGCAGCACGCGGTCTGCGCACCTCCCGCGGCTCTGCAAGGCTGGTGACGTCCAAATGTGCGAGCATCGATTTACAGCTCCAGCGGTGCGTCATACCCGCGCGGTGCAGCGATGCTCGACGCCCCTCCCAAGCTCGTTTTATCTGGCGGCGCGTGGCCAAGAGCTCTTGCAGTGAGCTACCCGCCGTGCAGTTTGCCGTTGAAGTTGAAAAAGCCGTGAGCCCGGGATGACCGAGTGCCGAGTGTTTTCCGAGTGTATGATAGGGTTCTTGGGTTCCTCATCATCAGCAGCCGGGCAAGCGCAGCAGCACGACACCCCCGCGGCTCCGCATCCGACGCCTGACTCATGCCTGGTCATGTCGCGGCTCCCCCTCCGGCGCACCCGCTCAGGCCAGCAGCGTGGGCACCATGTGCGGCGGCGCCTCAAAGCCGAGCAGGTTCAGGATGGTGGGGCCCACACTGGCGAGCCCCGCGTGCGGCAGGTCCGCACGGAAGCGCACGCCGTCCGGCAGGCCGGGGCCGCCAATCGCCACGGGCACCTGCGCGCGCCCGCGCGGCCGTCGGGCTGCGCCCCGCGACGGCGCGCAAGGGCAGCGCCCGTCGGGGCGGCAGCGGCACCAGGCGGCCGCGCACCGGGTTGAGGGTGTGCGACGACAGCGGCCGCGGCCGCCCGTCGGCCTCGCGCAGCGGCGCGCCCGTCTTCTTATCCCGCTGCACCTGCGCGGGCGCACGGGGCGCGCTCGCAAACTGCACAGACCGGAGCTTGCGCAGAGCCCACGCTGCGGAGACCGGACTCGCGCCGAGCCCGGGCGCGCCGGCGGACAAGCAAGCCTGGGCCGGCGGTGCGCTTGGTGGGAGCGCCCGTGCGGCGCGCACCATGTCCTCGGCGTTGCCGTGGTCGGCGGTCACGAGCCAGCGCCCGCCCACCGCCGCCACCTCATCCAGCAGCTCCTGCGCCGGCGGCGGCGCCCGCGTCAGTCCGCCGGCCGCGCGGCTGCGCGCCTGCGCGCCGCGCGGCGCCGGGCCGGGTCGCGGGCGGCACCTTCACGCATGCATCGACGGCCGTGCACGCCACGACGGTCGCCTCCAGGTCGCCCGTGTGCCCCACCATGTCTGCGCGCCGGGCGCGGCAACCCCCGTCGAGGCGTGCCAGCGGGCGACGAGAGGAGCGCGGGCGCGGCGCGGCGCCGGCCAGCGAGCGCGCACCTGCGTTGGGGAAGTTCAGGCGGACCTGGCCGCCGTCGTACTTGCCGGAGCGCAGCGCCTGCTTGCCCAGGTCGGTGATCTCGCGGCACTTCATCGCCGGCTTCTCGTTGAACGGGATGTCCTGGTCCGACGGCACCTGCAGCCGGGGGCCGCCACTCGGCGCCCGCCCCGGGCCCCAGGGCGGCGACGCTGGTACGGGGGTAGCTGCGGCGCGCCTCATGCCACGTCTCCAGCGCGTTGAAGGGCTTGCCATGGTTCCCGTTCCAGAAGAAAGACACGTGCCCTGCGCTGCGGCCGCTGAATGAGCACGCCTGGCAGGCAGCCTCGAGGCGCCGCGTGCGCATGCATTCACACCAGGAACAGCCCGGCAACCCATGCAGCGCATGCCGCGCACCGATCTTCTGCGACTCGGAGCATGCATACGTGGGCACGCCGCACCTGTGCGGTCCGCACGCGCCACGTCAGGCTCCGCACACAGCCTCCGGGCGCACGAGCGCCGCGTCTCACCCCATATCCCTTATCCGCATGAGTGCAGTGCATGACCTGGCTTGCAGCGCAACCCCCACAACACAGCGCATGGCCGCACCCCCGCGCCAGGTACTCGCCGGTCGTCCGCTCGATGTCGGGCGGCGGCACCAGAAAGTGCTTGGGCAGCTTCTCCTCGCCGTCGTACTGCATCAGCCCCGCGAAGCGCACCTGGCGGCGCGGGGCCGCCGGCGTCGGCGCGGCGGCGGGGCGCCGGCGCGGGGCGAAGCGCGGGCGCAGGCGCGGCGCCGATCGCGCGCCTTGGGGTGCCGCTTGCGGTTGAACTTGTCAAACTTGTCGTACTCGAATGCCCTGGACAGCTCCAGGACGCGGTCGGCGCGGAAGTTGAAGATGACCACGGCATCCCCGTCCTGATAGGTGTAGGTTAGGGTCAGAGTAGGCCGTATCCGTCTTGAGCGCGGGCGCTCGCGCCGCACCGCTCACCCGGCGTGCTCGTCGCGGCATGACCGGGCAGGCATGCGGGGCAGGTCCGCGCCCTGCGCCTCAGGGTTTCCTGACCATGCGTCTGCTCGGCGCCGGCTGCAGCGGCGGCGCACCTGCACAGGCCCCACCGGCCGGCCGGCCTCGTCCTCGATGACAAACGCCTCCAGCCACTGGTCCGAGACCGGCTTGCCGCCGGGCGCTTTGGGCTCCTGCGCGGCCCCGGCGCTGTCAGCCGGCGGCAGCGCCGCGCCGCTGCCTCCGTCTGCGGCCGCCCGGCGGCGCGCGGGGCCGCGGGGGCGGGGGCCGCGCGCGGGGCAGCCCGGCGGCCGCGTGCGCACCCGCAGCCTGCGCACGGCGTCCACCGGATCCGTAAACCGCTCCGGGGCCTCGCCCAGGACGTGCGCGCGCCAGCCGCGCTCCACAATCTTCCAGTCGCTCTGCCGCGGGCACGCGCCGGGTGAGCCAGCCGCGCGGCGGGGCTGGGCCGAACGCGCTGGCGCGCGCGTCCAAGCGCGCGCGCGCCTCGTAGCGGTCCATGGTCACGCGCATGCGGCCGCCGCCGGACGCGACGGCGGCGTCCGCGCCGGTCGCCTCCCGCAGCGCGCCCAGGTCGCGCTGCAGGCGCTCCATGTATGCGACCGAGGTGCCGTCCTCCACGTCGCGCCCATCGGTCAGGCAGTGCACGCGCAGCCGCTTGGCGCCGCGCTCCGCCGCCTGCGCGCGCCAGCGCCCTCGGGCGCGCCCAGGACTCGGGGCATGCATGCACCGGGCTGCGGCAAATATGCAACGAGCCGCGGCAAAAGTGCGGACACGCCGAGGCGGCAGCCCGCCGGCCACCCTGCAGGCCCCCTGTGCCGGCTCAGGTGACACGGCCATGCCATTGCAGCGCCCCAGCCCAGGACTGCGGCCCCGCAAGGCCAGAGGCGGGCAGGCTGGCGGAGCGCGGCGCGCGCACGCCGGTGAGCAGCAGCAGGAGCTGGTCGTAGCGCGAGTGCACGCCGCCGTCGGACAGCAGGCCGATGAAGTGCAGCGTGCCGCCGGCGTGCACCGCCGGCGCCAGGTACTTCCAGCCGTCCAGGTCCCACAGCCGGTGGCTCTCCAGCGCGCGGTCGCACAGCCGCGCGCCCTGGTCGACCACTTGGCCCGCGCCCAGCGCATTGTGGCCCACCTGCGCGGCGCGCCGCGCGCTGGGCGGCAGCGCCCGCCGACCGCGCTGCGCGGTGCGCAGGCGGCACTGAACCTGGAGTAGACGGGCTCTGGAGCGCCGGCAGTGACAGCGACTAGGGCCGCAACTAGCGGTGGCCGCTGCAGGGCGGCGCAGGGCCCTGTGCACTCGCTTGACAGCGGCATTCCTAGGTTCGCATGTGCGTGAGAGACGGCGCTGAGAGCAGGACGCTCGATAGCCCAATGCATAATGACACATGTCGCCCGCCACACCTCTGAGTTGCCCATGTCGTCGTCACTGGGCAGGCCAACGGCCGTGCCGTGCGCCTTCAGCAAGCGCCACCGCCGCGGCGCGCCGTCCTTGAGCGCGTCCATGCACGGCGTGTCTGCCTGGCGTATTGCGTTGAACTCGTCGTCATGCGGCCCCTCGCCCCAGCCGTCCAGCACCACCACGAGCAGCGGCTTGTCCGGCCGGGGGATGCTCGGGTGCGCCTTCAGGCGCCACTTCTCGTCGGGCGTCACGGACATGCCCGGCAATAGCTGCGCTGCCAGCCCCTCGACCTCCTAATGCACTGGATTGCGGTCCTCGCGACTCTCGGAGCGCGCGACTTCAAAGTCAGCTCAAATCGGACAGCTGCTGCGTGCCCTAGCCCCATCCCGGGGGCAGCAGGGCTCCAGGGAGCAAGGCCGCCGAGCGAGGAGCCCGGAGCGCGAGGCGAGCGGCGGTGCGGACGCGACATTGACAGTATGCAGGCCGCGGCGTTCGGGTGCCAGCGCCCGGTTCCGTGCTGCGCGCGGAGGGGTCTGGTCGTGCGCGCAGCTGCTGCCGCTGAGGCGCCCCCGGCGCAGCAGATTCGCATCAAGCTTAAGAGTGCGCGGGCGGCTGTGCTTAGGGAGGAGGACCGCTCCGCGTGGCCGTGCAGGTGCAAGCGCCCGGACGCGACCGCGCGGCCTGCTGAGTGGCGGGTGCGCTGCGCAGGCTATGAGAAGGAGAACCTGGCGGAGGCCGTCGAGCAGGTGCGGGGCCGCATGTCGCATGCGCAGCTTGGCATGCTCGGGGCGCGACAACGAACCCAGGCAGCGTGTGTGACTGGCTGCTGCCTGCGTGCGCTCCGCGCCGCTGCGGGGTGCGAGCGCCGCAAGTCTGAACCAAAGCGCGCGGACGCGCAGATAAAGAGCGCTGCGAGCAGCACGGGCGCGCGCGCGAGCGGGCCGGTGTTCCTGCCGACCAGGCGCGCTCCCCACTCGCTGCGCCGTCCGTGCGCCCGCAGCGCCTGTGCTGTTGGGCGAGGCTGAGGGCGCCGCGCGGCCGCAGGCGACGCATCTACTGCGTCCTGCGCTCGCCGCACGTGAACAAGGACTCGCGGGAGCACTTTGAGACGCGGACGCACCAGCGGCTCCTGGACCTGACCGACCTCACCGCGCAGACCATCGACGAGCTCATGAAGCTGGACCTGCCTGCAGGGGTGGACGTCGAGGTGAAGTTGTGAGGCTGTAAGTAAGGCTGTAAAGTGCACACTCTTGCTGAGATGCTGCTGTCCTACCATTCTTGAAGGCGCGCTCTGGGAGCACTCAACACCGCTGCTTTTACAGGCCGCGGCCATCAGGGAGCAGTCTGCAAACTATGCTACTGTCGCTAGCTATGGCACAGTTAACCTACCAGGTCCCTACTCTCTGCAGATATGCCCCTGCTCCACCCTCGACCTCGGACGACCTGACAATGCACGCCCGCCGGCCGCGCGCGGCGCCGGCGCAGCCGGCTGCGCGGCCGCACCCGCACCCCGCGCCGCGCTCAGGACGACAGCGTGCTCGCGGCTACGGGCGCGGCGGACGCGGCCGCCGCCAGCAGCTTGTGCAGGTTGGGCAGCAGCTGGTGCGCGCCCACCGCGCTCAGCCCGTGCGCATGCAGCAGCTGCTCGACGTCCTGCGCCGCGCGACCCGCGTCAGCGGGCGCCGCAGAGGCGCCGCAGGCCGCGCGCGGAGCGGCCGGGCTGACACGCATGAAGCCTGCGGCGGGTGCCAGACAGCCTGAACAGGCTGCCTGAGCAGGCTCCTCGCTGCGCGCCTTGTTGAGCAGGAACACCGCGTACGCGAACGATACCGTCTCCGCGCCGTGGCAGTAGAGCGGGAACTCGAGCGCGCCGCCCGCGCCGCGCGCGCGCGGCAGCCGCGGCACCGCAAAGCCGCTGGCCCCGTTGTCGCTGCCCGCCTCGTCCTCCCACAGCCTGCGCGCCCCGGCCCCGCCGCTCAGCGACCCCACGCTGGCGGTCGCAGCAGGGTCCATCGCACGCCTCGCGCGCGGCGGCGCCTGCCCTTCACGCCCGCACGGCCGCGGGCAGCGGCGGGGCGGGGCCGCGCACGCGTGCCGCGCGGCCGGCGGCGAGTGCTCCAGCATGCACGAGCGCGAGCCGCCAAAGCGGATGGGGTAGCGCAGCGGCACGTCCAGCAGCGCGGCCAGCAGCGCGGCCAGGCGCGCGGCCGCGCCCAGCGCCGCGGCGGCCACTGCGGCCGCGGCGCGCTCGGCCGCGCCCCAGCCGGCGCCGCCCTCGCCCGCGTGCCGGCCCACGTCCACGCGCAGCTCCAGGCCGACGATGGCCAGGCGCACCACGTCCCTGCCGGCGCGGTCAGGGTTGAGGCAGAGGGCTCCGCGCTGGGCAGGGGGATCCGCGCAGGTCACGCCGCGCAGGCGGCGCACGCTGCCGCAGCGGCGGCGCAGGCACCGAGAGGGCGGGCAGCGCCGGCCGCAGCGCGGCAGAGCCATCCTGCATGCGGTGCCGCCCACACAGCCCGAACGCTCCTGCCGTGCCGGCGCACTGCACAGCATGGGAGCCCAGCACGCGCGAGGGCCCCCCGCCCGGCGCCGCACCGCATGCGGCTGGCGCGGCTGCTGCGCGAGCCGCTCTCGGACGCGGCATCCGAGGGCGGCGCCGCGCCCGGCGGGCTCCCCGGCTCCGCGGCAGGCGCGGCCGGCGGCCGCCGCAGCACCAGCGCTGCGCGTGCGGACGCGGCGGGTCACTACCGGGCGCGCACCGGCCCACAGCGCCGCATACGAACCTATGAGAGGGTGCGTCCGCCACGCAGCGTTCGGCAGAGCGCTGGGCCGGCCAGGGCGCCGGGCGGGCCCCTGCCCCGGCGGGCGGGCGGCCACCTTGGAACCACAGCCGGTCGTAGGCGTCCCAGGGGTAACCGCTCGGCGGCGGCTCCGCCTCAGCCACTGCGCCGCGCCGCCGCCGCCTCAGCCACCACCCGCCGCCGCTGGCCGAAGCACAGCGCCCACGCCCGTGCAGGGCCCACGCGCCACGCACGCACCCTCTGCCAGCAGGCTCCACCCCCGGGCGCCGGCGGCCGCCGCAAGCACCCCCGCGCTGCCCTGCGCGCCCGCGCGCCGGGCCGCCGCGCCCGCAACGCAGCGCAATCAAGGCGCCCGGGCCGCATGGCCGCGCACCCGCGCGCGGCGCGAGCGTGTACACGCGGCCCAGCGCGGCCGCCAGGCGGCAGCGACGCGCCACGAGCGCGCGTTGCAGGCGTGCCAGGCGGCCGCCGCGGCCGTCCACCTCCAGCCGGCGCGCCGACTCCGCACACCGCCGCTCGGCGCCCTGCCGCACAGCCCCGCCCGCCCGCTGACTCGTGCGCGCCGCCCTGCGGCGGTGCGGGCCCGCGCGCGTGGGGGGATCGGCGGACCGCTGTCGGTCGCGCGCCTGGCCGCCGCGGCGCGCCGGCGGCGGCGCTTGTGCTGCGACGCATGCATGCAGGACTGGCGGGCGCCCGGGCGCGGGGCCGCCCCGCGCGCCTGCAGCGTGCGCCCGGCGGCCAGCAGCGCGCAGGCCTGCGCCTCCAGGAAGTGCCGCCCGCGCGCCGCGCCGCGCCGCACGGCGGCGGCGCGGCC
>JAABUV010005862.1_pt1 | contig 13727 bp, 18 predicted proteins | sample 5559971 | NCBI WGS metagenome assembly JAABUV01 (sample SAMN10711881, study PRJNA513362) | rock metagenome | isolation source: Antarctica rocks | place: Antarctica: Victoria Land, Knobhead nord | collected 2015-12-19
AGTGTCCAGGTCAGCGTCCACTTGAGCCTCCTGCTCGACGTTGGGTTAGCAACGCCAGCCTGGACACTCTCCACCCCGACTTTGAGGTTCAACGCGCCGATCAGCCCTTGGAATTACTCATCTAGCGGTCTTGCCCATGCCGGGTGGTCCGGACACCACGACCACCGGGGCCGACTGCGGGGGAACCTCTCGTGGTTTGAGGAAGGCGAGGATCTCGGTGATCTCTTGCTCGCGTCCGGTGAAGTCGACGACTCGGTGGGGGGCGAGCGCCGAAGATCGTTGGCCATCGTTCGTCGACTGCCGTCGGATCCGCGCGGCCCGCAGGAGTGCCTCGCGGTCGCCGGCGACCAGAGCAAGACCGTCCGCGATGGCAGCGACAGTTCGGCGCTGTGGCGCAAAGCTGACCCCGCGCTCGATGTCGCTGATCGTCCGGGTGCTGACGCCGGATCTCTCGGCCAGGCTCTCGATGGTCAGATCGGCGGCCCCACGCAGGACGCGCAACCGCTCTCCGAACGAGGACGTTGCTACCACTGCCCGCAGAAACGCGGTTCTGCATGCCATCTGCCTGGTGGCCGACCTGGCAACTCGGGTGCAATTCCTCTTGTAGTCATTCGCGGAGAATCCCAAACGTGAGGCGGCCACGCAACCACGTACGCCCAGATGTGACCACTTCGACGGACCCTTGACCAGAGAGCGAGCAGGCCATGACTGCCCCGACCATCGTTCTGGTCCACGGCGCCTTCGTCGACACGGCCGTGTGGGCGCCGGTCGCCTCCGAGTTGTTGAGCCGCGGACACGCTGTTGTGGTGCCGCCCCTCTCCAACCGCAGCCTTTCCGGGGACGCGGGTTACCTCCGATCCTTCGTCCAGCAGATCGACGCGCCCGTGATTCTCGTCGGGCACTCTTCCGGGGGCGCCGTCATCGGCATCGCCGGGGCGGCCGCGAACGTCGTCGGTCTGGTTTTCGTCGCCGCCTACGTACTGGAGGTCGGCGAGAGCATGGCGCAATTACAGGGCGGCTTTCCCCCCTCGGACCCGTTTCCCAGCTTGGTCTATTCGCCGAACCCCAACCCCGGAGGCGAACCGGGAACGGAGCTGTCGGTCGTGGGCGACGCGTTCCTGACGGTTCTCGCGGCCGGCGTCGACCCCGAAGCCGCAGCGGTGCTCGCTGTCTCGCAAAGACCGCTGGTCGCTGCGGTTTCCGCGGAGCCGGCGTCGGCCGCGGCCTGGACGACCATTCCGTCCTGGGGCCTGGTCGCTACGGCGGACCGCATCCTCAACCCCGACGTCCAGCGCTACGGATACCAGCGCGCCGGATTCAACCGGGTGATCGAACTCGAGGCACCCCACCTCGTCATCCTGACCCACCCTGGCAACGTCGCCGACCTCATCGAGACCGCGGCGACCGCCGCGGCGCACCGCCCGACTGAATAGGGCCACCCAAGAAGGAGAAGGCAATGCCGTTCATCACCACCACCGACGGAACCGAGATCTACTACACCGAGCAGGGCACCGGCCAGCCGGTGCTGCTGAGCCACGGCTGGCCGTTGAGTTCTGACGCCTGGCAGGTAGAGATGAAGTTGCTGGCCGACGCCGGGTACCGCACCATCGCGCACGACCGACGCGGTCACGGTCGATCCTCGAAGACCTACACCGGCAACGACATGGACACCTATGCGCGCGATCTCGCCGAACTGGTCGAAGCGCTCGACCTGCGCGACCTCGTGCTGATCGGCCACTCCACCGGCGGCGGTGAGGTCGTCCGCTATGCCGCTGCGCACGGCGGCGACCGAGTCGCGAAAGTGATCACCGTCGGTGCAGTACCGCCGATAATGGTGCAGTCGCCCTCGAACCCTGAAGGCACGCCGATCGAGGCGTTCGACGGCATCCGCGCCGGGGTCCTCAAAGACCGTTCACAGTTCTACCAAGATCTGACCGTGCCCTTCTTCGGAGCCAACCGGGACGGCTCCGACGTTTCCCAGGGCGCCAAGGACGACTTCTGGCGCCAGGGAATGCTGGTGAACCTGGCCGCGGCCTACGACTGCGTGAAGGCCTTCTCCGAGACGGACTTCACTGAAGATCTCAAGTCGCTCGACGTGCCGATCCTCATCGCCCACGGCGACGACGACCAGATCGTGCCGATCGGCGCGGCAGCGCGCAAGAGCATCGAGCTGGTCAAGAACGGAACCCTGAAGGTCTACCCGGGCGCACCGCACGGCATCTACGGCGCCTACCAGGCAGCCCTGGACGCGGACATTCTCCAATTCATCAAGAACTGACCGGCCGAACCATGACCGACATCAGCGGTCGCCTGGCGGCCCTGGGCGTGACGATCCCGCGCCGGGCGGCCGCTCCGGCCGGCGCCTACGTTCCGGCCGTCACCAGCGGCAACCTGGTCTTCACGGCCGGGGCGCTGCCCTGGCTCGACGGCGCTCTGCAGGCCGAGGGCAAGGTCGGCGCCGACGTCACCCCCGAGATCGCCTACGACTGCGCTCGCACCGGGGCCATCAACGCACTGGCCGCGGTGATCGAGGTTCTGGGCTCCCTCGACCGGGTCACCCGAATCGTGAAGGTGGTCGGTTTCGTCGCCTCCGATCCAGGTTTCACCGCACAGCCGGGAGTTCTCAACGGTGCCTCAGAACTATTGGCGGCGATTTTCAAGGGCGACGGAATACACGCCCGCAGCGCCGTCGGCGTGGCCGTCTTGCCGCTGAACTCGCCAATCGAAATAGAACTCATCGTGGAATTCGCGTAATGCACATTCATATCATCGAAAAAAGGAATCGAAAATGTCCAAAGAGATAACGGTTGTCCTGGTTCACGGAGCATTCGCCGAGTCGGCGAGTTGGTCCGGGGTGATTTCGCTCCTGCGCGAGAACGACGTGCAGGTCCTCGCGACCCCCAACCCGTTGCGGAGCGTCGGCGGCGACGCCGAGAACGTCCGACGGGCCACCGAAGGCATCGGCGGGCCGGTGCTGCTGGTCGGCCATTCCTACGGCGGCGCAGTCATAACGGAAGCGGCCGTTGACAATCCGGCCGTGACCGGACTGGTTTACGTCGCAGCGTTCGCGCCGGATCACGGCGAGAACTCCCTGCAGCTCACCGGCCAGTTCGCCGGCAGCACCCTCGGCGACACCGTCCGGCCCTACCCCCTCGGCGACGGGACGAACGACCTGATCGTCGACCGCGACCTGTTCGCCGGCCAGTTCGCGGCCGACGTCCCGGCTGCGGACGCTGCTGTCCAGGCACTCACCCATCGCCCGATCCGGGATTTCGCCCTGGCTGAGCCGCAGCCGGCCGCCACTCCGGCCTGGAAGTCCCTTCCGTCGTGGTTCGTGTTCGGCGATGCCGACAAGAACATTCCTGTCGAGGGCCTACGGTTCATGGCCGAGCGCGCCGGCGCCATCTCCATCACGGAAGTACCCGGGGCCTCCCACTCGGTGGCAGTATCCCAGCCCAAGCAGGTGGCCGCTGTGATCATGCAAGCGATCGAGCACCTTTCGTCCTAGCCGGTGAGCGAGGCCGACCACCGCCTCGGCCGCCTTGATCGGCCAACCGCTGCTCCACTGCATCCAGCCGGTCCTACCTCGTCGCATGCCGTGAGCACGCAGGCGGCCCATTCCATGTACGACGAAACTTCCCAGCCGGCGGAGCCGGCACACCCGGCTGGGAAGTTGCCGCGGCCTTTCGTCTCCTTGACTCGATCAAGCAGCCAGGTGGAACGTGCTCGCGAAGCGGTCGAGGAGGTCGCCGCACGCGCGCAGCACCCGACCACGCCGGTCGCGATCGCGCGGTCCGGAGCGAACTCGCCGGAGACGAGCCGGCGGATGCCCGGGCCCGCGGCAAAGGCCAGGTCGACCGGTCCGTCCCCGCGCGTCACGTCCAGAGTGGCGCCATCCATCCGGACGGGTAGCTCCTTGAGCGGCGCCCTATAGTGACTGCAGATCCGTGTAATTTGGCCACAAGGCCTCTGACATGCGCCTCGCCGCAGCACATTTCAGGTGGTCGACCACGTGCTGGTAGCGGTTGAGCAGAGCCGGGCTCGACCAACCGAGTCGATCCATCACGGTGCGTCCGTCGACCCCGGCGGCGAGTAGCAACGTGGCCGCCGTATGCCGTGCATCGTGAAGTCGCGCGTCGGGAACGCCGGCACTCTGGAGAAGTTCCTTCCACCTCGACGGGTCACGCCGGGGATCGGTCGGCTTCCCGATCTCGGAGGCGAACACCCAGCCGGGGACCGCTTGCCAGAGCTCTCCAGCTTGGAGTCGATCAGCGGCTTGGTGCGCCCGATGTTCGCGCAGGATCGCCACGAGGGGCGAGGAAGGGCGATCGTTCGGCGACCGGCGTTGGACTTCGGCTTGGATACCACCAAGCCGCCACCCAATCGTTCGGACAGTCGGTCCCCCGCTTTGCGCAGCCGGCTGGGTCGACGCAGCCGTGTTTCCACACGACTCGGCGGAGCTGCCTGACGACCTTGCGCGTGCCGTCTGCCAGATCGATATCGCCCCACTTGTCGATGCTGACCCAATACTGACCCTCTGACGCCGGGCGGGTTCGAGTGCTCGTCGCAACACCCCTGGTAGGAGAGGGGGTATGGACATGAGTAGACGAGGTCGGAAGCGTCAGCTGGTCGTGGAGGACGAGTACTGGGCGTTGATCCTCGCGGGCGTGGGGACGGTCGACGCCTGCCGCCAGACCGGAATCACCCGTAAGACCGGCTACCGATGGCGGCTCGAGCGAGGTGGGGTGCCGTCGGCCCGGTTGACCGAGGAACAGAGGTCAGGCCGGTATCTGTCGCTGCTGGAACGTCAACGCATCGCAGCGCTTCGGGCGCGGGGTCTGACGATCCGGGAGATCGCAGCCCGGTTGTCTCGGGCTCCGTCGACGGTGTCCCGCGAGCTGCACCGCAACTTGCGCCGCCATGACCGCGACATCTACGACGCGACGCTTGCCGATGCCAGGGCCCGGCACCGGGCGAAGCGAAGCCGCGGCGGCCGGCTGCTGCACGACCTCGAGCTGCGCACCGAGGTTCAGGGCAAGCTGCTGCTGGAGTGGAGTCCACAGCAGATCGCAGCGTGGCTGCGGTTGGAGTTCCCCGACAAGCCGACCTGGCACGTCTGCCACGAGACGATCTACCAAGCCCTTTATTCCGCGAGAAAGGGCGGCCTGAGCATGGATCTCACCAAGAGACGTCGTACGGACCGGCCACTGCGCAAGCGTCGTCGGCGCCCCAACCAGCGGGCCATCCGGTTCATCACACCCAGCCAGCTGATCGACGCCAGACCTGCCATTGTTGACGACCGCGACCGGCTCGGCGATTGGGAGGGCGACATGTTCGTGGGCCGGTTGAACCAGTCCGCCATTGGCACGGTGGTGGACCGGATGAGCCGATTCGTTCATCTCGTGCACATCCCGTCCGGGCACACCGCGGAAGCCTTCGCCGCCGCCTTGTCGGACCGTCACGGCAAAGATCGCACCGTCGGCACGGCTGACACTGACGTGGGACCAGGGCTCGGAGATGGCCCGGCACGACCTCATCGCCGACCAGTTCACCGACGGTGTGTACTTCGCTCACCCCGGCCGACCCTGGCTCCGGGGCACCAACGAGAACATGAACGGGCTCATACGCCAGTACTTTACAAAGGGTGATGACCTGTCACTCTTCATCCCCGAAGACCTCCGACGAGTCGAGGAACTTCTCAACAACCGTCCCAGACGCATCTTGGGATGGCGGACACCAGCGCAGGTCTTCACAGCGAATCTGCCAAACTGACAATCCAGGTGTTGCGACGACCATGCGAAACCGCCCTCGAACCCGCCCAGCAGTAGGGGGTCAGAATTGGGTCGGCGTTGACACCACTGCAACCCGAGTGCCTCTCCCTGGCGCAGGCCGAGCCCTAGTAGGGCGATGACCCACCGGGCACCGTTGCGCATGGTCGCAGCCTCGTTCAAGAGTCGGCGGGCTTGCGCCGCGGCCAGCGGTTCGATCTCCGGTTGGCGTCCTTGGGCGCCGCGGTGATCCATCGACGAGGCCGATCGCTTACGTCAGCCGTGTCGTCGGGCGTTGCCGGTGTCTACAGCCGCGCTGTCCTCGCCCCAGACCCTGACCTTCGCGATGCTGTGGGCTTCTGCGACACATGAGCGGGAGTATTGGGGATCGCAGCCCTGTCCAATCAGTATCGCGATCAGCGCATCACGGTTTGAAGGGCTTGCCGAGCGCGGACGACCGCCCGTTGCATGTCGCCTCTTCAGAATGGCGGCCAAGGCAGCGACCCACTCGGACCTTCGGTCGTCGTCCTCTGGACGAAAAAGTCCCACCTTTTTGATCGTGTGGGTGGCCATCTTGCGCACGATGTCGCGGATCTCCGGAACGGCTTGCTCAGCAGCGATGCGGGCCGCGGGCTGGCCGGACCCGCGGATTAACAGCCGATCGGCGACCAATAATCGGAGACCAGAGACTTCGGAATCGCTCACCTTGAAGTGCAAGCGAAGGTTGGCAATTTTCCGGGCTACCAGATCCAGCCAACCGTCCGGATCGTCGACGGTCTCATCGTCGGCGTCGTCAAATGCTCCTCGGACGGCCTTAATGGACGGCGGCTCTCGCGACATTGTGCGCTCCCGCCAGCCCGGTTCTAGCGGAAACATCCCCCTGTTAGCAAACGTCCTTCGCACATAGTCGGTGCAATCCGGCTAAACGTACCGCTCGTCAGCGCTCCTGGTCCGGCGGATGGAGCATCGTGGGCTGTGGCAGTTAGCGCGTCGACCCGTTGGCCATTCCATCGAACCGTGGCCTTGCTCCCCGCCGATATCTGGGCGATGCGCACGAATTTCACTAGCCCGACCTCAGCCGGACTCAGCTCACCAGCGAAGGCGGCGCCAATGCGTCTCGAAGACCACCTGCTACCTATCGCTAAAGCTAGAGAGTCTGTTTCGTGCTTGATTCTGAAGTTCGTGGTAGGGTTCAATCTGTCGAAGGGAGGCCCTGTGGCCGACGAAACCAGCCCTGAGCGTCTGCTGGGTGAGGATGCTGATGGTGTAGCTCTCATGATCGTTGACATGGTGACGAAGGCTCACCAAGACCTGGCTGCTGCATCTGCGTTAGGCGGCCGACACAGTCGGCACCGAATGTACGGACAGATCTGGGCCGAGCTTCAAGGTCAGGCCTGCGAGCTTTTCGACGGGACCGTCACGTCCATCACTGCCCATCCTGACCACGCTCCCTACAATCTTCCGGTGCTCCACGGCGCTGCGATAGTCATATGGCGTCTGCCGATGTCGACGTCGTTGAGGTCGCCCCGTTACCTGACGACGACCAGCCGCGAAAACGTCTTCCGTTTGCCCGTACCCCAGCCGCAACTGTTCGATGAGGTAGAGGCAGAGCTCGACGAGAACACCAAGGAGGTCGACAGTGTGGTCGCCGAGGCCGAGCGGATGCATCTCCCCGTTGTCCTGATCGCTGTCGAATCCACGCCGGATCGGCTCTCACGAATCTCCTGGGGCGTCGCGCACCCCGGCGATGACAAGAGGATCACTCTGACTGGCCTGAGTTTCTTGTTCGACGCGACGAAGACCGCAACTGCAATTGGTAAGGTTTCAAAGACTGGGGGTTTCGCCTCGGGTCCAGTACCGCTTCGGATTGTGGAGCAGCGGGACATGGCAGACGGCGATGGCTGACCAGATCGACCTGTTCGGCGACAAGCCGTCACGTTTGCAGCTCATCGCACGCAACTTTGAACCTGCCAGGCTCACCCAGGCCCGAGTCTTGGCAGGCTTCGCAAAGGGCGAGCTCGCCACCAAAGTCGCTGTCTCCGCAGCCGCAATTGGTCAGTATGAGGCTGCCGTCACGGTTCCGCGGGCTGACGTTCTGCAGCGATTGGCCGACGCAGTAAATGTTGAACCTGAGTTTTTCGCCAGCGGACGGCCCCTGGCTCGGGTTGATTCGTCGCAGGCTCACTTCCGAAGCTTGCGGTCGACCAGAGCTTTCGATCGTGCCCGAGCGCTGGCGACCGCCGAGCAGATCTGGGAATTGGTCTTCGCCCTCGAGAAGCGCATCCGATTCCCGGACGTGGTCCTACCTTTCCTTGACACTTCAGGCGGACCACGTGCCGCGGCAGCAGCGCTTCGGCGCTACTGGCGGCTCCCGACCGGACCGGTCCAACATTTCACTGCGATCGCGGAATCTCACGGGCTCGTCGTTATTCTGCGTCCGGTCGACTACATCGAGCGCGTCGACGCGTTCTCGATGCGCGTGGGAGAACGACCTGTCATCATCACGACTCCCCAAAGGACGGAGAACGTCTTTCGGCACCGTTTCACGCTTGCCCACGAGATCGGCCATCTCGTCCTCCACAGCGAAGCCTTTCCTGGTGACCATGGACAGGAGACAGAGGCCGACGAGTTTGCGGCCGAATTCTTGACGCCGGCAAACCAGATTGTCGACCTGCTCCCGGTAGCCATCCACCTGCCAGCGCTTGACCGGCTGAGCCGGCTCTGGGGAGTTTCGGTCGAGTCCCTGATTAAGCGGATGGCTGAGTTGCGAGGTGCAACAGATGTGTCCGTTCGGCGAGCGTTTCAGCGGCTGGCGGCAGGTTCTGAGTTCCGTACCTCGGAGCCCATCGGTGCTTATCGGGGTGAGATCCCTGATCTGCTGATGCAGGCGCAGAGTGTTGCAGAGGAGGCGGGCTTCACACTTCTGCAGCTCGCAGCTGAACTTCGCATGCGACCATCTAGGGTGCGGGATCTACTGGGCTTCGATGAGAAGCGTCCCGTCTTGAGAGTGGTGCGCGACAACGGTTCGCCCAGCTCGATGCGTGTCGATGAGGCGGGAAGCTGATGGCGCACTGCGATCTATGCGACCTACCGAGGGCCATGTGCGCGCACGGTCTGGAGAACCGCCAGATGGCCCCACAGAACCGCCAACTCGTTTCTTGCAAGGATTGCGGCGTGAGGAAGTCTGCCAGCAAGATGACCTTGCTTCCGGGCCGCCAAGGAAGCTTGTGTAAGCCATGCGAACAGAAGAGGTTGCGTTCCATGTGTACCAAGTGCGGCGCTAGCTACACCATGGGAAAGAGGAGCAATCTGCAGCCCTCCCGGTGCCCGCAGTGCCAGAGCACCGGTCCCAAGGACATCTATTCCATCCCATGGCATCGGTCGAGGTGAGGTTGGTGGCTGATAGCGAACCGCTGCCTCAGACAGCAGAGATACCGTGGATCAGTCCGCCCCCGGTGTTCATCCTGACCGGTGACGAGCTCATAGCGGGAACAGCGTCTGCGGTCAAGGATTTCTGGGCTTGGGGCATGTCGAACCTGCGGACAAACACGCTGCGCTCGATGCTGGCCGAGTACTTGGTGGCCTGCGCGGTGGGTGCTCAGGCTTCACCGCGCATCGAGTGGGACGCGTTCGATGTTCAGATCCCGGAGGGTCGCATCGAGGTCAAGGCGAGCGCCTACCTCCACAACCGACCAAAGCTCGAACGGCGGAAATCCGGCAGCCGGATCGCCCCTCGATTTGGCGGCTCGTACGCAACGCATGTCCGATGACCTGGCTGTACTTCGTCGAGACCTGCTCGTCCTCTCTGCGGGTCCGCAGAAGGAGCCCACAGATCCTTTTGGAAAGCCTGCGCTTCTGACCGCCGAGGCTGCTGCGGCCTACCTGATGGTGAGCAGGACGTTGATCTTCGCGCTGATCAAGTCGCGCGAACTGGACTCGGTCCTCATCGGTTCCGCCCGTCGCGTGCCGCGTGTGGCCTGCGATGCTTATGTCGCCGGCCTGATGGATGCTCGGAGAAGCGCATGAGCGCTAAGGCTGCATCGGGTCGCGCCGCCATCCAGTTCGACCCGGCCCGCGGCCAGTGGCACGCGTACGTCTCGATGGGCACCAACGCCCAAGGCAAGCGCGTCCGCAGGCACGTCCGTGGGAACACCCAACGTGAGGTGCGGACTGAAGTGAGCAGGCTCGAGCAGGAACGCGATTCCGGAGCTCTGGCCGGCGGCGGGTCCATCTCTGTGAACGACTGGCTGATCTCCTGGGTGCGGGGCCAAACCGTCAAGGTTGCGGCCTCCACACTCAGTGGCTATACGTATGACTTGCGCTACATTGCCAAATCGATCGGGGCGATCAGGCTGGACAAGATGACGCCCGAGGACGTCGAAAGGCTGTATCGCGACATGCTCGCCGCCGGCTACGCGCCTGGCTCTGTTCTGCATACCAAGCGCACACTGTCGGCCGCGCTTCAGACGGCAGTCGACCGGGGTCGGATGGTTCGAAATCCGGTAAAGCTGGCGGCGGCACCGAAGGACCGACCGCCGGAGATCGAGCCGCTGACGAAAGAAAAGGCTCGTGAACTGCTAGATCACGCCGCTGGACTGCGGAACGGTGCTCGCTGGGTCATCGCGCTGGCGCTCGGGCTACGCCAAGGCGAGACCCTGGGCTTGCAGTGGCGGGATCTTGAGCTCGACAGCGGAACCCTCCACATCAGGCGGCAGCTCCGCCGAGTCGTCTGGGAGCACGGCTGTAAAAACCCGCTTGTCTGCAGCAAACGTGGCTGCGACTGCCCGCAGCGTTTTGGAGGCGGTCTGGTCCTATCTGAGCCGAAGTCAGAAGCTGGAGAGCGGACCATTGCGCTGCCGGCCCCGGTGGTCCCGTGGCTGCGGGAGCATCGAGCGGCGCAGGCTGCTGAACGGCTGCGCGCCGGCGAGCTCTGGGATCAGGCGCAACCTAGGTGGATATTCGCGTCGGAGATTGGCAAGCCGCTGGACCCAAGGCGAGATCTGACTCGCTGGAAAGAGCTCTTGCTGGCCACGGGTCTGGCAGATTGCTGGCTTCACGACGCCCGGCATACTGCAGCGACCCTGCTGCTGGTTGCTGGAGTGCCTGATCGCATGGTCATGAACCGGCTGGGCTGGACGAGCGGAGCACTGCTGAGTAGGTACTCGCACGTCGTCGATGAGGTCAAACGTAAAGCAGCGCAAAGCATGTCGGAGATGCTCTGGCCGAGGGACATTCGCGAGGGGGGTAGATGCCGACTTGGCCCGCGTCGGCCGACGAGTCAGGGCTAGTCGACAGTAGGCGGCCTCGAGGCGAAGGCCGTCAGGATCGCGGACCGGAGATCCCGGTACAGGACGGGTTCCTGACCAGCCAGCCTGCGGACGGCGGTCAGGCCGAGGCTCAAGTAGGCTACGGCTCTTATCGTACGGATCTTGGTCATGACGACCTATCCGGTGGGATCAAATTTGGTGAGGCCTCAACCGGTCCGCGGGCGTTCACCAGAGTTCGTAAGAGCTTCCAGTGGCACCCAAACTGGCACCAACGCAAAACTGGGAGAACCTCCAGAGGACGTTCTCCCAGCTCAAGCGTGGTGGCCAGGGCCGGGATCGAACCGGCGACCTTCCACTTTTCAGGCGGACGCTCGTACCGACTGAGCTACCTGGCCTCAAACGAGAGACCGGACCCACCCCCTCCCACTGCGAGGGGCCTGGACCCGGCCGACGTTTGGCGACCCTGACGGGACTTGAACCCGCGACCTCCGCCGTGACAGGGCGGCGCGCTAACCAACTGCGCTACAGGGCCTTGATGTGCTCACTTGCTGCTGACCTTCTTGCGCCACCGGGACCGCCTCCAAGGCGATCACGACCCGCGTACCCCCAACGGGATTCGAACCCGTGCTGCCGCCGTGAAAGGGCGGAGTCCTAGGCCGCTAGACGATGGGGGCCAGTTGATGGAACCGACAGCCAGAACGAGCAGCTGACCGGCTCCAACTGCTGTCCGTTGGGAGCTACGGAAGCATACGACATCGGCGGACAGAGGTCCAAAACGCGCACTTGGGGCCTACCAAGCGCGGATGGCGTCTTCGAGCGGGGGGGTTCCCTGCGCCGGAAAGCTTTGCTATAGTCCGTTCTCGAAGGTCATGAGTGCCAGCAGATAGCCCCGGCTTGCTGGCCGGCAACCCTCCTACCGCGGTGGGGTGCCCCGGGTGAAGACCTGGCTTGGTGCGAAGTGCACCCGGCAAGCGCGGACCCCTGGTCTGTAACGGGGTCCCACGGACCCTGAGGATCTTTGATGACCGCTGTTCTCGATCGCCCCGACTGGCTCTCCGCCACCTCCGCTGCGCTGCCGCCCCTCTGGGCGCTCGAAGCACCGGTCGCTCCGCGTCCCGGGGTCTGCCATCCGCACGCGCCAGGGCTCGACATCGTCGGTGCTCGCTCATTGGTTCCGCTGGCCGGCGGTGGTGAGGTGGAGTACGCGAATCTTGATCACGGCGCGTCGGCTCCGGCGTTGCGGGTGGTCAGGGACACCGTCGACGTGCTGCTGCACCGATACGCCAGCGTACATCGCGGCGCGGGATGGCACTCGAAGGTCTGCACCGCGCTCTACGACGGCGCTCGTGGTCCGGTTCGTGACTTCGTCGGCGGCAGGGCGAACGATGCGGTGATCTTCACCAAGCACACGACCGACTCCTTCAACCTGCTGGCGCACTGCCTCGCCGCCCGCACCACAGTGGTGGTGTTCGAGACCGAGCACCACGCGGCCCTGCTCCCCTGGGAGCGCGACGGCGTCAACGTCGTTCGGCTGGCCGCTCCGTCGTCACCCGCCGCCGCTGTCCAGGCCGTCGACCACGCGCTCCGGGTCCGCCCGGCCGGCCCTGCGCTACTGGTGATCACCGGAGCTTCGAACGTCACCGGGGAGATCTGGCCGGTGACGCAGCTCGCCGCGGTTGCTCGTGCCAGGGGCGCGCGAGTCGCCCTCGACGCAGCGCAGCTGGCGCCGCACCGGCCGTTCTCGATCGACGAGCTGGGTGTCGATTATGTGGCGATCTCCGGGCACAAGCTCTACGCCCCTTACGGCACCGGTGCGCTGATCGGGCGCAGCGATTGGCTCGTGCAAGCTCCGCCCTACCTGATCGGTGGCGGCGCGACCGCGACGGTCTCGGACGAGGGAACCACCTTCAAGCCTCTTCCCGACCGTCACGAGGCTGGATCGCCGAACGTACCCGGCGCGGTCGCTCTGGCAACGGCCTGCCATGCGTTGGCCCAGGCAGACCGCGGCGGCCTCGCGGCGGCCGAAGCTGCACTGACCGAGCAACTGCGAGACGGCCTGCAGGATGTCCCGGGGGTGACCGTGCACACGCTGTTCGGGGGCCAGGTCGAAACCATCGGCGTGGTGACGTTCACGGTCGCCGGCCAATCGTCGGCTCTGGTCGCTGCGGCCCTGTCGGCCGAACACGGCATCGGGGTCCGGGACGGGGCGTTCTGCGCGCAGCCGCTGGTTCGGCGGCTGCTCGGAGCGGCTGGATGCAGTGCCGAAGACGGAACAGGGCACGCCATCCGCGCCTCTGTCGGATTGGCGACCACCACCGAGCACGTCGACCGGCTCGTCGCCGCCGTGGAGTCCATCGCCACCAACGGTCCTCGCCGCCGCTACATCGCCGTGGGCGGTCGCCCGACGCCGGCCGTCGACGACCGTGTGCTGCCCCGCATCGCCCCCTGGCAGTAGCCCGGCCCATCCGCCGCACCAACAAGCCCAGCACCACAACAGCCCGGCCCATCCAACAAGCCCAGCACCACAACAAGAGCCCGGGAGTGGTCCAAATCGGACCAACCCCGGGCTCTGTGTGTCGAACCGGAACTGTCAGGCTTGGTGCTTGCCACGGTCGGAACCGGCGCCGACCGTCTGACCATCGGTCAGCAGGTCGGAGTCGGCCACGAGATCAGCCACAGCGATCGGATGGCT